>Ga0126310_10000278_pt1 | contig 16237 bp, 22 predicted proteins | sample Plot60_FD_92540 | JGI IMG/M metagenome (GOLD analysis project Ga0126310, IMG submission 92540) | Serpentine soil microbial communities from UC McLaughlin Reserve, CA, USA - Plot60 | ecosystem: Environmental > Terrestrial > Soil > Grasslands | place: USA: UC McLaughlin Reserve, Lake County... | reverse complement strand
GGTATCGCATTCAGTTGTCCACAAGGGACTCCTTCGGAGGCACGGCTTGCCCTTCTGCCAGAACGCCTAGGGCCTTCCAGTGCCGAGGATGCGGGCTCCGCAGTCCGCGTCGTATACGCGATGCCGCGGAGTCGCTGATGCCTGTGACGCTGACAATCTGGCTGAGCGGTACGGACGCAAGCAGTGGGATCACGTCCCGCTGAAACGCTTGGGTGTCGAAGATTTCACCAGCGTGCTCGTTCTCCCAGGCGCCGCGGACTGCACGGTCAGCCGCCAATGACCGGCTGCGCCGTGCCCGAGCCTCTGGCGTTTGGGTGGGATCTACGCCTGTCTGCGCTTGTATCCGTGTCCGCGCTTCGCGTCCTCTCGCGGCGCGGTCCGCCGCCTGCCGGATGAAGTCTCTCTCCTCGTAGCCAGTGGGCGGCCTACCGGCGCTCCGGTCGGCGTCGATCCACAATTCGCGGATGTCGATGGTGGTCATGGTGGTCCCTCTCTGAGTTGTCGGACTCCTCCAACGTGAGTCCGCAGTAGGTCACGGTGCCTTTGGAGGTCCCCGTCGTGTTCCTCATCCTCCCCGTGACCGTCCTGATCGCGTTCTGGCCCGGCGTGATCGGGCTCCATCTGACGACTCCCTGACCAGCGCCGAGAGAGAAGAGGAATCGATGAACCGCATCACCGACCTGCTGCTGCTCCTGCTCGCGCGGAAACCGCGCGATGAGCGAGGTGACGTGCCCGGCTGGGTGCTCGTGACCGTGATGACGGCCGGCTTGGTGGGGGCGCTCTACTCCCTCGCCAAGCCACAGCTGAGCCAGATGCTGACCACCGCGCTGAACAGCGTGCATTGAGCGATGCGCAGGCAGCAGCGCGGCGCGGCCGTCGTCGACTTCGTGCTGGTGCTCGTCCTCCTCGTGCCCGTGTTCCTCGCAGTCCTGCAGGTGGCACTGGTGCTGTTCGTGCGCAACACAGTGACCGCGGCCGCCTCGGAGGGTGCGCGGTACGCCGCCACCCTCGACCGTGAGCCGGCCGAGGGAGCCGCTCGCGCCCGGAGCCAGATCAGCGGAGTGCTGGCCGGTCGCTACGCAGAGGGCGTCTCTGCTCGCCAGGTCAGCATCGACGGCGCACCTGCGGTGGAAGTGACCGTTCACGTGGTCGTCCCGGCGCTTGGTCTCGGGGGGCCCGCGGTTTCGTTCGACGTGTCCGGACACGCCGTGGAGGAGCAACGGTGAGGGCACGACATGAGCAGCGGGGTAGCGCCCTGGTGGAGCTGTCCTGGCTCGGCATCCTGCTGGTGCTGCCGGTGCTGTGGATCGTGATGTCGGTCTTCGAGGTCCAGCGGGGAGCGTTCGGCGTCACGGCCGCCGCGCGCGCCGCAGCCCGCGCCTACGCACTGGCGCCCGACGACGCTACCGGGCTGGTCCGCGCCCGTACCGCAGTCAGGACCGCCCTCGCCGATCAGGGTGTCGGGGGCGTCGTGCCCGACGTGCGGGTGAGCTGCAGGCCGTACCCGACCGACTGCCACCAGGGGACCTCGGTGATCACGGTCTCGGTGCACTCGCGGGTGGTGCTCCCGCTGATGCCCGATGTCCTGGGGAGCGACCGGCCCAGCTTCGCGCTCGACGCCACCCAAACCGTGCCCATCGGACAGTTCCAGGAGGTGAGCGGTGACTGAGCAGCGGCGCTGGGATCATCAGGAGCGCGGCAGCGTGACCGTCCTGATCATCGGTCTTGCCGTGGTGCTCCTGATGATGACCGCGGTGGTCACGGACGCGTCCGCGGCGTACCTCCAGCGCCAGGGTCTCGACACCCTGGCAGACGGTGCCGCCCTGACCGCCGCAGACACCGGTGCGGAAGGAGATGAGGCGTACGGCAACGGCCTGGACGCCGACCTCCATCTCGACGCGAATCTCGCCCGCGCGGCGGCGTTCACCTATCTCCACCGCGTAGGCGCGTACGCCCGCTACCCAGGGCTCACCGCGCAGGTCTCGGTCGACTCCTCCGGGCAGCGCGTCATCGTCGAGGTGCACGCCCCGGTCCACCTGCCACTGCACGTCCCCGGCTCGCCGGAGCATGCCGACGTGGGCGCCACGAGCGCGGCGACGGTGGGGGTCGATCGGTAGCCGCGAGGTCAGACCTCGACGATGGTCTGGTCCACGGTGACGCCGTGGTCGTCGACGATGGTCGTCGTGGCGAGCATCTGTCGGTCGTCGGAGAACACGAACTCGACGCCGACGACAGCCCCGAGACGGACTAGTTCCCAGATGCGCTCATAGGTGTCATCACCATGCACCTGCACAACCCTGCGGTGCTTGCCGGCCATTGGATCCCCCTCTTCCGCCTGGATGCCACTCCAACTGAACGGGGGGAAGGAGGACAGCCTACGGCCGCGGAGCCGGTCTGGGAGGTAAAGATTCTGGCGAATTGTGGGGAACTTGCGGCCAAGGTCACCGCACCGATCCGCAGCTGACTCCCTGGGATCTGGTCGACCTAGCACCGCACGCGCCGGTGATCCGTCCGAGGCGCGACCGGCGACCCGCGGAATGCCGGTCGGGAGGACTCCTGCCGTAGCCTTGCTCATCGTGGCCGGTATCGATTTCGACGTGGAGATCAAGCAGCTCCGGACGACGATGAGGACCATCGGCCAAGTGCTCGATCTCGACGGCATGCGCGCCGAGATCGCTGATCTGGGCCAGCAGGTGGCCAGTCCCGACCTGTGGGACGACCAGGCGAACGCCACCCGGCTCACCGGCCGGCTCTCCGCCCTCCAGGGCCAGCTCGACCGCTTCACCGAACTCGAGCAGCGTCTGGACGACGTCGAGATCATGGTGCAGCTGTCACAAGAGGAGAACGACGCGTCGGCCCTCGCCGATGCCGAGACCGAGTTGCGCAAGATCCACCAGGCCGTCGAGACGCTCGAGGTGCGCACTCTGCTGTCAGGTGAGTACGACAAGCGCGAGGCGCTGCTCACGATCCGCTCTGGGGCCGGCGGCGTCGACGCCGCGGACTTCGCCGAGATGCTGATGCGGATGTACATCCGCTGGGCGGAGCGCAACAAGTACGACGTGGAGGTCTTCGACACCTCCTTGGCCGAGGAGGCGGGCATCAAGTCGGCCACCTTCGCCGTACACGCGCCCTACGCCTACGGGACACTGAGCGTCGAGGCCGGCACCCACCGGCTCGTGCGGATCAGCCCGTTCGACAACCAGGGCCGTCGGCAGACGTCGTTCGCCGCGGTCGAGGTCGTTCCCGTGCTGGAGCGAACCGACGAGATCGACATCCCTGACGAGGAGATCCGGGTCGACGTGTACCGCTCCAGTGGTCCCGGCGGGCAGAGCGTCAACACCACCGACTCCGCCGTGCGGCTCACCCACATCCCGACCGGCATCGTGGTCTCCTGCCAGAACGAGAAGTCCCAGCTGCAGAACAAGGCGTCGGCCATGGTGATCCTCAAGGCCAAGCTACTGGCCGTGAAGAAGGCGGAGGAACGCGCCGAGCTCGACGCACTTCGCGGCGACGCTGCGGCGAGCTGGGGCGACCAGATGCGCAGCTACGTCCTGAACCCGTACCAGATGGTCAAAGACCTCCGCACGGAGTACGAGGTCGGCAACCCCCAGGCAGTCCTGGACGGCGACATCGACGGCTTCCTCGAGGCCGGCATCCGCTGGCGGATGGGCGCCGAGAAGGCCACCGCGAGCTAGCCGCCCCTCAGCCGTTCGGAACGGCGGTCGCCGCGGCACTTCCCGAGGACCTGGAGGCGCCGTTGTCCTGCTGGGTCGGGGCCCTACCCGACGACTCGACCGGCGGGTCCCTTGCCGAATGGGTCAATGCCCCGCCGACCACCATGCCCACGGCCTGCGAAGTCCCTGCTCGCTCGGATCCGTGGCGTCCCCGATCAGATCTCGGCCGACGCAGGCCCTCTCATCGCAACAGACACGTCTGGCGCTTGCGCCCGGTTGCATCGACCTCATCGAGATGAGAGCGCACGGCCACACGCCGCGCGCGAATGCCGGGACCGTTGCCGGGCTCGGCTAACGTGCCTTCAGTGATTCGTTTCGAAAAGGTCACCAAGGCCTACCCCGGTGGCACCCAGCCCGCGCTCGACAACGTCTCGATCGACATCGAGAAGGGCGAGTTCGTCTTCCTGGTCGGCACCTCCGGCTCCGGCAAGTCGACCGCGTTGCGTCTGGTGCTGCGCGAGACCCGGTGCACGAAGGGGCGGGTCTACGTCGCCGGCAAGGAGATCAACCGACTGGCCGGGTGGAAGGTGCCGCGGCTGCGCCGTCAGATCGGCACCGTCTTCCAGGACTTCCGGCTGCTCCCCAACAAGACCGTCTCGGAGAACGTCGCGTTCGCCCTGCAGGTCATCGGAAAGTCACGCGGCGAGATTCGGCGGACGGTCCCCGAGACGCTGGAGCTGGTAGGCCTTGACGGCAAGGGCGACCGGATGCCCGATGAGCTCTCCGGTGGGGAGCAGCAGCGGGTCGCGATCGCGCGTGCGTTCGTGAACCGGCCGATGATCCTGATCGCCGACGAGCCGACCGGAAACCTCGACCCCACGACGTCGGTCGGCATCATGAAGCTGCTGGACCGGATCAACCGCACCGGCACCACCGTGGTCATGGCGACGCACGACGCCGGCGTGGTCGACCAGATGCGCAAGCGGGTCATCGAACTGTCCGAGGGGGGCGTCGTACGCGACCAGGCGCAGGGCGTCTACGGCTTCCAGCACTGACCCGACTTCATCCCGACCGGAGAACCCCTGCCATGCAGTTGCGTTACGTCTTCACCGAGCTGGGCAACGGCCTGCGCCGGAACCTCTCCATGCACCTAGCGGTGATCCTGACGCTGTTCGTCTCCTTGACCTTGGTCGGGCTCGGCGTCCTGCTCAACCAGGAGGCCGCGAAGGTCTCCGACCGCTGGGGCAGCCAGCTCACCGTCACGGTCTTCCTATGCAGCCGGCATGACGGGAACCCGGCGTGCACCAGTGAGGTCACCGACGCGCAGAAGACGGCCATCCTGAAGGTCGTGGACTCCAACAGCCAGGTGGACCGCTCCTACACGCAGTCCAAGGCTCAGGCCTTCGACAAGCTCAAGGAGCAGTTCCCCGGCAAGTACGACGGGGCGAACTCGCCGATCACCGCCGCCGACATGCCGGAGTCCATCTGGATCACGCTCAAGGACCCGAACCAGTTCCGCGACGTCGAGAGCGCCGTAGTCGGGCTAGACGGTGTCTCGCGGGTCCAGGACGTGCACAAGTTCCTCAAGCCGATCTTCAACACGATCTCCAAGCTGAAGTGGGGCTCATGGGGGACGGCCGGCTTCCTGGTCCTGGCCGCGCTCCTGCTGGTGGCGAACACCATCCGGCTCGCGGCGTTCGCCCGGCGACGGGAGATGGGCATCATGCGCCTGGTCGGTGCCTCCACGCTCTACATCGCGCTGCCGTTCCTGCTCGAGGCGGTGGTGACCGCTGTGCTCGGAGTGGCGCTCGCCGCCGCCGCGCTGTGGGCCTTCATGGAGTTCGCGGTCGAGCGCCAGCTGAGCACCGATCTCAGCTTCGTCCCGTGGGTCGGCACCCACGACTACCTGTTGGCCTTGGTCTGGATCGCGGTGCTCGGCCCGCTGCTCACCCTGCTTCCGACACTCGTGCTGACTCGCAAATACCTCAAAGTCTGACCGGAGTCGGTTAGCGTCCTGGTGGCCGCTTTCCCGACCGCGAAGGCTCACCGGTGCGACTCTTCCCCGCCACCGCACGGCAGCGTCTGGTCGTCGCCGTCATGGCGACTGCCTTGGGCGTCGGCGGCGCGACCGCTCCTCTGGCCCACGCCGACATCAAGCATCTGCGTCACCAAAAGGCGCAGGCCAAGCACTCGATCACCCATGCCCAAGCCGACCTCGACGAGTCGAGCCGGCTGAGCCGGCGGGCGTACGCCGCGCTGACACGGTCCCGGGCCGAGCTACGGGCCGCCCGTCACGACCTCCAGGCCGCCCGCGATCACGTGCGGGCCGCCCGCGACCGCCTGCACCAGATCCGCCGCCAGCTCGACCGGGCCAAGGCCCGCCTGGCTCGTGCCGAGGCCGATGTCGCGCGCCAGCAGCGGCTCTTCGACCGCCAGCGGGAGCAGCTCGTGCACACGGTCACCTCCTTCTACGAGGAGGGCGACCCTCAGCTGATGGGCTTCTTGTCGCTGCTGGGCTCCGCGACCCCCGACGACCTCACGATCAAGACCGCCAACAACGGCCTCGTCCTGGACTCCCAGGACCAGATGCTCGACAGCCTGGAGGCCTCGAGCGTGCTGCTTCAAGTGCAGGCCGACGAGCTGGCCCGCGCCCGGGACCAGGTGGAGCGGAAGCAGGAACAGGCCAGCGCCAACCTCGAGCTGATGCGGCGCTACCGGCAGCAGGCCACCGACGCCAAGCAGCGGGTCCTCGAGACAGTGAAGGCGAACAAGCACGCCGTCGCCCTGGCGCGAAGGGCCCGGGCTCACGACCGTGCCACCCTGGCCAGGTCCAAGCGCCACGAGGCGCAGATCCAGCGCATGATCCAGGCGGCGATAGCCCGTGAGCAGCATCGAGGTGGCGGCTACCGCGGCGACACGGGCGGACTTCTGATGCGGCCCGTGAACGGCCCGATCACCTCGCCGTACGGCTGGCGTATCCATCCCATCTACCACTACTGGGGCCTGCACGACGGTGACGACTTCGCGGCCGCGTGCGGCGTGCCGTTGTACGCCGTCGCCGACGGAACCGTGATGTCGGAGTACTACTCCTCCGTCTGGGGCAACCGTCTCTACCTGGACCTGGGGCTGATCAACGGCAAGAACGTCACCGTCATCTACAACCACCTGTCGGCGTACCGCAGCAACGTCGGACAACGCGTCTCGCGCGGACAGGTCGTCGGGCTGGTCGGCACGACCGGCTGGTCCACTGGCTGCCACACGCACTTCACGGTGATGGTGAACGGCGCGACGGTCGACCCGACGCCCTGGTTCGGCTGAGGGCTCGGCTGGCTGGTTGACCGTCCCTGGGAGAATGGCCGGATGCCGAAGGAGCAGGGACGCAAGGTCGTCGCGTCGAACCGTAAGGCGCGACACGATTACCACGTGGAGGACACGTGGGAGGCCGGGCTCGTGCTCACGGGCACCGAGGTGAAGTCGCTGCGCCAGGGCCGGGCCACGCTGGGGGACGGGTTCGCCGAGGTCGACGGCCACGAGGTGTGGCTGCACGGCGTCCACATCCCGGAGTACACCCAGGGCACGTGGACCAACCATGCCGCCCGGCGCCGACGCAAGCTGCTCCTCAACCGCTCCGAGATCGACAAGATGGAACGCAAGATCGGCGACAAGGGCTACACGCTGGTGCCGCTCTCGCTGTACTTCAAGGACGGCCGGGCGAAAGTCGAGATTGCGCTGGCCCGGGGCAAGAAGACCTACGACAAGCGACATGCCCTCGCCGAGCGGCAGGCGAACCGCGAGAAGGAGCAGGCGGTCGGTCGGCGCCTCAAGGGCCACCAGGACTGAGCCACGGGCCGGCTTGGTGGAATCAGACTCGTCGTCGGAGCGTTGGCACCGTAGACTGACTGCGTTTGACAACTCAACAGGGGGCTGATCGGTTTCGACTTGGGACGTTAGTTCCAGGGGAAGCGGGTCGAGAAGCCGGCGTCATCTCGTAAACGATCGCCGGAAACCTATAAGTGCCAACGCTAAGCGCACTGACTTCGCTCTCGCCGCCTGAGCGGTGACCGAAGGGTCTGACCGGGTGATTGCCTTCGGCCCGGACCCAGGCCTCATCTAGAAGGCTTGCTGGCCGCTCTCTGTCAGGAGGGGTGGCCGGGACTTCATCCTGACTGAGTCCGTCGGTGACGCGTCAGCGCGAGCACCGGGACTGAGAACACGGCATCGCTGACTGCACCCGGAGAAGACCTGGTTCGACGCTCGAGGACGCGGGTTCGATTCCCGCCAGCTCCACCACGCGACATCCCGGTATCCGCCCGACCGGTGGTGACGCCTACGGTCGTGCCCATGGCGGACGGCTGCGTCTTCTGCTCCATCATCGCGAGGGAGACCTCGGCCGACGTCGTGCTGGACCAGCCGGAATTCCTGGCGTTCCTCGACGCCAGGCCGGTGTTCAAGGGGCACACCCTCCTGGTGCCGCGCGAGCACGTCGTCACCCTGCTCGACCTCCCCGCCGGCCTCCGGGACGGGTTCCTGGCGGCTGCACAGCTGCTGGCAGGGGCCATGGCGGCCGGGCTCGGCGCCCAAGGCAGCTTCGTCGCCATGAACAACGTCATCAGCCAGTCGGTGCCGCACCTCCACCTGCACGTGGTTCCGCGTACCAAGGGAGACGGCCTGCGCGGGTTCTTCTGGCCGCGCACGAAGTACGCCGAGGGTGAAGCGGCGGAGTACGCCGCACGACTGCGCTCGGTCCTCGGCTCGTGAATGGTCGCCCCGACCGGCCTCTACAGTGGCCGGTAGCCGAGTCGCAAGACTTGTTCACCCACCAGCCCGAGCCGCACGAGGAGTTCCGACATGGGCCGCTTCGACGGACGCATCGCCGTCGTCACCGGAGCAGCGCGCGGGATCGGTCTCGGCGTCGCCAGTCGTCTCGCCGACGAGGGGGCCTCGGTCGCCATCTTGGACCTCGAGGAGAGCCAGGCAGCCGATGCGGCCGGCCGGCTCACGTCCGGCGACGAGCAGCGGCACCTCGGCGTCGGTTGCGACGTCACCGACGCGGACCGGGTGCAAGCCGCCGTGGAGCGGGTCGCTGCCGAGCTGGGCGGCCTCCACATCCTGGTGAACAACGCCGGCGTCACTCGCGACAACCTGCTGTTCAAGATGAGCGAGGACGACTGGGACCTGGTGATGGCGGTCCACCTGCGCGGCGCCTTCCTGATGACCCGCGCTGCGCAGAAGCACTTCGTCGAGCAGAAGTACGGCAAGGTCATCTGCCTCTCCAGCGTCTCCGCGCTGGGCAACCGCGGCCAGGCGAACTACGCGGCCGCGAAGATGGGCCTCCAGGGGTTCGTCCGGACGCTCGCCATCGAGCTCGGTCCGTTCGGGGTGAACGCCAACGCGATCGCGCCCGGCTTCATCGCGACGGACATGACCGATGCAACCGCGGCGCGGATCGGCATGTCGGTCGAGGACTTCCGTCAGGCCGCCGCGGACCGCAACCCGGTGCGTCGGGTGGGATTCCCCCAGGACATCGCCGCCGCGGCGGCGTTCCTCTGCAGCGACGAGGCGTCGTACATCACCGGGCAGACGCTGTACGTCGACGGGGGAGCCACGCTGGTGTCCTGAAGAGCGGGCGGCGCACGGCCACACGCCGCCGCGGCGTCGAGGTGCCGAAGTGCCGAGGTGACATCGACCACACCTACGGCGTGCCCTTCCCGTTCCGGTCCGGCGGATCCTCCACACTGGTCCGGATCGTTAGTCCACCCCCCCGATGGAGATTCACGTGCGACGCTTTGCCCTGACCATGTCCGCCCTGACCGCGACCGGTCTGCTGATGACCGCCTGCGGCGGGTCGTCCAGTTCGAGCCCGGAGGGCGACTCCGCGCAGCCCCTTGAGAGTGGACAGGCGATCCCCCAGTTCTGGCCCCTGACCGGCCTCAAGGTGTCGCAGAACAAGAGTTCGGCGCTCGAACACCCGGTCCTGGTGGCGAAGATGGACAACACCTTCTCCAGCCAGCCCCAGGTGGGGCTGTCCAAGGCCGACATGGTCGTCGAGGAGCTGGTCGAGGGCGGGCTGACCCGGCTGGCGGCGTTCTACTATTCCGAGATCCCCCACAACGTGGGGCCGATCCGGTCGATGCGCGCCAGTGACATCGACGTCGTCTCGCCGGTCCACGCCACGATGGTGACCAGCGGTGCTGCACCCCGGACCATCGCCCGGATCAAGGGCGCCCATATCGCGTTCCGCGGCCAGGGCACCAAGGGGATCTACCGCTCGACGGACCGGTCCGCGCCGTACAACCTGTTCGCGCACCTCAACCGCATCGCCACGTCCACCAAGAGCAAGGCGGAGACGCCCCCTAACTACCTCCAGTGGGGCGACGAGGCCGACCTGCCCAAGGGCGTCAAGGCCACCTCGATCAAGGCACAGTTCTCCGGCGGTCACACCACCGAGTGGAGCTACACCAACGGCAGCTACCACAACCTCAACAGCAACGCCCCGGCCGGCGACCAGTTCCCGGCGACCAACGTTCTCGTGATTCGGGTTCGTCAAGGCGACGCCGGCTACCTCGACCCTGCGGGCAACCACGTCCCCGAGACGCTGCTCACGGGCAAGGGGAACGCGATGCTCTTCCACGACGGCCGGATGGTCGCGGGCTTCTGGCACAAGGGCAAGAAGGCGACCTCACCGATCAGGCTGACCACCAAGAAGGGCGACAAGCTCACGGTGCCGGCCGGACACACCTGGATCGAGCTCGTGCCGCTCGACGGCGGCAACGTCTTACTCAAGAAGTAGGAGTGCCGGGAAACTCCGCGCCCTGCTCACAGAGGGCGCGGAGACCGGACAGGATGAAGCGGATCGCGAGCTCCGCCCGCTGGGAGAACCTGGAGCGCTCCTGCCGCTCGCGGACCGCCTCGTAGCCCAGCACCGACGGGCGTGCTCGACGACGATCCGGCTGTACGACGGCTGCCGCACCACCGCGAGGAACGCCCGAAGCCCGGCTGCCGCCTTCTCCCCCCAAGGATCGTCGAGCCGCACGGCAACGTCGACCGGCGCGTCCCGCGTGCCGACCGCAGTCTGGAGACCGGTGCGCGACAACGTGCCTAGGTAATACCTAGCCCTGGTGTGCTAAGCATTGGCCATGCTGCGATCGGTTCGGCATCGCTCGGCTGCCGGTGCGGTGGCGATCCTGGCGGTCTCCACGCTCGCGTCCTGCGGTGGTGATGACGGTGACACCGCGATCACGGTGCTCGCGGCCAGCTCGTTGAGCGGCACCTTCACGCGGCTCGGTCAGGAGTTCGAGGCACAGCATCCCGGGGTGAGTGTCAAGTTCGCGTTCGACTCGTCCGCGACGCTCGCGCAGCAGGCGACCCAGGGAGCGCCGGCCGACGTGCTCGCCACCGCGGACACCGACACCATGGACAGCGCGACGTCCGCGCAGGCGTCGAGGCCGGAGGCCTTCGCGACCAACGTGATGGTCCTGGCGACCCCCGCGTCGAACACCGCGAACATCCAGTCGCTCTCCGACCTCGACAAACCGTCGGTGAAGTTCGTGGTCTGTGTGCCGACCGCCCCATGCGGAAAGATCGGCCAGGCACTGCTCGATGAGAACCACATCACCGGCACACCGGTCAGCCAGGAGGTCGACGTGAAGTCCGTGCTCGCCAAGCTGACCGAGGGGGAGGCCGACGCCGGCTTCGTCTATGCGACCGACGTGGTCGCCGCCGGCCACCAGGTGTCGGCGCTTCGCATTCCCGGCTCGGCGAAGCACGTCACGACGTACCCGATCGTGGCCCTCGAGCAGTCCAAGCACCCCGACCTCGCTGAGCAGTTCGTCGACCTCGTGACCGGCTCGGCGGGACAACAGGTCCTCCAGGACGCCGGGTTCGGCAAGCCGTGACCGGACCGACGGACGCGCACATAGGCTGAACGCGTGGCCGACTACCTGCGCATCGGGGAGGTGGCGCAGCGCGTGGGCGTGAGCGTCGACACCCTGCGGCGGTGGGAGGCCGAGGGGCGGATCACCTTCGAGCGCCGGGGCAACCAGCGCGTCCTGCCCGCCTCCGAGCTGGCCGGGTTCCTCTCCTCACTCGCGGGCAGTCAGCGCACGTCGAGTGCTCGCAACCGGCTGGCCGGCTTCGTGGTCGCCGTGGAGCGCGACGGGGTGATGGCCAAGGTGGAGCTCGCCTGCGGGGACTATCGGATTGTCTCCCTGATGAGCCGGGAGGCGGCCGACGAGATGCAACTGGCTCCCGGCGTCCCCGCCACCGCGGTCGTGAAGTCGACCAGCGTGATGGTGGAGGTCGAGCCCTCCGACGGCCACCGTTCGTCCTGACCCGCCGCGGGTCTTCGGGACGGTCGCGCTGCTGCGTGCGGACTCGTCTGCCGTGCATGATGGAGCCATGGTCGAAATCCGGGCGGGGATGCTGTTGCTTGCCTCGCCCGAACTGGTCGACCCCAACTTCGTCGAGACCGTCGTACTCCTCCTCGATGCCGACGACGAGGGGGCGATGGGCGTGGTCATCAACCGCCCGTCACCCGTCCCGGTGATCTCGGTCCTCGCGGAATGGGGCGACGTCGTCGCGGAGCCGGAGGTGCTGTTCCGGGGCGGACCCGTCTCGCCCGAGGGAGCGCTCGCCGTGGCGTTGCTGCGAGACCATTGCCCCGTACCGCCCGGCCTGCGGCCGGTCACCGACCGGCTCGCGATCGTCGACCTCGAGGGCGAGGCCGACCACATCGACGCGGCCGTCGACGGCATCCGGATCTTCGCCGGGTACGCCGGCTGGGGCGCCGGCCAGCTCGAGGTGGAGATCGAAGGCGGGGACTGGTACGTCGTGCCGTCGCTGCCGCCCGACGCGTTCCAGGCCGACCCGACTGACCTGTGGCGCGGGGTGATGCGTCGCCAGCCGGGCAAGCTGGCCTGGCACGTCAACCGGCCGCTCGACCCCGAGCTGAACTGAGGGCAGCTGACGTAGGCTGGTCCGGTGGTTGCGACCGGCTTCTCCCCGCTGACCGACACGGCGGTCGACGAACGCGTCGAGGAGCGCACGGTCCCCACCGACGAGGGGGACCACGAGCGTTTCAGCCACTACGTCGACAAGCACAAGCTCACCGAGGCGATGGTGATGGGCACGCCGGTGGTGGCTCTCTGCGGCAAGGTGTGGGTGCCGAGCCGCTCGCCGGAGAGGTTCCCGGTCTGCCCGGAGTGCCGAGACCTCTGGGAGTCCTTCAAGCCGGGTGACCGCGACTCCGGGGACTCCGGGGACTCTGGGGACTGAGGCGGACCGAGGGCGCCTCAGGAGGCCGCGGAGCTGCCTGAATGCACTAGTGGCAGCACCCGGTAGGAGATCTGGGTGGCCAGGGCGATGACCGTCGACGAGCGGACGATCGCGGGGTCCTTGAGCACCAGGTCGATGACCCGCTGGAGATCGGCGTTGGAGCGGGCGACGACCCGCGCCAAGAGATCGCCGGTGCCGGTGATCGTGTGCGCCTCGAGCACCTCGGGGATCGTGGCAAGGTGCCGTGCGACGGCGTCGTGACCGCCGTGCTCGGCGGCCTCCTGCCGGATCTCCAGGGTCAGGAACGCCGTCACCGGGAAGCCCAGAGCCGCCGGCGAGAGGTCGGGTCCCCACCCGGTCACCACGCCGGACGACGTCAGCTTGTCCAGCCGCGCCTGTACCGTGCCGCGAGCCACTCCGAGCGCGCGGGAGGCCTGGAGCACCCCGATGCGCGGGTCCTCGGCGAAGAGGTCGAGCAACCTGCGGTCCAAATCGTCCATGACGGCTCCTCGAGTGGGCAGTGTGTATAGCCAATCGACGTACTGTTGCGCAGGTTGTCCTCACCGGGCAAGGTGAGCGCCATGACCACGACCCACGAGACCCCGTCCTCCGGCGGCGCGCTCACCGCCGAGGAGCTCAAGGCGGATCTCACCCTCGACCAGCTCAAGCAGTTGGTCGGCCTGGTCGAGTACGACCCGGCCAACGACCCGTTCCCGGTCATCGCCCAGGACTACGTCGGATTCGTGGTCGGCAACGCGACCCAGACCGCGCAGTTCTACCAGCTGGCCTTCGGCATGGACCTCGAGGCGTACTCAGGCCCGGAGACCGGCAACCGCGACGCCAGGTCGTTCGTGCTGCGTTCGGGCAGTGCGCGCTTCGTCTTCACCGGTGGCGCCGCCCCGGACAGTCCGATCCTCGAGCACCACCGTAAGCACGGCGACGGCGTCGTGGACCTCGCGATGGAGGTCCCCGACGTCGACAGGTGCATCCGGCACGCGCGGTCGCAGGGCGCGACCGTCCTGGAGGAGCCGCACGACGTCAGTGATGAGCACGGTCGCGCGCGCATCGCCGCGATCGCGACCTATGGCGAGACGCGCCACACGCTGATCGACCGCTCGACGTACAGCGGCCCGTTCCTTCCTGGGTACGTCGCCGCCAGCACCAGGGTCGCCCGCCGGGAGGGCCACCCGAAGCGGCTGTTCCAGGCGATCGACCACTGCGTAGGCAACGTCGAGCTCGGCCGGATGGACGAGTGGGTCGAGTTCTACAACCGCGTGCTCGGCTTCACGAACATGGCGGAGTTCATCGGCGACGACATCGCCACCGAGTACTCGGCCCTGATGTCCAAGGTCGTCGCCAGCGGCAACCACCGCGTGAAGTTCCCGCTCAACGAGCCGGCGATCGCCAAGAAGAAATCGCAGATCGACGAGTACCTCGAGTTCTACGGCGGTGCAGGCTGCCAGCACATCGCGCTCGCGACCAACGACATCCTGCGCACCGTGGACCTGCTCCGCGACAACGGCGTCGAGTTCCTCGACACCCCCGACGCCTACTACGACGACTCCCAACTCCGCGCCCGCATCGGCCCGGTGCGCGTGCCGATCGAGGAACTGAAGAAGCGCAAGATCCTTGTCGACCGCGATGAGGACGGCTACCTGCTCCAGATCTTCACCAAGCCCATCGGTGACCGCCCGACGGTGTTCTACGAGTTCATCGAGCGCCACGGCTCCCTCGGCTTCGGCAAAGGCAACTTCAAGGCGCTCTTCGAGTCCATCGAGCGCGAGCAGGACCTCCGCGGCAACCTCTGAGCTGCCTCTGGGCTCAACCGATGTCGACGAGGACGTCGCTGTCCTTCGGTCCAAGAACCCTGGTCGCGGAGATCGCCACGGGCAGCCCCTTCGGTCCCGTTGTGTGCGGTGCTGCTGAGGTCTACCGTCGATTGATCCGTACACGCGAAGGAGTCCACAAATGAAGTACGCCGTTACCTGGGAGGCCCGTCCGAATCTCACCGAGGAGTCGGCCAAGAGATCGCTCGACGTCTTCGGCAAGTGGTCTCCCTCCCACCCGGAGCACTTCCAGGCGTTCCTCGGCCGGGTCGACGGCAACGGCGGCTTCGCCGTGGTCGAGACCGACGACGCCACTGAGGTTGCGAAGGACACCGCTCCGTTCAACGCCTGGTTCGAGTTCCACGTCTATCCCTGCCTCGACATCGCCGAGAGTACGGCGATCAACGGCGAGGCCATTGCCTTCCTGGATTCGGTGAGCTGACCTGGGCCCTTCTGGCCTAAGCCGACGTGGCCGGGCAGCAGGATGGTGGCATGCCGACCTACATCGCGTTCCTGCGGGCCATCAACATCGGTAAGCGCAAGTTCAGTAAGGACGCGATCGTGGCGGCGTGCGAGGCCGCCGGCTGCACGGACGTGGAGACCTACATCAACACCGGAAACGTCCGGATCACGACGCCGCTGCGGAGCCGGGCGAAGGTCGAGGCCGCGCTGGAGGCGGCGTTCTCGGCGAGGGCCGGGTTCGACGTACCGACGGTCGTGCTGTCGCCGGCGGAGCTCACCGCTGTCGCGGCGTACGCGGCGCAGCTGGGGAAGGAGCACGACGGACTGCATTACGTGTCGTTGCTGAAGGAGATCCCGGGCGCCGCGGGTGTCCAGAAGCTCGACGGCGCCGGCGAGGAAGGGGAGCGCGCCGTGGTGGACGGCCGCGCGGTACATCTGCTCCTGGGCAAGGACTACCACTCGGCGAAGCTGAGCAACGCCCTGGTCGAGAAGCACCTCGGCGTTGCCACGAACCGCAACCTCAACGTCATCCGGACGCTCGCCGAGAAGTGGGGTGGCTGATAGTCGACAATGCCCGCTCAGGCGACCGTGACACCGGCGGCGCTCATCTCCTGGATCGCCCGCTCGGTCGTCTCGGGAGCCACTCCGGCGCACAAGCCGCTGAGCACCCGGGTCTCGAAGCCCGACTCACGGGCGTCCAGGGCGGTCGCGCGGACGCAGTAGTCCGTCGCGATCCCGCACACATCCACCTGGTCGACGCCGCGCTGGCGCAGCCACTCCGCGAGGAACATGCCGTCGGCGGCCCGGCCCTCGAAGGCGGAGTACGCCGCCTCGTGCTCTCCCTTGAGGAAGATGGCGTCGAACGGCTGGGGATCGAGATTGGGATGGAACGCCTCACCGTCGGTGCCCACCTGGCAGTGGACCGGCCAGCTCTCCTTGAAGTCCGGCCGGTCCGACCAGTGGCCGCCCGGCTCCACGTGGTGGTCCTTGCTGGCCGCCACG
>Ga0126310_10000277_pt1 | contig 16267 bp, 15 predicted proteins | sample Plot60_FD_92540 | JGI IMG/M metagenome (GOLD analysis project Ga0126310, IMG submission 92540) | Serpentine soil microbial communities from UC McLaughlin Reserve, CA, USA - Plot60 | ecosystem: Environmental > Terrestrial > Soil > Grasslands | place: USA: UC McLaughlin Reserve, Lake County... | reverse complement strand
GGCAACGGCAAGGGCCAGATCTTCGTCAAGGGCGAGGTGATCAAGACCGTGCCGGAGTCCCAGATCGTGGAGACCCTGATCGAGGAGGCCATGCGGATCGCAGCGGGGATCGAGCCCGTCGACGGAGCCGAGGCCCGTGTCACTGTCAGCTGACGTTCGCGCACGCGGCGCGGCGTTTCTCGGAATTGCCGGCATCGCCGTGCTCGCGCTGGGTCTGGTGCTGGGTCCGGTGGGTCCGCACGAGGAGGTCGGAGGTGACAGCAAGGCGGACCGGGCGACCACCTCGGCCGTGGCCGCCACGTTGCCACCGGTCCGCCACGTCTTCGTGGTGAACATCGAGAACAAGGGATTCCGCACGACGTGGGGAGCGCACTCCGCCGCGCCCTACCTGGCCAAGACGCTGCGGGCCAAGGGCAGGCTTCTCAAGCAGTACTACGGGACGGCCCATCACAGCCTCGGCAACTATGTCGCCCAGATCTCCGGGCAGGGCCCGAACTCCGCCACCCAGAACGACTGCCGTGTCTACAGCCGGTTCAAGGAGACTCGTCCGGTCGTCCGGCCGGGACAGGTGGTCGGCGACGGCTGCGTCTACCCCAAGAAGGTGGGCACACTGCCCGGTCAGCTCGTGGCGGCCGGTCTCAGCTGGCGGGCCTACATGCAGGACATGGCCAGACCCTGCCAGCACTCCAGGCTCGGCAGCCGTGAGCGCTGGGCGTCGGCCACGAAGCGGCAGCAGTACGCCACCCGGCACAACCCCTTCATGTACTTCCGGTCCATCACCTCACGACCGGCGTACTGCAAGGCCCACGTCAAGCCGCTGGCGGCGCTCGCCAGGGACCTGAACCGGAAGTCACGCACCCGCACGCTCAGCTACATCACCCCCGACCTGTGCCACGACGCCCACGACGCACGCTGTGCCGACGGTGGGTCGGGCGGACTGCGCGCGGCGAACATCTGGCTCAAGAGGTGGATCCCCAAGATCCTGGCCTCCCCGGCGTTCCGGGCCAACGGCATGCTGGTGATCACGGCGGACGAGTCCGAGGGCGTGAGGGAGGACTCCCGTGCGTGCTGCGGAGAAGGCGCCGGACCGAACGCTCGTCGACCGGGCATCGAAGGCCCCGGGGGAGGTCGGATCGGCGCGCTGCTGATCTCGCGGTTCGTCAAGCCCGGCACGCTGAGCAGGACGCCGTACAACCACTACGCGTTGCTGGGCAGCATCGAGGACCTCCTCGGCCTGAAGCGGCTCGGCTACGCCAGGACGGTGACCGGCACGTTCGGTGACGACGTCTACGGCGCCGGCTGATCGAACAGCGGAACCGACCGCCTGGCCGTGAACACGCGTAGGCTCGCGGTGTGACCCTGTCCCGGTTCCGTGCGCGTCAGGGAGTGAACGTGCTCGGTCCTGCCGACCTGCCGGACTTCCTGGAGCTCACCGGCCGCAATCCCGTGGTCAACGCGTTCGCCGAGTACCGGGCCCGGAGCACCAACCTCGAGGGGCGCCTGCTGGCGGGCGAGATCTGGGGTCGGTACGACGCAGGGCGGCTGGTCGCGGGTTGTCACGTGGGCGCGAACCTGGTGCCGGTCGAGTGCGCTCCCGAGGACGCCCGGGCATTCGCCGAGCGAGCCCTCACCAGGCCACGATCCGTGGTGACGATGGTGGGGCTGCAGGACCAGGTGTGGCCGCTGTGGGACAGCCTTTCCCAGGCCTGGGGGCCACCTCGTGAGGCGCGCTGGGACCAGCCGCATCTGGAGCTGGCGGAGACGTCACATCTAGCACCGGACCCCGCGGTACGCCGGACCACTCCTGACGACTTCGCCATCCTCTATCCGGCGTGCGTGGCGATGTACACCGAGGAGGTCGGGGTCGACCCCGAGTCCGAAGGTGGGGCGCCGATCTACCGCTCCCGAGTGCGCCAGCTGATCGGCCTCGGCTGGTCGTTCGCCCGGATCGAGGAGGGCCGGGTGGTGTTCAAGGCCGAGGTCGCTCACGCGACCCCGCACGCCGCCCAGATCCAGGGCGTGTGGGTTGCGCCCGACCGGCGCGGGCAGGGTCTCGCGGCCGGCGGTGTCGCCGCCGTGGCCGAGGCGTGCCGTCGCGACATCGCGCCGGTGGTCTCCTTGTACGCCAACATCTGGAACGAGCCCGCCCGGCGCGCCTACGAGCGGGTCGGGTTCGTGCAGACGGCGACGTTCGCCACGATCATGTTCTGAGCGCTGGCCTCCGCCGTAACCGCGTCGCGGCTCGCGGCGACCGCCCGTAGGCTCTCGGCCATGAGCACCGTCCTGCGCATGTCAGGCCTGTTCGTCCGCACTCTGCGCGACGACCCTGCGGACGCGGAGGTGCCGTCGCACCGGCTGTTGGTGCGCGCGGGGTACATCCGCCGCACTGCTCCGGGCATCTACACCTGGCTGCCCCTGGGCCTGCGGGTGCTGCGCAAGATCGAGGACGTCATCCGCGCCGAGATGGACTCCATCGGTGCCCAGGAGCTGCTCTTCCCCGCGCTGCTGCCCCGGGAGCCCTACGAGCTGACCGGGCGGTGGACCCAGTACGGCGACGCCATCTTCCGGCTGAAGGACCGCAAGGGAGCCGACTACCTGCTGGGCCCCACGCACGAGGAGATGTTCACCCTCGTGGTCAAGGACCTGTACTCGTCGTACAAGGACCTGCCGCTGTCGATCTACCAGATCCAGACCAAGTACCGCGACGAGGCACGCCCGCGGGCGGGGTTGTTGCGAGGCCGCGAGTTCGTGATGAAGGACTCCTACTCCTTCGACGTGGACGACGCCGGCCTCGACGCGTCGTACCACCGTCACCGTGACGCGTACGTGCGGATCTTCGACAAGCTCGGGTTCGACTACGTGATCGTGAAGGCCACCTCCGGGGCCATGGGCGGGTCGAAGTCGGAGGAGTTCCTGGCCAAGGCCCGCGTGGGCGAGGACACCTATGTCCGCTGCACGAACTGCGACTACGCCGCCAACGTCGAGGCGGTGCAGGTGCGCCCCCCGGCGCCGCTCGCCTACGACGACGCTCCGGACGCGCACGTGGAGCAGACCCCGGACACCCCGACCATCCAGACGCTGGTCACGCTCCTCAACGAGAAGTACCCGCGCGACGACCGGCCTTGGGCTGCCGGCGACACGCTCAAGAACGTCCTCGTGGTGCTCAAGCACCCCGACGGCACCAGGGAGCCGATCGCGATCGGTGTCCCCGGCGACCGGGAGGTGGACCAGAAGCGCCTGGGCGGCCAGCTCGAGCCGATCGAGGTGGAGCCCATGGACGAGGCCGAGATGGCCAAGCACCCCAGCCTGGTCAAGGGATACATCGGTCCCGGCGTCCTGGGCGAGAAGAACGCCTCCGGCATCCGCTTCCTGGTCGACCCTCGTGTGGTCGAGGGGACCGGCTGGGTCACCGGCGCCGACCTCCCGGGCTGCCACGTGCTCGACCTCATCGCCGGTCGCGACTTCACCCCCGACGGCACGATCGAGGCGGCCGAGGTGTGGGACGGCGATCCGTGTCCCGCCTGCGACAACGGCACCCTCGAGTCAGCCCGTGGCATCGAGATGGGTCACATCTTCCAGCTCGGCCGCCTGTACGCCGACGCGCTGGGGCTCCAGGTGCTGGACGAGAACGGCAAGCTGGTCACGGTCACGATGGGCTCCTACGGCATCGGACCCTCGCGCGCGGTCGCCGCGATCGCCGAGGGCACGCTCGACGAGCTGGGCCTGTGCTGGCCGCGCCACGTCGCTCCGGCGGACGTGCACCTGGTCGCCACCGGCAAGGACGACAGCGCGTTCACGGCAGGCGATCGGATCGCCACCGATCTGGCCTCCGCCGGCGTCGAAGTGCTGTATGACGACCGCCGGAAGGTCAGCCCCGGCGTCAAGTTCAAGGACGCCGAGCTGATCGGCGTACCGACGATCGTCGTGGTGGGTCGCAGCCTCGCCGAAGGCACGGTGGAGGTCCGCGACCGGCGTACCGGGGAGCGGGAGGACGTGCCGGTGGACGAGGTCGTCAACCACCTCGTCGGGCTCGTCCGCGCCTGACCGGCCGGGAACGCCACACGTGTGAGGGGGATGGCGCTCGGTTCGTGGCGACCTCCCCGGCGCTTCGGCCCAGGGCGGGGTCGCTCTAGGCTCGCGACATGGAGCTGGACGCCGTGATCTTCGACTGGGGCGGGACCCTCACCCGTTGGCACGACGTCGACTTCCATGCCGAGTCCCTGGCGCTCGCGGCCGCCGTCACGACCGTCGGCCACGACCCCGACGCCGCTCGGGAAGCGTTGCACGAGGCGGGCGACCGTGTCTGGGGACGGTCGCGCGATCACCAGCAGAGTTCCACCATTGAGGACCTGTTCCTCGAGGCGGGGCTCGACCACGATCCCGCCCTCCTGACGGCGTACCGGGAGTTCTGGGACCCGCACACACGCACCGATCCCGAAGCTCGGCCGCTGTTCGAGAGACTCCGTGTGGAAGGCATCCGCGTGGGCGTGCTCTCCAACACCATCTGGCCCCGGGAGTGGCACGTCGACATCTTCCGGCGCGACGGTGTCTACGACCTGATCGACGGCGATGTCTATACCAGCGAGATGCCCTGGACGAAGCCGTCGCCGCATGCCTTTCGGGCCGCCATGGATGCCGTCGGCGTCTCGGACCCAGCCCGCTGTGTGTACGTCGGCGACCGGCTCTTCGACGACGTATGGGGCGCCCAGCAGGCGGGCATGCGGGCGGTGCACATCCCGCTCAGCAGGATCCCCTCCACGCAGATCGGCCACACTGCAGGCACGCCCGAGGGAGTCGTGCATGCGTTGTCGGAGCTGCCAGCCGTGCTCGCCTCTCTGTGAGTTGCATGTTGTGGCAATGCACAAAAATGAGGCACCAAGGTTTCCCTCGCGCCCGGCCCGGCGCTGCATCATGGCAACAAGCGGTCAGTCGATGACCGCAGCCGGGATTCCAGATCCGGGCCGATCCCCCCTCGGCCCTGCGCCGGAGTTTCGAGGTACGTCTCGGGAGTTGCTCGAAGCACCAGGCGTCAGCCCCTGGCCCTTCTGGGCCAGGGGCTCTCCTTCTCCGGACTCTTCTTGGACTCCCAGCCTCAAACGGGTGCGATGCCGGGCAGTGCCTCGGCTCGTCCTCCGAACGTCAACTGCCCCACGGAGGTCGCGATCAACGCGTCGATGGCCCATCGTCGGTCCTCGTTCGCGGTGGCGGCGACCAGCGCGGCGTAGGTCGTGGTGCAGGCGCGTTCGACCCGCAGGGCCTCGGCCCGGATCTCAGCTGTCGAGGTGAGCGGCACCGGCAGGCGGTACGCGGGCTCGGAGGCCACGGGCTCGGCCCCGACGGCGGCGATCATCGTGCGTAGCTGGTCGCGGCGCTCGATATGCGCGGCGTACGCCCCGTCCAGGGCAGAGTGCAGCGCCGAGTTCTGGGCAGACTCCGGGGCTGAGGGTTGCGTGGTGGAGGCACGTCCCCCGAGCGCGGCGAGCAGGAAGATCGCCGCGTGCTCGGCGGCGAGCGTCCGCTGGAGGGCGTCGAGCGTGGATGACGTGCTCACGGCGCCTCCCCGAGCACCGGTTGCATCCTGATCCCCGCCGCGACCGACGCGAGGATCCGGGCCAGGTCGCCGTTGTGGCAGGCGAGCGCCCAGTGCGTGAAACTTTCGGCCGCCCGGCGCTCTCGTGCCACGGTCTGGGCCTTGGTCAGCGCGCGTCCTCGTGCCATCGCCGGCGGGCGACCCTGGAGGACGGCCAGCTGCTGCCGATGACACGCCACCAGCGAGCCCGTCCCGCTCGTCGCGGACAGCCGGACCAGGAGACCCCGCAGCTCGGTGCGGGCGGCGTCCACGATGTCCGCGTCCGGGTCGGCAGGCGCCACTTCCGGCGGCCGCGAGGAGGTGCCCGGATCGAGGTCACAACCGGTGATCCCCCCGGCCGTCAGTGCGCCCGCGATGCCGCTCAGAGCCGCGACGCGCACCACCGCACGCCGGGAAGGACGGGAGCCGGACACGCCCGTGACCCTATCGCCGGGCCGCCCCACAACCGCCCTCCTCAAGCGAGGACGGACCGTCCTCGGCTGCGTGGGGGGCCGCTTCGGCACCCGCTATCGTGAGCAGCGACAACAGCACAGGAGGTCGCGTCGTGAGCCCGTTCAGTCCGGACAGCTCCCGCATCTCCGATGTGCTCCGCGTCCCGCTGTCGGCGTTGGATCTCGACCTCGAAGCGGTCGAGGTGACTCCCGCCGGCAAGAAGCGCGTGCTCCGCGTCGCCGTCGACAAGGACGGTGGCGTCACGCTCGACGACATCGCCGAGGCCGCTCGCGCGGTCTCGCGGGAGATGGACGACGACGAGCTGATGAGCGACCAGGCGTACACGCTCGAGGTCACCTCCCGCGGTGTCGACCGCCCCCTGACCGAGCCGCGCCACTGGCGGCGCAACCAAGACCGGCTGGTCACAGTGGCTCTACGAGACGGCACCCAGCTGTCCGGCCGGATCAGCGACAGCGACGAGACTTCGGCGACGCTCGACGTGTCGGGCCAGCCGCGTCTGGTGTCCTACGACGAGGTCGCGAAGGCGCTGGTCCAGGTGGAGTTCAACCGCAAGTCCGGCATAGGAAGGGACTAGGCGGATGGACATCGACCTGACGATCCTGCGTGCCCTCGAGCGGGAGAAGGAGATCTCGTTCGACATCCTGGTCGAGGCCATCGAGCAAGCCCTCCTCACGGCGTACCACAAGACCCCCGGCGCCGTGGAGCAGGCGCGGGTCCAGCTCGACCGCAGGAGCGGCCACGTGACGGTGTACGCCGCTGAGCTCGACGACGAGGGCAACCAGGTCCGCGAGTACGACGACACCCCCGAGGGTTTCGGTCGCATCGCCGCGACGACCGCCAAGCAGATCATGCTCCAGCGCCTTCGCGACGCCGAGGACGACATCCGGTACGGCGAGTTCTCCGGGAAGGAGGGTGACCTGATCTCCGGGGTCATCCAGCAGGGCCGCAATCCGGACGACGTGATGGTGGACCTGGGCAAGCTCGAGGCCCTGCTGCCGCTGGGCGAGAGAGTGCCGGGCGAGCGTTACCAGCACGGAGAGCGGATCAAGTGCCTCGTCGTCTCGGTGCGCAAGGGTCTGCGTGGACCGCAGATCACGCTCTCACGCTCGCATCCCAATCTCGTCAAGAAGCTGTTCGCCCTCGAGGTGCCGGAGATCGCCGACGGCACGGTGGACATCGCCGCCATCGCCCGGGAGGCCGGCCACCGTACCAAGATCGCGGTCCGCTCGACCGTATCCGGCGTCAACGCCAAGGGCTCTTGCATCGGTCCGATGGGACAGCGGGTCCGCAACGTCATGTCGGAGCTCCACGGGGAGAAGATCGACATCGTGGACCACTCGGAGGATCCGGCGGAGTTCGTCTCCAACGCCCTCTCTCCGGCGCGGGTCACCAGCGTCAGTGTCGTCGACGCGGAGGCGAAGTCCGCGCGCGTGGTGGTGCCGGACTACCAGCTCTCCCTGGCGATCGGCAAGGAGGGCCAGAACGCCCGGCTGGCCGCCCGGCTCACCGGCTGGCGCATCGACATCCGCTCCGACGAGGAGTAGGCGCCGGCCCACTCAGCGCCCTTGCTGGTCGACACGCAGGTCAGTCGAGGCGGCCTGAGGCATCGGACGCCCCGGCACCCAGGAAGTCCGTGATCGCCGGCCAGTACGCCGGATCCTCGTGCAGCGTGGCGTGCTGGGCGTCCGGCAGGTCCAGCACCTCCGTGCCGTCGGGGAGCTCGTCCAGCAGCCGATCGGTCCGCTCCGGGCGGACCACGGCGTCGCGTCCGGCTCGGACGACGAGCGTCCGGGCACGGACGCGGTGGGCGACCGCCGCCGACTCCCAGCGCTCGTGCAGCAGGTGGCGCACCGGGAGCCGCGGGAAGAGATCTCCCGCGGTTGCCAGCAAGCTGTCGAACGGCGTGACCAAGACCAGCCGCCCGACGCGACGGCGCACCGCAACCTGGATCGCGACCCCGCTGCCCAGGCTGCGACCGACGACGTCCACCGCCACCGCCGGGTGGCGTGCCGCCACGTGATCGAAGACCGCCAGCGCGTCGGAGATGAGGACCGGCTCGGACGGCGTGCCGTCGCTCGCGCCGTAGCCCCGGTAGGCGACCAGGTACGACGTGTGTGCCGGAAGGAGCCGGCCGAGCTCCGGCACCAGCCACTCCAGGCCCTCGCCATTGCCGCCGTAGTAGACCAGCGCCCCGTCGCGCCCGGGATTGACCTCCCACCCGCGCAGAGCTGTGCCGCCCACGTCCAGCCGCAGCGTGGTCCGCGCAGCTGGGATCCGGGTTGCCGTGGCCGGGTAGACCAGCCGGCGGGCCACGGGAGCGAGCAGGGTGGCGAGCGGACGCACGGCCGGACGATAGCGGGCCGGGGAACGGCCCGCCGCCCGGGTTCGGGGAATAGTGGTCCGACGCTGTAGGGTTGGCACCAGTGGCTCGCCCATCGGTTACTCCTGCCTCCGCGGCCGTCCCAGGACCGGTCAGGACGTGCATCGGGTGCCGGGAGCGGGTCGCGAAGAGCGAGCTGTTGCGGGTGACCGCCGGCTCGGACGCCGACGGCAGGCCGGTCGCGGTGCCCGATCCAGCAGCCACCCGGCGCGGACGCGGGGCGCACCTGCACCCCACGACCGCGTGCTACGACCTCGCCGTCCGCCGTCGAGCCTTCGGGCGGGCCCTCCGGTCCGCCGTCGGGATCGACAGCGCACCGGTGGCGTCGTACCTCACATCGCTCAGAGCACTACCGACCGACCGTCCGAACAGGAACTGGAGCAGTAGCTCATGAGCACTCGATGAGTAACTCCCGATGAGCCCAGCAGCACTGCAGCACCCACCAACGGTCTGAGATCCACCCCTCGCACAGAGGGAAGCGGGTCTGGGCCAGAAGGAGAACAGTGGCCAAGACCCGAGTACACGAGCTTGCCAAGACCTACGGCATCGAGAGCAAAGAGGTTCTCGACAAGCTGAAGGAGCTCGGCGAGTTCGTCAAGTCTGCTTCCTCGACGATCGAGCTTCCTGTCGAGATGAAGTTCAAGAAGACCTACGGTGACGCCCTGCTCGCCGCCAAAGGCCCAGCAGAGACCGCGGAGAGGCCGGGGGAGGCGCCGCCTGCCGGGAAGACGGCACCGGCGGCATCCCCGACGGCTGAGTCGAACGGCGCGCTCACCCTGGAGGACGGTCCGGCTGCGCCGAAGCCCGGGCCGAAGGCGGCCGCTCCGGCCGAGCCCGTCGTTCCCGCCGCGGCGACCGAGCCGCCGGCGGACCCCCAGGCGCCCGTGGCCGAGGCCGAGACGCCGGCTCCTCCGGCGCCGCGTCCTGCGGCGCGTCCCGGGACTCCGCGTCCGGGCAACAACCCGTTCGCTTCCAGCCAGGGCATGGGCCGTCGCCCGGCGCCTGTGCCGCGTGACAGCGACGAGGACGACGACCGTCCGCAACGTCCGCCGGCCGGTGGCCATCCCGGCATGCCTCGCCCGAACCCCGCGATGATCGCTCGCAATTCCAGTACCTTCGGTGGGAACCGCGGCCCCGGTGGGCCGGGCGGCCCCGCCGGTGGCCCCGGTCGCGGTGGCGCCCCGGCTCGTGGGGGTGCTCCCAGTCGGGGCGGCGCCCCGGCTCGCGGCGGCGTCGGTGCGCCCGGACGTGGCGGCGGCGTCGGTACCGGCGCCGGTGCTCCGCCGGGTCGCGGCGGGCCCGCCTTCGGTGGCGGTCCGGGTGGCCGTGGACGTCCCGGCGGGCGTGGGCAGACCCAGGGGGCCTTCGGCCGTCCGGGCGGCCCGTCCCGTCGTGGTCGCAAGTCGAAGCGGGCGCGTCGCCAGGAGTTCGAGCAGATGGAGGCGCCGACGATCGGTGGCGTGCGCGTCCGGAAGGGCAACGGCGAGACGGTCCGTCTCGCGCGTGGCTCCTCGCTGACCGACTTCGCCGAGAAGATCAACGTCGACGCCGCCTCGCTGGTGCAGATGCTCTTCTCGCTCGGCGAGATGGTGACCGCCACGCAGTCCGTCGGTGACGAGACCCTCGAGCTGATCGGCGACGAGCTGAACTACGTCGTGGAGGTCGTCTCGCCCGAGGACGAGGACCGCGAGCTGCTCGAGTCGTTCGACCTCGAGTTCGGCGAGGACGAGGGCGACGACGCGGATCTCGTCGTACGTCCGCCCGTGGTCACCGTGATGGGTCACGTGGACCACGGCAAGACCAAGCTCCTCGACGCCCTCCGCTCGGCCAACGTCGTGGACAAGGAGGCCGGCGGCATCACCCAGCACATCGGTGCCTACCAGGTGCACACCGTGGTCGAGGACACCGAGCGGGCGATCACGTTCATCGACACCCCGGGTCACGAGGCGTTCACCGCCATGCGTGCCCGCGGCTCGCAGTCCTCGGACATCGCGGTCCTCGTGGTCGCGGCTGACGACGGGGTGATGCCGCAGACGGTGGAGGCGCTGAACCACGCCAAGGCGGCCGAGGTGCCGATCGTGGTGGCGGTGAACAAGATCGACAAGCCGGAGGCGGACCCCACGAAGGTTCGCGGCCAGCTCACCGAGTACGGCTTGGTGCCCGAGGAGTACGGCGGCGACACCATGTTCGTCGATGTCTCGGCCAAGTCCGAGCTGAACCTCGACAAGCTGCTCGAGGCGATCGTGCTGACTGCCGATGCGTCGCTCGACCTGCGCGCGAACCCGGGGCAGGCCGCCCAGGGTCTGGTCGTCGAGGCGCACCTGGACCGTGGCCGCGGTCCGGTGGCGACCGTGCTGGTGCAGCGCGGCACGCTCCGCGTTGGTGACTCGATCGTCGCCGGTCCGGCGCACGGCCGCGTCCGGGCACTGCTCGACGAGCACGCCGAGCCGATGGAGGAGACCTTCCCCGCGCAGCCCGCGATGGTGCTGGGTCTGTCTGCCGTGCCGGGTGCGGGTCAGAACTTCCTGGTGGTCGAGGACGACCGGGTGGCCCGCCAGATCGCCGAGAAGCGCGAGGCGCGCGAGCGCGCCGCCATGCAGGCACAGCGCCGCGTGCGTCGTACGCTCGAGGACTTCATGGCGTCCATGGAGAAGGGCGAGAGCCAGGAGCTGACACTGATCCTCAAGGGCGACGTGTCCGGTTCGGTGGAGGCCCTGGAGGACTCGCTGGCCAAGATCGATGTCGGCGACGAGGTGTCGCTGCGCGTCATCGACCGCGGAGTCGGTGCGATCACCGAGACCAACGTCATGCTGGCAGCGGCGTCCGACGCGATCATCATCGGCTTCAACGTCCGGCCGCAAGGCAAGGCGACCGAGCTGGCGGACAAGGAAGGCGTCGAGATCCGCTACTACTCGGTCATCTACCAGGCCATCGAGGAGATCGAGGCCGCGCTCAAGGGCATGCTCAAGCCGGAGTTCGAGGAGCAGACCCTCGGGCAGGCGGAGGTTCGCGCGATCTTCCGCTCCTCGAAGATCGGCAACATCGCCGGCTGCATGGTCACCAGCGGGGTGATCCGCCGCAACGCCAAGGTGCGCCTGATCCGCGACGGCGCAGTGGTGGCGGAGAACCTCGACCTGGCCTCGCTGAAGCGAGAGAAGGACGACGCGACCGAGGTCCGCGAGGGCTTCGAGTGCGGTCTGGTCCTGCGCAACTACCAGGACGTCAAGGAGGGCGACATCGTGGAGGCCTTCGAGATGCGGGAGATCCCGCGGACCTGACGGCGTCCATTCCGGTTTCAGCATGTGACGGAGGGAAACCGGCGCTTCTCACGGTGAGCTGACCATGGGAAGTGCCGGTTGCACCGTTCCATGACGAAGCCGTCCATCAGTGACACGAGGAGCAGCCATGGCCAACCCGCGCATCGGGAAGATCGCCGACCGGATCCAGATCATCGTCGCCGAGATGCTCGAGCGCCGGGTCAAGGACCCGCGGCTCGGGTTCGTCACCGTCACCGACGTCCGCGTCACCGGTGACAGTCAGCAGGCCACCGTGTTCTACACCGTCCTCGGCGAGGAGACCGATCTCGTCAGCACTGCGGCCGCACTGGAGTCGGCCAAGGGACTGCTCCGATCAGAGGTCGCCAAGCAGCTCGGCATGCGGCACGCACCGACGCTGACGTTCGTCCACGACGCGCTGCCGGAGAACGCCCGCCATCTGGACGAGGTTCTCGCCCGCGCCAAGGCTCAGGACCAGGAAGTGGCGGCGCACCGCGGTGCGTCGTACGCCGGCGACGTCGACCCCTACAAGAAGCCGCGCGAGCTAGGCCAGGCAGACCAGGCGGACGAGGCCCGGTGACCGCCAGCTCCGGGCTGGTCGTCGTCGACAAGCCCGGCGGCATGACCTCGCACGACGTCGTCTCCCGGGTACGCCGGCTGGCCGGAACGCGCAAGGTCGGTCACGCCGGCACCCTGGACCCGATGGCCACGGGTGTGCTGGTGCTCGCCGTGAACCGAGCCACTCGGTTGCTCGGTCAGCTGACCCTCACCGAGAAGCGGTACGACGCGACGATCCGGCTCGGCACTGCGACCACGACCGACGACGCGGAGGGCGAGGTGGTCGCGACCCGACCGATCGACGGACTGACCGAGGCGGCAGTCCGCGACGCTCTCTCCGGATTCGTCGGAGACCTCGACCAGGTCCCGAGCGCCGTCTCCGCGGTCAAGCTCGAGGGCAAGCGGGCCTACGCGCGGGTCCGTGCCGGCGAGCAGGTCGACCTGCCGGCCCGGCGGGTCACGATCCATACACTGCAAGTGAACGCTGTGGACGTTCCAGACGTCGGGATCTCGGTCCGCTGCTCCAGCGGCACCTACATCCGCGCCATGGCGCGCGACCTGGGCGCCGCGCTGGGGGTCGGGGGCCACCTGGCATTCCTGCGACGCACCGCCGTCGGGCCGTTCACGCTCGACGACGCGAGCACCCTCGACGACCTCACGGAGCACTTCGCGATGACCCCCATCGCCGACGCAGCCCGGATCTCGTTCCCCACCCGCGACCTCGATGAAGCGCACGCTGCCCACGTGCGGGTCGGCCGCCCGCTCGACATCGCCCTCGACCGGACCACCGCGCTGTTCGCACCGGATGGCGAGTTTCTCGCGCTCTACCGACCGGAGGACGGCCGCGCGAAGGCCGTGGCAGTGCTCTGGGAGGGACCGTCGCCGTCCGGCTGACGCACGGCGGCCGTCGCTGCGCCCGGCCGGCGTTCGTGCCTGGCTAGGCTGCCGGACGTGCAGATCTGGCGGTCCCTGGCCGACATCCCGGGCGACCTGGGGCGCACGGCGGTCGTGATCGGCAACTTCGACGGTGTCCACCTCGGCCATCAGCACGTGGTGCGCGAGGCGCGTGCGGCCGCGGACGCTGATGGCCTGCGTGTCGTCGCGGTCACCTTCGACCCGCACCCGATGGCGGTGCTACGCCCTGAGCATGCCCCGACCACCATCACCGACCTCGAGACCCGGGCCGAGCTCTTGCGCGCAGCCGGGGTCGACGACGTCGTGGCGTTGCCCTTCGATCGGGACGTCGCGTCGTGGTCGCCCCATGAGTTCGCCGTGCGGGTGCTGACCAGGGCACTCCACGCAGCGGTGGTGGTCGTGGGAGCCAACTTCCGCTACGGCTCCAAAGCGTCGGGTGACGTGGCGACCCTGGCCGCCAGCGGGAAGGAGCTGGGTTTCCGGGCGGTCGGCGTACCGCTCGACGGCGACCCGCAGGTGTGGTCGTCGACATACGTGCGCGCCTGCCTGGCCGCAGGTGATGTCGCCGGTGCCGCCCAGGCGCTGGGCCGCCCCTTCGTGGTCCGGGGCGTCGTCGTCCGCGGTGACCAGCGGGGGCGTGGGCTCGGGTTCCCGACGGCGAACGTGCCTGCGGGCACCCTGACGACGGTGCCGGCGGACGGCGTCTACGCCGGCTGGCTGCGCCGCCTGGACACCGGAGAGCGCTTCCCGGCCGCGATCAGCGTCGGCAGCAACCCGACGTTCGACGGGGCGCGGGAGCGGCGCGTCGAGTCCTACGTGCTCGACCGTGACGACCTGGAGCTGTACGACGTCGAGGTGGAGGTGTCCTTCGTCGACCGCATCCGCGGGATGGTGCGCTTCGACGGCGTGGAGGCGCTGGTCGAGACCATGCGGGACGACGTACGTCGCGCCAGGAAGGTGCTGAGGCGCCCGGCGTGACCGCCGCCCGGTCGTGGGCCTGACCGCGACGAGCAGGCGGCGGCGCGCCGGCGCCGACAGACCTCGCCCGATGCATGCGGCGGCGACTCCGGGGGAACGCCACGTCTGACGACCTGCCCGATCGGGTGGACCGACGAAGGGATGGACCATGGGGTACGGACTCGGCATCTTCCTGTTGGCGCTGGGCCTCATTCTCGCGCTGGCCGTACAAGACACGATCAGCAACGTCGATCTGACGACGGTGGGCTGGATCCTGGTGCTGGCGGGGGCCCTGGTGATCGTGCTCACCGCCGTACAGATGAACCGCGGCCGCGGCTCGCGCACGGTGTCGACGACCACTCACTCCGACGGTAGCCAGACCACGACCGAGCAGCGGCAGCGCAACGACCCGCCACCTGCCGTCTGACCGCGCGGCGGCTCAGGTCCTGCGTGATGAGATTCCGGCACCGGGGCGGCCACGGGGACGGAGTGCCTCCCGGCGCCCGTCCCCGTCGTTTTGGGCCGCACCACCGCCGCTGATAATCTCCTTCGGTTGCCGTGCAACGGCCGCGGATCGAGAGTGCCCGGGTGAACAGGCCCCGGCGCGCCGCGCAACGGACAGAACCGGAAGGAGCCCGCATGTCGATCGGTACCGACGCGGAGACCAAGAAGCAGATCATCGCGCAGTACGCGACGAATGAGGGCGACACCGGCTCGCCCGAGGTGCAGATCGCATTGCTCAGCCACCGCATCAGCCACCTGACCGAGCACCTGAAGGAGCACAAGCACGACCACCACACCCGTCGTGGTCTGCTGCTGCTCGTGGGGCAGCGTCGCCGGCTGCTGAACTACTTGAACAAGAACGACATCGAGCGCTACCGCTCGATCATCGAGCGTCTCGGCCTGCGCCGATGACCTCGCGGAGCGGTTGCCAGCGGGTGGCCGCTCCTTCCACGTTCCGCCCGTCGGGCCCTGCGGCCCGGAAGCCGGATCCCTCGGCCGCTAGGGTCGAAGCAGACAACTGAAGATCACCGAACCAGGAGCGGCCTGCTCACGTCGGCCCGGTCCTCGGTAGTGACTTTCGGACGGTGGTCCTCCTGGTGAGGAGCTCGGCCGCGGGTCTCGATCGAAGACCGGCCGGAGTCTCCCATCAGATGAGTGGAGACCGAGCTGCGGGCGTTCGCGGGGTCGCTCCGCGAAGAGAAAGGACAGGGCTCCCGCCCATGTCTGATTCATCTGCAGGACCCATCATTTCCGCTGTCGAGACTGTGATCGACAACGGTCCCTTCGGCCAGCGCACGGTCAAGTTCGAGACCGGCCTGCTGGCCCGCCAGGCCGCCGGCTCCGTGACGGCCTACCTCGACGACGAGACCATGCTGCTGTCGGCCACCACGGCCGGCAAGCAGCCCAAGGAACAGTTCGACTTCTTCCCGCTCACCATCGACGTGGAGGAACGGATGTACGCCGTGGGCCAGATCCCCGGCTCGTTCTTCCGCAGCGAAGGCCGCCCGGGTGAGGACGCGATCCTCACCTGTCGCCTGATCGACCGCCCGCTGCGTCCGACGTTCAAGAAGGGCCTGCGCAACGAGGTGCAGGTGGTGATCACGGTGCTCGCGCTCGACCCCGACCAGCCCTACGACGTACTGGCGATCAACGCCGCCTCGATGTCGACCCAGCTCTCCGGCCTGCCGTTCTCCGGACCGGTCGGCGGTGTCCGCGTTGCCCTGATCGAGGGCAGCTGGGTCGCGTTCCCGTCGCACAGCCAGCTCGAGAACGCGGTGTTCGACATGGTGGTCGCGGGCCGCGTCACCGAGACCGGGGACGTCGCCATCATGATGGTGGAAGCAGAGGCGACCGAGCAGACCTGGGTCCTGGTCCAGTCCGGCACGCAGGCTCCGACCGAGGAGATCGTCGCCGGCGGCCTCGATGCCGCCAAGCCGTTCATCAAGCAGCTCTGCGAGGCGCAGTCCGAGCTGGCCAAGCAGGCCGCCAAGCCGGTGCAGGAGTTCCCGGTCTTCCTCGACTACGAGGACGACGTGTACGACGCCGTCGAGGCCGCCACCAAGGCGGACGTCGCCACGGCGATGACCATCGGCGACAAGCAGGAGCGCGAGACGCGTACCGACGAGATCAAGGCGG
>Ga0126310_10000276_pt1 | contig 16279 bp, 15 predicted proteins | sample Plot60_FD_92540 | JGI IMG/M metagenome (GOLD analysis project Ga0126310, IMG submission 92540) | Serpentine soil microbial communities from UC McLaughlin Reserve, CA, USA - Plot60 | ecosystem: Environmental > Terrestrial > Soil > Grasslands | place: USA: UC McLaughlin Reserve, Lake County... | reverse complement strand
TGGCGATTCTCGAGGGAGGCCATCCATGTCGAAGTTAGCAGCCAAAATCAAACCCCACCCATCCCCCTGTCACTTATCAGAGGCACGAGGTTGCCTTCTAACGGCTCGCAGGTGTGTCACTAGGAAAAGTCACGGCCCGCGATGTCGTGGGGTTCTTCGCGCACTGCGGCTACCACCCGATGGGCCAACTACTGTGACAGCCGCTCTAGAGCCTCGTCTATGGCATCCCCGGGGCCTCCTCCCAACCGGGCTGACCCTGTAGTTGGATCAGCCGCGACCCCCGGCGATGCGTGAGGCTTCCGGTAAGGATTTCAGCCAAAGCATCGTCGCAACTCCGAGGGCCGGTCCCGGGGCCAGGAAGGCGAAAGCCCACCTCCATCCGAAGGTAGCCTCCAGGACCGGCATCAGCCATATCGTGGCAACGGTGAGGGTGAAGCCCAAGGCGAGCTGCAGCGTCAGGGCCGTCCCCACGTAGGCTTGATCCGCAAGCTCCGTCACCATCGTCGAGAACTGTGCGGAGTCCGCCACGACGGCAAATCCCCACACCAGTCCCACCAGGAGCACCAGCCACGCGGGTGCTCCGAACAACAGCCCGGCGAGCACACAGCAGGTGCCTGACACCGCCATCATCAAAGCGGTCGTCCTGGTCCTGCCCCAGCGATCTCCCAGGATGCCGCCCGCCCAACATCCCAAACCCCCGACGCCGATGACGGCGAACGTCGCGTAGGCAGCGGCAGAACCCGCCGAAGCTCCCCGGCTCGCCAGCTCGTCGGAGAAGTACACCAAGAACCACGCCCACATCGCGTAGAGCTCCCACATGTGTCCGAAGTAGCCCAAGGAGGCGAGCCTTACGCCCCGATTAGCGAAGACACTTCCCGCCTGCCCCGGATCGAAGGTCGCCCTAGGAAATGGGAACGGTCCGTCGCCCACCGCGAACCCGGCGATCAGCCCGCCGCTCAACGTCAGGACGCAGGTCGCGTAGATCACCACGCGCCAGTCCAGCCCGCCCAGTCCGTTTACGAGATGAGGCATCGCCGATCCCACGGTAAGCGCTCCGACCAGGATTCCAAGCGCGATGCCGCGGCCCTTCTGGAACCAGGTCGCCATCAGCTTCAGGGCGGGCGGGTACACCCCTGCGAGGAAGAACCCCGTCGCGAAGCGCAACGGTACCCCGGTCGCGGCGCCGCCGGCGACTAGTAGCAACCCGTTGACGACTGCGGCCCCGATCGATCCCCCCAGGATTACGTGCCGCGGCGAGACGATGTCTGAAAGATTCAAGATGGTCGAGACCAGCGCACCGCACACGAAGCCGAGCTGAACAGCGATCGTCAACCACGCGGCGGCGCCGTCCGAGAGGCCCCACTCCGCACGCAACTGTGGGACTACCGCAGACGCCGAAAACCAGGTCGTCATCGACAAGACGAGCGCGACGGCGAGGAGCAACAGAGCACGCCACCTGCCGGCGGCCTGTTGAGACGGATCGGTTATCGCCGTCATACTCAGGACCGCTCGGGTTCGAGCACGATAGTAGCGTCGTGGCTGCCGACTACGAAACCCTGCTTCAGTGTAGTTGTGCGTGCTGCGCCGCGAGAACGGCGGCCGCCCCTAGGCCGAGGCCCCACCCGAGCAGGACCACGCCCAGCGGCGCGCTGATCTTGCGTCCCCAAGAATCGTTCTTCTCGGCGGCCATCACCGCCCCCAGCACCAGCATCCCGCTGAGCAAGCACGAGCACGATTTCACAGTTGCCCAAGCAGTTGTTGCGCGAGAAGGTTGCCAGAGCCTGGTGTTGCTCCGGCGCCAGGCCAGGTCGCCGCTCCCACCATATGGAGCCCTTCGATGGGTATCTGGTAGTCGTCTCACCTCATGACGGGCTTTATGTTTTGGTTGACGCGGAAAAGGTTGTTTGGGTCGTACTTGTTCTTTATCTGTGCCAGGCGTTCGTAGTTGTCGCGGTAGGTAGCCCTGACGCGCTCTTGGCCCTCGTCCATCATGAAGTTCACGTATGCCCCACCCCCTGAGTACGGGTGCAAGGCCTCCCAGTACTCCTTCGTCCAGGAGGTGATGCGTTCGTTGTTTGCCGGGTCTGGGTCGACGCCTACGATGACTTCGGCCCAAGTAGCATCGCGGTAGCTGAAGGCCGTGTCGTGGGGCCCTACCCGGTGTGCGGCCCCATTGACCGGGTAGAGGTGCATCGTCGACTGCATCGTCGGGATCTCCGATCCGTACCTCAGGTGCAACCTGATGGCCTCGTCGCTCAACTCGTTGACGAAGTCGGCCCTCCAGTACCATTGGTGGCCCGGCGGATATAGTGCGTCGAACATGCTTTGAAGCATCGGGTAGGGCAATGGACCAACGAGATCGAGCGCGGGCGGGCCAAGCTCCTGGCGGATGGGCCGGAACGCTGCTTCTGCCTCATCCATCGATCCCGTATAGCACCAGACGATGCCGCACATGGTCTTGCCGTGCAGATGCTCGGGGAATGGAGGCCCCGGAGGCACAACCAAAAAGGCGAAGAAGCCGTTGATGTCTTCGGCGGCTTGCTCGATGAAGTCGCGATACCACCGCATGACCTCTTCGGCCTGCTCCACGTGCCAGAGCATAGGCCCGGCATAAACCGTGCTCAGCGGGTGCACTTCGAACAGGAAAGAGGTGACGACACCGAAGTTACCCCCGCCGCCGCGCACCGCCCAAAACAGGTCTTCGTTTTCGTCAGCGTTGGCGGTAACGAATCGTCCGTCGGCCAAGACCATGTCCACCTCTAAGAGGTTGTCGATCGCGAGGCCGTACTTGCGCGTCAGATGGCCGATGCCGCCGCCCAGGGTGAGTCCTCCCACGCCCGTGGTAGAGATGATGCCGCTAGGCGTAACCAAGCCAAAAGCGTGCGTCGCATGATCCACCTTCCCCCACGTGCAGCCGCCCTCGACGCGAACTGTTCGTGCCTTGGGGTCGACGCGAATGCCTTGCATGGCGGAAAGATCTATAACCAGCCCATCGTCGCAGACGCCCAGACCGCCACCGTTATGCCCGCCCCCGCGGATAGCGAGGAGCAGGTCGTTTTCACGGGCGAAGTTGACCGCCCCGATGACGTCGGCCACGTCGGCGCAACGCTCTATCAAGCGCGGGCACTTGTCGATCATCCCGTTATAGACCTTGCGAGCCGCCTCGTAGGCCTCGTCGTCGGGGCCGATAAGCTCACCGCGGGCGCTTGCTTTGAATTCTTCTATGGTAGCTTGGTCAAGCACGCGTACCTCCTTGGCTTCATAGCGCGTTGATCGGCGCCGTTGGTCGTTCTCGCTTTGAGTATGGGGGTAACTGACGCACGGCGCATGAGCCAAATGCACTATTTTTCTTTATTCGTAGGCTCCACGAGTTTGCGACCGGTATCGTCGGAGGATAGGGATAGGGGGCTATTGTGCTTAGGCGCCGGGGTTCCTTCGGGGGCTCCGGCTCCATCGCTTTTGTGGGTGTTGGCCTTCTCGGCGTCGGGTAAGGGGTGATTAGCCGCCGTCTTCTTTGCTGTTGCTGGGGCGGCGGCTTCTCTTTTATGCTCTTCGCGGGTTGGCCTCTTCGTGGGTCATCAAGAGGGCGTGGGGCTCTATGTGTGGCGGACACATATATGGGGTAATAATAGCCCCGCCTCGGCGCCAAAGAACTCCTTTAGAGCCGGCGCGAAGTCTCCGCTGGAGGGCTCATACAGCTAAAGCAATGGTAGGACCTCGGTGACATTGGGTGAGCGGCGCATGTACGACGGCAGGATCGCGCTCTTACGCTCTGCCTCATATAACTCTACGTCTTCGGCTGTAATGTGTCATCTCATTGCCGTTGCCCAAAAGTGTTCGCAAGCGCAGATTTTGCGTAGTGACTTCCACATTCGATGCTCGTCGATGGAGGAGTAATACGCTTTCTTGCATTACGGCTTCGAGATTGTGACTAATCCTTTCGTTGCCGAGTACGCGTGGGTCCCCGACGTCCACCCGACGCTTTAGGGTTGGGGCTTGCTGTCTCTTCTTAGCCCGTCTTCGGCACTATCTTCGTGAGCCAATCGCGGGCGGCTTCGATCTCCTCGCGACCGATGTTATGCCCGCCGGGTTGCCAGTCTAGGGTGACCTCCGCTCCCGCCTCCCTGAGCAGCCCGGCCAAGCGCTCGGTGTTCTCGGGCGGCACCATCTCATCGGCCTCTCCGGCGGCGAGGTAGACCGGTGTTTCCGAGAGATCGGGTGTAACCTCGGGCTCGAACGGCACCATCGCTCGTAAGAGAATCGCGCCGGCCAGCAAGCCCGGGTGGAGCAACAACAGGCTCGCTGCGATGTTGGCCCCATTGGAGAAGCCGACCGCGAAGATGCCCCCCGGATCGAAGTCGTACTCGGAGGCGGCCGCCTCGACGAACTCTGCGAGCTCGTGGGTACGGTTCACGAGGTCCTCCTGATCGAAGACGCCCTCGGCGTGCCGGCGGAAAAAGCGTCGGGCGCCGTTCTCGAGGACTTTGCCGCGCGGGCTCAGGAACGCGGCTCGCTCGTCGAGCATGCGGCCTAGGGGTAAAAGGTTGTTCTCGTCGCCACCGGTCCCGTGCAAGAGGAGCAGGGTGATCGCCTCGTCTCCCTCGGCCGGGACGAAACGGTGGACGAAGCCTAGCAGCTCGCTCGTCATGGCACTAACCTTTCTGTTGGGGCTGACGGACGGGGGGGAGGACCTGTTCGATGCGCTCTCGATCCTTCTCCAGCCAGGGCGGGAGCTTCAGGTTCTCGCCGAGGTGCTCTTTGTCTTCGTCGATGGTGAAGCCGGGCGGGTCGGTGGCGATCTCGAAGAGGACCCCGCCGGGCTCGCGGAAGTAGATGGAATGGAAGTAACTTCGGTCGAGAATGGGGGTGACGTGGAGGCCGTGATGCAGGATTTCCTCCCGCCACTCTTCCTGCGTCTCGTCGTCCGGAGCCCGCCAAGCCACGTGGTGCACCGTCCCTACCGCCGTCAGCCCTCTAGGTCCATCCGGTCGATCCAGGACGTCCGCGACGTTCCCGCCGGAGCTCGTCGTCAGGTACCTCGTTCGCCCGTCTTCCTCCGCGACCTTCTCGAAGCCCAAGAGGTTTGTGAGAAGGTCCGTGGTAACCTCCGTCGACCGTTCCGAGAGCGTCACCCCGGGGATGCCCCGGATCGCATGCTCGGCGGGTACAGGACTCTCCTCCCAGGCCTCCCCGCCATCTCCCCTCAGCCGGGCGACGAGCTCGACTGCGAGCCCGTCCGGATCTTCAAAGGCCACGACCGTCTCGTCGAAGCGTTTTTCGGGCTGCTCGAAACGGACACCGTGCTCTACCAGCCGCTCCGTCCAGTAGCCTAGAGAGTCCTCCGGTATGGCAAAGGGGGTGGCGCTTACCTGACCGGTCCCTATGCGTCCCCGGGGTGCCCCCGGCCAGGAGAAGAACGTCATGATTGTCCCCGGGTTTCCGGCGGCGTCGCCGTAGTAGAGATGGTAGCTACCGGGGTCGTCGAAGTTCACGGTTTTCTTCACCAGCCGGAGGCCGAGGACGCCCGAGTAAAAGTCCACGTTCTTTTGCGGATCGTCGGCGATAGCGGTTACGTGATGTATGCCCGCGAACTTTATGCTCATGGCGTTCCTCCTGCTCTTACCGGCTTCCGCGCCGGACAGTCGTTACCTGAGTTTAGCGCAACCGGGGTTTCGTAGAGGACAATCGCAGACCTCTGGGGAGCAGGGTTCTATCGGGAGGTAGCGCGCTCGTCGTCGCAGCCCAACCCGAGAAGAGTATCGGGCTACGAGCCTCTACAATTCGGAGATGATCTTCTTGACCCTGGGGATCGAGGGGGCACTCACGCTCAGTTCACCCACGCCGAGCTCTATGAGTTTCGGGATCAACGGCGGTTCCCCGGCGGCTTCGCCGCAGACGCCCACCTTGATGCCAACCTCGCGAGCGGCCTCGCAAGTATTGCCTATGAGCCTAAGTACGGCCGGGTGTTCGGCGCTCTGCAGGTCCCTTAACCGCTCGTTGCCTCGATCGGCGGCCAACGTGTACTGAACCATGTCGTTCGTGCCGATGGAGAAGAAAGAGACCTCCTGGGCAAGCTCACCGGCGCAGATCGCGGCGGCCGGGGTTTCGATCATGACCCCGACCTCTACCGTCCCGGTCTTCGCTCCTTCTCTCCGGAGCTCTTTTCGGCACCCGACCAGAATTTCTTTGGCCGCTCGTAGCTCCTCGACATCGACAACCATCGGGAATATGACCTTCACGTTCCCGTAGGCTCCCGCCCGCAGGACGGCTCTGAGCTGGGGCTTAAAGAGCCCTGGCACGCCGAGGCTCATCCTTATGCCGCGCCAGCCCAAGAAAGGATTCTCCTCGTGCGGCTGGTCCACGCCGGGCAGGTCCTTGTCTCCACCCACGTCCAGTGTCCGTATGATCACCGGCTTCTCGCCGAACGCCTCGGCCACCCGGCGGTAGGCCTCGTACTGCTCGTCCTCCGAAGGGAGCTCCTCGCGCTCCATAAACAGAAACTCCGTGCGGAAGAGCCCTACTCCCTCCGCTCCCCACGAGAGAGCATCCTCCGCTTCAGACGCCGAGCCCAGATTAGCCAAGACCTCGACGCGGCGCCCGTCGCGGGTTCGGGCTTCTAGGTACTTGAACTCCTCCAGGGTAGCCCTTTCGGCAGTCGCCGCCCTTTGCTTGTGCTCGAACTCGGTTACCGTGGCGGGATCTGGATCGATAACCGCGTAGCCCTCCCCGCCGTTCACGGCCACCGTTTCGGCATCGAAAGCTCTCTCCAGGACCGAACCGACGCCCACCACGGCCGGTATCCCCATCGAACGGGCCATGATCGAGACGTGAGAGGTTCTCGAGCCTTCGGCGGTGACGAACCCCAGGGGCATTCCTTTCGGGAGGCGGGCCGTATCCGAGGGCGTCAAGCTGCGGGCGAGGATGATCGAAGGAATTGTAGGGGCCTTGATTTCTTCGGCCTCGCGACCCATGAGCTCGAGCGCTATTTGGCGGACCACGTCTCGCACATCATCGGCCCGGGCGGCCATGTAATCGTCCTCCATCCCGGCGAACGTTTCGGCGTAGTCCTCGCCCACGGCTAGCACGGCTGCTTCCGGGCTCTCCAGGTCCCGGACGCGCTCCTCGATCTCCGAGGAGAGTTCGGGGTCCCGGGCCATCTCGATATGAGCGTCGAAGATGGCCGCCTCATCTTCGCCAGAGGACCCTTTAATCCAGTCGCGGGTCTCGGAGAGCTTCTTCGCGACGGCCTCGATCGCCCCCCGGAAGCGCCCCAACTCGGCTTCGACTTCATCCTCGGAAATGCCTTGCCGCTCCGGTTTGAGCTCCCCGGCAGCGTGGACGAAAGCTGGCCCCACAGCTACTCCCTCGGAGGCTCCGATGCCAATGAGCTTCACGGGCTTCCCGCGTCTTTCTCAGCCACCGTGTGATCCCCTTTCCGATTAGATTACGGGATAAGCCGGGCTTCTTGTTCTCTGCTTTGCTCTGATACCGGGTTCTTTAGGGTTCAGAAGCTAGTGCTCGTTCTTGGAGATAAGCTCGACCAGGGCCTCCACAGCATCTTCTGCATCGTCTCCTTCGGCCCGGATTGTTATCTCATCGCTCTTCTTGGCCCCCAGAGCCATAATCCGCATGGGACTTTTCGCGTTGGCTTCTTTTTCGCCCTTGATCACCGTTATCTCGGCGGTAAATTGCCTGGCTTTCTTGACGAACTCTGCTGCCGGTCGCGCGTGAAGTCCTTCTTCGGGTCCGACAGTTGCCTTTCTCTCTGCCATGAGTTGCTCCTACTTCCCTCCCTTCGCGGTCTCATGAGGATAGCACTGCCCGAGCCATCGAGAAAAAGAGTAGAATACGTGCGGTCGGGCGACGTGGCGCTTGACACAGATTTTTTGGGGGCCATAGAGTGTTCGGGCACGATCCAACGTGAGTAGTGCGAGCACGGGGAAAGGGAGCTTCGCATGGGGTGCGGCCACCAAGCTGGTGGGAAACCGGGGGTAAGTGGCCCATGCGGAGTTCGCTCTTTGAGGAGGTGAGGCGTCGGGGTTAGGGTCGTAAGGAAACACAAGCCGTACAGGGGAAAGGTCAAGAAAGGACGGGGGTATGGCCGCAGATCACGTACTGGCGATAGACCAGGGAACCACGGGGACTACCGTGATGATCTTCAACAAAGACAGCGCGACCGTGGGGGAGGCGTACTCGGAGTTCACCCAGCACTACCCGAAACCGGGCTGGGTCGAGCACGACGCCAACGAGATATGGGACGTCTCCATGCAGGTCGTGAAGGAGGCGCTCGAAGACGCCGGCGTAGCGCCGGAAGACTTGGCAGCGATCGGCATCACCAACCAGCGTGAGACCGTCGTCGTATGGGACCGGGAGACCGGCGAGCCGCTGCATAATGCCATCGTGTGGCAGGATCGGCGCGGCGCGTCGATCTGCGCCAATCTCTCGGAGCAGGGCTACGACGATATGGTTGCGAATAAGACCGGCCTCGTCATAGATGCGTACTTCTCCGGCTCCAAGGTGAACTGGCTCCTGGACAACGTAGAGGGTTTGCGGGAGCGGGCGCAGAACGGCGAGATCGCCATGGGCACCATAGACACCTGGCTGATCTACAAGCTCACCGGTGGTCGGGCGCACGTTACCGACTACTCGAATGCCTCGCGCACCATGCTCTACAACATCTTCGAGCTCAAGTGGGACGACGAGATGCTCGAGTTGCTCGGCGGGGTGCCGCGTGAGATGCTGCCGGAGGTCAAGCCAAGCTCCTACGTGTACGGGAACACAGACGCCGACGTCTTCGGGGCGGAGATCCCGGTCGCCGGCGTCGCCGGCGACCAGCAAGCCGCCCTCTTCGGCGAGGTCGCTTTCGAGAAGGGCCTTACCAAAAACACCTACGGTACCGGCTCCTTCGCCCTCATGAACACCGGCACGGAGCCCATACAGAGCAGGAACGATCTCCTGACCACCATCGCCTGGGGCTTAGGCGACGAGCCGGTCGAGTACGCGCTCGAGGGCGCTATCTTTATTACCGGTGCGGCGGTGCAGTGGCTCAGGGACGGCCTCGGCATCATAGAGAGCGCCCCCGAGACCGAGGAGCTGGCCAAGAGCCTGGACTCGAACGACGACGTGTACTTCGTCCCGGCGCTCGTGGGCCTGGGTGCGCCGCACTGGGATTCCTACGCCAGGGGCACCATCATCGGCATAACGCGTGGCACCACCAGGGCGCATCTCGCCAGGGCGGCGCTCGAGAGCATGGCCTATCAGACGCGAGACGCGGTCGAGGCGATGGGGGACGACTCGGGGATGCAAATCCCGACCTTCAGGGCCGACGGCGGAGCCGCCGCCAACCGGTGGCTGATGCAGTTCCAGTCCGACATCCTCGGTGTGCCCGTCGAGGTGCCGGAGACCCTCGAGACAACGGCCCTGGGCGCCGCCTACCTGGCCGGGCTGGCGACCGGCTTCTGGGAGAGCCGTGACGAGCTCGTCGACAGGTGGAGGCTCAGGCGCCGCTACGACCCCCAGATGAGCGAGGAGGAGCGCGAGCGGCTCTACGGGCGCTGGAAGGAGGCCCTCGAGCGGGCCAAGGATTGGGCGCAAGAGGCCGTCGAATCGCCTTTGGGTTGATCTTCCCTCCGTAAGGAAAGGAAAAGGATGAAGAAGGTGCTCAACGCTCCCGAGAGGGCGGTTGAGGAGATGTTACGGGGGATGGAGCTGGCGCACGACGGCTTGGTCCGTCTCCTCCCCGAACACAACGTCCTCGTGCGGGCTGACGCCCCGGTACGAGGCAAGGTCGCCCTCGTCTCCGGTGGTGGCTCCGGCCACGAACCGACCCACGGCGGTTACGTCGGCCCTGGCATGCTCGACGCCGCCTGCGCCGGCGCTGTTTTTACCAGCCCCACCCCCGAGCAGATGCTCGAAGCAAGCAAAGCCGTGGACGGTGGAGCTGGGGTCTTCTACGTGGTCAAGAACTACACCGGCGATGTCTTGAACTTCGAGATGGCCGGAGAGCTGGCCGAGGCCGAGGGTATACAGACCGATTACGTCGTTACAAACGACGACGTCGCCGTCGAGGACTCGACCTTCACCAGCGGGCGGCGCGGAATCGCCGGCACGGTCTTCGTGCACAAGATCTGCGGGGCCGCTGCCGACGACGGGAAGGACCTCGCCTACATAAAGGAGCTGGCCGAGCGGGTCAATGGCAGCATGCGCTCGATGGGAATGGCACTCACCAGCTGCGTGCCCCCGGAGAGCGGAGAGCCGATCTTCCAGATCGGGGACGACGAGATGGAGATCGGGATCGGAATACACGGGGAGCCCGGTGTCGAGCGCAAGAAGGTAGAACCCGCCGCCCGAATGGTCGAGGAGATGGTGCAAAAGATCCTGGGCGACTCCGTAGACTTCTCGGGTTCTGAGGCCGCCGTCATGGTCAACGGCATGGGCGGCACGCCCTTGATGGAGCTCTACGTCGCCTATGCCAACGTACGCGACATCCTCGAGAGAGAAGGAATATGGGCTTACCGGATGCCCTACGTCGGGGAGTACATGACCTCTCTGGAGATGGCGGGCTTCTCCATCACGCTGCTCAGGCTCGACGACGAGATGAAGGTTTACCTGGAAGCGCCATGCGACGTGGCCGCTGGACGGCCGTTCTAGAAAGGAGGCAGGATGCAACAGTACATCGCCGAATTCATCGGCACTATGATCCTCATACTTCTGGGGGATGGCGTCGTCGCCGGTGTGCTCTTGCGCAGCTCGAAGGCAGAGCACTCTGGCTGGATCGTCATAACCTTCGGGTGGGCAATGGCCGTGGCGATAGCGGTCTACGTCGTGGGGGCCGTCAGCGGCGCCCACATCAACCCGGCAGTAACCATCGGTCTGGCTGCCATCGGCGTCTTCCCTTGGGCGAACGTGATCCCGTACATCATCGCCCAGTTTCTTGGCGCCTTCGTGGGGGCCGTCCTCGTCTGGATAGCATATTACGACCACTGGAAGGTGACGGATGATCCTGTGCTCAAGCGGGGTGTCTTCTGTACCATCCCGGAGATTCGCAATACCATTCCCAACTTCATGACCGAGGTAATCGGCACCGCCGTGCTGCTCTTCGGTGTAGTTGCCATCGTCACGAACGCGCAAACTTTCGGCGGGGCAACTCTACCAACGCTATTCTCGACCAGCGTAATCCCGCTGATCATAGGTTTTATCGTGCTCGCCATAGGGCTGTCCCTCGGCGGGCCGACGGGGTATGCCATCAACCCCGCCCGGGACCTCGGCCCGCGAATCGCCCATGCCATACTACCGATCCCGGGCAAGGGAGATTCGGATTGGTCGTACAGCTGGATACCGGTCGTCGCGCCGCTCGTCGGCGGAGTCATCGGGGCCGGGCTGTACATCATCCTCGGGCTTGGGAGCTGATAGTCTTAAACGGGCCGGGGCTCGAGCGGGGCTCCGGCCGCTCTTTGTGTCTTTAGATGCCGAGTATGTGTTGTACAAAATCGCGCAAAACTTGCGGAGACCGGAGGAAAGAAAAATGACGGACGAAAGAGACGCCGCGTTTTCCGGATCAGAACCAGAGCCGCCTGCCCCAGACCGCTACTTCGCGGAGCGTGTAGAGCCCCCCTCTGGGGCTAGGCACCTTTCCCTGGCGGACCTCCAACAGGCCATAAATGAGGGTAGCCGGAAGAGCTGGAGGCTGGTCGGCATAGTGAACGAACCGGCAGGCCACGGAGTTATCCTGGTGTGGGACCAGGAGGGGTTCATCTCCGGTTAGTCTTGGCATAGTTCTAAGTAGTGAGAGAACGCCTCGGCTGTAATTTGAGTCGAGCGACGCAAAGGAGGAGCACTGGCGTCCGGCAAGCGTCCCGACTTTCTGGTGGCGCACGTGGAGGTGCACTGCGAGGCTGCAAGAAGCCCCGCGAAGTAGTATTTATTGACGAGCTTGTCGCGAAACGCTTTGGGCAAGGTCCTCAAGCACCGGATACGGAGGACTCGCGAAACCGAAGGGGTAGAATTGAGCACCACTGAGACCACGCTGGAGGTCGTAAGAGAGATGGCTTCCGTGATGGAGGAGCATCGACGGTACCTAACGAAGCTGGATTCGGAGATCGGCGACGGCGACCACGGCACCAACATGCACCGCGGCTTCCAAGCTGCGTTCGAACGCCTCGAAGGCGCTCAAGCGGCCTCCCCGGCTGATGTCCTGAAGGACGTCTCGATGGCCTTGATAAGCAAAGTTGGTGGTGCGGCAGGACCGCTCTACGGCACGGCTTTCTTGCGTGCCTCGACTGCACTTTCGGGCAAGGAAGAGGTTTCCGCGAGGGACGCCGCCGAGGCTCTGGAAGCTGCTCTGGAGGGCGTTAAACAGCGCGGCAAGGCCACAGTGGGGGACAAGACGATGGTAGACGCCCTGGAACCCGCCGTGGTCGCTGCAAAGGAGGCCGCCTCCGCCGAGGAGAGCGTAACGCGGGTCTTACGGGCAGCCGCCGAAGCCGCATGGGAGGGAGCGGAGTCAACGGTGCCGCTCACGGCGCGGAAGGGACGGGCGAGTTACCTCGGTGACCGCTCTGCTGGGCACAAAGACCCCGGGGCCACTTCGACGCACCTGCTCCTCGACGCTGCGGCCCGGGCTCTGGAAGGCTGATAATGGTCGCCCTCGTGCTCGTCTCGCACAGCCCAAGGGTAGCCGAGGGAACCGCCGAGCTGGTGCGTAATATGGCCGGGGAGATCGAGATCTCGGCGGTCGGGGGAGATTCCGACGGCACTCTCGGCACGGACCCGGAGGGGATCAAGAACGCCATAGAAGGGCTGGACGCCGAAGAGGTCCTGGTGTTCATGGACCTCGGGAGCGCGGTACTCTCCGCCGAGACGGTGATCGAGATGCTCTCGTCAGACTTGAGAGAACGGGTCCGACTCGTTGATGCACCGTTCGTTGAGGGGGCGTTTGCTGCCGGGGTGACGGCCTCCGCCGGGGCCGACGCCAATGAATGTGTTGCGGCAGCGATGGAGGCCCGTACCGAGTCCAAGCTACACGACTAGGAGTAACCATGAATCGCCAAATACCGCAGGATATAAGCAGATATCCGTTCGACGTCATCGTTATCGGCGCGGGCATCAACGGTGCGGGGATAGCCCGGGACGCCGCGATGCGAGGCTTCAAGGTGTTGCTGCTCGACAAGGGAGACATAGCGAGCGGAACGACCAGCTGGGCGACGCGCCTGATCCACGGGGGCTTGAGGTACCTGGAGTATTACGAGTTCCCCCTGGTGCGGGAGTCGCTGAAGGACCGAGAGATACTCCTTCGCACAGCCCCGCACCTGGTCAGGCCGCTCGGGTTCTTGGTCCCCGTTTATGAGTACATGTCGCACGGGAAGCTGATGGTTCGGCTCGGGATGATCGCCTATGATGTGCTCTCGCCGGAAAAGAGCATGGAGCACCACCGCGCCTTCGACCGGGAGCAGACGCTGGAGCGCGAGCCGGGTTTGAACCCCGAGGGGCTGAAGGGCTCCGTATTCTACTACGACGCCCAATCGGAGTACGTCGAGCGCGTGGCTGTTGAGAACGCCGTCTGCGCGCACGAGCGTGGCGCCGTGGTGCTCACGTACGCGGAGGTCGAGCGCCTTATCGTAGAGGGTGGCAACGTAACGGGCGTCGAGCTCGCCGACGTCTTAAGCGGTGAGCGGTGCACGGCCCACGCTCCCGTCACCGTTAATGTGACCGGTCCCTGGGTGGACCGGGTGCTCGGCGAGATGGACCGTTACGCGGGCTCCGAGGAGCGCATGATCGGAGGAACCAAGGGGAGCCACCTGATCGTCGACCCCTTCCCCGGGGCACCCAAGACAGCGCTCTACGTGGAGGCGCGAGAGGACGCTCGGCCCTACTTCATCGTGCCGTGGAACGGCCGTTACCTGATCGGCACGACCGACATCCGCTACGAGGGCGACCTCGACCTCGTGGTCGCCGACGATGAGGAGATCGACTACCTCATAAGCGAGACCAACCACGTCATCCCGGAAGCGAACCTGACACGCGATAAGGTCCTCTTTACCTACTCGGGCGTCCGGCCTCTGCCTTACCAGCCGGAGGGGAAGGAGGGTAGTGTTACCCGGAGCCACATAATTCACGACCACTCCGAGGAGGATCCCAGGATTGGGGGTCTGATCTCCATCATCGGCGGCAAGCTCACCACCTACCGCAACCTCTCCCGCGAGACGGTGGATGAGATCTACAAGAAGCTCGGACGCAAGGCTCCGAAGAGCCGCACCGACAAGGTTCCGCTTCCCGGCGGGGCCGTACGCGACTTCGAAGAGTTCGCCGCTGACTTCAAGCTGAATAGCGGCCTCGCCGAGGAGCTGGCTGAGAGGCTCCTCAAGCTCTACGGCGCACGCGCCCCGGAGGTTCTTCGGATGGCCGGGGACGACCCGTCGCTGCGGGTACCGCTCGCCTCGCCTTCTTCGGCGGAGACCGGCATCATCGGTGCGGAGGTCCTTTACGCGTTCCGCCGCGAGCTGGCCGAGAAGCTCGGCGACGTACTGTTGCGGCGGTCGATGGTCGGGATGGGACCCAAGGTAGGATTGGAGGTGGACGAAGCCGCGGCCCAAGTCGCCGTTCGATACCTAGGTTGGTCACAAGAGCGCGCCGACCGTGAGGTGGAGGAGTACCGCGACTACGTCCGGCGCTTCAAACCCAGGGAGTTTCGGGATAGGGAGCCCGCGAGGGCTTGATACCGGACCCGCTTTCTCGGACGAGAGCAAATCGTCGGTCGTCCTCGGGGAGGTTGCGAGCTCCGTACGTTTCTACGAGTCGCCTGACTCTCTACGTTCCATCTGATGGAGGAGCAGTCGTCGGTGTTCTCCAGAGTCGATCTGCTCCGTGAGCAGCCGTTGGTACTCTTCGTCCATCAGGGGCGAGGTGATCATGAAATCGGCCGAAGCTCGGTCGCAGGCCACGGGTACATTCCAAAGCACGGCCATCCGCAAGAGGGCTCTGACGTCCGGGTCATGAGGGAGGGACGTTAGAGGGTCCCAGAAGAAGATCAGGAAATCGATCTCCCCTTCGGTGATCTTGGCCCCGATTTGCTGGTCTCCTCCCAAAGGTCCGCTCGTGAGCGTGTGGATCTCGGTCTCAAGCGCGTCCTCTAATTGTTTGCCGGTCGATCCCGTGGCGAACAACTCATGATGGGCTAGACGTTGTTTGTTGTCTTTTGCCCAGGCCACCATGTCGGACTTCGTGTTGTCGTGGGCCACGAGGGCTATTCTCTTTTTCTTTTCCATCGGCAAGTTCTTATGTGCCATACGGCCTCTTACCTCCTTTTTCGGGACGAACGTATCTTAGCAAGACAAAAGACCTTCGAAGTTGCGCGCCGCGCGGAGGCTGCGATGCACCTTCGGAGACTCTTTTACTGTCGGTCTTCTCTGGGGTATGGTCTAATTTAGGAGAGGCGGGATTCTTCGTGTCGACGTCGAACCGGTACTAAAACAGATCCTGTGCTTGGGGTGTTTCGTCTAGGCCGGTTATGGGGTACCACCAAGTAAAAACTCGAAAGGAGGAAACGGGCGTGCTGGTCTTCGTTGACATACGTGTGAATCCGAAGGACATGTCGATCGATGAGCTGTGGGATATCTGGGAGGAAGAGGCGAAAGCTGCGCTCGAGGCCATAGAAGCCGGCAAGGTCGTCTCGCTCTACAAGGTCTGCGGACAGCGGCGGGCCGTGGGCGTCTTCGACGTGGAGTCCCACGACGAGTTGGATCAGATCCTGATGGCCGGCCTGCCATTGGCCCACTACTTGGAGATAAAAGAGGTCTTGCCCGTACGCGAGTACGAGGCTTTCGCGAGCGACGTGATGCAGCGCTGGGAACAGCAGACCGCTTGACTACAGCTGGCCTCAAGATCTCGCCACGGCGCTCTCGCGAAACCGGCGGCCCTGGAGGACCGCAGAAGGCGCCCGTCGTGTCGTCTTGTTTCATAGTCTTGTCGCGCGGGTAGGGCTATAAATCGTCATAAGCAAGGGCTGCAGGAGGTTTGCGTTTTGGAAATGGGACGGAGCAGTGAGGGGATCCTCTCGGAGGAGATGAAGCAGAAGCGCGACGAGATCATAGAGCTCCTGAAAACCGCCTACTTCATGGAGCTGGAGACCGTCATCAACTACGTCACCAACTCCACCAACCCTGACGGGGTACGCGCCCAAGAGATCAAGGAGTCCCTAGAGGAGGACATCCAGGAAGAGCTCTCCCACGCCCAGCAGTTCGCTTCCAGGATAAAGGAGCTCTACGGGGTGGTGCCGGGCTCG
>Ga0126310_10000273_pt1 | contig 16356 bp, 17 predicted proteins | sample Plot60_FD_92540 | JGI IMG/M metagenome (GOLD analysis project Ga0126310, IMG submission 92540) | Serpentine soil microbial communities from UC McLaughlin Reserve, CA, USA - Plot60 | ecosystem: Environmental > Terrestrial > Soil > Grasslands | place: USA: UC McLaughlin Reserve, Lake County... | reverse complement strand
TATCTTTGCTATCTTTCTTATCTTTGCTATCTTTCTTATCTTTGCTATCTTTCTTATCTTTGCTATCTTTCTTATCTTTGCTATCTTTCTTATCTTTGCTATCTTTCTTATCTTTGCTATCTTCGCTATCACTTGGTAACACATTCTTAATGCCTTCATTTTCTCCTCCTCCTCCTCCTAATGCTATTACTGCTGCTGTTGTTGTTGTACCATTACCTAATGTTGGGTTATTGCCTATTATTGGGATTGGTTGCTGTTGATTTTGACCAGGTACTACTCCTATGACATCTACACTATACCATTTTGTTAAATTAGCATCTTTATTATCCTCATCAGTACATGATAATTTTGAAGTTAGATTATTTGTTCCGTTCGTAATAAGATGGTATCTATCAGTATATGTAAAAGTCCAGTTAGAATAATCATTTACTCCAGCCGGACCTGTTGCTACAACAGTTTGATAAGGCTTTGTATTATTCCAATCAACATATACTGTACAATCAGTAGTAGTTTTATCTGTTGATATGCCAGTGACGGTAAGCTGGCCAACTGGAACTTCCTTTCCTGTCATAGGAGAAGAGATCTTTACACCTGTAATAGTGGGTGATAGCGGCTGCTGCTGCACTTCTTGTGCCTGTGCTTGTAAAGCACTGTAATATGCCGGAAAAGCATAACAAATAAAGATTACTCCAAAAGTAACTAATACTAACAGTAAAAGTTCTTCGAGCTTAAATTTGCTAAATGTCTTCAAAACTAATATCATATATGATGTGTTACTTATATATATACAGAAATATCAATAATAGAGTAGGCATTTGCCATAAGATAGACGAAAAATTTTATGCATTTAATGATACATGTGGTAACATGAATGCATTACTTTCGTCGGATAATATTGTAAATGATAACATTGTAACATGCCTTTTCCATACAATAAGGTTTGATATTACTACGGGTGCAAAGATCAAAGACCCTATACTGACACCTTCGCAAGAAATGAAACCACTACCAAAAAACATGGCAAAAGTATTGCAATATGCAGGACAACTAATGGCTCATATTAAGACATACGATCAAGAAATCTATGAAACTATAATTGAAGGAGATAGCATAAAGATAAAAATATAGTTACTGTTTTTTTAGCTCTTAAATATTTTTTCGGATTGAGTATATATCTATAATATATATCCAACAACTCATGCAACTAGATTTTCCTTAATGGGCTAAGAAATTCTTTGGAATGTGAGTACTATTTGACTTTAATTACAAGCTATCAGTGCATATACCTGAACGTAAATGCCTAAGTTTTTATATTTACGAATGACTAGCATTATAATACAATGTATAACTCATCTCTAATTATACTCTATGTCTACTCCAAAATTTGGTTTACTAACAAATCCTTCAATTAATATTGTAAAAGAGATAACAGATATTTATGATTTAGGTTTTGATTACACAGAAATAGGAATCGAAGTTCCAGAAGGAGATCGACAGACTCTCTTAAGCAATAAATCATTGATACTTGATTTACTTAAAAAATTTAAAGTCCCATCAACAATTGGTCATACTGCACATTGGATAGACCTTTCTACTGAATATCATTTTGTTCGTCAAGCTTGGATTCTAGAAGCAATAGAAGAGATAAAGGTTGCAAAAGAGCTTGGATTGACTTTCGTTAACTTTCACAGCAACATTAAGGGGTTGTACATTGGCAAAAGGCGAAAAATAGTTTTAGATAATTGGATTTGTAGCTTGCGAGAGATAATTGCTTATGCAAGAAAATTAAACATGGAGATAATGTTAGAGAATGTTCCATCTTCAAATGGAATTCATAAAGTTGATGAATTTAGATATATTATTGATAACGTTCCAGGCCTAAAGGTCCATCTAGATATACCGCATGCGTTTACATCTGGTGGAATGCAAGAAATTCTTCAATACATTAGGACATTCCAAGATAAAATTGTACATATTCATTGGCACGATAACCATGGAAAATTCGATGAACATTTGCCTATTGGAGACGGTTTGATAAATCATAGAAGTGTTGTCGAAGAGCTCAAACGAATTAACTATAATAAGACTATTACTTTGGAAGTCTTTACAAACAAGCAAGATGCTAAATATTCAGCAGAAAAATTGAACCAATTATGGACAGGTGTTCCCAAACAAAGTTAATAGATACATACAGATTCTTGATAATTTGTAATCTACGATTAAATTTTATTATAATTTTTTCCAGAAATTATCTTTGATTATTTCAAAAAAGATGCTTCATGCAATAACGAGAACAAAGGTTATTTCAAATGATGACGTTAATAATAATCTGACAATTGTGTCTCTATTAAACATAACACATGCAATTTTAAAATCTATCAGAAATAGTAGCGTGTGCCTCGGGCAGATAGACTGCAAGAGTTAAAAAATTTACTTTGCAACACTACTAAGCATAATCAGTCTTTTTTCTTTCCATCAATCCATTGATATATCCTGTCTCAAGCAACAAAAGTGAATATAAGATATTTGCTACATGTGTCTGTACTATTGATTGTACCACTAGATTATTCTCTTCTGCATTTGTCTCAGTAGTATATTCGATCTCTGTGGTATTATTTCCAGATATTTTTAATCTGATTGTTTCAATAATTTCGATCTGGCTGCCTTGAGTTATTGTCCTAAAGGTCAGCTCTTTGTTTGTCTTGTCAACCACCAGCCTTCTTGTAACTCCAATAAAGAATTCAGGGAAGAGCTTTTCTAAACGTGTATCTTTAAGAGCACGGTAGATTGTGTTGGAAGGAATACGTAAGACGATAGTTTTTGAAATTATAGACATTGGAGGTGGCATATATATAATTATTCTGTATTTTTTCATAGAAGAAGGTTACATCTGTCTATCTTACTTTCTCTGAATAGTAATCTCTTGTCTTATATCATCATTTCTTAGATGAGTGCTAAATATCTTCTTACAAAAGGCTATATCCATATCAAGTCCCTTCCATAAATCTTCATAGAACAGTAGAGATTATAAAAACTATTTTATCATTGCTTTACTATTATACTTTCACTCATCCAAGGATGTAATATGCATATGTAGTCATATGTTCCAGGCTTTTCAAATGTGACAGTGGATGTATTACCAGAGCCAGGGTATGCCTGTTCTTGTCCTTTGGGAAGGAACCAACCTGAATTAACATACTTCCTAGTCCCAGCCATATTATAATTCGCATTTGGATTCATAAATTTCACATTACCTGAGGAATCAATTATAACTGGATTGTATACTCTTGCGTTAAGAGCTATTAACGTATTTATTCCACTTTATTATTACCATTGTCATTATTACCAGGTAACAAAATTGGTTGATTGTTAGAACTCCGTGGTAAAGGGATGAATTTTGTTGTACTTGAAACTAAAAGCGGTGAAACTACTCCCATCATAGAATTGTTATCTAATACAAATGTGACAGTCAGCTTAATTTTACTGTTGATGATAATGTGGAGTATCTAGTTCGAAAGCATATCACTCTAATTAATCTTATAAGATATAATTATGTCAGAGTGGGATCATCTTATCGATTAGTCTTGAGTAAGTAATATGCCCACTATCCTCTTGAATAATAAGATCTACGGTATACTGATTTTTATCTAGAAGAAAAGTTACTTGAACATCCCAAGAATCTCTTTTTTCTTCGGTAGGCAAACCACCCTGAGCTATGAGCCCCTCTGACAAAAATGGTAACACTACCCTTACTCTAAAATCTGTAATATTTGTTCCATATGATGCTTCTATTGCTGTCCTCGCTGCCTTTTCAATTTCATGTTCGGTTTTTACAGAAGCCATAAACGGCTATGTATTTAGTAAATATAAAAAGTTATTGTTATATTATATTTACCCTACAAAAGCACAATAACATTGATTCTTATCTATAAGCCGGTTGTGCTGATCTCTATTCGTTTGATGTAATTTGCTAAGCGGGACTTTCTATAATTTAAAATTCTGATATGCCTTATATTTTTTACGATAAACAGAGATAAATTTTATAGATACTTATCAAATACCATTTGAATACAACACGATTTATAATAAATAAATATAAGATATTTATATGTAAAAATGATGGAGCAGATTTAATAAATCACAGATTCAAGAATTACTTTATAAAATATTCGTTGAGCGCGCTACCGAAAAAGCCAATTGCAAAGGATGCTCTGACTAGAAGTCGAGAATCATGACTATCTAGAGATCATATCTATATCAAAACTACAACAATGAAATCACTTTTATACTTTTTATAATTGTTACATGTATTACAATGAGCATTAAACATACAGAACAGTTATTTGGTGAAGGTGTAAAACGTAGTCAGGGTGGACAGACTCGTAGGTACAATTTGTTTGCTGCCAAATTGATTGCAGAGCTCATCAAGAATTCTCTAGGTCCATGTGGTATGGAAAAGATGTTTATTGATGTTTTGGGAGAAGTTACAGTAACCAAGGATGGCGCCACACTATTACGTAAACTTGATGTCGAACATCCTGCTGCCAAGGTTTTGATAGAAGCATCAAATGCTGTAGATAATGAGGTGGGTGACGGTACAACTTCTGTAGTAGTTTTAGCAGGAGCACTTCTTGAAAAGGCTGAACAATTACTTGATATGGGGATCTCTCCATCTATAATTGCAGATGGGTATCTTAAAGGATTAGAAATTTCACTTGAAACCCTGCAAGTTATTGCTCAAATATCAAATAATTCAGACAAAGAAATTATGGAAAGGCTTGCCACTACTGCTTTGAGACCAAAGATGATGTTTTATGCTATAAGCAAGCAAAATAATGTCCCTGCAAAACTTGTAGTTGATGCTGTATGCAGTGTTACAGATTTCGCAAATAATCAAGTTAATATTGATGATATAAAAATTGAAGAAAAACCTGGCAACATGTCTGACATCCAGCTTGTTAAAGGAGTTTTAATTGATAAAACAATTGATAATTCTGCTATGCCGCGAAGAATTGACAATGCAAAAATCCTCCTTATCAATGAAGACCTTGAAGCTAATAGAACTAAGATGGATGCAGAAATTCGTATTTCATCACCACGTCAGATTCAGGGATATTTGGATAAACAATCGTTGATGATCAGGTCAAAAGTTCAGAATATAATCAATTCAGGGACAAATGTTGTGATTTCACAAAAAGGAATTAATCTTTTGGCACAGAGTTATCTAGCCAAAGCAGGTATAATCTCGATTCGCAGGGTAAAAGAAAATGATTTGCTCTGGCTTGAAAAGGCAACTGGTGCAAGGATTGTAAGAGACCTTGATAATAATATTATTTTTGATGAATATCTTGGCTATGCTGGCAATGTATATGAAAAATTTGTCGGAGATGATAAAATGGTATTTGTTGAAGACTGCAAAAATCCCAAATCTGTAACGATTTTACTTAGAGCGAATTCAAAAAGATTGCTTGACGAATGCCACCGTTCAACCTTAGATGCAATTGGAGTTATAAAGGATTTTATCATAAAGCCTTCGATTGTTGCTGGCGGTGGATCTCCTGAAGCAATCATTGCAAGTAGAATTAGAAGACAAGCCAGATCAATTAGTGGACGGGAGCAAATTGTAATTCAAAAATTCGCAGAAGCACTTGAAGAGATTCCGCTTACTATTGCGACTAATGCAGGTATGAATGTTATAGATACACTTGTTCAATTGCGATCTAAATGTGCTTTAGCTGTGCCGTCTAATGGTAAAGTTAGTTGGTATGGAGTTAATGCAATAGAAAGAAAAGTTGAAGAAATGTTCTCAAGTGCTATAGAGCCTTCCCTGGTGAAGGAACAGATTATTAAGACAGCTGTAGAAGTTACCAACCTTTTGATCTCTGTTGATGATGTTTTGATGGCAAAACAAACCATGAATATTCATACACATGCGGACGGTACTGAGCATTCGCATGCTGGGGGAGATAAAAAACATGATCACTACTTTGACAAGTTAGGAAAAAAGCAGCGCCCTATGCACCACTACTATTAGTTCAAGTCAGAAAATAAATTAATAATATTTTTTAATATTTTTTCTAATTACACCTTTGTTTTTGCTGTTAGTATATATCTCCTTATTGGCATAGGCTCATCTAGTATTATTTGTTTTTTTGGCATGTTGTCTACTATTGCTTCGAAAGTAATTTTTCTCAAAGTTTCAGGCACTCCAATCATAACTTTATCAGTAGATAATATTTTTGATGCATTCTCTTCAATAGTATCAATAGATTTATGAGCACGCAGTTCACTAACAACGTATGCACAATACATTATAAGTGATTCATTGGTGTTAATTTTTAAATTCCGTGCAAGTTTTTGTTTAATAATCTCTACTGTGCTATAAAATATTAGATCGTCAGACTTGTCTTTATATTCAAAAATTCTGATAAATGGAGGTGCATCTGGTTCTCCTTTAATCTCAGCTTTTATATTAATCATTGTCTTCGTCTTTTAGGAGCCTTTGTCTTTGGGACATTACCAAAGTCATATGTATGTCCTTTTCCTCGATAGAATTTAGGTCTTACTGGGTTTCCTTCGGTCTCGCCTTTTTTTGTCAGAGACAATCCAGCCAGGAGCTCGACAGTCAACCTATTTGCTAATCCCGATGTAATTCCACCATTATACGAGTTTTGATCGCTAACATCATAGTTTGGTGCGACTTCAACGAGATCAAATGCAAACCGATCTGGATCAAAGGAAGTTGATAATAGCCTCATCAATCTCATACCCTCCCTAGATGTTAATCCGTTTGGCTCTGGTTCCCCAGTTCCTGGAGCATATGCAGGATCAAATGTATCAATATCCCAGCTGATATAAACTGCATCGACATTGTCATTAGCCCTGTCTACTGCTTCTTTTGCAATCTGATCAATTCCTAGCTCTTCTACATCCAACATAGTAAACCATTGGAAGTCTTGGTCTGCCATCCATTTGTATAGATCAGGACCTGGCCAATAGCCACGTGGGCCAATCAAAGTATAGTTTTTGCCCTTCAGGCAGCCTAATTCCATGATTCTTCGTATATGCGCTCCATGATCATACTTGAAGCCACAAAGTCCCTGCGGAGCGCAATCAGCATGAGTGTCAATGTGAATCATACCAATATTTTTATATTTTTTGGCAAATGCTCGAACATTTGCAAATGTAATTGAGTGATCGCCTCCGAGTATGATTGGAATACCGTCTATGTCAAGCACTTCCTTTACTTTATTAGTCATTCTCCTATGAGATTCTATCACATCACCAGGAGATACAACTACATCGCCATAATCAATAGTTCTGAAAACTCCAAATGGATCGACGCCTGTTTCAATGTTAAAATGTTCATATGGCGGAGATGGTACTGTTGAAGCAGCACGAATCGCTCTCGGACCATATCTTGCACCCGGACGGATAGTTGTGCCGAAATCAAATGGTTCGCCAATAATTGCCACATCAGGTTTTACTTTCATTAATTCTTCGTGGCTTCTAATCCAAGGTAACTTTAGAAATGTAGGTATGCCAACAAAGATTGGTTCATCGTTTCCCTTATAAGAGTCCCCATAAAATTCCATTCCCATATTTTATCTCTTCTAGATACCGAAGTCATATTCTTAAATATTGCTAGTCAAATTATGTTTAAGGAAGGGATTTAGTCCAAGTCATTATTCGTAAATTACAGATTTGCTGTTGAAATATTGTCAACTTAGCCGTCTTCTAACAGAGTAGCATAAATAAGAGATAAAAAATTGTAATCTCTACGTAATTGTAGTTTGTTTGGCTTTTATCGACTAGCAGTTTTCATAGGTGCTGGAGATATCGTAATCAAAAAAAAATATAGAAACTTTACAATTTTACAATTTTCATTGCTTATCATTCCTTGCAAGATGTCCATACGCTCTGACAGGTTTCTTGATTCAAAGTCGCCAGATTTACTTTTCCTGTCAAATATTAAATCAATATTCTTAAAATTAGTGAAATGGTATGCAATAGATGGTCTCTATTTTTTGCTATCTTTGTTAGGATCGTAGAAATTTTTCACCCTTTTTATATTAGAGTCATATACATGGAAAAACCCTTAGTTTCATATAAAAATGTCTTCCTAAATTCTGAAAACAATCTCGATAACAAGAACTATCATTCCAACCGAGACAGTTATTACCATAAACGGGAAGCCGACTTTAAACCAACGGTTAAATCCAATTGGATAACCCTGTTTTTCACTCATGCCTGCGGCGACAACTCCAGCACTAGACCCTATTAACGTGCCATTTCCACCAAAGTCAGCGCCTAATGCTAAAGCCCACCATAGAGGACTGATGTGGATATCACCAAATGCTGAACCAATGCTCATATTTGCGTTTAGCATTTGGACCAGCGGTATCATTGTCGCAGTAAATGGAATATTATCCACAAAGGCGCTTGCAATAGCAGCAAGCCATATTATCATGATAAATGTAAGCCAGGGATTTGCACCAGTTATACCTATCGCTGCAGACGACAACAATTCAATCAACCCAGCATGCTCCGCAGTTCCAACAATAATGAACAGACCCGTGAAAAAGATCAGGGTAGTCCAATCTACGTCATGTAATACTTTTTCTGGATGAACTCTTGTTATAACCAGGAGAACTGCAGCTCCGCCTAACGCAATAACAGAAACTTCAAGATGAAGGGATCCATGAATTGCGAATATGGCAATTATACTAAACAGAACAATTAGAGACTTTTTTAGAATTGTTTTATCCTTCAGAAGAGCGTTTTCATCTTGTTGCAAAACTTGCTGCAAATTACTCGCTGTGGCCTTGAGATCTTTACGAAAGAACATTTTAATTAGCAATAACGAAACACCAAATGTAACAGCTACAGCAGGTCCCATGTGAACTATGAAAGCATTGAAATCAATATTTGCAGCTGATCCAATCATTATGTTTGGGGGATCGCCTATCAAAGTTGCAGCACCACCAATATTTGAAGCAAGTGCCTGGGCAATAATAAATGGAATAGGCGAAAGCTTGAATATTCTAAACACAGAAACAGTCACAGGTACCATTAGCAGAATGGTGGTAACGTTATCGATAAACATAGAGATGACTGCCGTGAAAGTACATAAAATCAATAATAATTTCCACAAGTTACCGCCGCTCATTTTGCTAGCTTTTATACCCACCCATTGGAACACACCGGACTCGGCTAAAATGGCAACTATAATCATCATGCCTAGCAGAAGACCTATAGTATTGAAATCGATAGCGTCAATAATAAACTCAAAACTTTCTGTCGCAGTAATAGATCCTAGAATTAATGCAATAGCAACTATGATTATGGCTCCAAGAAGAGCAATAGAGGTGCGATGAATTATTTCAAACGATAGTATTACGTAAACAGATACAAGTATAAAGGCAGACATGGATAATGCTAATGAAATATCTTTTCCTAACGCACTTGGAATAGTAAAAATTACTATAGCAAATACAGCAATAAGTAAAAGAGCTGTCAAATTTTTATTTGGCCTTTTTATCTTAGAAGAAATTTCCAAAGATTCCCATAAAGACATAGAGAGACTATTATAAAAAAATTCAAGGATCTATTATTACAGATTAAGGAAACTCGTATATTTAGAATCATAAGTTAGTGAGATGCGATATAGTAACCAAAGAAACAAAAGGCTGCTCCGGACAAATATTATTCAAATAATGTGTTACTATAGATTACAAGTGCTTTTCCGAAATAAATACGTAATTCATAGGCTGTATTAACTTAGCAATAAAGCTTTAGCTGCAAACATTCCCACATATTCTTTATAAGTATATTTGAGCGCGAAAGAACATCTGCATATGTAATGCTATATATATACATATATTTTTTGGTTTAAGTTTTAGGAATTCGTCCACAGCAATCCAAAGATGAGGAAAAAGGAAGGAGCCATGTTGCTATATGGAAATGGGTTCAAAGGTGTTTAATACAAAGCATCTTTACTTTTATAAAAGAGAATCAGTTTTTATAATTGATGAGACCATCGTAGTACAGATTGGTTCTGATGATTAAGCATGCTATGGATTGCTGTAGAGAGCCAATCCATAAGCAAATTCTTGGAGTTTATATATTAAGACATAGGAATATAATAATTGCAGGATCATTTCTTAGCTCATTAATCAAACTTTGTGGTAAATATATTGTTATAGTAATAAGGGAAGAATATGGTATCCTGGGACATGTATCTCACTAGGGCTAAAACATATACTACATTCCTTATATGAAAAGAGCATAGTTTAAAGAACGATTGAATATCAAAAGGACAGAACTGAGGCACTTGATGATTTTACTATCCATTTATGAGAACTGGATTATGCAATCTGTGACATGTTTACAATGGTTAATTCTTTTTGTTTTTATGCATGATAACATTACGAAATCTTTTATCAAATTTACTAATTTAAGTAGGTAAGGCAGTTAAGTTAACATGACCAATACTATAGGACAATCCTTAAATATTTACTATAAATATTAAATTTGAATGGCTAGTTTAGACGGTTACGGAATAGCCGTTTTAGCTTTTTTGGCACTGTCTTTGACCGTCGGAACTTTGACTTCGAGATTAGTCAAAAAGAGTAGTAAAAGATATATGGTTGCTGGAAAAAGCTTGCCGCTCTTTTTTGTTGGGACTATGCTTGCTGCTCAATCAATTGATGGGAACTCATCGTTGGGAAATGTTTCTCTTGTTTACCAATTTGGTTTTTGGGCAGGAGCCGCAATTCCTATTGGCCTTGGTGTCTGTCTAATATTGACAGGTACTGTTTATGGAAAAAGATTAAACAAAATGGCGATGTTAACATTGCCAGACTTCTATTATAGGCGTTTTGGTAATGCATCTGAAGGAATATCAGGAATCCTGATGATGATAAGTTTTATTGTCCTCGTAGCAGGAAATTTTGCTGCTTCGGGATTTATTCTTTCCACAGTGTTGGAAATAGACTTTATTTGGGCGATGCTACTCGCAGCAATAATTGTCCTGATATATACATATGCTGGCGGATTGTTCTCGTCCGCGTATACAGATATCTTTCAGATTTATCTTGCTATAGGGGCCTTTTGGGCTGCTTTTATCTTTTTTGCAGGAGGATTTTCAGGAGTGCAGTTTGGTACTATTCTTGGAAATGCCACTCCAGAGTATTTGGATTTATCAGGATTATTTGACATGGGAAATGGTGCATTAGTGAACTGGGCAGGAATACTGGCACTAGGATTAGGAGATATCGTAGCTTTAGACTTCATGGAACGAGTGTTTGCAGCAAAGGATGGAAACACCGCAAGAAATGGTGCGCTGATGGGTGCAGGCTTGACATTGTTCACAGTTATTCCAACCAGCATGCTAGGTATTGTAGCCCTTTATTTCTTGCCTAATCTTGCTGATCCTTTCACGGCTTATCCCCAGCTGGCAATAAATCATGTACCGTTTCCAATTGGAGCGGCCTTACTGATGGGTGTCTTAGGAGCTTCGATGTCTACTGCAAATGGTGGGCTTCTTGCTATATCAAGTGTCATGTCACGCAATATAATACAAAGAGATATTCTGCGAAGGATGTTGAGAAGGCCTGGCTTAGATGATAGAAGATTGTTGTTAACGACTCGCATATTTACAATACCTATGATGATTGCAGCATTTATTTTAGGATATTTAATTCCACAACCCGGAGTATATCTCATTTTGGCCTTTGATATTGTTTTTGCTGGGGCATGGGCTCCTCTAACGTTGGGATTATTTTGGAGAAAGGCTAACGCACCTGCTGCAATTGCATCATTGATAGTTGGATCAGCCCTTCGACTGTTAATGTTTTTCATTACACCAGTAGAATATGCTGGTATTGATACAATGATTCCACCTGTAGTATCATTTGTACTCTTCATAGGCGTCGCCATTGCAACACAGAATAAATATCCTGGAAGACCTGGTATAGTAAATTATGTACCGCCAGAGGAAGATGTTATTAGCGGACAAGATCTGAAAGGTTATGTAGATCCACGCGAAACGAAATACCGATAATATTTCAACGATTAAATAATCATGCAAACACAAAATGATTGTGCCTAACAGTGGCTATTCTACTATCGGATTAAAACCCAGATATTTCTGGTCATTATATGTTGCTAACAATTAGATTGGATATTACGCCTTTTCTTTAGGACACATATCGCCCCTAAGAGAGCAGTACAATAGAAAATACAGCAAGGCTAATAGATAAGATGACTTCTCTATAGGTTTAGTAGTATTATTAGAAATGCACCTTATACAAACAAACCAGAAATATAACTTGACAATTCTATTACAGGATCAACAAAATTCCTGTTAACGAAAGAAAATTATTTTACGAAACTAAATTTACTAACGCACTACCATAACAGGACATTTAGAATTTTTAACTATGCCATTAGCCACACTGCCACCGACTATTAAATACTTTTTAGAAGACACATCTCCACCTCCAACAACTATAACATCAATGTGATTTTTGTCAGCATACTCTGTTATAGCTTTTACCACGGATTTGTTCTGTGCGTATATTATTTCACTTTTTATATTTATTCCTTTTTTCTTGGCTTCTTCTTCTATTGGCCTTAGCATTTCTTCTGCCGAATTAGTCTTGGCTTTTTTAAATGCTTCAACTAGTTTCACATCTCCGTACTTTGCTCGTAGCCCTATTGCACCTCCTTGTTTTACATCTTCTACAACATGCATAACAACTACTACTTTGGCTTTCTCTACTTCTGCAAGATGTATTCCATAATTCGCTGCTTTTAATGATAGTGGTGTTCTATCTACTGGAACGAGTATTTTGTTAATAGAAGGTGCAGCTGTATCAATCTTGTTTTTATGATTGACATTCATGTCTCTCTCTTTATACTCATACAAGACTTTTAAGGTATTTATAAGAAATTAGAGTGTATAATGAGACCTAGAGCAAAGAAAGTAAACTTACAATAGAAGAACTTCTTTCATTGTCAAGCTCGATATACCATCTCAAGATTTGAATATCTGCTGGCTTCTCACTTTAGTACACAAAAAAAAACCTCAACTGCCTACATCATCTTTCACTTATTTTGTCAATAGGATCTTAGTGTATTGTAACGAAATAATTAAACCTTGATTCCTGAATAATCGTTCGTTTAGAAAAACAAAGAGGCAGGTATTATTATAATCCCATCTTTATTCTTATGGTTGAATAACTCTTTTGAATGAGATCATTCATAGTGTAAATACTATTGACAGAAGAGGTAAATGTAGAAGCAGAGTGCAAAAATTGTAATCATGCTATTATCATGCATCAACCAAAATGTACTGCAACTTATCATGATTTCATTGATGGGCGTATTTGTGGATGTGAAAATCCCCACTACTATGGAGCACTTGTGTCAGATGAATATATGGGCTGGACAGAGTTTCATTGTAATAATTGTGGTAATCTAATCGGATTTTTAAATTCCATAGATGAAAATATCTACGAAATTATTGAAGATGAAGCCATCTTATGTCCTAATTGTATTACGATAAAAAAATAAGAACAATAGAGTAATTATAATAATAAACAATGTGGAAGTAGTAAAATAGTAAACGCTTAAAGTATAAGAGTACCAATAGCCATAGTACTAACATAAATGGAAATCCTACTCTTAACCATCTGTTAAAGCTGAAACGATGACCAAATTTTTCACTCATGTCTGCGGCCACTACGTCTGCGCTTGATCAAATTAGGATACCAATATCCCAGATTTGCATCCAATGCTAATGCTCATCATATGGATTGAAATGAATTATCCAAATAAATGTCGCGATGAAGCTTAGATTGTTATTGACTATATGAATCAATAGAATCATAGTAGCAGTAATGCAATACTACCAACAAATGTACTCTTTTGTTAATGTATATCTACAAAGGAGCATTGGGATAATCTTACCAATTATATGGAATGCAAAATAGATGAGTACCATGTAACGGAACTGTAATAGATGTATCTTTTATTTTGCAGCTTGAAAATTTAACAATTCAAAACGAATATAGTGCGATGCGTTCAATGTGATGAATGAATAAATAAATCACTCTTTATTGAAATAATAACTTCTGTTTGTAAATCTCATATGTGCCTTTAGATGAATGTCACTAATACTACAGCAAATCACAGGCAAATAATAATAATAATATTATTATTTTCTATTCTATTACAAGAAGTAATCTATGACCCGCAGCAGTAAAAATTGGATTATTTACTAGATAATTTTCAATTAAGTTTTTCTGTATTTATATAACCTTTCTTGGCAATTAATAATTTATAGGTATTGTTATACTAAATATACCTCTAATAGAGAAATCTAGCATAATATTTTTTAAAGTAAATATATTACCATTACAATAGTTTCTTTTGAAGAACATAATATGAAGTACAGCTCAACTTTACTAATGGTTGGAATCGTAGCAGCAGTAGCTATGCTATCAGCAGGATTAGCGTTAATACCTACTACTATGCAACAAGCAAGCGCACAGGATACAGATTTTGATTTCGAACAAGAGCAAGATAACAAATGTAGCGGCTCTGCTGAATGTAGTAATGAAGGCACAATAACATTCGGTGGACCAGTTATGGATGGGTTAGTATCTTTCCCTCTGAATGCATAGTACAACACTGAAGACCTAATACCAATACTCAATAACATTTGGTTGGAAGCTAAATAATATGACTAATTTTTTAGTGCTTCAATCATTAATTTTTTTAAGATAATCTTAGTTGGTTTGTAATTGGATCTTTTTTCATTATGAGTATGGCTACTTTGATATTGTGGCATAAATCATCTTCTACAAATATTACATATTATCAAAGCTGTCAGGTGATAATCTGCACCACAGTTATCGCACTACCACCTGACTACCACGCTACTGTTATCATTCCACTCTTTCCTTTTATCTCTTCATATATATTGAAGATTCTTTCTAATAAAAATACATTAGTTTCCTGATATTCTCTTATATTACCTCTTTTATCCTGATATTTCTAAATGATACTTTTGATTTAGCATCATGATTTTGCAAACCTACATATCCATTCAATGATTTATTACCAATAAACTCTGTTATTTTCTGCTGATTTATAATAACTATATAATTCTGTTTGATTACTTTAATCTCTAGATCGTTCCATTGACCTACAGGTTTTGAAACTATTTTACTTGGAGCAGCAAAATTATAAATTGCTCCTGTCTTATGAATTCCATCATCGTCTGGTTTACCTAAATCATCTATCTGTATTTCATAACCGTCATTAACTGCGACCTGTGGATCATTGCCAGGATCAGGAAATCGTACAAAGACACCTGAGTTATCATCTTTATGTATTACTCTCCATTCTAGCCTCAGTATAAAGTCATTGTATTTTTTTTTAGTATACCATAGAAGACCCATACCTCCATCAGAAAGAAGTGCTTTTTCATTTTTCATTACTGTGAATTTACCTTTGCCTGCCATCTTCCAGCCATCTAATGACTTGCCATCAAAGAGGACTGTAAAGGCATTTTTATTATTACTATTATTATCATTGTCTTCTTTTTTCAAATTAACTTTTATTTTATCGTTCCAAACTATAGATGTTATTATGATGATCTGTCTAATTATAATTATAATTAGTATCAAGAACTAGTTAACTAATTGCAGAAGCTTGACAATATATTCTATATCCAAACCTTCTTTCTATGCTAATCTATATAACTTTAGAAAATATGCAATATAGTTATTGATCTTTTCATCAATCAAATTGAATATATCCTGTAGCCTGCGCTTCAAGTAGCTGGTATATTTGTATATGCTTTCAAATTCTTCAAATAGCATTTATTATCTTCATCTGCTCTGCAGCGAGGAAGAGGATAATATACCATAAGATATAAAGGAGAGAGTCTAAGTTTTGATGCTAAATGGTGACTGTCATCCAAATGAAAAAGGATAGAAGCACAGATCACAACTTGTTATATATAGCAATATGTTTTATCATTGTATAGTAAAGATGTGTTATCTAAAGTTAGGGAGCCATCCACTAAATATATAGCAAGTAATACCTCAAGGAAATGGATCAATTTTTTGATCTGATGAAGCTTTATTTGAATTAGCAGATCCATGTGCATGATGAATATGAACTTCAAGTTCATCTTTAGTACGTGCTGTCAATCCACATATTTTACAGGTAGCTTGTTCTGATATTTTAGTTTCTCTTCCTCTCTGTCCCATAATGAGAATTAGTTTTCAACATTTTATTTAGGATTTAAATATATATGTTATATAAGATACTATCATTAGT
>Ga0126310_10000272_pt1 | contig 16381 bp, 16 predicted proteins | sample Plot60_FD_92540 | JGI IMG/M metagenome (GOLD analysis project Ga0126310, IMG submission 92540) | Serpentine soil microbial communities from UC McLaughlin Reserve, CA, USA - Plot60 | ecosystem: Environmental > Terrestrial > Soil > Grasslands | place: USA: UC McLaughlin Reserve, Lake County... | reverse complement strand
GAGGCGGTCGTCGAGGTCAAGGGCCTGCGCAACCCCTGCGCCCAGCTCGACGAGATCGCGCCGGGGCTGATGAAGGCGGTGCTCGACCGCGACGCCGATGGCGAGCTGGTCCGCAAGTCGGGGGTGATGGGAGTCGTCGTCGAGGGCGGCGAGGTCAGGCCCGGCGACCCGATCGAGGTCGAGCTCCCGCCAGAGCCGCATGTTCGGCTCGAGCCTGTCTGAGGTAAGACCTGAGCATGGGTGTAAAGGGCTACACGTTCCTCGGCTGGGTCGTCTGGCAGCTCGGATCGCGCCTCGTCAAGTACAAGGTCGCCCAGAACCGGGCGAAGGTCGGCGCCGTAGGCGTCATCGCCGCAGTGCTTATCGGCGGCGTAATTGCTGCAAAGCAGCGCTCCGACGCATAGACGGCGCCTTCTGGGGGAGAATCCCCGCTGATGGGAGCGAACGGCGGGGGCGCCAACGGCGCGAGAGCCTTGGACAGGCGCGGGACCGGCGGCTGGGAGAGCGTCCTCGAGGCCGAGCGCGCGCTTTCGCCCGGGGCCGAATGGCAGTCCGAGCTATACCGCGTCGCCGTCGACCAGTTCCGCCGCGCGGCCGACGTGCTCGAGCTCGAGCCGGAGATCCGGGCGCGGCTGCTCGAGCCGCGACGCTCGCTGGTCGTGAACTTCCCCGTCAGGCTCGACGACGGCGAGGTGCAGTCGTTCACCGGCTACCGCGTGCAGCACACGCTGACGATGGGGCCGATGAAGGGCGGCTTCCGCTACGGGCCCGGCGTGTCGCTAGGCGAGTGCGCGGCGCTCGCGATGTGGATGACCTTCAAGTGCGCGCTGGTCGGCCTTCCGTTCGGCGGCGCGAAGGGCGGCGTTCGCTGCGACCCGAACCGGCTGTCCGAAGGCGAGCTCGAGCGCATCACGCGCAGGTACGCGTCGGAGATCTTCCCGATCATCGGCCCCGACCGCGACATCCCGGCGCCCGACATCGCCACGGGCGAGCGCGAGATGGCGTGGTTCATGGACACCTACTCGCAGCAGGTCGGGCACCCGGTGCCGGAGATCGTGACCGGCAAGCCGCTGGTGCTGGGCGGGACCGAGGGGCGCGACATCGCGACCGGGCTCGGCGTCGTCTACTGCGTCGAGGAGCTGCTCGCCACCTTGGACCAAGCGGTCGCCGACCAGCGTGTCGTCGTGCAGGGCTTCGGCAACGTCGGGGCGACGGTCGTGCGCGAGATGGCCGAGCGCGGGGCGACGATCGTCGGCGTCTCCGACGTGACCGGCGGCGTGGTCGATCCCAACGGGCTCGACATCGGCGCGCTGGACGAGTGGGTCAAGGCGAACCGTTTCGTACGCGACTTCCCATACGCGACGGGCGTCAGCCGACTCGAGATCCTCGAGCAGCCGTGCGACATCCTCGTGCCGGCCGCGGTCGAGCAGCAGATCACCGAGGAGAACGCGGCCCGGATCGACGCCCGCTGGATCGTCGAGGGCGCGAACGGCCCGACGACGCCGGAGGCCGACGAGATCCTGGCGCGCCGCGGGATCGACGTGATCCCGGACGTGCTGGCGAACGCCGGCGGCGTGACGGTTTCGTATTTCGAGTGGGTCCAGGACCAGCAGAAGCTGGCCTGGCAGGGCGCCGAGGTCGCGGCGCGCTTGCGGATGCAGCTCGATGACGCGTTCGCGCGGGTCAGTGAGGCGAGGGAGCGGCTCGGGACTGATTGGCGGACGGCTGCGCAAGCTGTTGCGATTGAGCGCGTTGCGGACGCGTCGCGGTTGCGGACGATCTATCCGTAGTCGGGGATCTGCTGGACGGCCCAGCGGTTGCCGTCGGGGTCGCTGAAGAACACGAACCGTCCCCACGGGAAATCTTGGATCTCGGATACCTCGACGTCTCGTGCGGCGAGCTCGTCCCGCGCGGCCTCGATGTCGTCGACGACGAGCTGGAGCCCTTGAAGCGACCCCGGCTCCATCTCCGTGACGCCCTCGCCGATGGCGATCGAGCAACCTGAGCCAGCGGGTGTCAGCTGAATGAAGCGGAGGCCTTTCTCGACGGCATGGTCATGGTCGACCGCGAAGCCGACCTGATCCGCGTAGAACGCCTTCGCTCGGTCGGCGTCGGAGACCGGTACTGCGATCAGCTCGAGCTTGAAGTTCATGGCGATACGGCGACGCCGAGCGAGTCGGCGGCCAGGAATTTCGGGGCGCCGTCCTCGTAGAACACGTCCACGTCCCGGATCGTGAAGCCGGCGTTCGTCAGCAGGGGCACGATCGGTCGGGTGAGATGGCATCCGCCGAACACGCGCTTCTGCACGGGCTCCATCCGATGCTGCCAGCGCCGGACGGGCTCGTCCGGCGCAAGCCCGTGCTCGATGAAGTGCAGATGCCCGCCCGGCTTGAGAACGCGTCGCACTTCTGCGAGGGCGGCGTCGATGTTGGGGATCGTGCACATCGTCCACGTGGACAGCGCGCTGTCGAAGCTGTCGTCCGGAAACGGCAGCGACTGCCCGTCCAAGCCTGATCTCTCTACGGGGACCTGCGTTGCCGCCAGGCGCTTCTCCGCCAGCTTCCAGCCGATGTCGGCCGGCTCGACCGCCGCGACCCGGCTCACCCGCTCGGGATAGAACGGAATGTTCAGACCTGAGCCGAAGCCGATCTCGACGACTTCGCCTTCGAGTCCGTCGCACACCCGCTCTCGGAGGGGATCGTTCATCTTCAGCCCGCAGAGGCAGTTGATCATCCGCGGGAGGACGTGGTCGCCGTAGAGTCCCATCGCTGCGCCAACCATATCCCCGGCTTCGAGTTTGGATTGTGGGCTTCGGCACGGTCGGCCGATGGCTGGCGCGTGCCCTGGCCGAGCGCTACGCCGATCGCTTCCAAATCGTTGGCCTCGCGAATCGCAGGGACGGCTTCTTCTATCGCGAGGACGGCATTGATCTGGGCGCCGCGCTGGCGATCGCGGCCGAGGACCGGTCGCTCGATGCGCTGCCGGATGTCGCCCGCTGGTCGACGGCTATCGAGGGCATGCGCGCGAGCGACGCCGACGTCCTCGTCGAGGTGACTCAGAGCCCGCCGCCGGAGGGGGAGCCAGGCCGGTCTCACCTAGCCGAGGCGCTCGAGCGTGGCATCCCGGCGGTGACGTCGAACAAGTGGCCCATCGCGATTCATGGCGTCGCGCTCGCCGAGCTTGCGCGACGCCAATCAGCTTTCCTGCGCGCCGAGTCGTGCGTCATGTCAGGGACGCCCGTCCTGAGCACGCTGAGCGAGGGACTCGCCGGGGCCACGCCGCTGGCGATCCGCGGTGTCCTCAACGCGACCGCCAACTACATCCTGTCTGACATGGCGCGCGGCCAGTCGTATGCCGATGCCCTCGCCGCCGCCCAAAACGAGGGGCTTGCCGAGCGTGACGCGAGCGCCGACGTCGACGGGCACGATGCGGTCGCGAAAGCCATGGTCCTGTCCGCCGTCGTATTCGGACGCCAGCTTGCGCTCGAGGACGTGAGCCGGACGGGGATCTCGTCGGTGACCGAGGAGGCGGTGAGCCAGGCGCTCTCGGAGGGCCGGCGGGTCCGCGAGGTCACGACGGTCGAGGGTTCCGTCGCGCGCGTGGAGCCGGTGGCGCTCGAAGCCGACGATCCGCTCGCCCGGATCGAGGGAACCGACAATGCAGTCCTCTGCCGCGCCGAGCCGCTCGGTCAGGTGATGGTCGTGGGTCCCGGGGCGGGCGTCGAGCTGGCCGGCCAGGGAGTCCTGAGCGACCTCCTCCAGACGGCCGCCCGAGCATCCTCCTAAATAGCGGGCGCGACCGCCCGCGGACCCTCGGCCCCGTCCGCTCCCGACCTTAGTCTGGACTCTTCGAATGGGCACGGCCGCCTGCGCACATCTGCACGTCCACAGCGAGTACTCGCTGCTGGATGGCGCCTGCAAAATAGAGGCCCTGGCTGAGCGGGCGGCGGAGTTCGGACAGCCCGCGCTCGGCCTCACCGATCACGGGGTCATGAATGGCGCGGTCGAGCTCTACAAGGCCTGCAAGAAGCACGGAATCAAGCCGATTCTTGGTTTCGAGGCCTACCTGGTCGACGACCGGAAGACCGAGGCGGTCCGCTACGAGCGCAACCACCTGACGCTCCTCGCCCAGACCGACACCGGCTTCCGGAACCTGGTCAAGCTCACGAGCGACGGGTTCCTCGAGGGCTACCGCCGCGGCAAGGCCAATGTCGACCTCGAGCTGCTCTCCCGCCATTCGGAGGGGGTCATCGCGCTCACCGGGTGCCTCCAGTCGCGCTTCTGCCGCCGGCTCGTCGACGACAACCCGGCCGAGGCGCGGAGGCACGCCGACAACCTGGTCCAGATCTACGGCCCGGACAACGTCTACTTCGAGGTCCAGAAGAACGGCCTTGCCGAGCAGGACAAGGCGAACGAGGGCATCGTCCAGATCGCCCAAGAGATGGGTGGGCGGCTCGTCGGCACCGGGGACGTCCACTACCTCCGCCGCGAGGACTACCACCACCACTCGGCGCTCCTCTGCGTCCAGACGAAGTCGACCCTCTCGCAGCCGAAGCTCAGCTTCGACACCAACGAGTTCTTTCTCAAGGACAACGACGAGATGGCCACCGCCTTCGCGCAGTGGCCAGAGGCCGTGCCGAACACGCTCGAGATCGCCGAGCGCTGCAACGTCGAGATCGAGCTCGGCCGCCGGCTGATCCCGCGCTACCCGACGCCCGACGGGAAGACCGAGGACGACTACCTGCGCGAGCTGGCGATGGAGGGCCTGCGGAGCCGCTACGGCGATCCGCTTCCGGCCGAGGCCGTCGAGCGGGCCGAGATGGAGCTCGCGGTGATCGCGAACATGGGCTTCTCGGGCTACTTCCTGATCGTCTGGGATTTCGTCAAGTTCGCGAAGGACTCGGGCATCTCGGTCGGTCCGGGCCGCGGCTCCGCGGCAGGCTCGATCGTGTCGTATGCCCTGAACATCACCGAGGTCGACCCGCTCGCGTACGACCTCCTCTTCGAGCGCTTCCTGAATGCCGAGCGCGTGTCGATGCCGGACATCGACATCGATTTCTCGGTCAAGGGCCGCGATCGCGTCATGCGCTACGTCGCCGACAAGTACGGCCGCGACTGCGTCGCCCAGATCGTGACGTTCGGCCGCATGTTCCCGCGCGCCGCCACGCGCGACGCAGCGCGCGTGCTCGACTTCGACTACGGCACCGGCGACCGGCTGGCGAAACTCATCCCGGACCCGATCATGGGCCGCCCGCCGTCGTTCGAGGACTGCCTGAAGCCGGGGGAGGACCTCGCGCGCGCGGTGGCCGAGGACCCGCAGGCCAAGCAGATCATCGAGGTGGCGCAGGGCCTCGAGGGGATCGTGCGCAACTCCTCGATCCACGCCGCGGCGGTCGTGATTGCGCCGGAGCCGCTCACGAACATCGTGCCGCTCCAGCTTGCGGAGGACACCGGCAAGGTCGACGAAGACGGCAACAAGCTGCTCCGCACGGTCACGCAGTACTCGATGAAGCCGATCGAGGAGCTCGGGCTGCTGAAGATGGACTTCCTCGGGCTGCGCAACCTGGACGTGATCGAGTCGGCGCTCGACATCATCGAGCAGTCGACCGGCGACCGGCCGGACATGGCGACGCTTCCGCTGGACGACTCGAAGACTTACGAGATGCTCACCCGGGGCCATTCGGTGGGCGTGTTCCAGTTCGAGTCCGACGGCATGCGCGACGCGCTCCGCAAGGTGAAGCCGACCGAGTTCGAGGACCTCGTCGCGCTCGTGGCGCTCTACCGCCCGGGCGCGATGCGCCACATCGACACCTACGCGCGCAACAAGCGCCAACCCGACGGCGTCACCTACATCGACGAGCGCCTGCGCGAGATCACGAGGTCCACCTACTCGGTGATCCTCTACCAGGAGCAGTCGATGCAGATCGCGAAGGAGATCGCCGGCTTCTCCGGCCCCGAGGCCGACGACCTGCGCAAGGCGATCGGCAAGAAGGACCGCAAGAAGATGGCCGGCATGCGCGACCGCTTCTTCGAGGGTGCGCGCTCGACCGGCACGCCCGACAAGGTCACCGAGGAGCTGTGGGCCGTCAACGAGTCAGCGGCCGACTACAGCTTCAACCGCTCGCACGCGGCGTGCTACGCACTGATCGCCTACCGCACCGCATGGCTCAAGGCGAACTTCCCGGCCGAGTACATGGCTGCGCTGATCTCTTCGGTCATGTCGACGAAGGACAAGGTGCCGTTCTTCGTCTCGCGTTGCGAGGAGATGGGCATCGAGGTGCTGCCGCCGGACGTGAACGAGTCCGGCCATGACTTCGTCGTCATCGGCGGCAACATCCGCTTCGGGCTCGAGGCGGTGAAGGGCGTCGGCGGTGCCGCGGTCGACGCGATCATCGCGGCGCGCGAGGCCGGCGGGCCGTTCACCTCGATCTGGGACTTCTGCGAGCGGGTCGACTGCCGCGCGGTCAACAAGCGCGCGGTCGAGTGCCTCGTCAAGTCGGGTGCGCTCGACTCGCTCGGCGCCTCGCGCGCCGGAATGCTCGAAGTAATGCCGCAGGCACAAGGTGCCGGCGCCAAGTCGCAGCAGGATGCTCTGCTTGGCCAGGGGTCGATCTTCGACGACCCGGAGCCGGCGGCCGGGGGAGACGCGAGTCCGTTCGGGAGGCAGCACCCGCCGGTGCCACAGGCTCCGGACGACCGCAAGCAGTTGAACGAGTGGGAGAAGGAGACGCTCGGCCTCTTCCTGTCCTCGCATCCACTGAAGGAGGTGCGGCCGGCGCTGCGGGCCAAGGTCGAGTGCGGCCTGAAGGACCTGGCCGACAAGAACGACGGCGACTGGGTGACGGTCGGGGGAATGATCGCCGAGTGCAAGCGCATTCGGACCAAGAAGGGCGACCCGATGATGTTTGCCACCCTCGACGACCTCGAGGGGCAGGTCGAGATGCTCGTCTTCAACTCGGCCTACGCGTCGAACGAGAGCAAGATCGACATGGGCAAGGTGCTGCTCGTGCGCGGGCGGGTCGACCATCCGGAGCGCGGCGCCACCAAGCTGATCGCGCAGGAGGTCGAGGTGTTCGAGCCGACCGACGAGGAGGTCGAGGCGGCGCGCAAGCAGGCCGACGTCGCGCCGATCCGTCGCCGGATCGTGCTCGAGGTCGACGACGGAGCGGACGCCACGTTCCTCGAGGACCTGAAGCACGTCGTCTGCGGTGCGCGGGGTGACTACGAGCTCTGGCTGAAGGTCGGCGCGCGCACGCTCGTGCTCGGCGAGGAGTTCCGCGTCTCGCCTAACTGCCGCCACGAGCTCGCCGAGCTCGCGGGCGTCGTCTCCTTGGCGGCCTGATCCGGCGCCTCTACAGGGTTCTACGACGGGCCGCCCGCAAGAAGCGGGTGGCCGAGCTCGAGTACTGGCAAGCGCAAAAGGCCGCCGAGGGGACGCTCGGGAACGAGCACTACCGGGCGCTGTTCACCGGCCTCTTCGGCCTCGACGCCGCGTTCTACAGCGGCAAGGCCGTCCTCGACATCGGGTGCGGCCCGCGCGGCAGCCTGGAGTGGGCGGACGAGGCGAGCCGGCGCGTAGGGCTCGATCCGCTCGCCGACGACTACCGCGAGCTTGGCACTGACGCGCACGCGATGGAGTACGTCGCGGCCAGCTCGGAGGCGATGCCGTTCCGCGACGCGGAGTTCGACATCGTCACCAGCATCAACTCTCTCGACCACGTCGACGACCTCTCCATGACGGCCGCGGAGATCAAGCGCGTCACGCGGCCGGGCGGGTACCTCGTGCTGGCGGTCGAAGTGGGCCACGACCCGACGTGGACCGAGCCGCAGTCGCTTTCCTGGGACGTGTGCGGCGTCTTCGCGCCGGAGTTCGAGATCGTGTCCAGCGGAGAGTACGAACGCGACGAGGGGTGGATGTTCGACGCAGCGTTGCGGCGCCAGCATTTCGACCACGCCGATACGACGACCCGTTCGGGCGTCCTCACTGCGGTCCTACGCAAAAACGCGGGCTAAACTCGCGAGCGTGGAACACGCCCCAGCTGCACGGCCCGTCGAGCGACACGAGTGCCGCGAGTGCTGTGCGTTCTGCGACCGGATGGTGCAGGTGTCCCACTGCCTCGACTCGGGCTGCCCGTTCCTCTACCTCTATGACGACGAGACATCGGGCCGGCGGTACATGGGCTGCATGAACAAGGTCTTCCGCGTCGAGATCGACTTCGGCCTCTTCCAGGAGGCCGAGCGCACGCGGCTCGGCTTCGGCGGCGTCAAGCTCGCCGGCAAGCCGCTGCCGCAGTGCCGCACGACGGTCGAGCGCGCATACGACGGCCACAGCCCCGCGTTCGACTGCGTCAACCCGTCGTTCTACGCGCCGCTTGCGGGCGAGCACGAGGACGACGCGGCGTTCGACCTGCGCGACTTCTAAAGAGGGTCAGACCCTCTTTAGAAAACGTCAGCGCTTCTTGCGCCGCTTCCGCGCGGCGAGCCCTTTCTTCCTGAGCGCCTTCGTCTTCTCGACATCCACCAGCGCGGGCGCCTTCCCCTCGACGCCAGGGCCCTCGAAGAGCGCGGGCAGTCCCTCGAAGCGCGGCTCCGAGAGGAACGCCGCGCAGCCCTTGTCGCCGAGCTGGCCGTCGCCCGGCGGGGCGTGGCGGTCGGAGTTCGATCCGAGCGCGGTCTTCGAGTCGTTCATGTGGAGGCACTTGACGCGCTCGATGCCGATCTTCTCGACGCATTCGTCGATCACCGTCTCCAGCTTGTCCGCGTCGGAGATGTCGAAGCCGGAGGCGTACAGGTGACACGAGTCGAGACACAGGCCGAGGCGGTCGTCGCCGTCGGTCGCGTCGATCAGCGCGGCCAGCTCGCCGAAGTCGCGGCCGAGCGTGTTGCCGCCGCCCGCCGTGTCCTCGAGCAGCAGGAGGCACGAGTCGCTGTCCTTCAGCGCGCCGGTGAACGCCTGACCGGCGCGCTCGATCGCCTCGGCGTGCGGCTCGCCGAGAGTCGAGCCGGGGTGCACGACGACCCCGTCGGCGCCGATCGCATCGCCCATCTGCAGCGCATGCGTGAGCGAGGCGATCGACTTCTTGCGGATCCCCTTATCGGGTGACGCGCAGTTGATCAGGTAGACGGCATGGATAACGACCGACTTGATCGGTCCGTCGTCCATGAGCTCGAGGAATGCCGCGATGTCGTCGTCCTTCCAGCGCGTCGGCCGCCACATCCGCGGAGACTGGTTGAACACCTGCATCGCCTCGCAGCCGCGCTCGACGGCGCGCTCGTGGGCATTCACGAGGCCGCCTGCGGTGGAGACATGAGCGCCGATCAACACGGCGCAGCACCCTAGCGAGCAAGTTTCCTAGCGACACGGCGTTTAGTTCCACGTGACTCGGGGGCGGGGGATAGCTGTTGCGCTGACAGGGGCCGCGCTCGCGCTCGCGAGTCCGGCCGCGGCAGCCACCTACGACGTCGGCGCCGCCACCCGCGACATCACGCCGGCCGGAGTGGTCAACCTCGGCGGCTTCGGCCTCGGCGACGGCACGCTCGTCCCCGATGCCATCGTCGGCCGCGGGGGGCAGGGCGAAGCGGTGGACGAGCGGATAGCCGCCCGCGCAATCGTCTTCAGCCAGAAGAAGACGGCGATCGCCATTGCCGACATCGAGACGCAGGGGATGTTCGCGGCGTATGAGGACGGGCCGTACGGCCTGAGCGACATCGCGCAGACGGTCGAGGAGCGGACGAAGGGCAAGCTGCCTGCGGACCACGTGCTCGTCGCCTCGGACCACACGCACTCCGGACCGGACACGATCGGCGCGTGGGGCGGGGTCAGCACTGAGTACCTCCAGTACATCCACGACCAGACGGTCGATGCGATCGTCGCCGCTTTCAACTCGCGCCGGAAGGCCGACGTTCGCGCCGGCCACTCCGACGCGTCCGACCTGATCTACAACCAGTCCTGCAGCGAGGCGCTCAACCAGGACAAGGAGCCTGCCTACCCGGGCCCCGAGATCTGCGCGACTCCGGGCAAGGACGGGATGGTGCGCGTCCTACAGGCGACGGACCCAAAGAGCGGCTCCGTGATCGCCACCTTCATGGCCTATGCGGCGCACGCGACCGCGGGCGGCGGGAACGGACTCCACGGCGACTGGCCGCAGTTCCTCTCGGACAAGCTGACCGCGCAGTTCGGCGGCGTCGGCCTCGCGATGGTCGGCGCGCTCGGAGGTACGCAGCCGTGCCGTTCGGCGTGCGCCTTCACGAAGCCGGAGAACGCCGGCTACAACATCGACCAGCGCAAGCCGGCGATCGTCGCGAATTACTTCGCGCACGTTCAGAGCGCGCTGGCAGACGCCATGCCCGTCGGTGGCCCGATCGACGCGGCCAAGAGCTTCATTCGGGAGCCCATTACCGGGCCGGCCGTGCTCGCGCTCTTCACAGTGGGCAGCTACGACGGCGCGCGCCTCTTGCGCTCGCGTCAGAACCCGTGGATCGTCGGCACCACGATCCGCACCGTCACGTCGGCGCTGCGCGTCGGCGGCGTGCTCTTCTCAGGGACGCCGGGTGAGGGCTTCCCCGCCATCGGCACCGGCATCCGGGACGCGGTCACGGACGAGCAGGAGGTCATTCAGCTTGGCTTGGCGAACGACCAGCTCGGCTACCTGATCGCGCCCGCGCAGTACGTGCCGATCATCGCCGCGGAGGCGCCGGTGAACGACAACATCATCTTCAACGTCTCGCCGACGATCGGCGACCACGTGATGTGCTCCGACATCGCGCTCGCGCTCGAGACGGGCTTCGACGGCAGCCCGCCGGCGCAGTGCGCGCCCTACGGCGCCGTCGACTCGGCGGGCGACCCGGCGGCCTCGGTGCCCGTCGGCGGGGTGCCCGACCCGGCCGTCAAGTAGTCCGACAGCGCGACCGTCTTCGTCCGCCGGCGGTACTCGGCCTGGGAACCGGGCCAGTTGTTGGTCACGCGCCCTTCCTCGTTTACGTACCAGTTAGATCCTCTGACCCAGACGCTGCCCGCCAGCCGCTCGTCCATCTCGCGCACGAACCGCTCGAAGGCCTCGCGCTTCACCTCGAGCCGCTCCGCCTTCCCGTTTGCGATCAGGCCGATCGCCTTCACCACGTAGTCGGCCTCCATCTCGAGCATCTCGACGGCGGAGCCGGTGCCGTGGTTCGTGTTCGGCCCGTAGAGCAGGAACATGTTCGGGAAGCCCGCGACCGTCATCCCGAGGTACGCCTCGCCGCCGTGCGCCCACGCGTCCTCGTTGAGCCGGACCCCGTCGCGCCCGTGCACCTCCATCGGCGCGAGGAACTCGGTCGTCTTGAAGCCTGTGCCGAACACGATCGCGTCGGCGGGATGCGCACGCCCCTCGGCGTCCACGACGCCGTCCTCGGTGACCTCTGTGATCCCGCCGTCCACGAGCTCGACGTTCTCGCGGCGCATGGTCGGATACCAGTCGGCAGTGATCAGGATTCGCTTACAGCCGACGGGGGTGTCGGGCGTCGTGGCCTTCCACAGCCGCCGGTCGCCGCGCAGCTGGAGGAAGCGGTTGGTCTGCGACAGCGCCGTATAGAGCACCTTGTCCACACGTCCCGCCAACGACTCGGGGCGGGTGAAGACGGGCACGAGCGTCTCGAACAACAGCTGCCATCCCCGCCGCCACATTCGCGGCAGGATTGGGAAGCGCCGGTGCAGGCGCTTGACGCGGTCGGGGTAGTCGCGGTCCGTCTTGCCGAGCACCCACGGCGCTGAGCGCTGGAAGATGGTCATGTGCGCGACCTTCGGTGCGATCGCGGGCACGAACTGGATGGCGCTCGCGCCCGTGCCGATCACGGCCACGCGCTTTCCCGTCGGGTCGAACTGCTCGTCCCAGTGGGCCGAGTGGAACATCGGCCCCTTGAAGCGGTCGAGCCCGGGCACGTCGGGGATAGACGCGCGCGTGAGCTGGCCGCAGGCGGTGATCAGCACCTCGGCCTCGACGTCGTCGCCGTTCGCGACCTCGAGCCGCCAGCGCCCGGCCGCCTCGTCGAACGTCGCACGCTCGACGTCCGCGTTGAAGCGGATCAGCGGCGTGATCCCGAACCGGTCGGCGACGCTGTGGAGATACGCGCGGATCTCGCTCCCCGGCGAGAAGCGCTTGCTCCAGTCCGGGTTGGGCGCGAACGAGAGCGAGTAGAGATGCGACGGCACATCGCAGGCGATGCCGGGGTAGACGTTCGCGCGCCAGACGCCGCCGATGCGGTTGCCGCGCTCGAGGATGACGATGTCGTCCTGCCCCTGCTGCTTCAGCTTGACCGCGGCGGCGACGCCGCCGAAGCCGGCGCCAACGATCGCGACCGAGACCTTCCGGGCCATGGGTGCAACGCTACCGCCTGAGCGTGTCCAGCTTGGACAGGCGAGCGTCGTCCGCGCCGACGAGACCCTCGACCGCCTTTTTCACCGCCGGCACGTCAAGGCTCCCGGACTCGGTCATCGCCTCAAGATCCGCCCAGTCGCGCGTCCTGTCGAACATGACCTTGAAGACCGCGAGCTCGACGGGTCCGAGGATCGGAATCTGCTCGCCCTCGAACGGGACCGTCCGGCGGTTGCGTGCGGCCTCGTCGTGCAGCGGGATGTAGTCGAAGAAGAGGTCGATCGGGGTCTCGTCCCACCACAGCCGGATCTGGCCCTCGCGCGCGATCGTCTCGGCCGTGCCCGCGGGTTGGGCGATGCCGGCAGGGAGCGCGCGCAGTGCCCGCTCGGGCTCGCTGGCGGGCGTGAAGATGTTTACGTCCACGTCGCTTGTGCCGCGCGGGTCGAGCGTCGCGTACGCGAGGGCGATCGCGCCGCCGAAGGCGTGGGGGATGCCGGCTTTCGAGAGCGCGCGATGTATCTCGACGATGCGCTCGGGCAGCGTCATTGCGACTGGAGCCGCGGGTACCCGAGCGCGGCCCGGTGTCGCACGGGCAGCGCCTCCGCAAGGGCGAGCACGTCCGCGAGAGAGCGCGCGGTGCGCTTGAGCTGGGCCGCGGAGGGTTCGCGCACGGCCTGCTCCGCGGCGGTCACGGTCAGCCGGGCGCCCGCGGCCGCAAGGAGCCGGCTGAGGGTCGCCACCGACGGCTGCTTCGTTCCGTTCTCGTAGGCGGAGATAGTCGCCTGGGACGTGCCCACCCGCTCGGCGAGCTGCGCCTGGGTGAGCCCGGCGATCTCGCGCGCTTCGCGGAGTGCCACGCCTGCCTCCATAGCGCCAAGTATATCCCATCGGATATGCCTTCTAAAGGGGGTCAGACCCCCTTTAGGAATCAGCGGCGAGAGATCGCCGAGATCGGCACGGTCGAGGCCGCGCCGCGCTTCAGCCAGAACACGGTGGCCGTGCCGGCCTTCGCGTCCAGCGCCCGGAGCTTGCCGATCTCACCCGTGGTCTTCTTGCGGACGTGGCCCGCGGGGAGCGGGGCGCTCCACTTCACCGGCTCAGCCGTGTCGGGCTTTACCGCCGGCACGCGCCTGGGCGGGCGCGAGGGCGTCGTGCGCTCCTTGTCCGCAAGCGTCTTATCGAGCGGAACCATGTTCGCGCCGGTGCCCTTCGTGTCGGTGTCGAGTATCCACGTCTTGCGTGCCATGACTGCGTTCGATGGTAGAGCGCGCGTAGCATCGGCCCAATGCGTGTTCGCTTCGCACCGTCGCCCACCGGCAGCCTTCACATCGGAGGCGCGCGCACCGCCCTCTACAACTGGTTGCTCGCGCGCGGATCGGGCGGGGCGTTCGTCCTGCGCATCGAGGACACCGACCGCGAGCGCTCGACGCCGGAGAACGTCGAGCAGATCATCGACGGGCTGACGTGGCTCGGGCTCGACTGGGACGAGGGGCCCCACAGTCAGGCCGCGCGCGCGGCCGAGCATCGCGCCGCGATCGACCAGATGCTCGGGAGCGGTCACGCGTACGAGGACGAGGGCGCCATCCGCATCAAGGTGCCCGACGTGGGCGAGGCCGTCGTGAGGGACGTCATTCGCGGCGACGTCACGTTCCCGCTCTCGGCTATCGACGACTTCGTCGTCGCGCGCTCGGACGGGAGCGCGCTCTACAACCTCGCGGTGGCCGTCGACGACCGCGACATGGGCATCACGCACGTCGTCCGCGGCGAGGACCACCTGTCGAACACCCCGCGCCAGATCCTGATCCTGCAGGCGCTCGGCGCCGAGCCGCCCGTCTACGCGCACCTGCCGCTGCTGCACGGGCCCGACGGCAAGAAGCTGTCGAAGCGCCACGGCGCGGCCTCCGTGCAGGAGCTGCGCGCGCACGGGTACCTGCCCGACGCGGTCCGCAACTACCTGGCGCTGCTCGGCTGGGGCTATGACGAGAGCACGACTTTCTTCACCACCGACGAGCTGGTCGAGCGTTTCACCCTGGAGCGCGTGTCGAAGAACCCCGCGGTCTTCGACGAGCAGAAGCTCGCGTGGATGAACGCGAACTATCTGCGCGGCCTCGAGATCGACGAGCTCGTGCGGCTGCTCGAGGAGCGCTACGAGCGCGACGACCTGCGCGAGGCCGCCGAGATCGCGCAGGAGAAGCTCCGCACGATCGAGGACTTCTGGCCGTTCGCAGGCTTCTTGTTCGAGCGCCGCGAGATCGACCCGGCCGCATGGGAGAAGGTGATGAAGGACGGTGCCGCCGAGAACCTAGAGCGGGCTCGCGCCGCTCTCGCCGAGGTCCCCGAGTGGGATACGGGCGCGATCGAGGCTGCGCTGCGTGAAGTCGTCGACGCGCGGGGGGTCAAGCCCAAGGAGGTCTTCCAGCCCGTGCGGGTCGCGATCTCGGGCACGACGGTGTCGCCGGGCATCTTCGAGTCGCCGGCCGTCCTGGGGCGCGAGGAAGCGCTCGTTCGGATCGACGCTGCGCTGGATTTGGCCCGAAAAACGGCTTAATAGAGCCAAATCCAAATTCGGACTCAACCATTTGTCGAGTTGTGCCGATAGGGGCACCGTATGGCACCCTCCACCGCCGCTCCGAAGGCCAAGCCCAAGGCCGCCCCGAAGGCCGCTGCCAAGGCTCCCGCGAAGCGCTCCAACGGGCGTATCGCGTCCTCGAGCAGCCGTCGCCACAACGAGGGCCACGGCCGCCGGCTCACCGCCGCTTTCGAGGCCCTCGAGGCTTTCCCGGCGCTCGCCGAGTCGCGTAACCGCCTGCTGACCACGGTCCGCGAGGACGGCAATTCGGTCTCGGACGTCGTCGAGGTCGTCGAGTCGGACGTCGCGCTCGTCATCGCGGTGCTGCGGATCGCCAACCGCGCCCGCTCGCCGAAGCGCGGCAAGATCGCGGCGATTCCCAAGGCCGTCGAGATTCTGACGCCGGGCGGCGTCGAGGCGCTCGCCACGCGCACCGCCACCTTCGACTTCTTCGAGCGCACCCCGGTTTGGGATGCACTGCCGGAGCGCTTCCGGCTCCACGCCGTCGCCACGCAGCGCGCCGCCGAGCGGATCGCGCGCGAGATCGGCTTCGAGCAGCGCGACGAACTACTTGTCTCGGCCCTCCTCCACGACATCGGCAAGCTCGTGCTCGTCCACGCCTACCCGGGCTATCCGGGGCACATCCATGGGGATGCCCGGACGCCCGAAGAGCGGGTCGCGCGTGAGCGCCGCGAGCTCGGCGTCGACCACGGTGTGGTCGGTGGCGTGCTCGCTCGCCGGTGGGGGCTCCCCAACCGGCTCGCGTCGGCGATCGAGCGTCATCACTCCGATGACGGCGGCGACGAGGCCACCATCGTGCGCCTCGGCGACATGCTCGCCCACTACGGCCAGGGCCGTCCGGTCGATCCGAACGAGATGGTCAGGGTCGGCAAGTCGATCGGCCTCAGCCCCGAGGCGCTGCGCGGCGTCATGTACGAGCTTCCTTACGCCGGCCAGGGCTCGCCGCGCCAGATCGAGCCGTGCCCGCTGTCGACCCGCGAGATCGAGGTGCTGAAGCGCCTCGCCGAGGGCAAGGTTTACAAGCAGATCGCGCTCGAGCTCAGCCTCTCGACGAGCACCGTGCGCACGCACCTCCACAACACGTACGGCAAGCTCGGCGCAGTCGACCGCGCCCAGGCCGTTCTTGTTGCCACAGAGCGCGGCTGGCTCTAGCCGGATCCTGCAAACCGTCGCTCTGCGGCGTCCTCGGACGCGGCCATGGCTCCGCCATTGCCCGCTCCCTGCGTCCTTGCATAGCTCGGTTTCGGACCCTCCGCCTTGCGGCATTTCTCTAGCGACCGCTTAAGCCATGCGATCGATGATCCGCACGAGTTCCTCCCGTTTGTAACCGCACTCCCTCGCAAACTCCACCAGGTCCTTCGCCCGGGCCAGGACTTCGCTTTGGCTTCCGGTGCCCGCGACCGAGATTCCCCGGCCGCGACGGAACTCGAGCAGGCCCTCGT
>Ga0126310_10000271_pt1 | contig 16466 bp, 4 predicted proteins | sample Plot60_FD_92540 | JGI IMG/M metagenome (GOLD analysis project Ga0126310, IMG submission 92540) | Serpentine soil microbial communities from UC McLaughlin Reserve, CA, USA - Plot60 | ecosystem: Environmental > Terrestrial > Soil > Grasslands | place: USA: UC McLaughlin Reserve, Lake County... | reverse complement strand
TTGCTCGGGCAATCCGAAATTCACGGATCTGCTCGAGCAGGTTCGCGAAACGACCCTCAGAGCATATATGCATCAGGCAGTCCCTTTCGAGAAGCTGATCCAGGAGTTACGCCCGAAGCGCAACACAGGTTACCGGCCGCTTTTTCAGACGGTATTTAGCTTCCACAATCAGCCGACTTTGATGGAGATGGACCTGGCAGGATTGACGATCAGCGTGCAGGAAAGGGAATTAACAACCTCGCAAGTCGATCTCTTGCTTGATATGCGGGAGGACGGTGAGCAGATGACGGGTGGGTTCCAATACAACCCCGACCTGTTTGACCGGGGCGCAATCCTCCGTTTGGCCGACCACTTCCGCAACTTGTTGGAAGCCATTACCGCCGAACCGGAGCAACGACTATCGGATCTGGCGATGCTCAGTGACGAGGAAACGCTGGCCCTCGTAGCCTGGAACCAGACAAAGACGGCCTATCAAAGGAACCTTTGCATCCATCAGCTATTCGAAGCACAGACGGAGACTACTCCCGATGCAGTAGCGGTGGAATTCAGCGGCGAACTTTTGAGTTATGCCGAACTCAATCGCCGCGCAAACCAGGTCGCTCACTCCCTGCGAGCGCGTGGAATCAAGCCTGGCCATCTGGTCGCGATCTGCCTGGACCACTCATTGCAGGAGTTGATTTCCTTGTTGGGAGTGCTCAAAACCGGCGCCGGCTACGTTGCGTTGGATCCCGAGCATCCGGCGCAACGCATTTCGTTTATGTTGACCGATGCAAACGTGGCGGCGGCGTTGAATCAGGAAAGACTGGAGCAGGATTGGCCGCTCATCGCGCAGCAGCCGGATCGAAACGAGTCTATTGAGGTGAGCCCGGATAGTATCGCTTACGTCATCTACACGTCGGGTTCGACGGGTGAGCCCAAAGGCGTTGCGATTTCGCACCGCTCGCTTGTGAATTACGTTTCGTGGGCAAAAGACGTCTATCTGCAGGGTGAGAGTCTGCCGTTTCCTCTCTACTCATCACCGGCATTTGACCTGACCGTCACATCCATCTACGTGCCGCTGATCACCGGAAACAAGATTGCTATCCCTCATCGCGACGATCACAAAACCGTATTGGAGAAGATACTCGGCGACAATCAGATCGGCATCTGCAAATTGACGCCGAGTCACCTGACGCTGATTAAAGATCTCGACAACCGGCAAAGCGGCGTGAACCGTTTTATCGTCGGTGGCGAGGCCCTGGGAACCGATCTCGCGCGACAGGTTCATGAAAGTTTCGGTGGAGAGATCGAGATCTTCAACGAGTATGGACCGACCGAAGCAACCGTCGGTTGTATGATCCACAGATACGACCCGCGCAACGATATACGAGCAGGCGTGCCAATCGGGAGACCGGCAGCTAATGTGAGCATCTACGTGTTGGACAAGGGGCTGCAACCGGTTCCGGTCAATGTAACCGGCGAACTGTTCATCGCGAGTCCGGGTCTGGCCCAGGGTTATCTGGGGCGGCCGGAGCTCACTGCCGAGAGATTCATACCAAATCCTTTTGCTCCTCACGAGAGGATGTATCGCAGCGGAGATCTCTGCCGCCGGTTGCCGTCAGGAGACCTTGAGTATCTCGGCCGGCGGGACGAACAGGTGAAGTATCACGGTTACCGAGTGGAGCTAAATGAGATTAGCTTCGCGCTGAAACAACACCCGGAAGTTACAGACTGCACGGTACTGCTTCGCAAAGACAGCAGCGGTTACGACATGATGATCGCGTATTACGTTTCCGAGTTGGAACTGGTACCAGCAGAACTACATGGCTTCCTCTCGCAATTATTGATCGCTGAAACGATCCCGAATCTCTTTGTACACCTTGACGCACTGCCGTTAACACTCAACGGCAAGATCGATTACGAAGCACTGCCTTCACTCGAAGATGCGAAAGATCTGCTGACGCGTATTTATACTCCGCCACGCACGCCGCAAGAAGCGAGTCTCGCAACTATCTGGGTGGAGGTACTAAGACTCGAATACGTCGGCGTCGAGGAAAACTTCTTCGAACTTGGCGGGCACTCCCTGCTCGGCACTCAGATCATTCATCGCATCAACCAAACGTTCCAGATCGATCTTCCGATGCGCGTCATCTTCGATCATCCAACGATCGCCGGCCTCGCCTTGTCGATTGAAGAAGCGATGATCGACAAACTGGAAGCCGCGCCCGAATCGGCCTGATTCAATCTTCGAAAAACTCAGATGGTGTGGAAAAAATATGAATAACGGCAACGGTCATCGACCAGCCGCGAAGCTCTCCCGCAGAGCGAAAAAGGGTGGTTTGAATATCATCGGCATCTCGAGTGGCTATCACGATTCCGCCTGTAGTCTGCTTCAGGATGGCGTGCTCGTGGCGGCCGTGCAGGAAGAACGTTTCTCACGTGTAAAAAACGATCGATCGTTTCCTTCGCAGGCCTTTCGATATTGCCTGCAGGAGGGCGGAATCACGATCGCGGACGTCGATTGCGTTGGTTACTACGAGGATCCGTGCCTCAAGCTCGGGCGTCAGATTTGGATGGGTTTTCTTCCGAATCTTCCCGCACATCGCCGCGAGTCGATTCTTAATCGACTATCTACGCCGCATCCGCAGCAAATGATCCGCGACGCGCTGGGCTTCGATGGGCGCGTGGAAATCTTCGATCACCATCTTTCTCACGCCGCCAGTAGTTATTACTTCTCGGGCTTTGATGAATCGGCAATTCTGACGGTCGACGGCGTAGGCGATTGGGCCACCACAACCTACGGGTGCGGTAAAGGTCCGCATATCGAGCGTTTTGAACAAGTCGACTTTCCCGACTCGCTCGGTTTCTTCTATAGCGCGATCACCGGTTACCTCGGCTTTGAGGTTAACGAAGGCGAGTACAAGGTCATGGGACTCGCGCCGTACGGTGAGCCGGATTACGCGGATCAAATTCGCAAGTTGATCGAAGTTACGTCCGAAGGCCAGTATCACCTCAACATGAAGTACTTTGGTTTTCTCACTGAAGACTGCATGTACACAGACGAACTGGTTAGCCTGCTGGGCCAACCGCCACGCGAACCGGAATCAGAACTGTTGCAGTTTCACATGGACGTTGCGCGCAGTGCGCAGGTTGTCCTCGAAGAGATTCTCCTCGAGAAAACTCGCTACCTGCACGCGCAGTATCCGAGTGAAAACCTGTGCATGGCCGGTGGCGTCGCGTTAAACGTGGTGGCCAATCGACATTGTTTGCGCGGAGGCCCATTTGAGCGGCTCTTTGTTCAACCCGCTGCCGGCGATGCCGGCGGCGCGGTGGGAGCGGCGGCGTTGGCCCACGTCAAGGTTACCGGTGAATCGCCGGTGGTCAAGAAGTTGGAGCACGTCTATCTCGGGCCGGCGAATTCGGTCACCGCTGCCTACAAAATGTTGCGTGCTTCATCCGCCAGGTTTCATAACTTTCGCGGCCGGGAAGACGATCTGATCAGCTACACGGTCGATCGGCTCGTTGAAGGCAAGGTGATTGGCTGGTCGCAGGGACGGATGGAGTTTGGCCCGCGCGCGCTGGGTGGACGATCGATTCTGGCGGATCCGCGGCGCCCGGAGATGCGCGATCGAATCAACGCGCTCGTCAAGATGCGTGAAGCCTTCAGGCCGTTTGCGCCCGCCGTGCTTGAGTCCGAGTTCCACAATCATTTCGACCTGGATCACACGTCGCCATTCATGCTGGAAACCTGCGATGTGATCTCGCCGATCGACTTACCCGCAATCACACACATCGATGGCTCGGCACGCATCCAAACGGTTAACGGCGACGCCAACCCTCGCTTTGCTGCCTTGTTGCAAGAGTTCTACCGGCGGACCGATTGTCCCATCATTCTCAACACTTCGTTCAACCTGCGCGGCGAGCCGATCGTCTGCAATCCTAAGAATGCGCTGCGCACCTTTCTCCGTTCGCAGATCGACATACTGGTGATTGAGGACTTTGCCCTCGAGCGATCGGGCATTCCCAACTTCTGGGAAGCCATGGAAAGCCTCGCGGACAAAACGCGCCTCGACCCAAACCGAATCGTAGAACATTCGGTCTACACGTTGCTCTAAGTCTGAGGAATCACGACATGGAACGCCCGCCTGATGCTTTGAAAACTTTCGCCGACCGCATCGCCAGGACTGCGGTTGCGAACGATGGCAGTGAATTAGTTCATCTGCTCCATCTCTCAGGTCTGATCGGAGGCGATGGCAGTCTCAAAGACGTTCAATCGTTAGCTGCTGACGCATCGGACATCTACTACACGAAAATTCGCACCTGGCGCGAAGGCGACATCGGCATTTGGGAGCGCAGAATAGAAGGGGGCAAGTCTGCTTTCGTTCGCCGGCTCGACACGATTGACGAGTGGAATTTCTGGGCCAACATCGGACGCATCGAACCGAAGGGCAGTAAACGTCGCGTGCTGTTAATGGGTGAGTCAGTGGCTCGTGGCTATCTTTACGATCCGGATTTTACCCCGGCGATGGCGTTGCAGATGATCCTCGATCGCCAGTTCGGCGAGGGTGAAATTGAAGTCATAGATTTGGCTCGCACCAGTATCCGCTATCAAATACGCGAGATTGCCATTGCGGCGCGCGAGCTCGAACCCGACATCGCGATAATCTTCGCGGGGAATAACTGGGGCACTACCGCGCCAGCGTTCCCTGATGTGGTTCGCATCGACAAAGGGTTGGCGAGCGACGGCATGGCCGGACTGAAGCGAGTCAGTGAAGACTACATTGAACGGACTGGCACATGCGTCGTCAGGGATATTGCTTCAGCCTACCAGGAAAAGGGAATTCCGCTGGTTTGGATCATTCCGGAATTCAACCTCGGCGACTGGCGCGAACCGATCACCAATGCGCCATACCTGCCGGGCGACTTAAACGTGGAGTGGCTGGGCCTCTACGAACAGGCCCAGGCTGCTTTGAGTAACGGCGATCCCGAGACGGCCGAGCGACTTGCCCTGCGAATGATCGAGATCGATCATGGAACAGTGGTAACAGGTTTCTATATTCTCGCGGATTGCCGCAAGCTCGCCCACGATACGGATGGGGTGCGAACGTATCTCGAACAGGCCCGCGATGCTAAATGCTGGGATTGGTCGACGGCCAACATTCCCAAGCCGCATTCCATAACGCAGCAATTATTACGTCGCGAAAGCGGTAACTGTGGCTATCAGGTAATCGATCTACCGGCGCTGCTCAAACAGTATCTGAACGGCGAGATTCCCGACCGGCGCTTGTTCCTGGACTACTGTCACCTGACCACCGCAGGCATTCAAATAGCGATGGGCGCGGCGGCCTCGTTTGTGTTGCGATCGTTGAAGGGAGTCGAGGCTCCGTGGTACGCGCTGATTAGCGACCAAATTGCTCCCTCAAACAAAACGGAAGCAGAAACTTCGTTCCTCGCGGCGATTCACAATGCACATCTCTGGCAGTCGTATGAGGTAGTGCGGTACTTCTGCCGGCGCGCAGTGGCTTTCTCATCGCACATCGTCGATCTGATGCTCAGCTACATCGAACTCCAGACGCGTAACGCAGCGCCGATGCACATGAGCGAAGCGGAAGAAAACATACTACGGGTCGGCTCGCCATTAATTCATCACTATCTGTTTAGTAACAACGATGTGCGTCTCGACCGGGTCCTGCTCGGAGCGATTGTCGAGGTGCTCGAAGAAGCCGGAGTGCCGGCGCAGGACCGGCTCGATCGAGTCCGCCGCGAAGAGCACAGTCTGAAAGACCAGGAGATCGATCTGCTCGGTTACTATTTTTGCTCTGCGTCACAGCAGCCTCAGGAGTTAGATGGGATCGCGTGGCCCTCCAACCGGTTTACCTACGACGTGCGTTATTACCGCGCTTACTGGTCGTACTCGAGATTCATCTTTGTCGGCGAAGCGGGATGCGCGGTGGATCTCACTCTGACGTGCCGGTTACCCAAACCAGCGCCTCGTGAAGACAAGATCACGATCGAATTCAACGGCGAACCGCAGGTTGAAATCCCTGTCAGCACTGATTGGACCTCCTGGAACATCTCCCTCCCCGGCGACGCCGTGCGCGATGGCCTGAATGAGATCCTGGTGCGCTGGCCGATGCCGGAGTTTCGGAGCGCGGAAGCACTGAGCAAAGTAACGCTCAAACTTTGCCGGCGGAAGTTTCCGGACCTCTATCCGGTCTTCGGCGAAATACATTCATTCAAAGTAGCCAACGGCCAACCAGCCGCGATAACTCTGCCAGAAGTCCAGACGGAAGCCTCCCTCATCGAAGTCGCCTAGTCTTTCGAACCATAACATCATCAACAACGAATTGATCTGGTGGACGTAAGTCGCGTGCTGTCGAACTATGAGCATAAATATCCTCACGGCTACAGGTAAGGAAGATCATGTCAGAAATAAATGAGACACTGGCAAACCGCAGATCGGAACTCGCAGTGCGTCGAGGAGCACTCTCCGCCCTCAAGCAACAAGAGCTCGAGCGCCTTTTGAACAAAGCTGCCGCTGAGCAAACCCCGGTGGGAGAGATTCCGCAACGTCCGGCAGGCCAGCCGGGGCCGCTCTCTTTCGCGCAAGAGCGATTATGGTTTTTGCAGCAACTCGAGCCGGAGAGCATTACTTATAACGTTTGCCTGCCGTTGCGCATCACGGGACGCCTGAATATTCTCGCCATGAGCCAAAGCATAAATGAGGTGATGCGGCGGCATGAGTCTCTGCGTACGACGTTTGCCGCACGCCATGGCCGGCCGGTGCAAGTGATTGTGGCGCCGCAAAACGGTGAGTTGCCCGTCACAGACATTTCGACTTTGGCGCAGTCGCAACGGCAAACGGTGGTGAAGCGGCTGGCATACGACGGTTATCGCCGCCAGTTTGACCTTAGCGTTGGACCACTATTCCAACCGCTGCTTTTCCGGTTGGCGCAGGAAGAACACATTCTGCTGCTGCGGTTCCATCACATCATCTTTGATCAGTGGTCGCTGGACATTTTCACTCGTGATGTGGGCGAGAGTTACCAGGCATTCGAGGAGGGTCGGCCGTCATCGCTGCCGGAGCCGAGGGTGCAGTACGCTGACTTTGCTCAATGGCACCGCGAATGGCTCACCGGTGACGTACTCGCCAGGGGGGTCTCTTACTGGCGCCAACAGTTGGAAGACAGTCCGGAGATAATGAATCTTCCGACTGACCGTCCGCGACCGCCGCTCATGACTTACGAGGGAGACGCGGTAGAGTTCGAACTCTCTGAATCTCTCACAGAACGCCTGCGCAGCCTCACACGCTCGACCGGAAGTTCGCTCTTCATGACCTTGCTGGCATCGTTTCAGATGCTGCTCTCGCGCTACACCGGTCAGGACGACATCGTCGTGGCCACGCCCGTTACCGGCCGTAACTCGGTCGATACCGAAGATCTGATCGGTTTCTTCATCAACACGTTGCTGATTCGAACCAGGCTTTCCGGCAATCCGAGTCTTCGCGAAGTTACTGAACGCGTTCGTGAGACGGTACTCGAAGCACAAACACATAAGGATCTGCCGTTTGAAAAACTGGTCGAAGAACTGCATCCCGAACGAAGCCTGAGTCATGGACTATTGTTTGAGGTAATGTTCGTTTTCAACAGCAATCCGAGAACCGTGACGAAAGTGCGCGACGTGAGCATGAGCTTCGTTGAAATGGAGTCGGGCGCGGAGAAGTTTGGCATTACGTTTGTGATTGGGGAAGGACCGCGGAAGTTGGGCTGCTCGTTGAGCTATCGCTCAGACCTTTTTGATAGATCGACGATCGAAAGGCTCGCCAGCCACTGGCAGCAGTTGCTGAGCGCGATGGTGACTGATCCCCAACAAACGCTCGCCGATGTCGAATTGCTGGACAAAGCCGAGCAGGCGCAGATTCTTAAACAGTGGAACGATACGGCGACTACGTGGACCGAACCATCGGTGCTGAATCTTTTCGCACATCAGGTCAAATTAGCGCCTGACGTACCAGCAGTTCAGTTTGCGGATCAATACTTGAGTTACCGGGAACTTGATGCGCGAGCGAATCAGATAGCCAATTATCTTCGTGATCTGGGAGTGGCGAACGATGCGCGAGTGGCCATCTGTTTGGAACCGAGCCAGGAGATGGTGACGGCGGTGCTCGGTGTGCTGAAGTCGGGCGCCGCTTACGTACCGCTCGATCCGGCGTATCCGGCTGAGCGCCTGAGTCTCATGCTCTCTAACGCTAGTTGCGTCGCGCTCCTGACGAGAGAGGCGTTGTTGCTGAGTGTTCCCGAGATCGACGGTACAGTGGTCTGTCTCGATCGAGATTGGACCGCGATAGCAGACCAGCACGACGTGGATCCCGGCGTGCAGATCGATCCGGAGAATCTCGTCAACGTCATCTATACGTCCGGTTCGACCGGTGTGCCTAAAGGCGTGGCAATGACGCACCGCGCGTTGAGCAATCTGGTTTGCTGGCAAATGAGTGAAAACTCGCAACCTGGCAGAACGCTTCAGTTCGCATCTCTAAGTTTCGACGTTTCGTTCCAGGAGATCTTCACAACGTGGTGCTCGGGCGGAACCCTGATCCTGGTGACCAACGAGCAGCGACACGATGCGAATCGAATGCTCGAATTTTTGGCTAAGGAGCAAGTGGAACGAGTTGATTTTCCGTTTGTCTACTTGCAACACCTCGCGGAAGCGTACGAACAAGGTGGCCCTGAACCGGCCGGGTTACGAGATGTGATCACCGCCGGTGAGCAGTTGGAGTGCACGACGCAAATCAGGCAGTTCTGCGAACGCCTGCAATTCAATTTTTACAACCAGTATGGTCCATCAGAAACACACGTCGTCACCCAACACAACCTGACCGGCGCACCGGCAGACTGGCCCACGCTGGCGCCGATTGGACGGCCGCTTGCCAACTCACAGATCTACATTCTGGATCGGCGATTAAAACCTGTGCCCGTAGGAGTCGCGGGAGAGTTGTTTATCGGCGGTACGAACCTTTCTCGCGGTTATCTCCATCGTCCGGATCTGACTGCGGAAAGGTACGTTCCGAATCCGTTTGGTGACGCCGGCGAACGTCTGTATCGCACGGGCGATTTGGCGCGTTATCTCGTCGAGGGCACAATCGAATTTCTCGGACGGATCGACACGCAGGTTAAGGTTCGCGGTTTCCGCATCGAGTTGGGTGAGATCGAAGCGACGCTGAGAGCGCATCCGCAGGTAATGCACGCGCTCGTGGTGGCCCACGGAGCAACGGGCAGTCAGCGACGTCTAGTGGCTTATCTGGTCGGAGTTGACGGCGTAAGGCCAAATCTCAACGACCTGAAGACGTGGCTCAAAGAACGCTTGCCGGCCTACATGGCGCCGTCTGGTTGGGTGGTGCTGGATGAGCTTCCGTTAACACCGAGTGGCAAGATCAACCGCGCTGCCTTGCCCGAACCTGAAATCGAAGACTCACTCGCGTCGTCCAGCCTGGCACTGCCACAAACACTCGTGGAAGAAATGCTCGCCTCGATATGGCAGCAGGTTTTGAAGCTCGAACGAGTTTCCCGCGACGATAATTTTTTCTGGTTGGGTGGTCATTCGTTGCTGGCGACGCAAATCACTTCGCGCATTCGCGACGCGTTCCACATCGAGCTTCCGGTGCGAGTTCTCTTCGAGTCGCCCACAATCGCAGAGCTGGCCGGGCGGATCGAAACGAGCATGCGATCCGGCGCTGTCATCGCCGCGCCCGCGCTCAAACCCGTGTCTGACGACAATGAGTTACCGCTTTCGTACGCCCAGCAGCGACTCTGGTTCCTGGACCAGTTGATGCCTGGCAGTAATGCTTACAACCTGGGGGCAGAGATGTCCCTGGATGTTGCCGTCAGTGTCAGGACGTTGGAGCAGTCGTTCAGCGAAGTGCTGCGTCGTCATGAAGCACTGCGCACTACGTTCGTCCTGGTTGGCAGTCAGCCGGTGCAGCGGATCAACCCGGCACCGTCGTTCAAGTTGCCGCTGGTTGATTTGAGCCGCTTATCTACTGATGAACGGCCGGCCGTTGCAGAACGCCTGCAACAAGAAGTAGCGCTGCGACCGTTCGACCTGGAGACGGGTCCACTCGTGCGCGCAATACTGGTTTGTGTAGATGAGCAAGAGCCGCTGTTTTTACTAAACATGCATCACATCGTTACCGATGGCTGGTCGCTGGGTGTGTTGCTGCACGACGTGGAGACCATTTATTACTCGTACTTGAAGGGCCAGCCATCGCCGGTACCGGAGCTCGAAGTCCAGTATGCCGACTATGCGCGTTGGCAACGCGACTGGCTACAGGGCGAAGTGCTCGAAGAAGAGATTGCCTTCTGGAGACACCAGCTTGAGGGCGCACCGACGTTATTGGAACTGGAGACGGACCATCCGCGTCAGCTGCTCCGCTCGCTGAAAGGTGCTCAGCATCCGGTTGTCTTTTCGGAAGCCGTGTCGCGGTGGTTGAGAGAGTTTCACCGGCACGAAGGCGCCACACTTTTCATGGCTTTGATGGCTGGTTTCCACGCCCTTCTGTGGCGCTACACGGGCCAGAACGACATTCTCGTTGGCACACCGATAGCCGGTCGTAGCCGCGTCGAGCTTGAGCCAATGATCGGATTCTTCGTAAACATGATCCCTATCAGGACCAGCTTCACTCGGTGTCCGACGTTCAGAGAGTTGGTCCATCAGGTGAGAGATTCGGCGCTGGCTGCGTACACTCATCAGGACCTGCCGTTTGATAAGCTCGTTGAAGAGTTGCAGCCAAAACGGTCTCCTGGCCGTAATCCGATCTTTCAGGCCATCCTCGCTTTTCAGAACGCGGCGCCACAGATGCAACTGGCAAAAGTCAGTGTGCCGGCCGGCGCGCCTGTTAGTGCCGACGTCAAGTTTGATCTGGAAGTTTATCTGCGCGATACGCCAAGCGGCATACGGGGCTCATTGGTTTACAGTCCGGAGTTGTTTGAGCCCGCGTTCATCTCGCGGATGACCTATCACTTTCAGCAGTTGTTTGAGAAAGCGATGGTCGAACCTGATAGTGAGTTGACGACCCTCTCATTGCTGGACGAAGCAGAATATCGCCAGGTGATCGAAGAATGGAACGACACGGCGGCGCCTGTTCCCGAGGGTTCTATCGATCAGATCTTCGAACGTGAAGTTGCAGCGCGGCCGGATGCGATTGCCCTCGAATTTGGCGACGAACAGATCAGCTATCGCGCGCTGAACCAACAAGCAAACAAACTGGCGCAGCGATTGCGGCGCGAAGGTGTGGGGCAGGAAGTCTTTGTTGGTGTGATGCTGGAGCGCTCAGGGGATCTGATAGTCGCGCTGCTGGGCATCGCGAAGGCTGGCGGCGTTTACGTGCCGATCAACCTCACCGATCCGCAAAAACGTATCGAGTTTATTTTGGACGATGCCGGCGTCACGGTAATGGTGACGAAGCGGGAGCTCGCCGCGAATCTGGCCGACAAGGATTTGACGCTGGTTTACGTTGACGAACCGTCTGAAGAAGCCGCTGAAGACCCGCCAGTCAATTCCATCCCGGACAATCTCGCTTACCTGATGTACACATCCGGCTCAACCGGAATACCGAAAGGTGTGGGCATCACGCATCGGAACATTGTCGGCTTCGTCAAAGCGGCAAATTATGCTTCGTTAACCTCAGATGAGACCTTCCTCCAGATTTGTCCGGTCTCATTCGACATGTCAACGCTTGAAATTTGGGGCGCATTACTAAATGGCGCTCGGCTGGTGGTGTTCCCGAACACATTGCCCTCGCTAAGTGAGCTGGGCGAATTCGTTACACGAACTCAAGTCACTACCGTGGTTCTCACTACCGGGTTATTCCACCAGTTTGTCGATGCCAACGTCAGCAACATCGGCGCCGTCAGACAACTGCTAACGGGTGGCGACGCGTTATCTCCAACTCATGTGAGAAGGGGATTGGAACAAATGGACAACGTCAGAATCGTGAATGGCTACGGTCCAACTGAGTCGACTGTATTCGCCTGTTGTTACCCGGTCGCGCGCGATCGAATTGCGACGTCGTCAGTGCCGATCGGACGTCCCGTTTCGAACACGCGTCTCTACATCATTAACTCGATGCAGCCGGCCGGAGTGGGTGAACGAGGCGAACTATTCATCGGCGGGCACGGACTCGGACGCGGTTATCATCGCCGTCCGGATCAGACAGCCGAACGATTTCAACCTGACCCGTATGGATCACAACCGGGAGCTCGACTCTACCGCACGGGTGATGCTGCTCGTTACCTCAATGACGGAATGATTCAGTTTCTCGGCCGGATCGATGACCAGGTCAAGATCAGCGGCTTCCGCATTGAACCGCGCGAGATTGGGGCAGTGCTTACGACTCATCCATCGCTCACCGCGGCAGTGGTCGTCGTCAGGGAAAACACTCCGGGTGAGAAGTTTTTGATCGCGTACGTCGTCGGCAATGATGGGACCACACCCAACACCGACGAGTTGCGAGTCTATTTGAAAGAGCGCCTGCCCGAATACATGGTGCCCTCAGTGTATGTACCGCTGGAAGCACTGCCGCTCACGCCGCACGGGAAGCTCGACAGGAACGCACTGCCTGCGCCGCAGGTTTCGCTGACCCGTACCGGCCGAGAATACATTGCTCCGCGAAACGATCTGCAACAACAGTTAGTCGATATCTGGGAAGAACTGTTCAAGCTTCATCCCATTGGCATCACTGACAATTTCTTTGAACTGGGTGGCCATTCCCTGCAAATGATCATGCTGGTCGCGCGCGTTGAAGAGCGCCTGGGGAAACGTGTGGCGATGGCTGAGTTGTTTGACGACCCGACTGTCGAACATCTTGCAGGTTTGATTGGTCATGGCAAAGAGTCGCTGTTCCAGTCACTGCTCGTGCCGCTACAAACGGAAGGAACGAAGACAGCCTTGTTTGGCCCGCACGCGAGCGGAGGAAGCGTCTGGTGTTACAAAGAACTGGTCCAATCGCTCGGAAACGATCAGCCGTTCTACGGCGTGCAGCCGCGCGTACCGGAAAACGGGTTGACGTACCACACTGAGATCGAAGCGATGGCGTCTGACTATGTGCAAGCTATTCGCGGATACCAGCCCAATGGACCCTATCGGTTGACTGGCTGGTCCATGGGCGGAGTAATTGCTTACGAGATGGCGCGGCAACTGCAACAACAGGGCCAGCAGGTAGCGATGTTAGCCCTCATCGATGCGGGCGCGCCCGAGGCGGAAGAAACGGAGTACAACTGGGGAATACTCTTATCGCTCTTTGCCTTCGATCTGGGATTGAATCGGGAAAGTGTCAAAAAGCCGCTGGAAACTTCGCTGCCGCAGATGGCCCAACTGCGTCAACTGTGGGCGGAAGCGCGGCGCGCCGGTGTAGTGCCGTCGGAGATAACTCTCGTTGAGTTTCGCCAACTCTTCGATACGTTCAAGATGCACGCGAACACCATGCTCCGTTATCGTCCAGGAGGATTCAGTGGTTCCGTCACACTCTTCCGCCCTGAGGAAGACTTCAACGAGCTACTGTTCGGTAACGATCCCAAATACCTCGCCTGGAAATCTGAAAGAAGCAAACGCAAGGACCAATTGAAAGGCTGGGAAAGGCTAGTGACCGGCGACGTCGAGCTGCGCATCGTGCCCGGTAATCACTTTTCAATGCTGCGCGAGCCGAACGTTCAGGTGCTCGCGGAGCAACTAAGGGAATGCGCGGCGAGAGCTAAATCATGAGCAACTTACTCAAACTGATGGCCGTGATCGCGAAGTGGTCGAAGGGAATTCGCCACGCGCGGGCGCTGATCGTCGTCGGGATCCTCACCAGTTTCAGCGCGGGTGTCGGCTACACGGCGTTGATCGCCCTGATCAAAGGTGCGCTGGCGGATGGTCTGCTCTCGCAGACAAATGTAATTTGGCCGTTTATGGCGTTATGTTTGGTGATTCCGATTTGTGGTTTTACTTCGCAGCTCGTGTTGCTTTATCTCACCTCAAAGGCCGGATACGAACTTCGGATTCAACTGTCGCGTCAAATCCTCGCGTCACCGTTACGGCAATTGGAAACACTGGGACCAGCGAAGCTGCTGGCAACGGTGACTCAGGACATCGGCAGCGTGATCGAGTTGGTCACAGTTTTGCCGCAAATGCTTACGCAACTCGCGATGATGGCGGGAGGTTTGGTTTACCTCGGCTCGCTGTCATGGAAGCTGATGCTGATGATGCTCGGTTTCATGGCGATTGGGTTGCTCACACATCAGTTGCCATTGATGCGGGCGTTTCGTTACTTCCGGCTGGTGCGTGAAGAGTGGGACGCGATGTACAAGGGCTTTCACGGGATAGTCAACGGCACGAAAGAGTTGAAACTCAATCGCGATCGTCGTGAGGCATTCGTTTCCCAACAACTGGAGCCGGCCGCTGCCGGACTCCGCGATTACGGCATCAAGGGCAACGCGATCGCGATGGCCGTTTCCAACTGGGGACAGATACTGTTCTTCGTCTTCATCGGACTGCTGCTGTTTGCCGCGCCGCTAATGATCGGAATCGAGCCTCGAGTGCTGGTTGGCTACACGCTCGTGGTGCTCTTCATGATCACTCCGTTGACAATGATTCTCAGCCAGATACCGGCGTTGGAACGCGCGTATCTCGCCGCGGAGCGCATCGAGGAACTCGGTTTCACGTTGAGTGCTGTCAAACCGGAAGGTCTTATGCCTGTTTCCATTTCCGGCGTGACGTGGCAACGGCTTGATCTGATCGATGTAACCCACAGCTATCGCCAGGACAGCGGCAGCGCCGAGTTTCAGCTCGGACCAATCAACCTGACATTGCAACCCGGCGAGTTGATTTTTCTTATCGGCGGCAACGGCAGCGGTAAAACCACGCTCGTCAAACTGCTGATGGGTTTATACGAGCCGGAGGCAGGAGAGATTCGTCTCGATAATAGGCCGGTAACGATGAATGAACGAGACGATTACCGGCAACAGTTTTCAGTCGTCTTCTTCGACTTCTATCTTTTCGAGCGGCTTTTTGGTTTTGAAGCAAAGGACGTTGATGCCGAGAGTCAAAAATATCTTGACCTGCTGCAACTCAGTCACAAGCTGACGATTAAAGATGGACATCTCTCGACAGTAGATTTATCGCAGGGACAGCGCAAAAGAGTAGCGCTTTTGAATGCTTACCTGGAAGACCGTCCGATCTACATCTTTGACGAGTGGGCCGCGGATCAGGACCCGCAGTTCAAACAAATCTTTTATTACGAGTTGGTGCCGGAGTTGAAGAGCCGAGGCAAAACCGTAATCGTGATCTCGCATGATGATCGGTATTACGGCCTGGCTGATCGCCTAATAAAACTCGAGTCGGGCAAGATCGAGTACGACCAATTAGTTGATCATCCGGAGCCATTGATCACTACCGCGGCAGCTCCGGTGATGTAGATGGCGCTGATTATGTTACCCTCGTTGCGAAACCTATTGCTGGAGGTTCCATCAAGTGATGCTTGCTGATCTGGCGCAGGATATTCGCTACGCCTTCCGCTCACTGATCAAGAATCCAGTCTTCTCCCTCATCGCGGCCTTCACGATTGCCATGGGGATCGGCGTCAATGTGGTCGTCTTCACGTTAGTCGAGCGCATTCTGTTGAACCCGCTGTCGTTCAATGAACCTGATCGGATCGTGAGAATGGTGCAGTCGTATCCGGAAATGGGACTCACCACGTGGGGTCTCTCACCGGCAACATACACCGCTTACAAAAATGGCCAGCACTCCTACGACGCGTTTGCGGTTTATCAGAACTCGGGAGCGATTCTTACCGGATCGGAAAAGGCAGAGTACGTTCAGATCTGCAAGGTGACGGCCGACTTCTTCAAAGTCTTTGGTGTCAGTCCCACACTCGGGCGCACGTTTGCGCCTGATGAAGATACACAAGGCAAGGGAAACGTGGTGGTCCTGAGTAATGCTCTGTGGCAGGGTCGTTTCGGAAGCGATCCGCAGATTGTCGGTAAGCAGGTGACCTTGAGCGACATGCCGTTGCAGGTTGTCGGCGTGATGCCGCCGAGTTTTCAGTTCCCACAAATCGAAACTCAATTGTGGACGCCGTTAGTGCTCAATCCGCAAGCGACCTCACCATTTACAATGGTCGGTATCGCGAAGCTGAAGCAAGGTCTTTCGGCCCAGGGCGCCGTGGCCGACACGACCAATGTGCTCTGGAACGCGGTGAGAGAGAATCCGAAACTCGTTTTGAAACAAGCGCCACCGCCGGCAGGTGCGGGACTGAAGACCGTTGTCACTCCGCTTAAAGATTACATCGTCGGAAACATCCGCAACCGTCTGCTGATCGCGCAAGTGGCCGTGGCTTTTGTGCTACTGATCTCCTGCGCTAACGTTGCTAACCTATTGCTGAGCCGCGCCTCGAAGCGTACGCCGGAGATTGCCTTGCGACTCGCATTGGGTGCGTCACCCGGACGAATTATCAG
>Ga0126310_10000270_pt1 | contig 16487 bp, 16 predicted proteins | sample Plot60_FD_92540 | JGI IMG/M metagenome (GOLD analysis project Ga0126310, IMG submission 92540) | Serpentine soil microbial communities from UC McLaughlin Reserve, CA, USA - Plot60 | ecosystem: Environmental > Terrestrial > Soil > Grasslands | place: USA: UC McLaughlin Reserve, Lake County... | reverse complement strand
GGCGGTAGTCTGTCGGGTAGGGACTCGTCGGAGTCTCTGGCCTCAGTTCCTCCGTCTTTGGGTATGGGATCTGACATGAGGTCTCCCTCCGCAAATACGAGCGTCGTACGGCGTCTTCATACGTCCGTGATTCTATCACGGCACTTTGGGGGCCCCTTTCCGGGCTTCTACAGCGGACGGGTCTCGTATAAACTCAGGGCGTGTCCACGGCAGAGGGAACGGTGAAGATCCGGGCGTACTCCCCCGGCAGGTACCCTATCCTCGTGGTCGAACTCGCGGGCGGCGGGCTGCGCACCGCCTACTACGAGACCGGCTACGACCTCGGGAGCGCGAAGGAGGTTGGAGAGGACTGGCTTGAGGAGAACGCCATCGGCCGCCACAGCTTCGTCGAGGTGAGCCCGCCGCGGGAGATGCCCGCCGGCTGGCTAAAGGATCACGTAAATAGGGAGCTTCTCGAGGGGTCGTGAGAGGAGCGGATGCGGAGGGCCCTCCTTAATCGTTCCCGCCGCCGTTGCCGCCCCTGCTGCGGTTGTTCCCCTCGTTTCCTCCCTTGTTCCCCTGGAAGGTTTCCTGGAGCGACTCCCGGATGTTCGCGCCATCCTGCTTGGGCGCCGGAGCCTGGGGCGCCGGAGCCTGGGGCGCCGGAGCCTGGGGCGCCGGAGCCTGGGGCGCTGGGGATGACGCGGTGGGTTCGGGAGGACCGCCGCTGTAGTAGATGGTCACCGTCGCGCCCGGTTCGAGCAGCGCCCCGGCCCCCGGCTCCGTCGAGAGGGCGGTACCCTCGGGCTCGTTGTCCTCGACCTCGACTACGTTGTAGTAGAAGCCGGCGTTTGCCACGACGTCTTCGGCTTCCGCGAGGGTGAGGCCGAAGACCTCGGGGACCTCGACCTGCTGTGGGCCGAGGCTGACGGTGACGGCCACCGAGCTGCCGGGCTCGATGCTCTCCCCCTGGGCCGGATCCTGGTAGAAGATCTGGCCCTCCGCCACCTCGCTGGTGTAGTCCTTGCTTACCGTGCCGAGCTCCAGCTCGTAGTCCGCGAGTATCCCGGTCGCCTGGTCCGGGGTGTTGCCGTAGACGCTCGGGACCTTCACCGTGGAGGGTCCGGTCCCGACGGTGATCGTCACCTGCGAGCCGGTCTCGACCGACGACCCGCCCTGCGGATCCTGGCCGGTCACAATGCCCTTGGCATCCAACGAGCTCTCGCTCTCCTCGACCGCGACCTGGAAGCCGGCCCTTTGGAGGGCGCTCTGCGCCACGTCGCGGCCCTGTCCAACGATGTTCGGCACGTCAGCCACCTGCGTCCCGACGACGGTGACCGAGATGGTCGAACCCTTCTCGGCCCTGCCGCCGTTCTCGGGGTCCTGGCTTACGATCGTGTCTACCGGCTCCTTGCCCTGGACCTCGTCCTCGACGAGGATCTTGAAGTCGTTTCCGACCTCGTTCTCGGCCTCCTGCTTCGTCATACCCACCAGGTCAGGGACGGCGATCCGGGCTACCTGTTCCTCCTGGTTGTTTAAGAAGTCGTATGCGGCCCAGGCGAGCGGAGCCAGGAGCAGCAGTCCCAGGACGGCCAGGATCAGGGGCCACGGCCTCCGGTGTTTGCCGTTCCTGTCCCCCGTGGGCGGCGGGTCGACGCGGGTGAGCGCGGTCGCCGCCGGCATGGCGCGGGTCGCCATCATCTCGGTCGTCGCGCTCGCGGGCCCCAGGCCCGTGGCGACGCGCTCGAGGTCTTCTATTAGCTCGGCATCGCTCGCGTAGCGGTCCTCGGGGTCCTTGGCGAGCAGCCGGCACGTTATGGCGTTTATCCCGGCTGGAACCGAGGGGTTCACCTCCTTCGGCTGCCTGAGGTGCCCGTTGACGTGCTTCATCGCGATCCCCAGAGGCGTGTCCGCGTCGTAGGGGAGCTCGCCGGTTAGCATCTCGTAGAGGACCACGCCTAGGGAGTAGAGGTCGCTCGAGGGCCCCACGTGCTCACCCATCGCCTGCTCGGGCGAGATGTAGTGGGCGGTCCCGAGAATGGAGCCGGTACGGGTCATGGTCGAAGAGGACGCGGCTCGGGCGATGCCGAAGTCCGTAACCTTCACGTCCCCCGACTCGGTGATGAGGATGTTGTGCGGCTTTATGTCACGGTGGATCACGCCCCGCTCGTGGGCGGCCTGCAGCGCCTCGGCGATCTGGAGCGCCACCGCAGCCGCCGTGCGGGCTGGTAGCGCGCCCTTGCGCATGATCCTGTCCTTCAGGGTGCCGCCTGGCAGGTACTCCATAGCTATGTAGTACGTCCCGTCCTCCGAGGCGCCCCGGTCGAAGATGGAGACGATGTTCGGGTGGGAGAGTGCCGCCGCGCTCTGCGCCTCGCGCTTGAAGCGCTCGACGAACTCGTCGTCGCTGGCGTAGCGGGTGCTCATGACCTTGAGGGCAACGTTCCTGTCGAGGATGCTGTCGTGGGCCAAAAACACGTCAGCCATCCCCCCGCTGCCAAGGGGCCTGACCAGGCGGTAGCGATTGTCTACAAGCTGCTGCATGACCTTGGCATTATAGCCTTACCCACCCCCACCCTTCAGGTAGGCTTCCATAAGGTCCTGGGCGATGGGAATAGCCGGGGTGGCCGCGTCACCCTGCGGTCCGATCGCGCCGCCGTTCTCGACCATGACGGCGACGGCTATCTCAGGGTCGTCCGCGGGGGCGAAGGCGACGAACCAGGAGTGCGGCTGGCGCGGAGGAGCCTCCGCGGTCCCCGTCTTGCCCGCGACCTTCACGCCGGGGACCTCGGCCTCGGTCAGCTCGCCGGTCGTGATCACGCCCTGCATCATCCCGTTGAGCGTCTGGGCGGTCCCCGGGTCGAGCACCCGCTTGCGGGCGCTGGGGGCGGGTCTGTCGAGGATGATGCCGTCGGGGGAGCGGACCTCCCGAACGATACGTGGGTCCATCATCACGCCGTCGTTGGCCACCGTCGCGGCTACCAGGCCCATCTCGAAGACGTTGGAGGAGACCCGGTCCTGGCCGAAAGCGATCTGGGCTGTGTTCCCCTCCACCCACTGGTCGACAGGGTAGCCGAGGTCGCTGGCTGAGACCGGCAGCGGGAAGTCGTCGTAGGGGTCGCCGAACCCGTAGTCCCGCGCCGTCTCGTAGAGGAGCTGGGGTCCCACCTCTCTTATGGCTATCTTCGCGAAGATCACGTTCACCGAGAAAACCAGGGCCTCGGCAAAGGTCAGCCTCCCGAAGGATTTGCCCTGGTAGTTGACCACCCTGTAGCCGGGCGTGTCCAGGTAGCCGGGGTCGAAGAATTCGTCTGAGGGGAGCACCCCGGCCTTGAGCGCGGCGGAGGCTGTGATCACCTTGAAGGTTGAGCCCGGCGGGTAGAGGCTCTGGGTTGCGCGGTTGAGTAGCGGCGCGGCCGGATCGTTCGCGAGCTCCGGAAAGGTCTGATCCAGGTTGTTCGGATCGTAGGAGGGGTAAGACGCCAGGGCCAGTATCTCGCCGGTCTTCGGGTCTATGGCCATCGCCGATCCCCGGCCCGTGGGGGTGGTGGCGAGGTCGTCATAGGCGATGCGCTGCAGCTCGGGGTCGAGGGTGAGCACTACGTTGTTGCCCGGCTGGGGGCCGCCGCTCATCTGGTTGATCAGGGCGTCGAGGGTGGCCGGCTCCGACGTGCCCGAGAGGTCGGAGTTGCGCCCGATCTCGATGCCGGTCGCTCCGTACTTGACGCTCCAGTAGCCGACCACGTCGGAGAACGCTTCTCCTTGCGGGTAGACGCGGTCGTAGACGGGGCCGCTCTCCGTCTTACGGCGCACGCTCTCGGCCAGCACCGTCTCGCCGTCGCCCGCCAGGATGAGCCCACGCGGCGTCTGTATGGACCGCTGGGTCTGGAGCCCGTTCTCGGGGTTGTTGGCCAGCGACTCCCTGGCGTAGACCTGCCAGTAGACAAGCATCCCGACCAGGGCCACGAACCCTGCGACGAAGAGGTAGAAGGTCCTGCGGACGTGCGCGTTCACACGCCGTCCTCGTAGAGGGGCTCCTCGACCTCGCGCCGACCTGCCTTCTCCGAGACGACCAGCAGCAGGGCTGTCAGGATGAAGCTGCCCACCACAGAGGAGCCGCCGTAGGAGACGAACGGGAGCGTGATGCCTGTTAGCGGTATTGCCTTCGTCACCCCGCCCACGATGACGAGGGTCTGGAGGGCGAACATCGTCGTCAGCCCGAAGGCCAGGAGCTTCGAGGACTCGTCGCCTGCGAGCAGGGAGATCTTGATCCCGCGGTACACGAAGGCCAGGAACGCCAGGAGCACTGCCGTCGCCCCAAGCAAACCGAGCTCGCTGGCTATGGCGGAGAAGATGAAGTCCGTCTCCACCTCGGGGATGGTCTGGGAGAACCCAGCCCCCAAGCCTGTGCCGGTCAGCCCGCCGTCGGCGATGTTGAAGATGCTCTGCAGGATCTGGAAGCCCGCCCCGTCCGGGTCCTCCCAGGGGTCGAGCCAACTCTGCACCCGCAGCTGCACGTGGCCGAAGAGGAAGTACGTTACGAGCGAGCCGATGGAGAAGAGGATCCCGCCGAGTAGGACGTAGGCGATGCGGCCCGTCGCCGCGTAGAGCATCAACAGCGGGACGGCGAAGAAGAGGAGGCTGCTCCCGAGGTCCTTCTCGAAGACCAGGAGCCCCAGAGAGGCCGCCCACACCAGGGCTACCGGCCCGAAGTACTTGAGCGCCGGGATCTGGATCCGTAGGAAGGTACGGCTCGTCGCCGTCATGACGTCGCGTTTCTCGGCCAGGTAGCCGGCGAAGAAGATAACGAGCGCGATGCGGGCGAACTCGGAGGGTTGGAAGTTGACCGGGCCGATGGCGACCCAGAGCCGCGCCCCGTTGACCTCGTATCCGAAAGGCGTGAAAGTCGAGGCGATAAGGGCAACCGCCCCGAGGGCGAGGAGGTACTTGTAATCAAAGAGGCGGTGGTAGTTGCGGAAAAACAGCACGATAAGGAACATCGTCCCGCTGCCAACCAGGATCCAGATGGCCTGGGTCGTCGCCAGGTTCTCGACGCCCTCCACATCGTAGGTGAGGCGGAAGATCATGACGAGCCCGATGCCGGTGAGCAGGGCCACTATCGGCAGGAGCAACACGTCCGAGTGCGGCAAGAGGAGCCTCACGCCGAGATAGAGCGCGAACAGCGTACCAGCGTAGTAGGCGCCGTAGACCAGGGGCGGGCTGGTCGCCTTCTGCGCGAAGATCAGGGTCGCGAACCCGAGGGAGGTTATGAGCAGGGCGAGGATCATCGGGCTGGTGGCACGCTGGGTCATGCTACTTTCCAAGGTCCTGCAGAACCCGCTCGATCTCGCCCTCCGTGTAGAGCTTGTGGTTCTCTATCGGACCCTGGTAGGGCGTCTTGACCTCCGACCCTTCGACGCCCGTCCTGCGCCACTCCCCGTTGAGCTCGACGCCGAGAGGCGCGTAGGGCAACCCTCGGTACGCCACTACCTCGCCGTCGTCGAGGCCGAGGAAGTACCGGCTCGAGCCCCACAGGTACGCTGGCGTCAGCGCGATGACGATCATCAGCACCGCCGCAAGACCCCGCACGGACCCCCCGAAGCGACTCCTCTTGCGCTTCCTGTGCGCCGCCGCCTTCGGGGGCCGGGCGACGCGGCCCCCGGCATCTCCCTGGCGCTCACTCCCCCGCTCCTTTCTCGAGGGCCGTTGTGCGGGCGGGCGGGTAGCCGTCTGGTCCCCGGACCGCGCGACGGGGGGCATCTCGTGTGTGTCGCTGGAGCTCTCCTCGCGCGGGGTTTCCTCCCGCTTAACGTCCACGACTATCACGGTCACGTTGTCTGCGCCGCCGGCATCCAGAGCCGCGGAGACCAGGTGCCGGGCTGGCTTTTCGGGGTCGCCCGGAGCGTCGGCCAGGAGCTCCCCTATTTTCGCCTCCGAAATCATGTCGGAGAGGCCGTCGGAGCACAGGAGGAAGCGGTCCCCCGCCTGCACGGGCACGACCGCGGTATCCACCTCGACCTCCTCGTCCGCGCCCAGAGCACGGGTGATGAGGTTCTTCTGGGGATGCTCCGCGGCCTGGTCCCTGGTCAGGTCCCCGCTGCGCACCAGCTCGGCGACGAGCGAGTGGTCCTCGGTGATGGGTTTGAGCGCGCCGCCGCGCAGCAGGTACGCCCGCGAGTCGCCGACGTGCGCGATCTCCGTGACCGGCCGCTCCCTCGTTCCGCCGAACCGCACGGCCACGATGGTCGTCCCCATCCCGGAGAGCCGCTCGTCGCCCCGGCCGGCGGCGAGGATCCGGCGGTTGGCCTCCCTTATGGCGGCCTCGAAGGAGGCGCCAGGCTCGAGCTCCTTGAGGACATCCACGGCGATGCGGCTGGCTACCTCCCCGGCCTCGAAGCCGCCGATGCCGTCGGCGACCACGAACAGCGTCTCGTCGCGGCCCTCTCCGACGAGGAGCGCGTCCTCGTTGTTCGCGCGGACCTTTCCCGCGTCGGTGGCGCCGAAGGGTTCCAGGAACAGCATAACTCTAGAGCCTACTCCTCGTACCTGAAGGTTGTCGAGCCGACCCGCACGCTGTCTCCGTGCCTCAAGGGAGTTGCGCCGACGGTCTTGCGCCCGTTGACGAACGTCCCGTTTGTCGAGCCCAGGTCCTCTACGTACAGGAGCCCTCCGTGGCGGGTGAGCTGGGCGTGGCGCCCCGAGGCGTAGTCGTCGCTCTTGAGGACGATGTCGCTCGCCGAGGAGCGGCCGATGCTGGTCGCGCCGTCCCGGATCGCGAACCGGGTCTCGGGGGCCAGGACCTCCGAGTCCTCGACGACGAGCTCGGACTCGGCCGAGCCGCGCGGCGCGTAGGCGCCCCGCCCGTCCTGCGCCCGGCCCGGCTCGAAGAGCTTGTCGTCGGGGACCCTCCGCAGGTCCCCTATCCCCCGGCGCATCACGGCGTAGATAAAGGCGAAGAGCAATAGCAAGAGCAGCGCCTTCGCCGCCAGAAGCGGCACCTGGAGCTCGAGCACGGCCTTAACGCCTCCCGGCGCCCGAAGGGTCCCTCTCGCCCTGCCCAGGGGAGTCGATCCGGCGGACGAACCGTGCCGTGCTCTGGCCGAAGGTCAGCTCGTCGCCGCTCTCTATCCGCTCGCGGTCTATGGGCGCGCCGTCCAGCAGGGTACCGTTGGTCGAGCCGAGATCCTCGACGACGTAGCCGTTGTCGGCGCGCGAGAGACGCGCGTGCTTCCTCGAGACGTTCGGGTCGGGGATGACGATGTCGTTCTCCTGCGAGCGGCCGACGGTCCACGGCCCGCGCCCCTCGAGCAGGAAGCTCGCGTCCTTCGTTACTATCTCCACCACCTCCCGCGCGAGCCCGTGTCTCTGGGCCTCTTCGGGAGAGATGGCTGACGTGCCCTGGTCCTTCGCTGCGCCGCTGGTCTCCTCGGTGCGGAAGATGCGGGTCTGGCCCGAGGTGTCCTGCGGGGCGCCCTTCTCGCGCGGGCCGTCCCCGCCGGTCAGCTTGGCGGTTATGCCGAACTCGCCGAAACGTAACGAGTCCTCGGTCTCGAACCGGACCTTCGGTGGGGTCATCAGGTGGTAGTCCTTGTTCTCCGCGTGGGTGGAAGCGTACTGGATCAGCTCGTCCTTGAGCGCATCCTGGTAGGCCCTGATGGACTCCACGTCCTCCTCGGAGAGGTGTACGGTGAAGTCATTTGGGGCGTAGGTACGCGAGATGCTGACCATCCGGCCCTCATCCATCTGCTTGGTAAGCGCCTTGGCGATCTCTACGGGATGGATCTGTCGCCTGAAAGCGCGACCGAAGACGCCCTCGACGAGCGACTCCATCCGCTTCTCGATGTTTTTGAGGATGCCCAAAGAAACCTACCCTCTCACCCTCGCGATGACGTACCGCAACACCGCATACATTATAGCTGCGAGACCAAGCGAAATCACAGCGTCGGTGAGCGCCTGCGAACGCTCGGAGACCACCAGCGCGTATCCGAGGACCCCACCTCCCACCGCCACTATGAGCCCGACGAGCCACCGCCCGGTCAACTCCCCGAGCGAGACCGCGAGCGCCATCGCTGCCCACAGCACGAACAGGAGCAGGAAGGCGGGATGGTACTGCTGGATGTAATCCAGGATACGTCCGCACCACGCGGCGAGATCCGAGATGTTGAGTGAGGCGGGGATCACGTCGAACTGGACGCCGGTGTAAGGGACTCGCCCGTCATCAAGCGTGAGGTCGTAGCCGACGAGGACCAGCGCCCCGACCGCCGCTGAGAGGGCCGCTCCTAGGGGGCGCATGAGCGCTCCAAAGAGCAGCGGTAGTCCCGCCCCCAGCCCCACGAGGGCGAGCGGCACGACGAGCACGGGCCCCAGAGGAGTGCGCCCCACATCCCCGTTGGCGGAGCCGACGCCCACGGTCCAGACCCCGCCGATGGCCGGCACGAGCACCGCGAACCCAAGGCCCACGCCGTTGCGCACGAGCGCCACCGCGAGCGCCACTATTACCCCGAGGGCCGCGAGGCGAGGCAGCATGTAGCCAGCCACCCCGAAGCCGGCTGCTACCCCGAGGGCCTCGGCACCGTTCCGGCCGAGCAGGCTCGAGGTGAGGACGAAGCCGAGGTAGCCTGCCGCAAGACCGTTGATCAGGCGCAGGGCGCTCTCCGAGAACCTCGCTGGGAGGATGGCATCCAGGGTCGTCTTGGACCCGGCGGGCATGCCGCTTGACGGGGCCTTGCGGCCGGTCAGCAGCTTCAGCGCGGCCCAGGCGCTCTGGGGTCTGTGGGCCGGGTTCGGGGAGGTGGCCCTGTTCACGAACTCCCGCAGTCGTGGGGGCGGCTCGTAGGGCTGGTGGGCCAGGAGGGTGCGGGCGGTCGCCCCGACGGCGTAGATGTCCGTCAGGGCGCTCGGGTCGGCGCCGTCCAGGATTTCCGGCGCGATGTAGCCGGGGGTGCCGACGGCGAACCCCACCCTGGTAAGGCGCGTGTCGCCGGCGCGGTAAGCGACCCCGAAGTCAGTGAGCTTCACGCGGCCCCGGGGGTCCACGAGGGCGTTCTGCGGCTTGATGTCGCGGTGGATGATCCCCTGCCCGTGGGCGTGGACCAGGGCCTCAAGGATCTGGGCTAGGGCGTCCACGACTTCCTCGGCGTCGTAGGTCTTGGCCGCCTCGTCGAGCGGCATCCCGCGGACGTACTCGGTGATCAGGTAGATCTCATGGTCGCCGGGGATGACCTCCAGGGTTTCGACGATGTTCTGGTGCTTGAGGCCCTCGGCGATCTGACCTTCCCTTAAAGCGCGCGAGCGCTCGCCGGCGCTGTAGACCGGGATGATCTTGACGGCGACGTCCCCGCCGCGGGAGAAACCTTTCAAGGCCCTAGCCCGCCAGACGGTCGCGAAGCCGCCGCGGCCGACCATCTCGGCCAGCGCATAACGTCCCTGTCCCTCGATGTAGCGCGTCTCGGCCACTATCGGGGTTTTATTGTATAGGCTAGGCCACCCCTTTGATACTAATGGCCGCAGAGCGTTTGATGGGCCGTTAGCCTAATGGCCGCCGGCTTGGTACAATCCATTACGTCTCAAGACGGTTCCTGGAGGGGTCCGCGGGCGAGTGGCGGAATTGGTAGACGCGCTAGGTTCAGGGTCTAGTGGCCGAGAGGCCGTGGGGGTTCGAGTCCCCCCTCGCCCACACCGCTTAGGGGGGTACGCATAGACCGTAGATCTCACAGGTCAGCCCCGAAGTCTCGCCGCGCGAGGCCCTCGGGGCGTCCCAAGAGATCGCCCGCTCGCCATCCCAAGAAGCGTCGCGAGAGGACGCTCCCCGCCTGGCTTACGCTCCTGGGCTCCCTCCTGCTCCTGGTCATGGCCTTCGGCTTTATCTTCTTCGTCGCCCGGGGATGCGTGGCGACCCAGGAGGCTACCCAGGTGCGCAAGTACGTCACCAATGCGGACAGCCTGCTGAGCGAGTCCTCCAACGCCGGGAACGAGACGCTCCAGGGCGCCCTGCAAAGGGCAGACGGGAACCCGGCGAACCTCGACCAGGGGGCCCTGGACCGGGTGGCCGAGACCTCCGGGTCGCTGTACCTGCAGGCGCTCACCAACGAGGAAGTGCCGCCTGAGTTCGATGACGCCCACCACTACCTGGTCAGCTCGCTCGGCATCAGGGCCCAGGCGACGAAGAAGCTGGCGGTGGCCGCCGCTGGCGACGCCGAGAGCTTCCCAGGGACGCTCGCCACGGTGGTGGAGGACCTCCGCCTCAGCGACAGCATCGTCAGGAACCACTACCTCCCGGCCGTCCAGGACTCCCTCGCAGAAGCGGACCAGGAGCGCGACCAGAGCTACCTGAGCGAGCCGGAGCCGTTCATGGACTACGAGGAGATCGGCTTCAAGGTGGCTCCGGCGACCGTCGGCGCCGCCCGCGACGACCCGAACGCCCTGCACGGCGTCCAGATCTCGGCCGTCGAGGTGGCCGGGCAGCCCCTGTACCAGAACGGGAACGTCGTCCTGACCGGCTCGGACGAGCCGATCTTCTTCGTCACCGTCACCAACGGCGGCGAGGTGCCCGAGACGGGCGTTGACGTCGAGGTCATCCTGAACACCAGAGCCGAGCGCCAGGCCCGGACGGAGACCATCGGGCAGATGCGGTCCAACGGCGGGGTGGCCACCGTGCCGGTCGGGGGCTTCAGACCCGGTGAGCTGGATGAGACCGCCGAGGTGACGGTCGAGGCCGGCCCGGTGAAGTACGAGGAGAACTCCGACAACAACACCCTCACGGGGACGGTGACGTTTGGGCTGTAGGGGAGTACCGGCGTGGTAACGGCGATCGTGCTGGTGACGACGGAGGGGGAGAGGGTGCAAGAGGCGGCCCAGGCGATGCTCGGCATAGAGGGCGTCACCGAGGCGTACTCCGTGACCGGACCTTACGACCTAGTCGTGGTGGTACGCATCCCCGACTTCGAACGCCTCGCCGAGATAGTCCCCGAGAAGATAGCCCAGATCCCCGGCGTCGCCCGCACCGAGACCATGGTCGCGTTCCGCGCATATTCGAACTACGATCTCGATCGGGCGTGGAGTTTGGGGTTCGAGGAGTAAGGCTTCAGGTCTCAGGCATAAGGCTTCAGAATGGTTGAGATCGAGACCCGGAGGCTCCTGCTGCGCCGTTGGCAGAGCAAAGACCTCGACGCCTATTCACGCCTCTGCGCCGACCCTGAGGTGATGCGATACATCGGCAGCGGCCCTCTCACCCGTGAGCAGAGCGAGGAGCAGATCTCGCGGTTCGTCCGCCACTGGGACGAGCGGGGCTTCGGCCTGTGGGCCGTCGAGTACAGAGCGTCAGGTGAGTTCGTCAGGCTCACCTACCAGGACGCGTGGACCGAGGGCGAGCACAAGACCGAGGTCGGCTGGCGGCTCGACCGCGCCTGCTGGGGAAAGGGACAAACCACAGAGGGCGCGGTATCGAGCGTGCATTACGAGTTCGAGGAGATCGGATTGGAGCGCATCATCATCCGACCGGCGAACGTAGCCTCGCGTCGGGTGGCCGAAAAGGCCGGGCTCACCTTCCGGGGAGAGGCCAGCTGGCGCGGCAACGACGTGGTCTAGATCGCCCAGACTGGGAATCTGCTATCTGAAGCCTAGCTCTGATCTTCGGCGAGGGCGGGACGAGTGCCTTCTATGAGGAAGGCGACGACGTCAAGGAAGTCACCGCTCTCCTCGTAGGTCCTGCGCTGGCGCTGGCTGCCGGTGCCGCCCTCGACTATTTCGAGTACGTTCAGCAGCTCATTCTCGCAGTTCAGGTCCTGGGCAATGGGACGGAGTTGCTCGACGAGGGAGCGGGCCAGGTCGCGGGCCGGGACGGTTACCTTCTCCGTGGCGTCGTAGAAGGCGGCGTCCATGCCGTATCGCGAGGCGCGCATCTTGTTCTCTATTGCCAGCTCGCGGTCGTAAGGGCCTTGCGGGCCCGTTTCTTCGAGGGAACGGGCGACGACACACTGGGTCAGGGCGGTTAGGGCGACCGCAGGTTTGAGGCTCGTCTGGGTGTCCGGTATGCGCAGCTCTATCGTGCCTATCTTCGGATGGGGCCTGACGTCCCACCAGCAGAAGGTGTAGTCGTCCATGGCCTCGGCTTCGACCATGAGGTCCACGTAAGCCTCGAAGGATTCGTAGTCCGGGAAGGCGGGGGGCATGCCGGCGCGGGGGAAGGACTCGAAAATCTTCACCCGGGTCGACTCGTAGCCCGTGTCCATCCCCTGCCAGTAGGGGGAGTTGGCCGAGAGCGCCAGGAGGAGCGGCGCATGCTCTGAGAGGCGGTTGTGGGCCTGAATGCACTCTTCGGGGCCGGGGACGCCGACGTGGACGTGCTGGCCGAAGATCACCTCCCGCTGGGCGATCCAGCGCAGGGTCTCTATGACCTTTCTGTAGCGCTCCTGGTCGGTCACCTTCTGGTCGCGGTAGCGGGAGAAGGGGTGGGTGCCGGCGGCGGCTAAAGAAGCGTCGCAGGCCGCGGCCCAGGAGGCGATCCTACCCCTCAGCTCACGCAGGTGTTTTTCAGCATCGGCCGCGGTCTGGCACACGGGCGTCTTGATCTCCAGTACAGACTGGAATAGCTCGTAGGAGACGAACTCGGCCAAATCTTCCGGGAGACGGGCCATGATCTCATAGATCTTCGGCGCCAGCTCCGCAGTCGTGGCGTCGACGACGTGGAGCTCCTCCTCGACCCCCAACGTGTAGCCCGAACCGCCGGACTTGAACTCTATCGGCATGGCGCCTCCTTCACCCTAGAGGGCCTCTTCGATCCAAGCCTCGTAGACCTCCCGCGGGGCCTCGCCCGAGTGAGCGCCGACCACCTTGTTGTTCTCGTCGAGCACGTACACCGTGGGGTAGCCGGAGACCCCGTACTCGGAACCCAGCAAGGGCTCGTAGACCGCCGGGCTCTCGATGTCGTACTCCTCGGCGAATTGCCGCATCTTGTCCGGGTTGTCCTGGGCGTCTATGCCGACCATCACCAGCTGGAGGTCATCGTACTGGCTCTCCAGCTCGCTCATGACCGGCGCTTCTCTCTGGCAGTGCGGGCACCAGGTGGCGAAGAAGACCAGCATGGTCGCCCCGGCTTCGCCATCTCCGACGGAGACGCTGCCGCCACCGACCGTCTCGGCGGTGAAGCCAGGAGCCTTCTCGCCGACCGGTATCAGTCCTTCATTGTTCGGCGTGAAGTTCCCGGTGCTCCCGCCGCCCGTGGCGCTGAACACAGCCAACGCCGCTATAACGACGATGACGAGCGCGGTGAACCCGGCAAGGCCGAGCATGACGGTCCGGTTCGCGCCGGACGAACCCTTCTTGCCAGACGAAGCGTTGCGCTTCACAGAATCCCCTCGACCATTGCTGCCCTTAGCGTGCGCTACTATAACCGTTTTGATGGATAAAGGCCAAGAGCGATTTTCGGCGGTACGCAAGGCTCTTTCGAACCCCTACGCCACGCTCGTCTCCAGGGGCGTGCTCGGCGGCGTGTTCCTCTTCGCGGGGGTGACCAAGATCCCCGACCCCGGCGCTCTGGCGGCCTCAATCCGGTCGTACGAGCTCGGCCTGCCCGAGTGGTTCGTCTCGCTCTCGGCCCACGCCCTGCCTTATCTCGAGGTCCTACTCGGGCTCTACGTGCTCGCCGGCCTGTTTACGAGGGCCTCGGCCTGGGCGACGAACGCGCTCACGCTCCTGTTCTTCCTCGCCCTCCTACAAGGGGCTGCACGCGGCCTGGAGATAAATTGCGGGTGCTTTGGCTCCTCCGCAGGGGAGACGAGTAACCTGTGGCTCGCAGCGGCGCGCGACCTCGGCCTCCTTGCTCTGGGCCTGCACGTCGCCTTCGCCCCGACAGGCCGTTTCAGCGTCGACGCGCTGCTCAGGCGGAATCGACCCGAGGAGCCTTACCAGGTCTGATCTGGGCGAGGATCGCGCCCGAGATAACCAGCACGGCGCCCAGCGCCTTCAGCACGGTCAACTCCTCCCCGAGCAGCGTAATTCCGAGAACCCCCGCCACGACAGGTTCGATTGTCGCGACGATCGCGGCTCGTCCCGCGCCGAGGTGCCTGATGCCGAAGGTGTACAACGCGAAGGCTAGCGTCGTGTGTACAACCGAGAGCATCAACAAAATCAGGTAAGAGGTAGCCGGCAGTCCCACGAGCGTGTCGAGCGTCGGGAGGGCCGCGACGACGAGCAGCGCGGAGCCGAAGGCCAGGGCGTAGCTCAGGATTACGGGCGGGCTCAGGTGGCGTGCGACGGGCCTACCGAAGATCGCGTAGAGTCCGTAGGTCAGCCCGGAGAGCAGGCCGGTGAGCAGTATCTTCGGGCTCACCTCCAGGTTCGCCGGGTCGTAGGCGCCTACGACAAGGGAGATCCCACCGATCGTAAGCAGCAGCCCAAACACCTTCGCCGCGTTCAGCGGCTCCCTCAAAAACAGCCACGCCAGAACGACCACGAATGCAGGGGCGCTGTAGAGCAGGATCGCCGCCGTCCCCACGGTGCTCTCGCGCACCGTGTAGAAGTAGAGCAGGTAGAACGCTCCGATCCCGACCAGCCCCAGCGGCACGAGGAAAGCGAAGTCCCGCCTTTCGACCCTGAGAGCCCGCGTCCCCCGCGTCGCCAGCAAGAACCCGATGACGGCCAGCCACCCGACAGAGGCCCGCACCGCGACCAGCGACTCGAACGAGACGCCCTGAGCGTACAGGATCTTGGCGAAGATCCCCAAAGTACCCCACATGGAGGCCGCCGCCGCGACCGCCAGCACCCCGATCAGTCTGTCCTCAATCGAGCCCAATAAACCTCCCGCGTCTCTAATCCCCGAGTCGTAGTTATAGGACAAACGTCCCCTCCACGCTGCAGCAGGCGTGAGCCGACTTCGCGCAGAAATACGCAATTTGGGGGATACACTTGATGCCCTCCGCCGCTACGATGCACGTGGCGTCGAGAGAAAAGAGGGATCGCATGTCGAAGGCGGGAGACGTTTTCGAGAACCCGGCCACCGGCGAGCGCGGGGTGGTGCGGGTAGGCACGGAGGAGTCCGGCGGAGAACTCCTGGTGTCCGACCTCTACGTCCGACCAGGTGGGGCAGTAGCCGGAGAGCACATCCACCCGGTGATCCACGAATCTTTCACGGTAGTGCGCGGGCGGGTTGGCTTCCGGCTCGACGGACGCGACGCGGTAGCGGGGCCGGGGAAGCGGCTGCACGTGCCGCCGGGGATGGTACACGACTGGTGGAACGCGGGAGACGAAGAGGCGCACGTCGTCGTCGAAATTCGTCCCGGGGGAAGGTTCGAGGAGGCGATCCGGACCAGTTTCGGCCTCGCCCATGACGGCAAGACGAACGCCAAGGGTATGCCCAATCTACTGCAGGCCGCCCTCTTCGCTCGCGAGTTCGAGGACGTCCTGTACTTTACCAAGCCCCCTCGCGCCGTCCAGAAGATTTTCTTCGCCGTCCTCGCACCCATAGCCCGGGCCCTTGGCTACAGGGGCAGCTACTCCGAGTACCTCAACTGCCAGCCGTCGGAGACGATCGAGGTCGAGCCGTGGCCGACGCCGGTGCAGGAAAGCGGTTCTAGCGTCTCAGAGCATCCTCAACAGTAGGACGGCGGCGACGCAGCACACCACGGTGGCCGACGCGGTCATCCAGGAGAGCGTCCTGTCTCCGGAGCGCACCGCGAGCAGCCAGAAGAAGGCGCTTGCCAGGGCGCACGAGACAGCTCCCAGCAACCAGAAGGATGCGTTCACTTTAGTGCCGGTCGAGCTTGCGGGCGACCTCGTGCAGGCCGACGCGGAAGCAGATGGAGCGACCGTGCGGGCAGGTGGCGGGGAGGCGGCTCGTGAGCCAGTCCTTTATGAGGGCCTCCATCTCGGGCTGGGAGAGCCTGTCGCCCATCTTGACGGCCGAGTGGCAGGCGATGGTGGCGAGGATGCGATCCTCCCTGTTGTGGCCCGGATCTGTGCCGGTTATGGCAGAGAGGGCGTCTTTGAAGGCGCCCGCGACGTCTCTGTCCGCTAGAGTCGAGATCACGGCTGCTACCCGGATGGACCGCGGTCCGAAGGGCTCTGCCTCGAAGCCGTAGACGGAGAGCTCGTCGAGGCTCGCTGCGGCGATCTCCGCCTCCGAGGGGGAGAGCTCGACGACCTCGGGAACGAGCAGGCTCTGCATCGTGGCAGGGCTGTCGGAGTCGTGGAGGCGATCCAGTATCGCCCGCTCGTGGGCGACGTGCTGGTCCACGATCCACATGGCTTCCTCGGGCTCCTCGACGAGGATGTAGCCTGCCGCGAGCTGGCCTATGACCCGCAGGTCCTCGAGCGCGGGCAGCGCTCCGCGTTCGGGCAACTCCCCGTACGGCCTGCGCTCCTCGGCGAGCGGCCTCGAGGCCTCGGCGAGGCGCTCTCGGGCCTCACGCAGATCCCGGGCAGGATAGGCGGGCCGGTCCTCGGCGGCGCGGGACGCGTGCTCCCACGGGGAGAACGAAGGTCGCGGCGAGAGGCGTTCCTGGGTGAAGGTC
>Ga0126310_10000269_pt1 | contig 16524 bp, 20 predicted proteins | sample Plot60_FD_92540 | JGI IMG/M metagenome (GOLD analysis project Ga0126310, IMG submission 92540) | Serpentine soil microbial communities from UC McLaughlin Reserve, CA, USA - Plot60 | ecosystem: Environmental > Terrestrial > Soil > Grasslands | place: USA: UC McLaughlin Reserve, Lake County... | reverse complement strand
TGAATACCATTAACAGAAGCCGTATTATGAGAAAATGTCATATTATCAATCTGAAAAGAATTATCATTTGGTTGCTGTTGTTGTTCTTGTGCCATTGCAGCATCAACAACCTAGTCGTCAGTGTGTTATAATAGTATGATGAGTACATTGCCTTGCATTGTACCCAGAGCAGCATTATAAAACAACATAGTCCATTTCGGGCCATGCTACAACAAATAGAAATTTATTCAATTCAAGAAGAATACAATGTTCATAAAAGAAGAAGGAAGCGAACCTAATAATCTATTATACATCAAAATATTCAATCTGAAAATAAAGGGAATTAGCATGCAATAATATTGCGTTACAATACCTTCACTTGTTGTTCTCCCACTTCAAGAAGTGCTGATGCAATACGGGTACCTATTAGTTTGGTAGCTTGCATCAGTTTCTCATGAGGTAACGAGGCTGGGTTCATCATAAAAGTGATCAGTGGATGCCGAGTAGAAATTTAGACACAAGTAAATTTCTTAATTTGTGCATGAGCATATTTAAACTGAAATAACAAGCCCTCATCAGTAAGATCACCTGTAATTAGGAGTGCGTCTGGATTTAGTTTATTTACCTTTTCTATAACAGTATCAAAAACCTGTTGTTTAAAGAAACTTCCAACGTGAATATCAGATAGCTGAACTAGCTGCAATTTTTTGGGATACTTCTCTTAACTAACTTTTACCCTTTTTGTTTGGTACAGAAATGTGCTAGAGGATCCAACCATAACAACCAGTGTTCATCAGAGATACTGGGGGGAGTATAAGGACATTCTCAATAGTATGTGACATGTTTGATATTATCAATAATGTGGCTTTTGATAAATGTACTCATCATAGTGGTGGTCATATCGGTTTATTTCACATTATATTCATAAATTAACCATATGACTATATTTACAAACTCAAGCATTCCAAACCTCCTCCCATCTCGCCTTTTATTTATCTAATTTCTCTGGTTTCGGTAATCTGAGCGTACTTTCAATTGCCTTTTTTAAGGTCTCTGTCACAAACGGAAGAATTCTTGGATCATTTACTTTGGGAATTATATAATCCTCTTTTAAGTGAGTTTTTTCAACTAGCGAGGCAATTGCATATGATGCAGTTACAAGCATCTTTTCGTCTAGTCCTTTTGCTCTAGTATCTAACAAAGCTCTGAGAACTGATGGAAATACAACTGCATTATTTACTTGATTTGGGTAGTCAGAACGCCCAGTGCCTACAATCCTTGCACCTGCTTTAAGAGCATCTAATGGAAGGATTTCGGGGTCTGGGTTGCTAAGCGGAAACACTATTGCATCTTGGTTCATTGATTGCACCATAGCTTCAGTTACTAGTCCAGTTTTGCCAGACACCCCTATGAAAACATCGGCTTTTTTAATTACCTCTTCTAAACTTCCTACTAATTTGTTGGAATTGCTGTTCCTTGCTATTTCTTGCTTATCTAAATTTTGAGAATTAACAGTTACAAGGTCTTTCCTTCCCTCGTATATTGCTCCCTTGCTATCAGTTATTACAATATCTTTGCAGCCTGCTTCTCTTAAAATTTTGAAAATTCCATAGCCAGCAGAGCCTGCTCCTGATATTACCACTTTTATATTATCTATTTTTTTATCTATTATTATTAGAGAATTTATCAATGCTGCCAATGTGATTACAGCTGTTCCATGTTGATCATCATGAAACACAGGTATTGAGAGCTCATCTCTGAGCCTTTTTATTATATCAAAAACCTTAGGTGATTCTATATCTTCAATATTTATTGCTCCAAAACATGGCTCAATTGCCTTGACAAAGCTGACTATCTCCTCTTTATCTTGTGTAGCAATACATAATGGAATTGCATTAATGTTACCTAGGGCTTTGAATAAAACAGATTTTCCCTCCATTACAGGGAGTGCTCCCTCTGGGCCAATATTTCCAAGACCAAGAACCCTTGTCCCGTCACACACTATGGCTACGTTGTTCCACTTTGAAGTATAATCATAAATTAACTCTTTGTTCTTACTTATTTCTTGGGCTACAGATGCTACTCCTGGAGTATATATCAATCCAAGTGTTCCTTTTTCTTCATGACCGAAACCAGCATCGATGGAAACTCGATTATGTATTTCGATCTTCCCTCTTAGCGCCCTATGAAGGTTAATGGCATCCTCATTTGGCATATTCAGTGATGTCCTCTTTTTCTGCTATCGGCAGCAAAACGTGAAATTAATAATATGTCCAACGTATTTGATAAAAAATTGAGTCGTATTTGAACCCAGCTGCATTTTATGTCACCGACGAGTGGAGGATATTGAAAATAAAAACAGTTCTTACCAAGCAAAGCTGATAACTGAGTCAACTGATAATGTGCAGGCTCCAAGAATAATAAGTATTATTGAGAGAATTAGATAGGTTATGTAGATTAGCTGATTCTCTATGGTTTCAAGCCTTTGGTTGTGTTCTAGGATTTGATTGGCACCTTTCACTTGCAATCATCCTTGTATTATCATATTGTCTATAAAACTCATTGGAATCACTATTAGTTATAAGAAGTCATTTGTTGTATACACCGTTCGTATTATATGTAATTTGTGACTCAAATTGATCCTTGCATGATCACTTTACTGCATATCGTATGTTGTTATAGATTATTGTAAATACTGCTTGTAAATAAGATGACTTGGCAATTTGCGAATATTTAGACATTCGTTTATTATTGAAAGTCCCTTCTTTGGTTACTACAAATTACAAATCCTATGCTGGGTAGTGTTTATAAAAATCGATTACATGGAATTCAGATTTCAACACTCTGCAGACTATTACGCCACTGACTCCACATCCCCATGATCCGGAATCGCGCCAGTTAAGCCATGCGTAAATTGCAGGGCTAGCAGCATTTGGGCTGGCACCAGCAATACACTAGATATTTGGCTATAATAGTTGCTATTTCCACCAGTTTGTTAATTGTTTGGGAAAGCCGGATTTCTTGTCTTTAATTGAATTTAGATCTCTGGGTTTTCAGAAGAGTCTCTAAATTTCGAGAACAATTAGAAGATACTTCACAGTTAGAGCACATCGTATGAGCACGCCCCATGTATGCAGAAAATTAGGAATCGCCCGAGTTAATTAATTAGTTCATTCAGATCCTGCTATCTTCAAAATGTGATAGAGCCTCAGTACTTCTTAGCATATCACTTTATGACAACAAAAAGCTATATTAGAACTGATAGCAATGTAAGTGAGTTATTGTAATCTAAATGTATTATCTCTTACTCTCTTCATTCTATCTTTCTACTTAAACCTCCAAATGTAATTCTATACATCATTTTATTTGGCAAAAACGCCGATATCAAAATCGAAGCGAAAAGAAAAATACTTATGAATATACACAGAGGAAATTCCTATTGCAATCAAGTAAACTATTATTCCAAACACTTGTCTTCTAAGTGTTACCGCCATATACAAAAATCGAGATTTGTTGCTCTCTGTACTCGGCTAACAAAGACGTAGAAAAAGGTAAAAGACATGTTGCCATTAAAAATATAATATTTATCCAGACAAGGGTACGATCCGGGTCCGTTGATGTAATGAAATTGTCCATGATGAGCCATCCAACATATAGCCAATACTATGAAGCTAATTCCAAAACAAAGTATTTTTGGCCATAGATCAAATAATCTCTTAAGCAGTTCAGCTTCAATTACAGCAGCATCACCAGCTGCAGCATGATTAGATGATATTTGCGGAATGCTAATATCTAGAACCAATAAAGTCGTAACAACAGCAAAAACGCCATCAGTAAGAGCCTCTATTCTGTTCTTGCTAAGACCTGTTTCATAGCTTATAATATATATCCGACTTGATGATAAGTTAACAGCCTATTTACACTTAACCTAGCAAAGCAACATTTATGTGCATCCTCTTACATAATGTTCACCAATTTTAGGGAGTTTGGATAGCTTTATTTCTACTTTTTTTAATTCGATAATATTCACTACTACTGCAATGTATATCTTACCAATAGCACAAGTATTTCTCAGAATGTCATGTAGTATTGAAACAGCCAGGTAAACTTGCTTATCATTCAAAAATAGACTTGATAGAATCAAAAAGTGTGAGGTTGGATATAAGCAAACAACTAATTGACGGAAAGGAGCAATGAAGAATTCTAGCACAAATAGATGATTCTATCAAGAGGAGTGAAGATATGTGGTACTGAGCGAGTTCCCAATCTGGTAACGGTTCTTGTGGTGTCAAACTCACTGAAATTGACTGAATTGCTCGTGCCCAGACTCTTTATACAGTATTATCGAATGTAATATGTTCATGCTGTAGAGTTTTATCTTCAATAAGAGCCTTAAGGCGAATCCACTTGGCGGACAGAAAGCTGAAGCAGATCACAAACATGCATAAGGTACAGACAGAAAGTCATTATACTTTTAGGGGCAATACGGTTGCATGGATAGAAAAACTAGTGCAGACTCCAATTGATGATTCCAGAAAAAATGCTGTTTCACTTATCTTCGTCTTATCTTATCAATATTAAAAGTGTCTTACGATGATGCTCTGAATATCATCAGTAGCTGGTTGAGCAAAGCAGGAATTAAGACAATTAGATCAGAAATTCGATTATATAGTAATATATGCTTTAAAGTACTCAGTAAAGAATGAGAATAGTCAACTAAAGTTTGAGACTTTGAAGTTGAAAAATAAGACGCTGTACGATGTACTCACATCATAAAATGTCCAATATCGTTATTATGCCATTTAAGAATTATTTTGTATGCGAGTTATTTTATTTTTTATTATTTGATTCCTTCATTAAATGACTTCAATATCTCTGATTTGAAGTTCTCTTTATTATCATTAGAACTATTGTTGTCATCATTATTGGTAGGATTAGTATCATTGAGTTTACTTGTAGCAGATAGTGGTGGAATAGAAAATGATTTAGTCGCATTGGTTGTTGTTATTGGCTTTGAAGTTGTTGGTATTGTTTGTCGCGCGGTGGATGGCAGATCCTTGATGCATACAGTTCCGGAAACCAAATGATATCCGGTTGGACATGTTCCTCCAGGCAGTGGTCTGAGCACTATAGGTACATTAGTTGTCATTGTTATGCCAGTATTATTATTATTATTACTTATAGTACTGTTAGGCAACTGCGCTAATGGTGCTGCTGATGGTGATGAGATCGTTGTCTGAGGTGGTGTTGCTGCTGCTGATAATAAAGGTGGTTTTACTGTTTTTGCAATACCGCATATGCCCGATTCAGTTGTATTTACTACCTTAAGATCTGGATTACCAGGATCACACATTTTTGCTTTGATTTCTGGTGATATCGTAGTACTAGGAGAATTAGCAATAGATGGGGGCGATGATGCCGATAATATAGGTGAAGATGACTGTTGAGCGTATACGTGGACATTACTCCAAATAGCAAAAATCAGTATACTACCTACGGCTGAAAATATTGTAAAAAGCAATCTGGAGTAGTTCATAATACACCATGTATACCCGGTATTATTATATCTACATCTAAACATAAAGCACAAGACAGACATAAGCCTATTAACTGTCTCAAAATTGAAATATCTTGCAAAAGATACTCAACAGTAGCATGCGTAAAGTAGCACAAACAACCTTTGCGTTAGTAGATGGCACAGGACATGGATGGTGTTGGCGTTTCATAGCCCCTATACTATGAGCTGCGGGATATATGTATATACTTCTACACTAACTGGACTAGGTGCAAGTTCCCACCTGCTGCATGAACTTGATAAAATATCGTTAGATACTCATGTAAAGGATATAACAAATATGATATTCCATGAGGATCTATCGGATGTAATACTTGTAGGTCATAGTTATGGTGGCATAGTGATCACAGCCATGACCAAATGAGCTAGCGGAAATTCTTCTTCGAATAGCCGACAAGGTGTATGTATTCAGAAATGAAAAGACGAAAAGATAGGTACTGTAGGATATGCTTGTATATCATTTAAATTTAGATGCTAATCTCTTATCTTTGTATTCATTGTTCTCCAAAAAGTTATTCATCTGTAAATTCTAATTTCTTTTTACGGTTAAAGCGTCTTAAGCAGACCACATAGCCTTGAGTTTTTCTGCAGATGATTTGGCATCATCATTATTTGTAAAAACTTCTAAAGTAATTGTTCTGTCATAATCAATATCCTTTAGGGCCTTGACTGCCTTTCGATGGTCTATGAAACCTTTGCCTATCGCTAGGTGTTCATCTTTCTTTCCCTGATTGTCATGCCAATGAATGTGAATTATTTTGTCTCTAAATGTGTTTATGTATTCAAATACTGAGGCCATTCCTCCGGAGGTAAAAGCATGTGGAATATCCAGATGGACAAATAACATATCAACATTATCAATAACATATTTGAATTCATCTACGTTGTGTATTCCATTTGAGATGGGAACATTTTCTAACATTACATCTACTTTATACTTTTTAGCTTGTCTTACAATTTCTCTTAGACTTTTGATCAAGTTATCTAAGACGATCCTTCTTTTTTTACCATAAAACATACCATTTATGTTAGCATGAAAATTTATTAGTTCTATGCCTAGCTTTCTTGCTGTTTTAATTTCTCGTATCGACTCAAGAATCCACGCATGTCTAATGTAATCATAATCTGAACCTAAATCTATCCAATAGGCTGTATGACCAATAGGCTTTTGCTTGAATTCTTCAAGCAACTTTACTATTTCATCCCTTTTCTTATTGATTATATCTGGATGGCCTTCTGGGCCTTCTATACCTATTTCGATATACTCGAAATTTAGATCATATATTTTGCGTATCTCAGCTATTATATCGTTGGAAGGGTTGGTAAGTAATCCGTATGATGGCATAGAATACATAGAAGGTAACCTCGTTTCTTTTATCATTTTAGACCCTTCAAAAGCAACTTCTGTACTTCTAATCCCAATAATCTACTAGGGTATAACATTTTATCAAATGATATCGACGGCTTCCCAATGAAAAAATGAGGAGTTCGGGGCATCATACCTATCAGATAGAGATGATGATTGCAAGAAAGAAGTACTATGTTAATAGTTATAATAAATCAATCACTGTTCATTCAACAATAATGTAAAAAAGCATTGAATAGTTTTCACTCTATACCCTAAAGCATAGAGGGTCAGATGGCTTTTTTACATTATTGCGTTCTTCATTAGTCGAAGTTCGCTATACAATATAAGGCAACTTTCCTAATACGGGTTTTTGTGGTTAATGACCCCTAGTCTGAAGAAACAGCATTTTATAAAATGGAGCCATTGACTGAGGAAAGGGAGAATCAATGGCGTATGATTTTGGGAGCAATAGGTAGAGACGTGACGTGAATATTAACTGTCTTCAAAAGCCAATTGGAAATGAAGAGCTAGTACAAATAGTAAAAAGACAATATTTACGGCAGATACAAAGCACCTCGTTTAAGAAGATCAGAGCTAGTACATGATACCAGGGAAAACATCAAATAGTAGCCAATATGGGACAATATACAATCTATTAACGTTTAACCTTTATGTAATTTTAGCCCAAATTGGTCCCAGAAATGGAGGCAAAGAGCGGCTAAGATCATGACAGCTAAGAGAAAAATGGAAAAGATTTTGGTTATAGATGATGAGCCGGATATCACTTTTTCCTTAAAGCAGGTTTTGGAGGAAAATAGGTTTGCTTCTGTCGATACATTCAATGATCCCGCAGACGTAATTTCGAAATACAATAAACAGCCTGAAACAACGTATGATCTTTTGATTATAGACATTCTTATGCCTAGAATGAATGGATTTGAATTATATGAAAAAATTAAAAAAATAGATAATAATGCTAAAGTTTGTTTTATTAGTGCTTATCGCCTATATTTCGAAGCACTAAGAGAGATGTATCCGGATTATGAAGTAGATTGCTTTATGAACAAGCCATTTGAAAATGAGGATTTGTTGAGAAAAGTATCGAGTGCATTAACAATGACCAGTTGAACTCAAGTTATGGGAAGCATATGACGATTTGCTTGTCTTGAATTTTCCATAACTTTCAAGTCAACTGTCTTCTTATTACCTCAGGTAATATGGGCCCGCCTCACAAGAAAGTCGGCTGTACTGTTTCTCTTCTATCTTGTCTTTGTCTTTGATTCTTGTTCTTATAATAACAATACTATTTTATTTCATCTTATTCTGTACTTCTCGATCGCCGGATAAGCAACAACATTGTTTATTTGAAATATTTCTACGTCAGGTGCTGGTACTTTAGCTTCCTGCATTAAGGGCATTAATCTCTCATTTACAAATCTATTCAGATCCTCTTTTGATTCCCATACATCGGCTACATGGATTGTTATTGCCAGAGTCATCAAATGCAGCAGCATGAAGTATTACTCCAGTTGGATGCTTGTGTTCCCAATCAACTTCCTTTCGAAGTGAGTTGTACATCTGCTTTGTTATATTATTTCCAGAAAATATAGCCAAAATTGCCATAATGGTTGTTCTCCTATTTTCATTGTAAATATTTAACTATAACGATGACCCAAGGACTTCCCAATGCCATGTCCTACTTCACTTCTATGAGCGATAAATTAATAGTATTTCATAAAAAATGAACTCGACAGCTTCCCCTACCAAAACAATGATGATGGGAGGCATGATTTGATTTGACTTAATTTGACTGAACAGCATTATTATCGTTATCCTTAGCATATCCGCTTAAACATTATCTATTGGCCAAGATGCTGGAGTAATTATCTCAACAAGGTTTCCTACAGGGTCTCGAAAGTAGATAGAATTTGTACCCTTCTGCCAAGTAACTTCCTTTTCAATTTTTATGTTATTTTCATTTAATATGTGTTTTGCAGTATCATAGTTATGTTTTTAGATCTCTAAAGCAAAGTGTATGATTGATGGCGGGACATAAGCTCCATGGGGGGAAGTAGAGTACTATTACTTTCGTTACTGTCAAGTGTTTTATTTGGATTGAAAATCAAAAGCATGTTTTGACCTGCTTTAAGAAACACATGCCTATCCTTTTCTTCAGAAACAAATTCTAGTCCTAAAATATTGATATAAAAATCCTTCATTTTCAGTAAGTCAGAAGAATAGATACATGTTTCCACAATCTTTGTAAAATGCAATAGTGAGATAGAACCTACATGCTAAAAATATCTTTTTCGATTAGACGATGGTCATAGAAATGCTAGATTATGGTTTCTTGAAGGACTGGCATTAAGTCGGTTTTGCATCATATACTATATATCGCACTTAGCTGTAACTGGACTCCGCCATAAATGAATAAGGCTTTTTATGCAATATTATTTTCTTCTATATTGGTAATTATTATTGCATCAGTATATGTAATTAATAGAAATATTCTTCCACCGCAGCCTTTTTCAAATCAGTCAGGCTTTACCCAAATCTATACTCCAAAGCCAGGAGGCAGAGTCTTTACTGCCATGGATACTTCAGGAGAAAATTGTGGATCTGATGGGATTAGATTTAACATTGCTAATGAACATACGCTGGTAGATAGAGAATCAACGTGGATCTTTACTCTAAACAATAATCCAATGTATTGTACTGATAAACCATGGTGGGCCCCTAAGATTGGCTCACATGGAGATGATGATCAAGCTTCGGGACTGTATGAAGCATCTGTTCCATATGATGGTGGATTTCACTTAATGCGTACAGAAGGACCGTTTCCTCAGTATCACTCGTGCAGCGGTTACCAACATGCTGACGTTCCACCAATGCCAGAAGGAAAACCAATTGGCATAAAGACAGCTTCATGGAGAATTCCAAATGGAGTTCACATAGAATTCTGGTATGACTTTACCGGTGGCGGAAAAGGACCCTGGATAAAATATGCGAGCTTAGACGATACATTGCCAGGACACTGCAACGGAGGTTCTATAACAGGACCAATAGGAATAAATGGTATACTAATAGGTCCTGCACCAGCTCAGGACACTATGAGAATGAATGGAGCTGATGCCACTTATATTGGCGGTTCGATTGTGGAGTTAACAGCAGGTCAAACTCCTAAAGGTAGTACAGGTTGGCCTCAATTGAGTTCATAATTTGGGGCAAAATATATTATCTCAATTAGATAAAGTTTAGTTGGCTTCTCTCACTAGTTATTGTGTTATCTCTTCTGCATTATAGTGCTGATTTAAGAAATTTGGTAGGAACCCATATCCACTTACATAAATATCCGTAATATCGATGGCAAACGGTTTGAGGTTGTTCCTTATTGCCAAAACCAAATGGAGACATATAACAACAGTAGTTAACATAACGTCTATCATAGACATTCATTGCGAAGTATGACAAATCCTATACTTGACCGGATGACTAGTGCCATCAAGATATCAAAATAACCATCTCTATTGCTCTTATAAGCAATGTAATAATAGTTCTGAAAGTCATGAGGAAGTTTTTTAACTGCTATGTTTGTAAAACCAACATCATTTAGCATCTCTGTTGCCTTCTCCTTCCCCCATATTGCTCCAAGACCTGCACCATTTTGAGATAATGATACACTTACACAACGAAGACACGAAATAGTATAAAGAAAAGGTCCTAATGGATGTCCAATGTTGTCTTTTAATGGAGTTGATGCAGTATGTCTTGCATAAGAAAAATTCCTTATAATCAAGAGAATTGTAAATGCTTCTCAACACAGAATAGGGATCAGGCTGATCGTGTATTGCATCAAAAGCAGTAATCAAATCATATTTTTCATCAAAATTCATGTCTAAAATATCTTGCACCTTAAAGAAAGCATTTGAATTTCCCATCCTTTGTGCTTCTCTTTTGGCGCCATCAATTGCTTCTTGAGACAAATCATATCCATAGAATTCACTATTCTTGAAATGATTAGCCATGACATTGATAGCTCTTCCTTGTCCACATCCAATATCAAGCACTTTGATCCCATCTTTCAGATTGTCAATAAGTTTGGAACAAGTGGTAATATGTGATCAACCAAAGCAACTACAACTGTTTGATAGCTTTCCTCAGTCATGACTTCATGAAATCTCTTATAAGAAGAGTAAGGAACACCTCCTCCCTTGTTAAAACAGTTAACAATTTTATCTTCCACTTGGGATAATACAGGAATCCATTGCATAGAAGCTGCAAAATTGTATAGACTTTTTTTGTCTGGTAAGGTAAGATACGCCGCATATAGGATATGTAATAAGAGATACAGAGGATAAGGTAGTTATCTTCGGTGATGGAAATGATAGATACGATATTCCAAAACCTGAGATTAAGATGGTAGGAAGAAATGTGCTAATAGGTCTTAATCTGTATGAAATAGCAAAAAAATACAAAGTAAGCAGAGAAGAACTGTTGCCATTTGATAGAACAAAACTTCCTGAATGGCCACCGGGTCATAATATTGATCTTGCCACCTTTGAAAGAAAATACCCAAAAGGATTATTCAATAAAGGAGTCAGAGCTAAAAATGAAGACCACATAGGACATGTAATGAAAGAGACAGACAATAAGATAGTAATATTTGGTGATTACAACTATAGATTTGATGTCCCTAAATCTAGAATATATGAGGTTGGTAGGAATATTATATTGGACATGGACTTTCCAGAGCTGATGAGGTACAGAGTAGATAGAAATGCGCCGTTACCAACTGGAGAATCAATAGAGAAATTAGCAGAAGCAAAACAACAAGAAGAAGGAGTAATAGCTAAATAAGAAATAAGCCATAGACCATAACCACTTTTTTCAGCAAGAGGCTCGGAATACTTGATAGCATCTAGTTTGTCGAATGGCCTGCTAGGTTCGGCATTATGACTAGTCATCAGCTATTTTTTTCACGATAACAACTCAACTTAAGTCTGTTTGTCATGTTAGGGCGTCATGGAAAATAATTCCGACTGTGTGTCGTTCTCCATTATGTACTTCACTTACACCATGTCTCATCTGTGCCCGAAAATATCCTCTATTACCTTTTATAGGTCTGAAGTTTGTAGTGATAATCAGCATATCTCCTTTATGCGGCTTTAAGACAATTGCTTTTGATTGTGCTCTTGGAATTTGCTCTGTTAATACAAACTCTCCACCAGTATAGTCGACTTCAGGCTCATTTAGAAAGAAAACCAATTGAAAAGGAAAAAATATTTCACCATAAAGATCTTGGTGTAATGTGTTATGTCCTCCCTTGCCGTATTTTAGAATAAGTGCAGTAGGTTTTGTTTGATTGTGATCATGACAAAGCTTTTGCAGTTCATCAAACTTGTCTGGAAAATGTCTTTCTATATTTAGCATGTTCATCCATCTATTTGCAATAGGTGCAAGTTTTGGATAAATTGCTGTTCTAATAGTCTGAAGTAGATCAAGTAATGGATATCTGAAGTACTTGTATTCACCTAATCCAAAACGATGTCTTTCCATTGTGATGGTCTTACGATATAGATCGGAGTTATTGTAATTCCTAATCAGATCATCGCAGGGCTGACTGGGTAAGAATCTTGATACCAAAACATATCCTTTTTCATTCATTTGTCCTGTTACCGTTTGCCAGTCCACATCTGTAATCCTCTCTTCTAGATTTTCCATAGCCATCACCTTGGTTGTTTAGTCTTATATTATCATAGGAACAGCAACCTTACCAAAAAAGAGTCTAGGTTGATACTTTGATTTTCATTCTGATTACTTTTTATAATATCCCTAATTTCAACGTCATACTCGATCCCATTAATTTTTACGAAGACATTATTCTGCTGCTGATTCATTGATACTGTATGATAAATTATCATATTGGGACGTTCACGTTCCTGGACATCTATTTTCTCAAAGTTTAAAATAAATTCTATCTGCTGCGTAGGATCCTGCGATTACATCATACTATACAGGGTTTCGTTATTAATAAGGTAACAAGCGACTGCTGATGTACTATAGGTACAAATACTCCTTTTTCCAAGTCACCGAAATACTTCTATATTTAAGCATAGATACCTTATCATGCTTTGCAAAGGTCGACTATCTTGGACATTGCCATTGCTTTTCTCATCGTTGGTATTGTCTAATATTGCATCTAATATACTAGTTGCAAGTGCTCAACAGAATACTACAAATTTTTTGACATATACTAACACAGATCTAGGTTTTACAATGAAGTATCCATCTGATTGGAAATCGTTAGTACAAAATGGCAGCGGTGGTAGTAATTATGTAATTTTTATATCAGCATTAGATTTCAGTAGTGGCAGGAATATTTCTACCGTATTAGTAGGCATTGCTGATGTAAACGCGACAACATTAGATGAATTAATTACTCAATACAAATCTTCTGAAACAAAAATCCTAAGTGAATCTAAGACCATCATATCAGGACTACCTGCACATAAGATCGTAATTCAGTCAGATGCATCCAGAACAACAACGGTACAGTTTACATTAAAGGATGGCAAACAATATGGCATCTCTTATCAACTTGGACAATCAGATGACCTGCCAATTATTCAACAAATGATTGATTCATTTAGAATTATGAAGTAAGAACTACAATAATCAACTGATTGAATTCTGAAACTATTGAAGCGGTTCAACGATGACCTATGACTTTTAGACTAGACCAATTTCTTTTTTCTTTACTGTAATTAATCATTAATAGCACATTTTGAGTATGTTTTATAACAATTATAATACCGTTTAGGTAGAGACTAGGAACAATGGAAGATAGTCTTGATACCACATTATTGATGTGCGCTCAATTATTCAAGAATTGATGTAATAGCATAGTAACACGAGTAGATATTTAATCAGGGGCTGGAGAATTATAACATCTGGCACTATGGCAGAACTTGAAGAATTATAACAATAATTATTGCTGAATATCTAAATTAGACATTATCATCTTACCTTATAATAGATAATAAAATTTTATGCAATGACTATTAAAGTATATTGTGGAAAGACAAGCAGTATGACAGATACTGCAAAGAAGATAAAGAATGCAGGACAAGATTTTGAAGCAAAGATGAAGACTGAACAAGACCATGCAGAAGGCAAACCTAGTTCAGAGACCTTAAATAAAGCTAAAGTAAAAGCAAGAGATGCCTTAACTTAACAACAACTAGAAAACTAATTTTCCTTTTTTCCTCTTTTAGCAGTAAAGAAAAGTTTGATACATATATCTAGAGATCAGATGATCAATTATGAATCGATTGACTTATCTTCAGTAATGTTAATAATTGATTATATGACTGTGATCCAGTAGTAGCAAGAAAACCTCAGTATAATTCTATTTATAAATTTGTGGATTATGCTCATTTTTTATTATATTTACATATGACATGCATAAAAGAATGGATCCGAATATCGAATAGAAATCATAAACTTAGTTTGATATACTATATGTACAAAATCATTTACATTCCATGAGGCTTATTGAATATATCATATTAATATTAGGAACCATTTTTGTTTGCTAAATCAAATTTCCTATGATAAAGAGAGTCATTGCAAGTGCGATGGTAATTCCCCACACAATCTTATTCCAATCAAATATCTTCTGTCCATCCAGTACTCCAAAGGGGAGTAGGTTGAATAACGCTATCCAACCATTAAATGAAGCACCACTATAAAGATATGGATAATTTGGAAAGACATATACAGCTAATATGAAACCAAAACCCATGACAATGTTTGTTAATGGCCCAATGAGCGCAACCCTCCCAAATCTGGATTTATCAGATAATCCAATCATGACTGCACCCGGAGCTATAAATTTAAAGGGTATGAACGGAATTGCTGATATAGCAGTTACCATTATGCCATATAAATCTGTACGAAATTCTGCCCACGAACCATATGATTGAGCTAGGAATTTATGAGCTAATTCATGAATCAAGAATGCACTTATGAATATTAAAAGAAATTCTACAGATATGTACCTGTAATGATTAAAAGATAGCCCAACCGCCGTCACCAACCCAGTTGCAAGTAATAGGTGTTTTATTTCAGTTTTGGAGAAGCTTAGCTTGAATGTACTGACTACATTCTGTATTAGTTTGATATTATTATTATTATTGCCAATATTGCTTCTGGCATGACCTAGTCCTTTTACTTTCTCCTTAGCAGCAACATATTCTTCTATATTCATACATGAATGATTAGGAGGAAGCCTATGCAAATGGCAAAAAAAGCTCTTACAATAATTGCACTTAAATGGAAAGCTCTCATTGATATCGCATATACTGCATTTCATTATCTTGCTTGATACCGTAAACTATTATACATTTAGTAATTTAAATTAAATAGTATTTCTAGGTTGCCTCTCCGCGAACCTAACAAAAATTTAATCTTATGGTAAAATATTCATTTTAAGTTTTTCAAGCTTTGATGATTTATAACTTATATTTGACATGATAACGAAGATCATAAACAATTTATTCATAGTGGCTTTGCGTTAAGTATTGTATTACAGGTAAAATTTCTGATTAGATATTTAGCAAGCCCTAAATAAGACATTGATGACGAATTGTATATCTGTCATGGGACAAAGAGGAAAAGCCACTGATTTATCAGAACAGAGTACTTGTGAAATATGTGGGTTAACAGCCCGTACTAAAGAAGAACTCAAAGACCACATAAGTCATGCGCATAAGAGCATTGATTCAAACAATGCTTCTTCAGAACAAAACATCGATCCCTTTCCTCAATAATAGGTCGTCGTCCAGTTAAACGCATTTGTAATAATGAGCCAATCACATGACAACAGAGAGAAGATGCAAGCGCTACAACTATTCAAGGATACTCACATCACAAAGCTAGAGCTATTATCAAACGCTACAACAATAGACAGCGCATTACACTACATAAGAAGCAAGCAACAAGCGCAGCAAAAGAAACATGATGATATCGATGACGATAGCAAAGAGCAACTAACTACTACAACAACTGCAGGTAAGCAATCAGTATTTTAGTTTAGTTTAGCATGCACTACGACAGAAAGCACGACCCCGAAGCACAAGAATGGTATTATCACATGATGAATGATCCTAATCAGTGGGAGAAATTCAGATACACAGACACTATAGACGATTATAACAGTATAATAGAGCAGTTCCAAAAGATGTATGAGCAAACACCTACGACAGACCATATTATGCGCGATAGAATCCAAAGCGGATTGCAACAATCAAAAAGAGAGTTGGCTAAAACCTTGGCTGAATATGACCGCTTCAAGCAATACAAGGCTAGGACTGCAATAAGTGAATAGGTCGCATATTAAGTCGACTTCTCTTTGTAATCCTTATGCTGTTTGTTTATAAGCTGCTTCAAATCACCATCATATCACGAACGAAATGAACAAAGAAAATACATGTATTCCGTCAAAAACTAAATCCCTTACAGCATGGCAGGTTTTGTCAGGTAGTTCAATCATACACGTTACCACACGATGACAAGATATCAGAGTATTGCGTGGCCGAACTAGGAAAGAAAGATATAGGTA
>Ga0126310_10000268_pt1 | contig 16557 bp, 17 predicted proteins | sample Plot60_FD_92540 | JGI IMG/M metagenome (GOLD analysis project Ga0126310, IMG submission 92540) | Serpentine soil microbial communities from UC McLaughlin Reserve, CA, USA - Plot60 | ecosystem: Environmental > Terrestrial > Soil > Grasslands | place: USA: UC McLaughlin Reserve, Lake County... | reverse complement strand
TACCACTACCACCACCAGCATTGCCGCTGCCGCCGCCACCACTGCCAATTGGTGCATTAGTCAAGCTTTGACATGAAAAGAAATCTTTCCCTTGTCCTGTTATACAACCTGCTATGAATCCTTGGTAGTACGCATGACCGTTAACTCCACACTGATTCACCATACTTTGACTATATGGACTATTTTTTTGCCCATCTGCCAACCCTGCATTATAACAAGCTCTATTCTGTGGACTAAAATCACTTTCATTTTGGTCATTAGTGGCATATGCCACCATCGCCCCCATTGATATAACACTAACAGTTGTACTGAAAATTGCTATTGCTGCTGAGTATATTTGTAGCATTTTTTTATTTTCTGCTTTTGGCATATTCTGGCTTGGGTTAGAACCAGTTAAGTCTTATGCTAATCTATGCACAAATATTTCTCTTGTCGTGATACAAAATGAGATGCTTTTAAATTCACATGTACGGAACCGACCTAATCAGTAGTTTCAACTACGCTAAAGGAGCTGAATACATGAATATAATTCTGTTAATTCTATGAGTCTATACATTGAAGATTACAAGGGCCTGAGATAAACAATCTCTTTTCATCACTCCTGACGAAAACGGAACAAATGAGTTTTTGCTATGGACTAGGCATAATAAGTGCCACGACGATTCCTGCTATTCCCATCATGGTCACAATCATAAGTTGAAATGCGTCAAATGGTTTAGCATTCAAGTACAATACTGAGATAGCATACACGGTAAATGCAATAACGGTTGGAATAATGATATACTTGATAACAAATAACGTTACTTTTCTTACTCTCCTCTACTGTTACTCACGAGATAGATTTAATCAGGTCAAATAGTAAATATCGCAGGATATTATTAGATATCTCGTACCGCCTATCTCTATTGCAAGCATGGGGGAGTTAAGGGTAGACTATACTAGACAATGAAACGTTTGCTTTGGTTGCCTAGTGTCATATAATGCTATTCTCTAGATTATTAATATTAGATAACCATGTTAAGCCAGATTTTGAATATATTTAATGCATATCTCTGGATACCTACTATATCATAGAGCACTAGTTAGCTAGTATCCGCCATGCTCTATGACTGGTAAGCGGAAGCAGCGGGTTGTTCCATCATCCGCTGCTTCTCTAAACTTAGTAATAGCATAAACATACCTACAAATAATCAGAAAGTGATTTTTGCTCTTTGGGAATTGTAGCCTTATCTGTTTGAACTAGCTTATCGTATTTCATTTTGACTTCTTGCCAACTTAGTAAAGGAAGACCAACCATTTTTCTGAATATATTAGCAGTCTCTGGTCCAAAGCCAGCATAATGATTATTGGCTGTTACTATTGCAAGATTGATACTTTTTCCTCTTGCTCCTTTTTGCTCTTTGACTACTCTTTTGAGTTTGTTAGACCACTTCTTCATTTCCACAACTCTATCTTTCTGTATTTTCCCAAAATCCTTTTCATCAATACTTCTATCACCAATGAATCTAATGTACAGAAAATCTGTAGTAGCTATCGGAGGCGTTCTTAATTCTGCAAGCTGACTCCATACCATACAAATATTATTATCGGCAAAAAAGTTATACGCTAAATCCTGAAACCAAGACCTATCTCTAACCTCTACTGCGTATCTAAAATTGTTATTATCCAATTGAGGTAATAGATGTTGCTTCATATTTTCTATGCCTTCGATTATTTTTAATGATGGTGGTAATTGTATAAGTAATGCAAGAGTCTTGTCTTTAAGTGGTAGCATAGCTTTATGAAAATAATCCAATTCTTTGCTAATGTTTCTTAGTCGTTTATCATGGGTAATGGATTTTGGGAATTTGGCTGTAAATCTAAAGTATTCGGGAGTTTTCTTGAACCAGTTTTTAACTGTAAAGAGGTTAGGCATTCTATAAAAAGAAGAATCAATCTCTACATAGTCAAAAACTGAAGCATAATATCTTAGCCAATCAGAAGAATTACTCATATTTGCAGGATAGAATGGACCTTGCCAAGCCGAGTAACTCCATCCAGAGCAGCCAATATAGTATTGCAACTATGAGTCGCAAAATACGTTACAACAGCAATTGAAATAAGGATTTTGCTAACTATCAACAGAGCTTTCTTATAAGAATAGTTAACTCAATGTTTCTTGTAGTTTATGGATTTAATGCAATATATTATTATCATCAACATGGAAATGACGATAGAAATGATAGAACCTATAGAAGGTAGTACGAAAAGAATTGGATTTTTATAAAGTAAATATGCGCTAGACAGCCATATGTCAAATCAAGGTACAAGTGTTATGAGATTTAAATCAAGCGTTGAGAAATCGTGTCAAAATGAAGGATGATGCTATAACACAGCTATTAGACCAGGTTATGGTTTTAACAGCTAGAATGCAAGAATTTGAGCGAAAACAACAACCATATGTGTCATACTCTCCGTTGATGACTACACAGGAAACTTATTTTCTCTTGATATTAACACATAATTCTCCATATAGAAAGAAGTTCCTAAAGAAATTACTGCGGTAATACTATCAAAGTCAAATATATTTCAACTAATAATAAGACTGTTGGAGAAGGCTTATCCATCTTATTGTTATCTCAATGATAATTCTAACTATGGCATCAACCATTGGAATATTCACTGCTGCGATGTCCTTCCAGTATGCTGATGCTATAAGTAATGACAGGAGTACTCAATGCGGAGCCGATTCTTCGCTTACCCCAAAATGTTCACAAAAGTATAACACACCTTTCCTTCTTCCTTTTCCTTGACTAACCATGGTACAACAAAAGACGAAGTCCAAGAGTTGGAAAAATGGCAAAGTACTGAATGTGTTAGGTCAACAAGATGAACCAATATGCACCTACTATAGGTGTCATCACAAGTTTTCACTTCATGGAACTAGAAGCTGCAGGTGTAAGCATCCAATGAACAAGATATTAGGAATACTCACGAGATATGATTGAAAAGGAGACATTCAGCTACTTGGATTACTTCTGAATCTCGTTTTATTAGCACAAAAGCAGTTTCCATGGTATTTTGTCCCATTGGACTAGAACTTTTTACTTGATTACCGATTTTTTACCGCAAGATATATGTCTGGCAGCTTTTGCTGACCTCCCAAGATAAACAAATCCAGAAGTAGAAGGCATTGGACACTTCGAAAGGGAACACATCGAAGAAATAGAGAAACAGATAGAATAGATAAAAACTGCAGGTGTAAGAGATACTTCCTTATTGTTATTGAGTCCCATCATTGTACACTATAATAACAATTATAATTTAATCCTGCTTGATTTTTTCAATTCATTTGATATGTGAAATCTGTTATACCAAAATAACGCAGAAGCCATAATTAAATAATCTGTTATAAAGAACAAATCCCAAAACAATAGATTATGAGAATTTCCACTTACGACATCGTTTGCAAATCCATCATCTGCTATTGCATTGACCAAAAGAGATAATGAAGTAAGAAACCAAGGAACTGATTGCTGATAATCTTTTCTTAGATTTACAAGTACTAGGATAGCAGGAATAATTAGTATCAAGTCTAACATCGGATAGGTAATATTTACAAATAATGCGATTGTATCTCCAAGACCATGAAATTCAAATGCTATTAAGGTACGAGTTAATGAATAAATGAGAAATGAAGCTGAAATAATAGAAGATATAACAATGACAATACGATTTTTGTTATTATCAAATCTAATTGACATAGACCTTAGTGCCATAACTAAATGTGCAGAAAAGAATCCATAACCTGCAAACCAGAAAGCATCTGCAATAGATGCAACTGGATGTTCTTTGATTCCTAGACCAAAATAATAATATGTAAGTGCGATATCAGCACCAAGCCATGAGATTAAGCCCAAAGTAAGAAAGAGATATGATTTACCATGATGTCCTTTGAGTTTATGTCTCCAAACAGCAATAATGCCTAAGCTTGAAGCAATACTAGCAGTTACATCTAGCCCTGCTAGAACAAAAGAATGTTTACTACTAGAATCAGCAAAAATTATTATAGAATTTGCAATTAATGCTGATGCTATCAATACAAGAATAAGGTTTCTTAATGCTGCTTTGTACTGAATGGTTTTTACGTCATCAGCTTCTTCTTTGATGTCGCTTCACATGAGGAATAATTTTATTGCATAAAAATTTTTCTTAATCAGCACATATGTCTTTGAAGTGAACAGAAAATCTTTAGATTACTACTTGTACTAACTCAACGTGCTGGAATGGCATCCTAAATGGTACAAATCCTAGTTGGTAGTGGTGTCTTGGTGTTTGTGATGGTGATGACGGTATGCTCTACATACATCTATATTCTATCTCGATGTTTTGGTATTCCTTGGTGCTACCTTTTGGATTCCAGATTTTATTGAACTAGATGTATATAGCATCGAGAAATTGTCACAAAATTAAAGACGATGCTATAGCACAGCTATCAGACCAAGTCATGGCGTTAACAGCTAGAATGCAGGAATTTGAAAGGAAACAGCAATAATAATGGATTGGTCATGATAGCATTATAGTTTTTACATCTGTTTTAGTTAGCTTTCCTTTTCTGCTGTTTTACTCAAATTTAAGATATCTTTTGCAATAGGTCTTAGCTGCTCAACATTTTCTGCGATTGTTGTTTTTCTTAGTACATCAATTGGTATACTCTTATTCTTTGCCATTCTGATATCGATTATCCCTGCTTCTTTTAGTTCAGGCTTTGAAAAACCTCTGCCATTTCTGACCAAGGTTACACCTTTGATTTGGTGTTTGACGATTGGTCTATTCATCTGAACTTTCATGAATCATATAAACAATGACAATAAATAAAAGATTTAGCTAATGTAAGAATTCAGACTGTGGACTGTATTGGATTGACATTAATGTGTAATAAATACAGAAAGCATCTACTTGAAAGCTTGTGCATAATCTCTTGCAAATTGACTAAAAGTTATAGGTTTTCTTCCCATGACCTCTTCAAATACATTTGTAGTCTTTGACGCATGACCAGCTTTGATAATACTATGGAACTCCATTATAGCATCAATAAGCCAATCATCCATACCACTATCTTTCATTCCTTTTCGAGCATCTTCTTCTGGTATGTCTATATACGATATTCTTCTACCAACTTCATTAGAGAGGATTTCGGCTGCCTGTCCATAAGAAATTGTTTCTTGCGTGGTAATTGCGTATGCCTTTCCCATATGCTGTTGACTGTCACCTGTAAGTGCTTTTACAGCTACAGCTGCAACATCTCTAGCATCTATAAAACTTAACTTTGCATCTCCTGCAGGAACATAAAATGCATCTTGAGTTCTTATTGTATAACCAAATTGAGTTATGAAATTCTGCATAAATGCAGGAGGACGCAACAATGTAAATGGTATTCCAGATTCTTCTATTATTTTTTCTTCTTCTTCTCTATGTATTCGTCCAATTGTTGTTGCAAGTCCTATCTCTTCATCATCAGCTGCCATGGAAGATAGTTTTACTATGTGATTGATACTACTATCGTACTTCCTAATTTCTTTTACCAAATTAGAAAAAACTGTCATATCTGGAGATGGTAAAGTTAGTAGGAACAATTTATCTACTTGGTTTAGCGCATCAGCAATAGTTTCTGGTTTATTGTAGTCTAGGTTGACGACTTGAACTGATTTGTTATACTGTTTGAAATTATCAGCTTTATTTTCTGAGTGAATTGCTGCTTTGATAATGATGTCATTCTTATAAGAAGAAGATGAAGATGAAGATAATACAAGCTGCTTTACAACTTCACTACCTACAGTGCCAGTAGCACCTGTAACCAAAATAGTTTCTGGCATTATTTTGTTATCTTTTTTAATATAATTTCACAGACTATTTATTTCCAGCAGTAAGCCATTTGGTGGAAGAGCTAGAAGAGTTAAATCAAGCCTTATGACAAAAAGCACGAATATTCACCACCTTTTACTTAAGGCATATCATTTCCGTTGGAATAGTGCAACTTTCAACTAGATAGCGAAGGAGCATGTTTTACTTGTTTTTATCCCTATATTTCATACTAGCAGAGACTTCTAACAAGTTTACAATAAGATTACATAGTATGCAAAAAGAAGAAAAAAGAAGAATAAAGTTAAAGTACAAAATTGGCAGTAACAGTTACTACAAAGACTATGAAAAATTCTCACACAATAACTGTATTAACTATTTTTATTCTTGTTTTCTCCGTAACAACGATTGCTTTAACGTTAGAAGTATCTCATAGTGTTTTTGCAGCAAAGAAAAATAAATCAGAAGACAAATCAACTCCAGACGCAGCAACATCTACACCTTCTAGTAGCCAAGCCGGAAGCAACAGTGGTGATGGCGGTAGTAATGATGTCCTCAATTCTCCATCTCTCCCATGTCCTGATGGTTCAATACCAGTAAAGGGAAAATGTCCTTTACCTCCATCTACAATACCTCCGGATGACGCTACAAAGAGCAAGCTTACCATACCGTCCACGAGCGAAAGCAGCAATACAGATAGCGCCAGCAGCATTGCTCTTACGCCTTTACCACCTGCAACAGATGATACTAACACAGACAGCAGCAAAGACAGAGACAGGAATACAGATAGCGCCAGCAGCAGCGATAGTAGTACGGCCACACCTCTATCTCTCCCATGTCCTGATGGTTCTTTATCAGTAAAGGGAAAATGTCCTCCACCACCAGCAGCACCTTCAGAAGACACTAGCAGTACAAGAAATAAGCAGAAATCAGAAGACAAATCAACTCCAGACGCATCTACTCCGACTATCGCTGTACGGGAAAGCAACAGTAACGCGGGCAGCACTACAAGTTCAAAGTCTAAAGAGGATACAACTGACAGCAGCAGCGATGGCAGTACAACAACCCCCCCACCATCTATAGTACCAGATGGTAGCGGTGATAGCAAAGACAGCGACAGCAATGATAGCAGCACTACTCCTCCAGCTCCACCACCTACAACATCTGATAGCAGCAGCAATACAGATAGCAGCAGTAATGGCAACAAAGATAGCAGCGGCAACACACCCCTACCATCTAACCAGGGTTCAGGCGGCACAGGTACCGGAAGTACTGGCGGTGGTAGTAATACAGATACAAGTAGCGGAAGCAGCAGTAGTAATAGTGGAGGAAGTACTAAACCTTCGTCCACAACATCTGGCAGCGGTAGTAGTAGCACCTCTAGCAGCAGTTCAGATACTAACAGTAGCAGCACTACTAACACCAAACCTACCAACTCAAAGAAGACACCTCAAACAAGTGTATCTCAGTCAGCAGCAATTGCTGCTACAAATCAAATCATCAACAGTCCTGGAAGCACAATATTAAACCAACAGTCGATAAAACAATCAGTTAAAATCAACAATGAGGTAAACAATATAATTAGAAAGAATGTAATTTCGCAATCCTCATCTTCGTCCACTACATCTACTACTACACCAAGAGAAATATCAAATTTGATTACAGTAAAGCTAGCAACAACAAGTAGCAGCATGTCAAGAAATGCTTATCTACCTATTGGAGATGTCGCACCGTATCATTTGATTGGAGGACATATTACAGCTAACCTGCCAAATAACCATCTTAATGTTATAGTAGCTCAGCTTTCAAGCAGCAATGGTGCTATTGAACACGCTGTAGTCCTAGATATGATTAAATCACAAATTTCAAACACCTATGAAACAGACCTTGGTTCACAGATAAGTGGTACAAATCCACTTACAGGAAAGCAAGACACTGTATCTGACATCACAAATTTGTTTTTGTGGAATAATGGTAATCAACAAGTGACATTTGTTGATGCAAATGCAGTAACAATGAACCTGATATACAAGTGAGGAATTAACATGTTGTTCGCTCCTGCTATAGGACATATATCATTTGCAAACCATTTCAGTTTTAATATAGTTATTAGACCGATACCTTTATGTTTAGATGTAACAATGGCAGACAAACATATCATAGTATGAACCACTCTGGATTGTTCTTTACAATATATTTAGCTGTAGGCATTGTACCATATCCCAGCCTGGATGTATGCAAACAATATTTTCGTCGTGCTTCCATAGCTTATCCATTATTTCTATAGATAGGCTTTCAAATGCACGATAGAATTCAACGTTGACCTTATTTACTTCTCTTGTAATTTCATCATTTTCTTGCATTTGTACCATATAGCAAATTAAACTATATTATTTGAAGAGGTAACCATCAAAATTGCTATCCGCAAACTCTATTGATTTTATTTATTATTTTTCTGTCTATTATCATACACAAATGTTGCAATATATCTTAGTCTTATCTATGTAGTTGATAACATCATTAAGGAACGTATTCTACATATATATTTCCTGTTACTACTTTATTAAAAAATGGAGAACTGTTTTGTAAGTATAGATAGAACTTGCTACCATGTGGAATATATTTGTCAATTTTATCTCCTGAAGAATAATCTTGGTTAAACATTATATTACAACTGCCAAAGTGAATTCGTCCTTGTGAATCAGGAGGTGGGCATTGACTGCTATCATATAACCTAACAGTTACAGTCTTAATTGCCCCTCCTGATGCAGAAATAGTTCCCTTAAGATGTAGATTTTTAGCAGTAGTAGGCACAGAAAATGTATAGCCTTGCGACTCTCTAGGATGCAACTTAATTTGACCGTTGAATATCTTAACTGTTTGAAAGTTTTGTGATTGAGCAAGAATATTTGTAGTTAAAAGAGGGATAAAAAGTCCAGAACTTAGGATTATTACAACTACTGACCTATACATGTTAGAACTTCTTGTAGTACAGTCATATTAATAAAACTAAATGTTTAGTTCACTATATTCCTTTGATTGAACAGTGATAATAACGAAAAGAAGAAAAAGTAGCTGAACTTCAAAGCACTAGCAGTGAAGAATACTTGAATTTGATGTTTGCGGTAGCAGGTATTGCCATGTTTTTGATAGGCTTAGCAGCGGCATTGTGGGGTTATAGTACATCAAGCGACTGTAAATCCTTTGGTAGAATTGTTAGTCCAATCATCATAAATCAAAATATTCAGCAACAATGTCAATACACACCCATATGCTAAAGGTGCTGGTATTGTGTTTTTATTTGGTGGTGTCGTACTAATGATAGGCGGAGCCAAGTCAAAGAATGAAGAGGAGCAGGCGTTAGGGTGAGATGATACATTGTTTACTTATTATTATTTGAAACGAATTAATCATTAATTGTGCTGTTTGTAGATAGTTTGAGAAACGTTCAGGTGGTGTAGCCATATAAGCAACTTTATAGAATTTTCCACCTAATATGATGCTGTATATCATACCTTTAGCATCGTAAGGTTTAGATGATATAGGTTGTCCCAGTCTACCAAAACTTTGAGTTTCAATAATTCTAGTTGCAGGATGACCTGAAAGAACATAGTGGCTAACATCTAATTCAAGAAGTGTCTCACCAGGTGTCAAATGTGCTCTGATGGTATTTGTTTTTGCTGTGTCATTCATATTGTATACTGCTATTTCATCCCTTGTTGCATTTTCAATTTGAACAAAGACAATCCCTAGTTTGTCTGCTGAGGTAAAAGAAGTCACTTTATGGCCATTTACTATGCTACTGTCATTTACTGTCCAGTCAGGCGGATATTGATTATAAAACCTAGGTCAGTGTTAGTATGTGTCAGGAATTTTGTACCATCCTGCTGAGCTCCTGCAGAAGGTATGCCAGACAGTATACTAGGAACTAAGAATGACAGGAAAAGTAATGGCAATATCATAATACCATGCCTTTGCAAGACATAGGATAGTTTATAGGATTAAAAATATAGAAACATTTTTGCTACTTCTTATCGTTGATTGGAGGTATATCTTATATTTTAATGCAATTCCATTTTGTGTCGTGTAAATCCAGAATTAGTATAAGTTTTCTGTCAACGCCTAATAACAGTATATGGCAGCAGACAGAGTATGCCTCCTATCGTAGGGAGAATACAAGAGAAGATATGGAGGGTCTCTGTCTAGCTGCAAAAATTAAGTTGCAGTGTTAATAAATAATAGCTATTGGTCTGGACAGGGAGAGAGGCTTCAGATGGTTGATGACAGGATTATGCTTAATTAGTTAATATCTAATTTCTTACTGCTGCTGAGCACAGTAGCAGATTTGTCAATTAAAAACCATTAAAGACAATGGATGCTGAAAAATAATAACATATGCGTTCAGTGCAAGTTTCTAAAGCTAATGGGGCTTTTGAAGTAGTGGAAAAGAATACTATTCCAGAACCTAATGAAGAGCAAGTCCGTATCAAGGTTCAAGCATGCGGTATATGTCATGGTGATTCTATTACTAAACAAGGGTTGTTTCCAGGCATACAATATCCAAGAGTTCCAGGTCATGAGGTAGCTGGTGTTATCGACGAGATAGGAAAGAATGTAACCAATTGGAAGCCTGGACAGAGAGTAGCAGTTGGCTGGCATGGAGGTCATTGTGGTCACTGTTTCTCCTGTAGACGTGGAGATTTTGTTATGTGTAAATATGCACAGGTGCCTGGAATATCTTACGATGGTGGTTATTCAGACTATATGATTGCGCCAACAGTAGCTTTAGCAGAAATTCCTAAGCAGCTTTCGTATACAGAAGCTGCACCGCTGATGTGTGCCGGCATTACTACATATAATGCTCTTCGAAACAGCGGTGCTCGTGTAGGTGATATAGTTGCCGTTCTTGGAATAGGTGGACTAGGACATTTGGGCATTCAGTTTGCATCCAAAATGGGTTTTAAGACTATTGCTATTGGGAGAGGTAAAGACAAGGAGGAAATGGCTAGAAAACTTGGTGCAATACATTACATTGATAGCCAATCTCAAAATCCAGCCGAAGAAATTGTGAAGTTTGCTAATAGTGGTAAAACAGGAAAAGGAGAAGGAGATGGAGGAAAAGTAATAGAAGGTGCCAAGTTTATTCTTGCAACAGTTCCAAGTGCAAAAGCAATGAGTGCGGTACTTGGTGGCTTGTCTGTTAATGGTAAGCTTATCATAGTAGGTGCTTCAGACGAAATGATTCAGGTGCCGCCAAGCTTATTCATATCGGGGCGTAGGTCAATTATGGGATGGGCTAGCGGTACGTCTATTGATTCACAAGATACCCTTTCCTTTAGTATCCTTTCTGGTATAAGGTCAATAAATGAGGTATTTCCACTCGAGCATGCATCAGAAGCCTATGAATCAATGATGAGTAGTAAAGTACGATTTAGAGCAGTACTTACAACAAATGGTCATTAAGGTTTTGAAAGCATTACAATATTTTTAATGATTTACGTTCAGCATATATCTCGCATGTTTTATGTCTATTGTCCGTAGCTAACAATCGACCTATACAGTACGAGAATATATGCAGATTGTTGCCTATTAGACGGTACGCATAGACGTGCACTCCACATGTTATTAATTTTAGATAACCAAGTTAACTCAGAGTAAGGCCGACGGTCATTATGACAAGATATATGATATAGAAACAAATGCAGAGAAATCTGTTAAATTTTTCTATTGGTTCGACCATGAAATATACATAATATCATATGCATACAAATAATCGGGTAACCATGTTCCCAGGCTGCAAACGTGGTCGCCCAAACTGATTTGCAAATGCTCAATAGATGCTAAGCGTTATCGTTATGCAAGTTTTTGATAGAATATTCAATAACGCAAGAGCAGGAGCGCTAAACCAGCAAGTAGCGGAGTAGTAATAGGCGTAAATGAAGTTCAACCCGGTGTTACCGGTGGATAAATAGTGAGAATTTTTTAACCTCTTTTGCCTTAGGAAACTCCATATACTGAGACAAGTTCATGTTTCTTCTACTTTGAAATTTCATATCATTTATCCTTTTGATAACATCAGATTTATCGAATGGTTAGATTTATCTAATATTAATTCTATGTTATAGGTGTGTCAAACTTACAGCTCTGTAATTTAAGAATACTATCTTTTGGCTCAATGCTGCATTTGACATTTTTATTTCTCTTTATCATCTCGTCATTTAGTGCTACCTCACGTGTCTTTGGTTACAACGACTTTAATGTTAATAATGCATACGCTGAGCAACGAGGAGAAAAGGCTAGTAAGAACGTTATTGTTACAATACCAAAAGGCTCAGCTAACCCAGAAGTCGATATTACAAAGCTGGCACCAAGACAATGGTATCTTCCAAGGCAAATCACAGTACAGACAAATGATACTATTACTTGGACAAATAATGATACAGAAGCTCATACGGTTACAAGTGGTGTTAGTGCTGGAATCGAAAGCTTGATGAATAATAAAAGAGGAACACCAAATGGCATATTTGATAGCGGTTCTTTCAAACCAGGACAATCATGGACTCATATATTCACCAATCCTGGAACTTACACTTATTTTTGTACTATACACCCATGGATGGAAGGTATAGTAAGAGTACAAGGGATACAGGCACAAAATATTCCCAATTATCCTGTAGATGCTTCTGGTAAAAGAATAAGCCAATTGCCAATGTATCAATTTACACCTGATGGAAAGCTTGAGGTTGGGCTAAGCTGGGACCCGGGTGTTTTACTGACAGGCAAAGAAATATCATTTTTCGTGACATTCTTTGACCGCGCGAACGATAAGCCAAATCTTTTACCATTTGACTTTGTCCTAATACAAAATGGAAAGGAAATTGTGCGCCTCCCAAGTATAGCACAGGTTGGAATGAACGTGCCACATTATGTATTTGCAAATTCTGGCCCTACAACTATTAGAATTGAAAATATCGGAGGTGCAAAATCAGCTTTTGCTGAGTTTGGTACTACAGTGTATGACAATCCTGCTATTTCCTCACAAGCTGCAAGTAAGATAGCAGCACAGCGCAATAGTGCTAACAATCCTTCTAATAATCTCTTTAGAGTAAGCCCTCTAACACTTGTATATGTTGCATATGCTGTAATATTTGGGATTCCAGCTGCAGTAGCGGTTACTTATTTCATGTACAGGAAGGGAATAATTTAGTGTAATTTTATAGCAGTTACTGCTGTTTACATATACATATGCTCTTCTTCTATTCCTTGCAACTTCTTTTTTCTCTTCAGTTTTAGAAATTATGGCTATGGGTGTCAGGTTCGGATGTATGATACCTCTCTATCTGAATTGTTGCATGTGTTATATGGAATTGTGTTTCCAAAACAGAGTTTATTTGTTGTAGAATTGCCTGTGATTTTCGAGGGTCGATTACAACTATATGAGCAGATAATGCATGCATACCTGAAGTTATGGTCCATACATGGAGGTCAAATACACCTGTTATACCTTTTATCTGTAGCAGGGCATTTTTTACCATCTCATGTGGTATATTAGCTGGCGACCCTTCCATCAATATGTGAACGGCATTTTTCAAAATTGACCATGTTCTTGGAACCATAAACAATGCTAAGCCAATACTTATTATTGGGTCGGCAAGATAAAATTTAGTAGTCAATATTATAACACCAGCAGCGACAACACCTGCTGCGCCTATTGTGTCGCTAAGAGTTTCCAAATATACAGCTTTGACATTTAGACTCTGTTCGTGGTGATGATGATGTTGTTGTCCTTCTTTTATTGCCCCGTAACCTTCATGTCCATGGTGATGACTTCTATTGCCATCTACTATACTAAGCAATCGCATTCCAATAAAATTGACAACTATTCCAATTACCGCTGCTATTATTATAGGAAAGCCTTGAATTTCTGGAGGTTCAAAGATACGTCTGGCGGCCTCATAGACAATATATACAGAAAGTAGTATTAGCACTACACTATTGACTAGAGATGCCAGTATCTCCAGCCTGTAAAAACCATATGTTCTTTGAGGAGTTGCTGGTCTGCGTGTATAGTTAATAGCAAAAAGCGCTAAAGCAAGTCCTCCAACATCAGCAATCATATGCCCGGCTTCAGAGAGTAAAGCTAAACTATCAGTTAGTAATACAATTACTATTGCCGCCGCAAGATAACAAGAACTGAGTAGAAGTACAATTTGTAGTCTATGTGTTCGCTGTGAAGACTGGTTTTTTTGTATGTGTGACATTACGGCCTCACATAAATTAATAGAAAGAATCAGTAATGTGTAATGCGTTGTAAGTCATGGGAAACTTGTAGTTGCTTGTTGATGCGTAGACAGTCAAGCCAAGTAATTACATGTAACGTGCCATTTTATTTGTTTTGGGTCATAGTCATAGCTAACCTCTCCAAAGTACAAATGGACAGTCGTAGTAATTGTATGAAATATATTTTTATATCAACAGCATATATAGCCTCTTAGGCATGTCATTAAGATGCGCCGAATGTAGTTGTGCTCCTGAAGAATGCGAAAATATCAACGCTAGTCAGCGTTGCCAAAACTGTACAAAAGAAATTTGCTGCTGTACAGTAATTCACCGTCCTCTTCATTATGCAACACCTATGAGGTTTTCGCTAGTGAACAATGATGATTGCTGCTCTGAGGGAGTATGTAATAATGATATCAGTAGCAATAAGGCCACACAAGAGTTAAGGACAAAAAATAAGGAACTGATACATGAATTCTTCAGAAACGTAAAAAGTTTGTATGCTGCTGCGCTTGGTATTGAGATTCTCTGCATTGCTGCTGCTGAAGTTGGTGAAAATACGGGCTTGTATGTTCTTGGTTTCAACCATATAGGAATTCCGATTGCTTATGTAATGGGCTACGGCTTAGCTACTTTCACTACTTTTGTGACAATCCTTGGTCGATACAAATATGCTTCAGGCGATAAAATTGATAGTTGCTGTTCTGTACTAGAACAGGACACTAACAAAGACTTTCTTTCAAATATTGTTACAACATTTAAAAACTTTGGCTTGGGCTTGAGGAAACTGAAGGAACTGCCAAAGCAGCCAAATCTAAGAGAGATATTGAAGGCTAGCATAGTAATACTAGTTACTGCTGAAACAGCATGCATAATTACTGCTGAAACAGTAGACCTAATATTTTATAAACAAGCGATATATCTGTCGATTCCATTGGCTTTACTGGCTGGAGCATTTACAGTGGTAGCACCTGAAGCCTATAGAAAGATGAAGAAATCAAAAAGCGAATTCACTTGAGCTGACATAGAAGGGGAATGAACTCTGCAAGATAATGGTCTGCTATTCGGTACGGCTTGGCTGTGCCTTCTAAGTCTCGTTTATTTTGCACTCTAAAATGCGCTTTTTCCCTATCCTCTATCTATATGGCAATTTAGATTCAACTTGTGCTAGTGCAGACGTTACCTGACTTAGATTCTAGCCAGAGCTTGTCAATACTAGCAACACTTGCTGTTTGTCTCCTCCAGATTGCTCTCTTACTTCGGTAAGTTTGGTCCATTTATAGAGAAAATTCGCAATATGTGTAATCATCACGTGTAGTCTAAATGCTTTTTTGGTTCTACAAATGTCTAAAACTAACAAGTGAATAATCCACTTTTGAAATTCTGTAAAAAGCTTTTGATTTTCATCTCTATCCTTTATGTCTAGGCGTATGTGCATTGATTATATGGCGTTTAATTTCTTGAAGTGTTTCGAAGCGGCGGCCGCAATAGCTGCATGGAAATCTTAGTCGTTTTGTTTCCTCTGGTGACATGTTATTTTTTCCTGTGGCCTAAATAATTAATTTATACTTCTAGTTACCTTTCATGTAAGTTTAAACTGCAATTCTACTCCACGTTTCTCATTATAATTATAAATAAATGATTCATTTGTCGCAATAGGAAAGCTAGTTAATTCATTATTGTTTGCATTGCATTGTGGGCAATTATTATCTGTTGGTATTCTAGTGTTATTGAAATATGTAGCACACCAATAACATATATCACATAATACGAATATTGGTAATGCTGGTGGGTTGGTATGGCCTTCACGAGTCTTAGCAGTCAAACTTTGAGAATCATGGTTAATTAAAGAAGCTGTACTTTCCATTGGCACCATGCAAGTATGGCTAGTTGATTTATTAGTTTTAGATAACCATGTTAAGCCAGACTAAGGCCTATATGATAAGATATATGATATAGAAGCAAATACGGAGAAATCTGTTAAATTTTTTAAATATTTTGAGTACAGTCTATATTTTGCTACCTGTAGACATTGACAAAAAGAAGATGCACAAGTATCCACAAGCAGCGGGTTACTGCTCTGCTCTGTTTCCATCAGCCCGCTGCTTCTTTAAATAATTAGACTTTGTTAATTCAATAATCTATTGCACATGCAATATAAGATTACTACTATTTTCATTTTGAGCTTTCTGTATCTGCATTTCTTTTTCTTTTTGTTTTATTCTTAGTTTTGCCTTGTGTTTGTATTGTCTGGGTCCTATCCTTAATCTACATCCACAACAAGGACACCATAACCCATCCCATTTTATAAACAAGTCACATGTTTGACAGCGTTTCTGTCCAGTAGCATAACGACCAGAACCAAGCGGCTTGTGTGCCTTGTGACGTATACATATACCTTTACAAGACATTTTTTATTACTTCTGTGTTGTTGTT
>Ga0126310_10000267_pt1 | contig 16591 bp, 15 predicted proteins | sample Plot60_FD_92540 | JGI IMG/M metagenome (GOLD analysis project Ga0126310, IMG submission 92540) | Serpentine soil microbial communities from UC McLaughlin Reserve, CA, USA - Plot60 | ecosystem: Environmental > Terrestrial > Soil > Grasslands | place: USA: UC McLaughlin Reserve, Lake County... | reverse complement strand
TCGCCGTCCCGGATAACGGTCGCCTGCGGCGGCACGAGGTCGAAGAGAGCCCGCAGTGCGTCGCTTGTGCCACGACGCGAGCGCATCTCCATCCAGTGCCCGAACAGGACGAAGGTGACCAGCATGGCGGCGGCTTCGTAGAACGTCTCACCGCCCAGGAAGGTGATCAGGACGCTGAAGAGGTAGGCGGCGAGCACGCCCGTAGCTATGAGCACGCTCATGTTGAGGGTGCGGCTCCTAAGCGAGTAGTAGGAGCCGGAGATGAAGATCCAGCCACAATAGAAAACGACCGGGGTGGTGAGAAGGAGCATGACCACGTTCTCACCCAGCCCGAAGGTGGGTAGCCGCAAGCCCAGCAGGTTCATCCCTAGCGGCGAATAGAGCACCGTGGGAATGGTGAGGAGCAAGGCGACGAAGAATTTGTTGCGCATGTCGCGTTCCATCGCCTCGGCCATGGCGGGGTCGGACATGTCGTGGCCCATGTGGTCCCCAGTGTGGTCGTCCGTGTGGCCGCTGTGGTCGGCCTGGGTGGCGGGAGCCTCGTATTGCATCCGGTCGTGCTTGGTCCCCATCGAGATGGGCTGCGCGTCGACCCCGTGTCCGATGTGTTGCATCCGCCGATCGGGAGGCGCCATGGCCTCGTGGTGATGCCCCTCCCCGGCCTCGGTCGGCCCGCAGTCGCAGCCCGTGTGCGTGATCGCCCCCTCGATGTCTTGCGGGCCGATCTTGGTCGGATCGTAGCCGACGCGCACGAGGTCGTTCTTCCAGTCCAGCCGCACGTCGGTCACGTGCGGCTGGGCTCGCAGGGCTCGCTCTACGGCGTCGGCGCAGCCTCGGCAGTGCACGCCCCCGAGGTTGAAGTCACCGTGGCGTGGGGAGGGATCGTGGGCGCCGGTCTTTGACGCGGCTTCTGGATCGATACTGCTCATCTCGACTACTCCTCTCGAACGCTTCGACCTTCTCGCTTGCGGCCCATGTTCACAGAACAGCGTAGGCACAGTACCGCGTAAGGTTCGAGGAACCGGCCCGAGGCTCCTCGGGCCCATGGTGGGTACACCCGTCGCGCTGACGCGAGCGGTTGCGTAGCGCCAGGATCATCGGAATGATCTGCGTCCTCATCGTTTCTCCCTAGCCTCCTAGCCTTCCTGGTACCACTGCTTACGCCACTGCTTCATCTGCTCGATCTCCCTTTTCTGAGCGCTCACTATGTTCTCCGCGAGATTCTTGGCCTCCGGAATCTTGCTCTTCTCGCGGGCGAGTTGGGCCATGTATATGGCCGACCGGTGGTGCGGGATCATGGCGTCTATGAACGCCTCGTCGAAGGGCTTGCTCTGGGCCAAGTGCTGCGGGTTCATCATCATGCCCATCGAGCGCATCTGCTCCTTGCTCATCTCCATGGGCACCTGCGAGGTACCGAACTCTTCCCGTTTGATGGACTTCAGCTCTTCGATCTCGGCCTGCTGGGTGGAGACGATGTTCCGGGAGAGATCCTTTATCTCTTCGTGCTCGGCGTTGTCGAGCGCGACCTCGGCCATCTCTATTGCTCCCTGGTGGTGAGGGACCATCGCGTCGATAAAGCGCTCGTCGGAGTACTCGCCGTTCTGCATGACCATCTGTCGTGCCATGCCCTTGGAACCCATGCCCATGGAGCCGTGGCCCATCTGGCCGTGGCCGCCGGACTCATCGCCCTGCTGAGTACCCCCTGCGCCACCGCAGGCTGCCAACAGGAAGGCCACCGCCAAGAGCAGCGCGGTCGGCCACGCCTTCGTCAGAAGCGCCTTCAAGAGAACCCCCTTATTTGGTGGTGTTCGGATCAGGTCCCTAGAGCCCCCGTGTTATCGGGGCGAAGAGCCTCTTATAGCCTGAACACCCGAAGGGTGAGTGGTGTAGGGGTTGGTGGGGGACGTAACACGGCAGGCACCCGACGCAGAATCACGGGCCAACGCGCGTCGAGTCCAATCCGCAACGGCGTGCGCTTGGGTAGCAACCCCAAGAGCAGGCCGAGGATACCGACGGCAAGGACGGCGAAGTACTCCGTGCTCGTCGCGTGCCCGGCGGGGCGCCCGTGCGCGTCACCCGCGCCGGCCGCGGCGTGGTGCTCCGCCGGATGCTCCGCGTCTCCGGCGCACTGCGGAGCGTAGCAGATCAGGTGCAGGGCCCCGAAGACCCCGTGGCAGAGGAGCAGCGTGCCGATGAGCACCAAGGATAGCGGCCTTGTGCCAGGCAGCTTCATCGGTGTTCCGACCCGACCTTGCTAGATGTCGGCGAGCGCATCCTACCGTTCGGCTGGGATGCTCGTTCGTCTACCCTCCGCAAGAAGGGTCTCCGCTCTGCGGGCCGCTCCGTAGGTTCGACCGATGTCCTTTCAGCGCCCATGTCCGGCTCCAGTATGGAGGATTGTGTCGCGGCCACCGATGCTTCTCATGACTAATATTGCCGTCTTGGTTGGCCAATCTTGATCAACCTGGCGGCCGTGGTGCCGATCTCCTAAGCCGCCACGGTGTAGCCGGCCTCCGCGATGGCGTCCTCGAGGTCCTCCGTAGTCACCGTACCCTCGTCGTAGGAGACCTCGACGGTGCCCTTCTCCACGTCGGCGTTCGAGCTTTCTACCCCGGGGATCTTGCCCAGCTCGCCCTCGACGGCCGCCTTGCAGTGACCGCAGTGCATGTCCGGAACCCTAAGCGTCTTCTCGGTCATCATCGCTCCCTCCTTCTGGATGGTACTCGCTAAACTCTCAGGAACCGCTCCACGGCGGCGGTGAGTTCCTCGATCTTCTCGTCTGCCTCCTCGCCGTGCTCGACGGCCCGCCGCACGCAGTGCTCGACGTGGTCCTTGAGCACTATCGTGCCCACCTTCTCGAGGGCGGAGACGACGCTGGCGATCTGGGTGAGGACGTCTATGCAGTAGGTCTCTTCATCGACCATCCTCTGCACGCCCCGAACCTGGCCTTCTATCCTCCTTAGACGCTTCTGGAGCAACTCCTTGTCCTTGGCCTTTATGTAGCCATGAACAGTTCCTTCCGTGGAGCCCGCCTGGCTTCTGTGTGTTGCGTCCACCGCTCGTTCCTTTCTCTATACTTGCACCCGGCGCAACCGCAGGGCGTTCGAAAGCACGGTCACCGACGAGAGCGCCATCGCCGCCGCGGCCAGCACCGGGTTGAGGAAGCCGTACTCCCCGAGCACGGGGCTCAAGACCTCCGGCACGCCCCCGTCGGAGAAGAGCGGGTAGAATACCCCCGCCGCCACCGGGATGAGGGCCACGTTGTAGGCGAAGGCCCAGAACATGTTCTGCTTGATGTTCCTCACCGTCGCCTTCGACAGGCCGATAGCCCGTGCCACCCCGCGGACGTCGCCGGAGATCAGGGTCAGGTCGGCGGCCTCCATGGCGACGTCGGTGCCGGTGCCTATGGCTATCCCGACGTCGGCCTGAGCGAGCGCGGGGGCGTCGTTGATGCCGTCCCCGACCATGCCAACCCTCTTTCCCTCGGCCTGGAGCCTTTTGACCTCGTTGGCCTTGTCCTCGGGCCTGACCTCCGCCACCACGCGGTCCACGCCGAGCTCCCGCGCGATCGCCTCGGCGGTACGTCGGTTGTCGCCGGTTAGCATGGCGACTTCGAGCCCCAGGGCGTGCAGACGCCGGACGGCTTCCCTGGACTCCTCGCGTGCCGCGTCCGCGACCGCCAGGAGCCCCACAGGCCGGCCATCAACGGCCACGAACACCGGCGTCTTTCCCTCGCGCCCCACCTCCTCGCCCCTCGCCACGAGCCCGTCCTCGTGGGCGCCCGACTCGGAGAGATAGCGGCGGCTTCCGACCAGGACCTCCCGGCCTTCTACGCTGGCGCGTACCCCGCCGCCCGAGACGGCCTCGAACCCCTCGGCTTCGGCGAAGGAGAGCTCCCGCGCCTTCGCACCCCTGACGATGGCCTCTCCGAGTGGGTGTTCGCTGCCACGTTCGGCGGAGGCGACGAGCCTCAAGAGCTCCACGTCGTCCATCCCGTCCCCGACGACCACGTCGGTTAGCTCTGGCACGCCCCTGGTGAGGGTGCCGGTCTTGTCCAGCACCACCGCGTCGAGCTTGTGGGCGCCCTCGAGGGCCTCCCCGCCCTTGATCAGGATGCCGGACTCGGCGCCCTTGCCGGTGCCGACCATGATCGAGGTCGGCGTCGCCAACCCCATCGCACACGGGCAGGCGATGATCAGTACCGCCACCGTGTTGAGAAGCGCGAAAGTGAAGGCGGGTTCTGGCCCGAACACGAGCCAGATCACGAACGTAAAGACGGCCACGCCCATGACCGCGGGTACAAAGACGCCGCTGATCCTGTCGGCGAGGCGCTGGATGGGGGCCTTCGACCCCTGCGCCTCCTCGACCATCCGCACGATCTGCTGCAGGGCGGTATCCTCGCCGACCTTCGTCGCCGCGAAGCGGAACGACCCGGAGGTGTTCATGGTGGCCCCGATAACCTCGTCGCCCGCGCGCTTGGTCACGGGGATGGACTCGCCCGTGATCATGGACTCGTCGACCGCCGATTCGCCGGAAATCACCCTGCCGTCGACGGGCACTTTCTCGCCCGGCCTGACGACCACGGTGTCACCGACCCGCAAGTCCTCAACGGGCACGTCGGCCTCTCCCCCATCCCGCGCGACCCGCGCCGTTTTGGCCCGCAGCCCTGCGAGCCTCTTTATCGCCTCGTTGGTACGGCCCTTAGCCCTGGCCTCCAGAAGACGTCCCAGCAGGATCAGGGTGACGATGAGGGCCGAGGTGTCGAAATACACGTCCGCCCTGCCGTCTGCGAAGAGCCCCGGCGCCAGGGCGGCCACAGCGCTGTAGAGGTAGGCCGCGCTGGTACCCATGACCACTAGCGTGTTCATGTTGGCCTGCCCGTGCCTGAGGGCCCCCCATGCCCCACGGTAGAACCGCCGCCCGGCCCAGAACTGCACGGGCGTGGCGAGGACGAGTAGCCCCAGGTTCAGCCACGCCACCGGTATGGGGGGCATGAAGCCGAGCATCATCGGCAAGCTCCCGACGAGAATGAGCGCCGTGAGCACAGCCGCGAGAAGGAAGTCGGCCTTGAGCTTCCCGTACGCGCGCTCGCGCGAGCCCTCTACCGAGCTTTCGACTGAAGCACCCTCGTCCTCCCGCACGACACCGTAGCCGGCCCCCTCGACGGCCTTCTCCAGGTCTTGGGGTCCCACCTCGCCCGCGACGTAGCCCACCGTCGCCTTTTCGTTGGCGAGGTTCACGCTCGCCTCCACGACGCCGGGCAACTTCCTCAGCGCCCGCTCGACCCTGCCCACGCAGCTCGCGCACGTCATGCCCGTCACCCCGAAGGTCCTCTCGCGCACGTCCGCGCCGTAGCCCGCGTCTCGTATGAGACGGATCAGCTCGTCAGGCTTCGTGGTCTCGGGATGGTAGGCCACGCTCGCCTCCTCCGAGGCTAAGTTCACGCTCGCCTCCGCAACCCCCTCGCTCTCGGTGAGCGCGCGTTCGACGCGTCGCACGCAGGAGGCGCAACTCATCCCCGTGATGGGGATGGTGATCCGTACCTGTTGCGCCTTCGCATCGGCGGTCTCCATGCCGAACTCCTCAACTCGCGCGTCCGTATGCTCCCTATACTATACCCCCCCATCCCATGTATCAAGCAAAAGGCTCGAAAGGCTAATAGTCATATCTAAGACTCGCGCCGGGTCCGGTATTCACCAGATGGAGAGACGGCGGGCACGGTACCTTCTCTTCTAATGTTGCATCCCTCAGCATGTAGTCACACGCGCATAGTTGATCGACGCAAATTGATTAGCACCACGCCCAACGTGCATCAAGACCCGCACTGGACAACCCTGACTGGGCAGACACGCCTCCGACGGAATGGAGAAAGACTTGGAATGGGGTCTACTGCTGACGATTCCTCCCGTACTCGTTTCGAGGGCTTTGTGTTTTCGTCCGTTTTGCAGGCGAAACGAAGAGCCGACGAGCGGACTCGAACCGCTTTCCTGCTCATTACGAGTGAACTATTCCTACTGGACGATTCTCTGCTTCACTCTACTTGACAACCATCGCTACCAACGTGAGCGCCGGAGTGTCATGCGGTGTAACGAACGTCTTGTGGTATGTGTTCTCGTTTTCGAGCGCGGCGGCGAAGGTGCGGGCTACGTCTTCGCGGGGGATCTCACCGCGTCTCTCTAGCTTCTCGGCCGCCTCTATGGTGCCTGTGCCCCCATCCTCGGTCAGGCTGCCCGGACGGATGACGCTTTAGTCGAGACTACTGCTCCTCAGTCGCTCGTCGGCGCGGGCTTTGGCGCGGAGGTAAGGACGCATCGCCTCGGAACTTGCCTCGGGGTCGCCCGCGCCCATAGCACTGAGCATCAGGTAGCGGCGCACCCCACGCTCTTCCGCAGCCTCGAGCAGCTTGGCGGCGAAGACGATGGCGTCGCACCCCTCGACCGCCGTCCCTACTGCCCCTTCGACCTCCTCGGCTTCGAGGTCGACCACCACCGGCTCGGCGCCGTCGGCCTCGACGTCGCCCGTCTGCTCCTCTTTGCGGACGAGCCCTTTGACCTCGTGTCCATCTTTTACCAGCATTCGTACCAGACGCCTCGCCGTCTTGCCGTGCGCACCAGCGATCAAAACCCGCACTCAACTACCTCCTTCGAGCCAGAACCATCCCGAAGTTTACAGCGGATCGAGGAAGGGTCCACCCTCCCTCGATCCGCGCTTGTCAGCATTTCAGCACTTCAGCAAGTACCCGCCGGTGAGGCTCCCTGGGACATGATGCGGGGCCTTATCCACCGCATAGCGAAACGAACGCGAGCCGCGCCCCAACAAAGCTGACCAGCTGAAATGCTATCACGGAGATGCCGTCGCAGAAGCGGACGGCGAAGCGGTCGGGGACGCCGTAGGCGATGCGGTCGGCGACGGGGATGCAGTCGGGCCGGTCGTCTCGAGAGGCACGGTAGCCGGGGTAGTCGCCGGCTGGGTCTTGGGCTGCTGAGTTGGAGAATCGGTCGGCGTTTCGTAGAACGGGGACAGCAGCGCGGACAACACAACGGCAACGGCTACAGCGGCCACCGTGCACACGGGCGCGAGGACGATAGCCAGAGGCACGCGCAGCCACTCGGAAACCCTTCCGCCAAGCATGTAGTAGAGGAGCAAAGCGAACACGACAAGCACGCCTGACAACAGCCACAAAGGGAATCCAAGGTCCAGTACGCCCATGCTTCTAATCCTTCCAGCGCATCGCTGCGACCACACAAGCGACACCGGCGGCGATGCCGACGACCAGTACAGAGAGGATCCCTGTGAAAGCCCAGACTATGACGCAGACCAGTTCCCCGCAGAGCAACGCCAGCGTCAGGTATCCCGTCGGCGGGATCCTCATCGGGCCTCAACTCCCTCTCTTCGGTGATCTACAGGGCGTAGCCTAGAGGATAGACGTAACGTTCCCGTAACGATCCGATAACACTGGACAACATTGTAGTACGGAAGGCGTTCTCGCGAATCGAAGAAGCCGGAGTGTGCCGGGGGGCGACAACGGAATAGGATCGGGCCGGTAAGGAGGGGGAAGGTACCGGAGGCCCGATCCTATGGGTAATGTCGCCGGGCCTCGGGGTCCTGAGAGAGGGGTCCTCGCCCGGTCTTGCACTACTTTACGATGCCGATAGCAGGCGGCGCATCCCTCAAATGAGTGATTTTTTGGCGATCCGGAGAGTTTTTGGCGTTCACAGCCTGATCTGAGGCTATCCCTGATCCAGGTACCTCCGGAGCGCCCTGGCGTAAGCCGGCGCCAGCTTCCTGGCCCTGGCCCAGTCCTCGGGGCTAACGCCGAGCCTGGCGCTGCGGCGGATCTGGTGGAGGTCGTCCTCCAGGCTGCCGGTGTCCTCGCCGACCAAGAACTCCTGGCGCATGGCCTCGAGGTCCTCTTTGCTCAGCCTCCTCCGACGGTCTCCCATGCATCCTCCTCTCGCCGAAAGAGCAGGGACCGCCCTAAGCGTAACCCCACCCCACCGCAGCGGCAACGGCCGGTGCCCCGAATTTTCCCTACGATCCCACGACATCGGCCCCGGAAGTCGATCTTCGGGGTGGTAAGGGATGGTCCTCTCGTGCAAAATACGCTCGTCCGCCGCCGGCGGCACCGTTGTAGGGGAGCGTGACCGGGAGAGCTTCCCGGCCGGTAAGCAGAGGAGAGCCACGGGTGCGATCAAGAATGAACCTCGTCCGGGGAGCAGCGACCTTTATCACGCTCCTGGTCTTGCTGGTCCTGGCACCGGTCTCCTCGCCCGATCGGGCCCTGGCCCAAAAGGCGACGTCCCAGGCGCCTCCCGGAGCCCCGAAGCTGGACGCCGGGTCCTGGACGCTCATCGACGCGAACACGGGCCTCTATCTGGCGGGCAAGGATCCTGACAAACGGGTCGCTATAGCATCGACGACCAAGATCATGGTCGCCCTCGTGGCGCTGGATGAGGGCGTGGACCTCGACGAGCAGGTGACCGTCTCGGAGGACGCGGCCTCCTACGCGGGGTCCATCTACAGCAACATCGGCCTCTACCCCTACGACCAGGTGAGCGCCAGGGACCTCCTTACGGCGGCCCTGGTCCCTTCTGGTACCGACGCGGTATACGCCCTGACCGAGCACCTGGGGGACGGTAGCGTGAAGGAGTTCGTCGGTAAGATGAACGATAAGGCCAAGGAGCTTGGCCTTAAGAACACCCACTACGAGAATCCTGCCGGCATCGACTCCGACGGCAACTACTCGAGCGCAAGTGACCTTGCGAAGATAACCAGGGAGGCGATGAAGTACCCCGAGTTCCGCGAGATCATCGGCAAGCCCGAGGCCACCATATCGACGCAAGACAGAAAGATAGATGTCGTCAACACCAATTTGCTCGTCGTTCCTAATTCGGGCTACGATTACGGGCCGGCGACGGGCGTCAAGACGGGCACCTCCGTCCGGGCCGGGCCCTGCGTCGTGGCCTCAGCACAGAGCGACGACGAATCCTACATCGCCGTCGTGCTCGACGCCGCGGGGGACCTGCAACGTTTCGAGGCGGCTCGGACGGCGCTCGAGTACGGCTTCGGCGAGTACGAGCGCGAGCCCCTCGTCGAGCGCGGCGACCCTTATGCGGAACTGAAACTGCCCTACCGCAGGGGCGAGACGGTGAAGCTCGTCGCCGAGAGGGACGTATCCGCGCTCGCCGGCCCAGGCCTGAAGGTCGAGCGGCGTCCGACCAATAAGGAGGCGCCGCCCTCAGCCGAAACCGGACGCGAGCTAGGCAGCGTCGCCGTTTCGGTGGACGGCCACAGCGTGGGGAGCAGTCCCCTGGTCGTCCAGAAAGGCTACGAAGAGGCCTCCCTGTGGCAGAGGGTAACGTACTGGGCCGGGGGGCTGAAGCGCTGGATCCTGTCCCGCTGAGCGCCGGCCGGATCTAGGCTCAGAGGGCGGGGTCGAAGGCCCCACCCTCGCGACCCCATGAGAGGCGTGTACACTCGCTCGTGGCGGGTAGAATAGATCCCATGCACCAGGACCTCCTCGACAACCGTTACGCACTGGTAGAGTCCCTTGGTTTTGGAGGTATGGGCGAGGTCTACCTGGCCCACGACGAAGTACTGGACCGCGACGTCGCCCTCAAGATGCTCAGGAAACCCTACGCCGGCGACGAGGGGTTCGCCGAAAGGTTCAGGCGCGAGGCTCTCAGCGCCGCTTCGCTCTCACACCCGAACATCGTCCAGGTCTACGACAGGGGCGAGACGGCTGACGGCACCTCCTACATCGCGATGGAGTACGTTTCGGGCGGCACCCTGAAAGAGCAGATCGAAGCGAAGGGACCGTTCGAAGCCCCCAAGGCCGCCGCCGTGGCGGCCCAGATCGCCGAGGCGCTCGGAGCCGCTCACGAGCGCGGTGTGATCCACCGCGACATAAAGCCGCAGAACGTTGTGGTAACCTCCTCCGGCGACCTCAAGGTCACCGACTTCGGTATAGCGAAGGCGGCCTCCGTCGTCACGAGCTCCGCGTCGGGCGCCGTCTTCGGCACTGCCGGCTACATCTCGCCCGAGCAGGCCCTGGGGGACCCGGTTGATCCCGCCAGCGACCTCTACTCACTCGGTGTCGTCATCTACGAGATGCTGACAGGCGAGCTGCCGTACACAGCCGACAACTCCATAGCCGTGTGCATGAAGCACGTCACCGAGCCACTGCGCCCACCTAGGAGTCTGAACCCCGCCATCCCCGAGGAGATCGACGCCGTGGTCGTAAAGCTCCTCGCCAAGGACCCTGCGGACCGCTACCCAGGCGCGGCGGAACTCCTGGCCGACCTCGAACGCGTACGTGTAGGCCTACCTCCGGTCCTGGGGGCCGAGGCCACGACGGAACCCCTGAGCAAAGTGCCGCCAGCCACGCACCGCAGTGACACCGGGCCGCGAAGGCGAAGGGCGTCGCGGATCCTGGCGGTCGCGGCCGTCGCGATGGTGGCCCTGCTCAGTACGGTCCTCCTCGGCCTCCTGCAAGAGGGGCCGGGAGGGGGAGCCCTGCCCCGCGCACAAGGCGTGGCCCGCGGTCTCATAGACCCACCCCGCGCCGCGCACGCAAGAACAGCCGAGTCAGCAGAGGAGCTGTCCCCCGACGCACCACCGGCAGCATCACCCGCAGCCTCGAGTTCGTCCGCATCATCGGCCCCGCCCGCAACCTCGGATTCGCCCGCGGTCCCCACCACGCCCCCTAACAACGCCCAGACCCCGAGCCAGTCACAGTACGGCGCAGGCGGCAACTAAACCGATTCGCACGTATATAGACCTACGGCGAATCACGCATTCGACCGCGAGCGAAAAAGCTGAAGTGCTGGCATGCCGACGATGCTATATTCGCACCCTGGAGGATCAACGAGGGAAGGAGCATCGATTGGCCGGGTTGGATGTCGGGCAGAAGATCACAGACTTCGAGTTGCCGGACCAGCAGGATTATCCCTGGAGCCTCTCGGGCCAGTTGGAGCAAGGACCTGTGATGCTGGTCTTCTACAGGGGCGACTGGTGTCCTTACTGTAACGGGCAGCTGGCCACCTACGCCAGGGAGTTCGAAGAGTTCGAGGGGCGAGGGGTACAACTCGCCGGCATCAGCGTCGACCCCCCACCCAACAACGCGAGGATGGTCGGCAAGCTCTTGCTTCCTTTTCCCCTCCTTAGCGATCCCGAGGGAGAGTTCGCCCGTCTGTGCGGCCTGTGGGACGCGGAGGAGGGCGTGGCCGTGCCTTCCATCGTCGTCGTAGACCAGTCGGTGGAGGTACGCTACCTCTACTCGGCCACAGACGCTGCCGACAGACCGAGAGACGATGAGGTCTTCCCGGTCCTCGACGAGCTCGAAAGCAGGATAGAACGCCTCACGGGCGGACCGGAGTTCCGGGTAGGAGCGGCGCAGGCGAGGGAGAGCAGCGTCCGCCCGGAGCGACCCGCCATGGAACTCGAGGAGCTAACCTCCTACTATAATGGCGTCTCCTTCACCACCGAGCTCTTCAAAGATAGGTTCGAAGGGTGGGGCCGCTCCGGAAAAAAGGCGTTCACGGAACTCGACTCTTACCAGCAGATGGTAAGCCGTTACGTGAAAGCCCTGGAAGAGACCATCGAACTACAGTAGCGATTTGCTTCAGCAAATCGCGCTATCAGCCGTCAGCTCTTGTTTGCTGAAAGCTGACGGCTGACTAGCTGATAGAGACGGAGGCTGCTTGGATCTGTTTCTCGAGGAGGGTAGCGGACGGCTCAGGGCACTGTGGCGGTTGGCGATCCAATACTGGGCCTACTGGGAGCTCGTCCAGCTCTCGAACCTGCTCCTGGCTGCGTGGGTCTCTGTGGGTTCCGGCGGACCTGGTGTCTCCCTCGTACTCCCGCTCCTGAGCGGCGTGATCAGGCTGTTGGCAGTGATCATGAGCGTGTGGCTGGCGGGGCGCCTCCTCGACAGACGGCCTTTCTCGGCGTTCGGGTTCCATCTCGGCGCCGGATGGTGGCTCGACCTGCTCTTCGGGATGGTCCTCGGCGCACTGATCATGACGACGGTCTTCCTCGTCGAGCTGCTGCTCGGGTGGGTCAGGGTAACAGGCTCTTTCGAGACCCACGGGGCCGACGCTTCTTTCGCCGTCTCCATACTCTTCCCCGCCGCCGCGTTCCTATGCGTGGGCGTCTACGAGGAGACACTCTCTCGGGGCTACCAGCTCAAGAACATCGCCGAAGGCCTGAACTACCCCTCCCTCGGTCCCCGCGGCGCCATCCTGCTCGCCTGGGTCCTCTCCTCGGTCTTCTTCGGCGTGCTCCACGCCGACAACCCGAACGCCACGCCCCTCAGCACACTCAACATCGTCCTCGCCGGCCTGCTCCTTGGCCTCGGCTACGTGCTCTCCGGGGAGCTTGCGATCCCGATAGGTTTGCATATCACCTGGAATTTCTTCCAGGGCGCAGTCTACGGCTTCCCCGTCAGCGGCTACGGATCTTTCGGCGCAACTTTCCTGACCACGGAGCAGGGCGGACCCGAGATCTGGACCGGTGGGTCATTCGGCCCCGAAGGCGGGTTGCTCATTCCCGCCATCATGCTCTTTGGCATGCTGCTCATAGTGCTCTGGACACGCCTGCGCACCGGTAAGGCCTCACTCCACACCCCCATCGCAGAGCGCCGCGCCTAAAGCGGCTCGCAAAAGGTCAATCCTTTGCTCACCGCGCTGTCAGCGATCAGCCCTCAGCTCTTGTTTTTTGGCTGACAGCTGACTGCTGACCAGCTATTTTCCCGAGGCCTCTTTCATCAAGGCTTTGTACGCCTGATGCAGATAGTCGGAGACGGTGACCACGGAGAACAGGGCGGCAACGAGGCGGGTTACGCGCGGAGCGAGCACGAGGCCGTAGGTGAGGAGTGAGGCCACCCATACGCTGAGGCAGAACTGACACGTCAGGAGCTCTCCTACGGACCTTCGCAACCCTTTACCCCTGGGCTTCTCGTCGACCTTCTTGGGACTCTCCTTCTCCTCGAGTTCGGTAAACGGGGCGCGCAGGGGGCTCGTTATCGCATCCTGGGAACCGACCAGGCTCAACTTGTGCGTCGCCATTCCGAGCAACGCTATGTCCCTGGCGTCTACCCTTTCTGGGATGGACCTGCCAGAGAGCCTGGCCGCCAGAAGGAAGGCCGCGAAGATGAGGTTGAAAGCCCCGGCCAGCACACCGTAGGAGGATAGCGATATATCTTCGCCCTGCTTGTACCCCTCGAAGATCTCCTCGGACGGCCTGCCGTGGCTCATGATCGCTCCTCGCGTAACTATGCTCTTCCGTTCGCGCCCTCAGTGGATATCCCCCCTGCGTCACGATGCCTAAACATGCGCCCCGACCTCACGGGGCGCTGCTGATCCTCCAGTTCACCTTTCCATCAAGGGGATCTTCACCCAGCTCGAAACCGTCGTCCCCGCGCGCCAGGCGCAGGACGTGCAACCCACCGTCTTCGGGGTGAGAGAAGTAGCCCTCGGCGGAGTCCCCGGCGCCGAAGACCCTGAGTTCGATCTCACCCCACTCGATGCCCTCCGTACTCTGCGCGAGCCTGGCGTGTGGGATCGCCGCGCCTTCCCTGACGAGCATCACGACCGGGACCTCACCGGCATGCACGTGGTGCCAGCGGGGGCCCTCGAGGGTATCGCCTCGCTGGTAGTCGCTCCAGAGCCCCGGCGGAAGGTAGACGTCGCGGCTCCTCGCCTCCTCCATCAAAGGCGCGACGAGGATATCCGTACCGAAGAGGTATTCGTCTTCTATCAGCCAGGAGGTCCTGTCCTCAGGATACTCGAAGAACAGGGTGCGCAACATCGGATGCCCCTCCCTGCAGGCGTGTGCGGCCTGGGCGTAGATGTAGGGCATCAGCCGGTACCTGAGTTCGACCGTCCGCCTGAAATCGCAGGCGAACCCCTCATCGTACTCCCACGGCTCGGTGGGGGGAGTGCCGTGGCATCTGCTGTGCGAGGTGAGCACGCCGAGCGCGAGCCAGCGCCGGTAGAGGTCCTCCGGCGTCGCAAAGGGGAAGCCCCCTATGAAGTGGCTCCAGAACGAGAACCCGCAAAGGCCCAAAGAGAGCCCGCCCCTCAGCGTCCCCAGCATCCCGCCGTCGGAGTTCTCGGCGTCCCCGCCCCAGTGCAAGGGATAACGCTGGCTGCCCGCCCAGGCGCTGCGTGCGAAGGTGGTGCCGTTGCCCGTGACCTCTTCCGTCGCTCCGGCGACCGCTTTGTTGTAGCGTAGTGGGTAGAGGTTGTGCTCGTGGAAGCCACCCTTCCTGGAGGCGTACGTGCCCGAGAGGGGTGCTGCCTCGCCGAAGTCCGACGTGAAGATACCGACGCCCGCCTCCAGCAGTCCGACCAGCTTCTCGCGGTACCAGCGCGCTGCCCCGGGCTTGCTCAGGTCGATAACGGCGTCGTCGACGGGGGGCTCGCCGCTGGCGGTAAGAACCACGAAATCCCTCTCTATGGCCTCACGGTGAAGCCTGTTCTTGGGGTTGAAGTAGGGGAGCTGCCACAGGCTGACGCGGAAGCCGTCCTCCTTGAGGTCGGAGAGCATCCTCTCGGGGTCGGGGAAGCGCGACGGCGAGAACTCGAAGTCGCAGCGGTGGGGAACCTCGGGCCAGCCGGTGTCGATGTGGATCACATCCGAGGGGATCCGCTCCCGGCGCAGCTTCTTCGCGACCTCGCGGACCTCCTTCTCCGAAGAGTAGGTCTGGCGGCCCATCCAGAGCCCGAAGGTCCACAGGGGAGGGAGCGGGGCGCGCCCGGTGAGCGCCGTGTACTCGGAGAGGATCTCTTTTGGGGAGCCGAAGAAGAAGAACAGGTCGAGCTGATCGTCGCCAAGGTACATCACCGCCGCCCCGTCGTGCGAACGCCCGAGGTCGAACGTAAGCGGCGCGCTGGTGTGCACGAAGACGCCGTAGCCGCGACTGCTCATAAAGAACGGGACAGGCTTGTACATGTTGGGCGTCTGGGCACTGTAGGCGTCGTAGGTCCAGAGAACCAGCTTCTGGCCGCGCTTGTCCAGGCGGGTGAAGGACTCCCCACAGCCGAAGAGCTTCTCCCCCGGCGAGAGCCCGAAGCTGGCCGCGATGTGCCTGTGGAACGTGGCCGTGTTGCGCACGAAAGAAAGGGGCGTCGGCCTCGCGTTGACAACGCCACTGGCATCGGAGAGGTTACGAGTGCGGGTCAATAGCCCGCCCGAAGCGTCCCTGAACTCGAAGCGCAGAGGGTCTTTCTCCAGGGTCACCGAGCCACAAGGACCGCGGTAGGTAATAGAGGATCCCTCACCGCCCGCCCCCCAGGAGTCATCTGTCGGGGGCTCGCCCACGAGCATGAGTGATGGTTCCCCACGGACTCCTTCCGGCCTGGCGGACAACCTGAGGCGTAGAGTGCGCGGGGTCACGAAAGAGAGATCGAAGGGGAGCGCCCGGTCGTCCTCGTACTCATCCGGTGGCAAGTCTTCCCAGATTTTGTAGTCCTCGAACTGGGTGGTGATCTGATGGTATGAGACGCGTTGCTTTAGCGCGAGGCTCTTCCAGCATATCTTCCCTGAAGCGCTCTCGGGGTCGAACTCCTCGACCCTGTCGCCGACGAAGAAGTGGTTCTCCTGCCTGGAGAACTCCTCGCCCACGTCCACCGGCTCGTTCTGAAAGACGACGCCGAACTCCCCCATGAACCCCTACCTCCCTCGAAGATCTCTCTGTGCTCCGGCAATCCCCATTATCCGCGCTCTCAAAACCGCGTGCCGGTAGGAGAGGCATGACCTGACAGTTTGATGCTGCAAGAAAAAGGGCAAATGATCGCAAGGGACGAGCGAGACGAACGCGCGACCAAACGGCCCGGACAGGAAGGACGACCACATGACGGAAGACCAGCACACCCAGCAGGACCCGACCCGGCAGTATCCGCAGCCTGAGTACCCGGAGCAGACCCAGATGGACCAGCATCCAGGTCTGGAGCAAGAGATGCGGCCCGAGCCGGACTACGGCGTCGAGACCTACAAGGGGAGCGGCAAGCTCGAAGGCAAGAAGGCGGTCATAACCGGCGGTGACTCGGGCATAGGGCGGGCCGTCGCGCTCGCCTTCGCCCGCGAGGGCGCCGACGTCGTGCTCTCCTACCTCGAAGAGGAAGAGCCAGACGCCGAAGAGGCGGCGCGGTCCGTCGAAGACTCGGGGCGCAAGGCCATCAGGGTGCCTGGAGACGTGGCCGATGAGGCCCAGTGCCAGGAGCTAATCCAGAGGGCCGTAGACGAGTTCGGCCAGATAGACGTCCTCGTCAACAACGCGGCCCACCAGATGACGGTCGAAGGGATAGCCGACGTCTCGACCGAACTGCTCGACCGAACCTTCAAGACCAACATCTACGCCATGTTCTGGCTCGTGAAGGCGGCGCTCCCGCACATGCCCGAGGGTGGTTCGATCATCAATGTAGGCTCCATCCAGGCCTACCAGCCCTCGCCCCCCCTCCTGCCCTACTCCAGCACGAAGGGCGCCATCATCACCTTTACCAAGGGTCTCGCCGTTGACGTAGCTTGCCTCCTGGGAGGCGAGGAATACGAAGGCAGGGGCGAGCTCGGCGGGCTGGGCCGGGCGGCC
>Ga0126310_10000266_pt1 | contig 16591 bp, 18 predicted proteins | sample Plot60_FD_92540 | JGI IMG/M metagenome (GOLD analysis project Ga0126310, IMG submission 92540) | Serpentine soil microbial communities from UC McLaughlin Reserve, CA, USA - Plot60 | ecosystem: Environmental > Terrestrial > Soil > Grasslands | place: USA: UC McLaughlin Reserve, Lake County... | reverse complement strand
TGGGTGCAATTACAGATCTTCAAGTTAGTCCATATGATGGCTACCTATATGCTGTTTCATTTTCTGGAGGTAAGATATACAGAATACTTCCTGCAACTACAACTACAACAGCAGTAGCTAGTGATAGCGGTGGCGGTGGTAGTAGTAGTAGCAGTAGTACAAATTCAACAAGCTCTTAGCAATGCATATTACATTTTTTCTTGCATAAACCATTTAGATGACATAGGATCTAAATACCATGCTAATGGCGTAAAATGATAAACCCCCTTAACACATAGGTATATAGAATGATTGATCCAAGTTATTGTAGTTAATATGCCTATCAGCCTGACCAAAGCAATAAAGAGTACTCATAGACATCCAATTAACAGGATTCTGCACTGCATTGGAGCTCCTATTTACATTACGGGAATAGCATTAATAGTGAATAGTTTGGTATCGGGAATCAGGTTTCCTGATCTCGAATACGCAATCATTATGTGTTGTACTGCAGTTGCACTATTTTTGATTGGACATAGAACCGAAGGGAATTTAAGAGCTATGACGTTGATCTTGTTATACAAGTATATTGCAAGATCAATTAAAACAATGGGCATCAGCTCCTCTTAGAAACAAATCAAATAAAAGCCGATCAAAATAAATCATACATAGACTAAGGCAATCGATAAGAGAGTTCTCTAGAGAGATATTATGTTGTAACCGCTCGGTGGCTATCAGCTTCTTTATTTTTGGACCAGTCCATATAATACCTACTTTTTACGCATATTTACTTACTATTTATCACTCATGATGGGATTGTTTCGCTCCTTCATGAGGTCATATCAACTTGACTAGATAAGGTTTAGATTACCATTGAACTTATAACAATGCACTTCCATTGTTATTGTATAGAAATGTCTAGAAAAGCTTGTGCTCATCTTAAGCAGGTAAATCTGGATGCAAAAGCAAAAACAAAAGGCTGTGAAGAATGTGAAAAGACTGGGGATGAGTGGGTACATCTACGACTTTGTTTATCATGTGGTCATGTTGGATGTTGTGATTCTTCGAAAAATAAACATGCCACTAAACACTTTAGAGGCACTGAGCATCCCATAATCAAGTCATTTGAGCCTGATGAGGACTGGAAATGGTGCTATGTTGACGAGACATTTATGAAATGATTGTCGGCTGGGAGAATTTATGGTTTCTGAGCTAAGAACGATAATAATTTACATTTATTGCTTTGTCAGGTGAAATAACATGTCGTCATTCGAACCAAACACCAGCAACATAGAAACACAAAGCGAAGAAGACAACCGCATCAAAGAAAAGCCAAAGATTCTGCCTCTTTCAAATGGACCCTATTATCTGTTAAATGATATGCAGCCGAAAATTGTTGAAAATCTCCTAAACTCAGAAGGCAAACAATTTTCAACTATTATAGGAATAGCATTATGCAGATGTGGGTTTTTTGTGAAAATAAAGCTATTGAAAATGATCGTAGCGAACAGAAGGACAAGAGCAAAAGTTATGTTGGCAAGAAGATTACAGTTCATGATAATAGGAGAATTTGCAATCATGCTGCTGAGTGTTAACAAGTTACCATCAGTTTTTAAGCTTTTATGCAAGACCCTGGATTAATGCAGGACTGCACAAAGTAGTTATTTTCAACGACGAGAAAAGCTAGTTTATAATGAATATTAGGTTATGTAGGTTAGACTATGTGGCGATGATAACATGAATAGGATTAATAGAACATTACAATGAAACTCATTTATATGATAAAATCTGTTCTGCTCTTACCATGTGCGAGTTCATAAGCCATGACATCAGAGAAAAAACCAAAATGAAGAATAGAAATCTAGAGGAACAAGATTGGGAATCTGAACCAGAGCTTGAAGCAGTACAAGAAGAGCAGCCCCAAGCAATTTCCGTTACCCAGTAGAGCAACATTATTTTAATACAAACGAAAAGTGACATACCTTGAACGCAACTCCTATTTTCTTTTTGTGTATTAAGTCGAAACGTGTCTAACTTCCTTATATATAAACAACAGCCCCAAAGATAATTTCTCTTCTATATCTCCATGTGTAGTACGCTTCAAAATTTATACCATATCATTGTCGCCTTTTTTATAAAAGGCATAATTTTGTTCTAAAATAAAAAGGGCCTCATATCTGGCCCAAAGAATATATTCTAATATCATTCATGCTTTACAGCATTTGTCTGCGATATAATTTATACACATGAAAGTAGCTCTCACTCTAGATATATTACTATATGCGAAAGAATGAGAAACAAACAAACGAAAGTATTATTGCATTTATTGATGCTCTCTATAAAAGAATAAAAAGAGTGTCGTAATGTCGAAGGAAGATCAAACAGTTGTTATTTGCACTGACAAATTGACATTGTCGACACCACTTTGAATCGTAATAAATACGAATGCAGATCCCTGACTGTTCTCAGAACAGATTTGCTTCGAATTCTGATCCGCATTCATTCACATTAGACAATTTATGTACCCTATTATATGAATTAAGTTAAACATCAAAATATAAAACTATGGTGTGCATGATAAAGTAGTAACAGGATCCGACGTGCCGAAAGAGAAGAACGATCCATCATTCAGAAACTGCATGACAGGTAAAGGCCTGCTATGTCCATGGAAATGATGTGTTGCAGCCGTATTCAAAATGATATAATAGGTAACTCCAATTCGAAGGAATTAGAGTAGTTCAATCGTATGGCTGCAAGGGCAAACCAGGAGGCTGCTTTGGAACCTATTAAAAAGGCAGTTTAGAAGGGAAGCCACATATCTTCGAGCGCATGTCGGTATGACCTGTATTTGGACTTTTATTTTGTTATCATACCTTATACTTTGCTCTCGAGTTAAACCTGAGCTATCTCCATTAACAAATTCTTGACTATTGTCTAAACTTTAATGAGCGTTCCAATCTGCGCTCTATACAATATATCATATAAATTAAAAAAGGTGAAACAGAATATTGATGCGTTTCTAGCGTTATTAGGCAAAGGTCTCTAGGGGGCTGTTGCTGATGCTGTGGCTGAAGCTCCGCCGGAAGACGAACTTGTACCATCTTCGTCAAATGCGTCTCCAGAAGAAGAGGAAGATGATAACTGGCCGCGTATTTCCCCGTTTGCATGTTGCCTTGTATGAACATTTGCATATGCCTGACCATCATCTACAAGCTTAATCAAATCGGATATTTGCTTCCCTGCTAATGGACCCTTCAAATCAGCAGAAGTAATAGTACCACCTGTGGAAGTGGATGTCGTAGCACCTCCATCTCCTGCCGAAGCTGATGCAAAAGTACCCCCGATGTTCAGATTTGCTACTATAGGTCCGTTTGTGCTCGCGCTGCCTTTATGTATATGAGCTCCGGTGACTACGCCATTTAAATTAGAAACCGATAATCGATAGTCTAATGCACCTTGTTGAGAGTTTGCAATCAACCTTATTCTAGCCGTAGCATCAGTATCAACTGGAGGCACTTCTTTATCACCTGTCAGTCTTGCACTGAATATTTTATCAGACGAAGAGGAAGACGAGGATATCGGAGAAGATGGACCTGCACTTGATGTTGCAGTTGCTGTTACCGGCCTAACAAATTTTTCCAATTGAGCCTCGGCAGATTTGACCATGCTAAAGTCTGCAGCCGTGCTAACACATAGTATACCTAGCGCAACAATAAAACATAATACGAACATAGTAGATTGTCTCTGCATATACATGGTAGTTCTATCTCCTAATCCAGTTAATAAGAATTCCGCACTGGAAGACTATTACAATTATTTTTTCAAGTTTTCCTCTTCTTCTTTCTTTTGAAAGCCGAAATAGCAATTATAGCACATTTCTTTTTTATAAATTACTCCCCTATTACCACATTTCGTGCAACTTTTTTCAGAATCGACAGTCGAATCTAGGGATTTAGCTTTTTGCATACATTCTCCACAAATTGGTGCTTCCAGCTTAAAACTGGAAAGGAAACCCGATCCGCACTGGAAACACCGTAAACTGTACATATTTCCTTTTGGTTTCCAACGTCTGAATAAATTAATCAAAATCCCACTTTTTTCATCCTTGATCCACAATTAGGACATTCAGCTTGATTGTGTTGTGTTCCACAAGACATGCAATAGTACTTAAGAGAGCTATTACTTGCAGCGACTGACGATGACATCGAGTTAAATATTCCTCCACCTCCAGTTCCCATGCCCATTTTTCGCATCATTCTATTCCTCATGTAGAAGTTTAGCAAAATAAATACTCCTATTATAACAGCTAAGGATATGGGAAATGGTATTATCATAGAGATTGCGATACTGATACCAAATGATATGGCCATCACGATCAGTTGACTTGCGAGAAATTGTCTATTACTAGCAGCAGCCATCTATTTTTACCTACCTAATACTCTTCACTTTTATCTAATTAAGGTTAGCAGTAATTGTTTCCTAACTTAGTAGTAAGTTGCTTACTTTGGCATTAGCTAATCTTTTCCGACAATATTAAATCCTCGTATGGAAATGTTATAGCATACTTTACACACGTATTGTACCCAGCTGAAATCTTAGACATTTCATATGCTATGATCCGTTATAAGCTCTGTTGCTATAATATGCTTGCACTTAGGGCCATTGAATTTAAAATCAGGGCACGAACACGTTTTGGTATCGACGTTTACCTGGTAGAACTTGTCTTTTTCTTTGCTGCTTCTAATCTGAAACAGTTTCTTGTTGTATATTGTGTGTTGTTGTTGCTGACGTTCGTATTCAGTCACTATTAGCGGTTCATATGCATTCGATTCTAATATATTATAAGCCCTCTTGATGCGCAGTTGGTCTTCTCTGTTATATTTGGAGTATCCGATTTCTTCATCATCGTCATCGTAGTCGTATGTTGCACCTTTTTGTTTTGCCCCCTTCATGGCTTTGTTCTCTACTGCTCTCCTTATTAGCTCCAGAATCTCGTCATCCTTTGTATCAGAAACATGTACAACGTAAATTAGAGCTCTCTTCTTCCCTTCGTATTTCCTAACAATTCTACCTATTCTTTGGATTATTTGATTCATATTTGACGTACTAGCTAAAATTATTTCGATACCAACTTCTGGAACATCATATCCAATCTCCAAAGTATGAACAGATAACAACACATAGAAATCATTTCCCCATCGCGATAGTATTTTTTGTCTTGACAATGAATCAATAGAGCTGTCGATTACTGCCGATCTTACCGATCGGTGTTCCAGTATAGTTTTTAGTTTATTAATAGAATCAAGTGTTTCGCTGAATACCATGACTTTCTGGCTAGGATGTTTCTTAATTATCAAATCAACTACTGCGCTTAATTTATTATCAGCACAGCTCAACAAGCGTTTTCGATTTCTTACGTTTGAAAACCATGCTTTTGCCATTCCAGCGGCAAAACCTCCTTTCTTTAGCAATAAAGACATAGAACCAGCATCATATCTTTTGAAACGCACAGAAATATTTTTGATTTTAATTGAGTGATTAACGTATAGTTGCTGCTCATCAGTTGTGAGCTTCACCTTAATAGGTATAACTATAGGTTTTGTTAACCTTCCATCTTGTATCGCCTCCTTTAGCATATATTTCGTCACAGGTGGCAAAACAGTGGCAATTGTATTGAATTTTGGGTCGTTCACATTGATTGTCGCAGTCAGACCCAAAAGAGCCTTTGTGTGATCTTCAACAGCAATATCAAATATCTTACTTAAAATCCTAGCTGTATCACTTACTAAATGCACCTCGTCGAAAATTACCATTTTAGATCTTCGGATAAGATCGGGACTAGACAGGACGCTCTGATACGTACTGATTGTTATCTCCTTATTGATCTCTTTCTTTTCGCCGAAATATACTCCAACTTTGTCTCGTGGTATTTGATAATCGATCAATCTCTTAAAGTTTTGATTAATTAAAACAATGCGAGGTACAACTAATAATATATCGAATCTTGTTATTTTTTTGCAAAGTAGCGATTGTTCTTCTGTCTCGGAGTCGTTAGTTGCAAATATAGCAGTGTTGATGGCCGTAGCAGCAGCAGCAGCAGATGCTGCTGCTCTTCTAGCGCATTCAAACGCTATTTCGGTTTTACCTGTGCCGCTGCTATATATTATTGATCCGCGCATTCCAGTTGACATCCATGTATCAGCTGCCAGAAGCTGATGTCCTTTAAGGTAAAAAGGAAACTTTAGATATAATATAGCGGCGCGCTGTGCTATTTCAGGTGACGGAGTCGACAAGGCATTATATCATACTCCCTAGGTTTAGCTTTGTTTTCTGCTTGCCACTATGTGAATACTCAGTCATAGCGATATGAAAAAGGCATGAATAAGCTTGATGGTAGAATGTCGTCTCATCATTATTGCATTTCACTCTTGTCATTTGTTAATTACTAAATTATATATCCTGCATAACGAGGATAATAATCAAGAGCACTCACTCGGAAGGGGGAGAGTAGTTGCTGCTTTGGTTTGTTTGTCGTCTAACCTAATATAGAAATATGTTTCTCGACTATGTATATTATAGCATCACATTAAATAATTGATTAGTTTTTTAAAATAAGAGTTCACAGTTTTCTATTTTATTTGACTTTTATCTTCTGTATTATTCTTAACCAGCTCTTTTAATTATATGGTAACCAAATTCACTCTTGACTGGCTCAGGCGATATTTCGCCTTTTTTAAGCTTGAAAGCCGCGTCTTCGAATGTTTTTACCATCATGCCCCTTCCAAAAGAACCCAAATCTCCTCCTCTCTTTGCACTGCCTTTGTCAATAGAGAGTTCTCTTGCCAAGTTTACGAAACTCTCGCCTTTCTTTAATCTTTCTAGTATTTCGTTAGCCTCGCTTTGTTTTTTAACATGTATATGTGAGCATTTAATTTTGTCTGCCATAATGATATGTTTAACGTATAGTATCTACTACCGTCTATAAAAACCTCAATATCTAATCAAAAAAGCATTTGTCATATCATTGATCACCCCGGAAAAGTTATGCTTGATTTTTTTATTTGGTGGTATCCTTTTTCCTATCAGGTAGGACTATGGCAGATCAATCATGTCATAAAAATAATATTTCCAGTCATATGAAAATGAATACTCTCGGATCTGCACTTCACTATTCATACCGGACATGAAGTAATTATAAAAGAAGGAATAGGTTACGGTCCTGGCGAAGGTGGTGAAGGGGGCGAAGGAGAACCGGGAGGAGGCGGAACAGGAGGTAAGCCAATAGCTACAAGCAAAGTAGGATTGGGTCTAGCAGCAAGAGTAGCTTTCAAGTCCATTGTATGCCCGTTTCTATATACAGTAAATGTGACGGTATCGCCGACAGACTTCTGCTGGTCAAGGTATGTAATTAAATCATCACTCCTTAGTACTTGACGTCCGTCGATGGCCATTATTATGTCTCCTACATGTTTCTTTGAATATTGGTCTGTGGTAGTTCCATGTATTCCAGCTTTATCAGCCGGTCCACCTTTTGTAATCGTGTCCACGTAGATCCCCCTTAAATTGGGAGGGGCTGCTTCCAAGCCTGTAACATTTTGAACTATATCCGATGTCAAGGTTGCTACCGAGAGTCCAAGAAAAGCATGAGGATATGTACCATTCTCAATTAACGTTGGAACTACTTTTGTTATTGTATTGGAAGGCACTGCAAATCCAATACCAGAAAAGCCGCCTGTACCGGACAATATTGCTGTGCTAATTCCGATTACTTGTCCTCGTATATTTAGCAACGGTCCACCAGAATTGCCAGGATTGATTGGTGCATCTGTTTGAATTGCATTAGGAATGGAGAAGCCAATCCCTCCAGCCGCGGGTAATACTCGGCTTATACCACTGACGATTCCAGTCGTCATAGTATCGCTGAGTCCAAATGGATTTCCAATAGCAATCACTTGATCTCCAACCTCTACACTAGACGAGTTTCCGATGGGGAGTGGTTTGATGGAGGAGAGGGCATCCTGTTGCTGCTTGGTTTGTTCGCTGCTGTTTGAAACTATTTTTAGAACCGCAATATCACTAAATACATCGTTGCCTACCACTTTTGCAGTAAATCTATTACCATCGACGAATGTCACGTCAGCTGTTTGTGCGCCGTCTATGACATGGCTATTTGTAATTATGTGACCTTGTGTATCTGATATGAATCCAGAACCCAGAGCGGTAAGAGGGGGCTGTGGTTGAGTGCCGGGCGGAAGACTACGGGGAATAGGTAGCCTGCTTGTTATCTGTACGACGGAATTCTCCGCCTTTTTGAATATTGCATTAAGTGGCGGACCAACAGACAGAACTTGTTGCTGCTGTTCTGGTGTTCCACCAGTAGCGAACGTGTTATTACTGGCAATACTCCAAACAGAATTAGGTTTCGATGTGATAGTTTGTACCATCATTGTATTCGCGTTAGCATGTGACGAAGCTGATGTGGACAATGCAAGAATTATTGCAGATATCACACCGCATAACACTAACTTATTTTTATTCATATACACTTAAACTTCCAAGTCAAATCTATTTTAAATTTTGCATCTCAGAGTTTGTACCTGATGATAACATGTTATATAGTTCCTATTAAAAAATAGACTAAACCAATAAAAATCGTGCAACGAGCACGCTGAAAATAAAATAATATCTCAAATAGCTGGCCGTAGTTTAACCAATGAATTATATTTAGAATCAAACGTCATTACACTAACTATCAAGAAGATGCTTTGTGTTGTGTATCAAGCGGATAACATATACAGCAGATATTATATTTTTACATCTAATAATATTCATGAATGCAGTTGAAGAATGACCCTTCAAGATGTATGTAGTTTCGACACACGCTCTCGAATAAAAATACTACTGTATATATTCGTCTAATAATGGTTTGTTTATATAATCAATGACATCGTAACTATTCTACTTTCACTTTGTCTCTGTCTTGCATTCGTTGATTCTGCTGCTGCAAATTTAGCCAAGGCTTCCAACAAATATCGTACCAGTATTCGGTGATCTTAGTGCCGTTTTTAATAAATTCACCATAAGCATTAAACCAATTGCTCATCATACTTTGCCAAAACGCCATTGCAGAAGCAAATGGATTATCAGAACCGGAAAAATAGCTGTCCTTATTTTCCTTTTGTCGTTGTTCTTCTTCTCTTGTCAATTACCAACATGATGCTGATCATTTCTATCCTTTAACTGTTTGCCCTAATCGTTCAGTCACATAACGATAAAGGTAAAAATATATTTGCAAAGAATCAGGGCTAGGTGTTTGGCTGACGCAACGCCTCTCGTTAGTGACTTACGTTAGAATGATGTCAAGGGTATATGATCAGTAAAAGCCGACCGCGTTCGGAATACAAATGATAAAGACAATGATAATGATAATTAGTCGCACCCAGCAGCGGTACTAAAATCCTCTTCTTATTTTCTGGCAGGACGCAAATCACCGCTTACCCATCTTACCAGTATCGGAATTCCAATATAATATGGGATATTGTAAAATGCAGCAAGAGCTGCTATGTGGCTACCAAAAAATTGCTGAGCAAAAACCGCAACTAAGATATTATTTACATAGCTCATTGAAATAAACGCTGATAGCCTGTTGCGTTTCTTTTCACTTTCCGCACATTTATCACCGCTAAGGAAAATTGCATCTATAGCATATCCTAATAGTCCATATATTCCAAACAACGCAAATGCTAACGCGGTGGTGCCAGCCACAAATGGTAGATCTTCAAAAAAATAGTTAGAGAATTTTGCAAACAATCCCAGGTTTATCAATACGATGGCAATAAGAGATATGGGAAAGGATCGTCTCTCTATTAGCTTGGCAGCTCTAGGTAGATATCTTTTTGTTGCCCAGCCTGATGCCATGGGAACCAATAACCCAGCAGAAAGAATAAGTACCATGTTAGGAAATGGTATAGAAAATTCTGTCTTAAAGAATAAGTAAACCAACAAGGGCAATACAACCGGAACAGCCAAAGAAGTAATTATTATCATTGCGACTACTATTTGCAATTTTCCACCGACTAAGTTTACCACGAACGGGGCCCCTAGACCAGTCGAAATACCGGAGAGCAATAACACTGATAGGGACTCCTGTGGGTAAATTAGCTGAGCGGTTTGATAGGTGCATAGCGGAATTATTGCTAGCTTCAAGGTAGATAACACTATAATCCTCTTTGGCTTTGCAAAATCTGACTTCAGATCCGTTATGTCCAATCTGATTAAATTTAGAAATAAAAGAATTGCAAGCCAGACTAAAAGGAGAGGTTCTAAAATTATAGTGTTAACTGAAAAAAATATTCCACACATCATAGAAACTAAAACTGCTAATAAAAGCACCAGGGAATTGTCGCCGTTGTTGTAAATTTTAGTCATTATTCTTATACCTCAAAATAGAATCTCGTCCTCGTCAGCTACGAGATATTCAACGCTTTTTCTATATAACAGCTATATGAGAAGATTGCTATAAAGCTGCAATTGCAGTTGAATCATGACGCTTTAACAAATTCAATAACGTCAGTTAAGCATGATATCAATATCTAACTCTTGGAAATAATGTTCGCCCGCCGGCCGGCTACCCAGGCTTGCATAGCGTATGCTGAAATCATAATCATATGCATTCTTTTTTCAAATGCTACACTGTAACCTTTATGAGAAATTTGTACCCTATATTCATAAGGTAGGTGAAGATAAAGAAAGGATGTCAAATGTATCAAGTGACCCAAACTACACCGATAGTACTAAAACAGGAATTGGAGCAAAGGCCGAAAGAGTAGGGGACCTGAGAGGTGAACCACCAACGAACAAGGCAACTAGCAGAGAGACAGCATCTAAGATGGCTAATCTACTCGAAGGTTTACAGTTTCCAGCAACCAAAGAGGATATAAGAAATCACATTAACAGAAAGTCTCCGGCGATGGGAAACAGAATTAATGATGTATTCGAAGCAGTGCAGAACAACCTCGAAGATGGGGTCGGCTATAATAGTGTGTACGATATCGAGTTGGCAGCAGGTCTAGTAGAAAAGAAGACGAATAAATGATCAAATTCCTTTTTCTCTGAATGCAAATGAAACTAAGAGGTGGATATATGATGGTCCCATTTCTATCCATTGTGTGTAGCATAAGTATGTAACTGCTAAAGACACTAACTATGATATATAATTAATATGGGACTGTCGTATACCGCTTGTGTATTAATTAGCCAGAACCTGTGCTCGTTACTTGACCACGATTTTGGCCGTTTTACATTTAGCCTTCTTTCCAATCATTATCAAAGAGCAGCAAGATTTCCTCATCCAATATTTCCTCGATTGTAAATGGCTTATCCGTTTCTGGATTACGTTCGGTTATTTGTTTAGCGTGCTTAACTAGTGCATTATATGCTCTTTTGCTAATAGATACATTAACACGTTCCTCGTTCACCTTCACGTGTTCCTCCACTGTGACCTCGTTCTTGCTAACACTACTACCAATGTTATGTAAGGGGTCCATATTTGTCGAATCCTTCTATATTATGCAGCAAGGATATAGATAAGAACTTGTATTTTTTCCATGGAGCGGGCATACAAAAGCTGCTAAATATCAGCCAGGCATAGATCTCGATGGATAGTTTTTGTGTCAAGACTCTACGACTGTCTTTTTTTGTTTAGTTAAATGATAGCAAAGATGAAATGAATCAATTAAATACTCAATAACAAAAACAAATTAAACAATAAGCAAAAAAATTTAATGGCTGTGACCGCAGCCGCAACCACCATCACCGCCTGCCATGCCGCTATTACCATCAGCCCTATCACTGCCATGAGCCAGTTCCATACACGAAGGACACGTAGCATTTCCGGTTTCAGACATAAACATTGTGCCACACTTAGTACATTTCATTTTTTGAATTCCTTGCATAAAATTTAGTTAACACAACCCTAATTAAAACTTAGTAAAAATTCAATTTGGCTTTTTCGTCTATTATCGCCAATAGCATATTAATAATATAAAAAGCCCGACGGTTGTCTCCTATTACGGAGTATTTGCATGGTCCATATTGCCATTAATCATACTGCCTTGGGTACCGTTGTCCGTTGTGCTGCTGCGGTTTGCTGGGCCAGGTGTGTTGGGGCCAAAAGTAGACGTAATGTGAGGAGATGTTTTACCTGTCGTTGGCGGGTTAAGATCTTGAGCGTAAGCCATGCCAAATATACAAGATATAGCAGCAGTTATCAATACAATCGTCGTCGCAAGTGCGACTATCGACAGTACATTGAACAAACTAAGAGATTTTGTCGTACTAATTGATACTTTATCCTTCTTATTCATAGATTTCGCGCGCCTGATAGACTTATTTACACCATATGATTTAAAGGCAGTCAATAATAGATTATAATGAAACTTTGTGAGCACGCATTATATGTCATTATGGCGTGTATTAAACTGATACAGCAATAGCCTGATTGGATTGGATTCCAAAGGAAAAGAAAGCAATACGATTGATTGCAGACAGAAGTAGGAGACAGTAACGCCAACTGTTATAGCAAATAATTGCCTACATATGAAAAGAGAAATGAGGCAAGACTTACGTGATAAATTCATTTTATATTTGAACTCTGCGTTAGCAATGGAAAATGCAGCGCTCGAAAGGGTCCAAAGAAGAATTGAACAGACAGTTTTAGAAGACGTCAAGCAGCAGCTGCAACGTCACTTGGAGGAAACAAAGCAACATCAGGACAGGCTAAGACGCATAATAAGGAGCATAGGAACAGGGGTAGCTGGATTAACACCTACGGAAGAAAAGGGACAACTACCAATTGCAACTCCGCCCCAGTCTATAATGGATAAGATACATGCATCGAGGACTTCTCTTGCAGAGCAAGATTTAATGCAATCAGTTGAGGACATGATAGTCGAAAATGCAGAGGTAACAGGATATAATTTACTTATACAAATGGCAGAGAAAATGAATATCGGTGACACAATACCTTATCTAAGGCAAAGCTTAGATGAAGAAGAAAGGATGTTTGGATGGTTAAGGGCTAATACGCCAGCCATGTTTGCGAAATTGTGGCCGCAGATTGATGGTTCATCTTCCTCTTCCGTATCCAATTCCAAAACTAGGACCACAGCAAAAAATATACAGAATATTGATCAAACATTTAAATGCGAAACCTGCAATGAAACCTTCAAATCTAGAGAAGATTTAAAAAATCACACTATACAGAAGCACGAATAACCACTATGCCATCAAAAATATAGTAGAGATTAAAGACTTAAGACGTAAACACAGAATTATTATCGAAGCGATGCTGTAGGAACGGAATAAATAGTAATCGATGAGTGTCGCCTGTCATCTGACATTGAGTGTTACCAAGATAAGGAATATCAATAACTGATTTTTTCTCTTAATAACTTAATTCCCTCCTCAGCTTCATAGACATACCAAAAGGAACCAGAATAAACGATTCCTACATGAAGAACAATTCTTGGGTTATCAGCAAATAGAAAAATCGTAGCAACACATGATCGCGTACATTGGATGGCGTTGATAGCTATTTAGTTGTGCAGTGCAGCTTTTGTTGCTTTGTAATAACGTCTTGTCCAATTAACAAGTTTAGTTGGTTATCAATAGTATTATAAAGATTAGAATGCATCCAACAATATATGACTAACAGCACCACAAATGAAAAATCAACCGAACAAGCCGCCCAATGGGCAAATCTTTTGACAGAACTGTTCGACAGATTAACTGGAAGAGGCACAGAAATTTCTTATAATTTCCAGAACCTAGAGATAGATATCCCAAGAGCGGCTGGCCCACAAGGCAGTGAGCTCGGGAGCGCTAAATGGGTGATTAATGGCAGAGTAGCTATAACTGCTGAAGCGAAAAAAATAAGCTAAAATATGCTTGAGAAGATAGGTGCCTAATCAAAGCTTTTGGATTGCTCGATCGTGTTTACTCGTAGGGAGAATTAATATGGCTCACATATCTACCCAAGATTAATAAGACACCAGTAGCAATTTACTGATATCTACAAAATGAGCTTTCTATTTAAAAGAATCCGAAACGGAAATAATAAACGTGACACGGATAAGGCAAATACGATAAAATGTAAGGAGTGCGGTATGACATTTCAAGAAAAAGAGCGATTGGATATACACCGCAAAAAGGCACATTCTGGAAAGGGAGAAAGAAAGAAGGATAAGGGTGGAATGCACTAGTTCGAAGCGAAGGGTTTCTTATCATCTCATGTATAGCAATGAGTGATTTACAAGAAAGTCTGTAATGGGCTTTATGTTCTCCGTTGATTGTGACAGAAGTTTAATAGCAAATATGCACGCAATAATGGTCTCATTTTGATATAATTATAAATAGATCGAATCAGGTTTAAATATACGACGTTGGACCGGCTTGTTATTTTATTCATCGTGTTGGTGACAATGTTGTTCATAGGAATAGGCATCATGATAAGTCCCACAAAGATAGCCACGATGCTACCAGTCCAGCATACTAACGCTTATTTAGGAGCAATTATGACGTTCGCTTCCATATTGTTTGTCACAGGTTTAGTCGGAATTGCAATCATTGGATTCATAATTTCAAAAGATCAAACTACAACCAAAATCAGCACGTAATGTCTCAAGATTGGAGGTACGATCTGACGTCGTCATATCATCTAAGCAAGCATTGATACACATTTAGAGTAGCAGCATTTACTGCGAAAGTTTACTTTACAACCCATCTTTCTAACAACGTACAAGATTACCGAGACCAACATAACGGAATTTATATTTCACAAAGACCAAAGTCATGAGCTAACCATAGATACAATTACAATTTATTCTATAGTGATACAGTCCATTTTCTCCAGGACTATTTAGCATGACTTTCCCTCTATGAATTAGAGTAGTACTATAAAATATTGAGTACATACATCCCTAGTTTATGGAATGTATTTACGCTCCCGAATGAATCTCGGTGTAATATTTGGGCTGTGTGATTTATTCGCAGCCATATCGAGCCTGATTCTCGGTTACAGATATCGTAATATGTTAAATCAATAAGTGCATAGCACAATCGGGGAAGATCAGACGTCTACGACTACAGGGAACGTAATGTAACAATTTATAGCAACTTTTATAAGAGCAGATCTTCTCTGTTTTACAACGGAAAATTTTCAAGATTGGGGCCACTAGAAAAATATTATTATAGATTAAAATATAAATTAGTTCAATATTTACAAATAGGTTTAACAATTTTGAATGATACTTTTTTATCGTAAGTAAAGTATTTACATAATTGTAGAATTGTGGGCAATTTATTACCTAGAGATCAGCCATTAGCCGCACAGACGACTCCAGGAGAAATGTCCGGAGGCAAAAAGCAATTGCAAATTTGGCTGAAAACCATTTCTGTCCATAGTTATTCGCAGCTTCCCGAATTACAGGATGATGTTTGCAGGAAAGAACCTGTTATTTTAATAGCACGAATCACGCCGATTTTTACAAAAAGTGTTGAAGAGGGAACTAAGTTAGTAAATGAGCTTTATTCGATGGCTACCAAAAAGCATTATTCTGTTTTTCGATTAGGAGAAGAAAGAATTATTGTGGTTCCGCCCAACGTACAAGTAAAGGACCATTTATTGGCATGAAATACATAATATGATATTTGTATGGTTGTATCCCTCAACTTAGCAAATTATCAGCGCTTTAATTGCATTCCTTGCACAGTAAGTGACTAGTCAACCCTGAGGTAATGCATTCTCGATGCTAAGAACGGCATATTTTGCATTCAATAAGACTAGTAACTGCTGCTGAAGATTCAGCGTCAAATGAGAGTAACAGATAAAAATCTACTTTCATCACCGTGCACAAATCTTATTGGAATAGTGGCACGGATTAGCTTTTGATAATTTGCCCATGGAATATTCTAGTTTGCCTATCTTCGTTCATTAGCGGAATTAAGCCATTTCGGTAGGATGTTGGGATTAAGTTACCATGTTTATTAGCTATGCCTGCAAATCGGATTGATGTCTCTAGCAGTTGTGTTTCTTTGCATACTGTAGATAGATTGCTCCTAACCACCTATATTAGCACGGTAAAAGTCTCGAGTAAAAATTCTCGTTAGACAGTATTATGATATTTAACATAAAGGTTTAATTTGATGCAGTAGGAATTTGCTTGATAAAACTGAACGACTAGTAGATGCTTCTTTATAAAATCTAAGATCAATTTCTTTAATTTAGATATATATATCTATAACAACATTATTACTATGAACCACACTAGGTCAACCTTGGCTATATCCGTAATTTTAGTTAGCATGTTCGCGTTTGCAATTTCGTCAAATATTCAGGTATTTGCGCAGCAGCAGTCATCACCGTCATCATTATCAACAGCAGCAGGAACATCGATGCCGTCGTCATCTGCAAACCCAGAACAACATATTACAAAAATAAAAATCACATCGCCTACCAAGGGTCAGCAGGTATCAGTAGGAAAAGACCTTACAATATCTGGAATATCTATAGATAACGCAACAGCTAGTAGTACTGATTGCAAAGTATCTGTTA
>Ga0126310_10000265_pt1 | contig 16593 bp, 15 predicted proteins | sample Plot60_FD_92540 | JGI IMG/M metagenome (GOLD analysis project Ga0126310, IMG submission 92540) | Serpentine soil microbial communities from UC McLaughlin Reserve, CA, USA - Plot60 | ecosystem: Environmental > Terrestrial > Soil > Grasslands | place: USA: UC McLaughlin Reserve, Lake County... | reverse complement strand
CTCGACCTCCTTGGTCATCGAGCGGATGCGGTCCACCAGGGCGTCGCCCTGCTCGCCCGTCTGGGCGTAGATGCGCACCGTGCCGTCGTCGTCGATGTCGATCTGGGCGTCGAACTCCTCCGACAGCGCCCGGATCGTCTCGCCGCCCTTGCCGATGACCGCGCCGATCTTGTCGACCTCGATCTGGATCTGGCTGATGCGCGGCGCGTACTGCGACATCTCCTCGCGCGGCTCGGCGATCGCGTCGGCCATCGTGCCGAGGATGGAGTTGCGCGCGGTCTGGGCCTGATCGAGGGCGTCCTTCAGGATCTCGAAGGTCACGCCCGAGATCTTGATGTCCATCTGCAGGGCCGTGATGCCCTGGTCGGTGCCGGCCACCTTGAAGTCCATGTCGCCAAGGTGGTCCTCCACGCCCGCGATGTCGGTGAGCACGATGTAGTCGTCGCCCTCCTTGATCAGGCCCATGGCGATGCCGGCCACCGGGCGCTTGATCCTCACCCCGGCGTCCATCAGCGCCAGGGTCGAGCCGCAGACGGACGCCATCGACGAGGAGCCGTTCGACTCCAGGATGTCGGACACCACACGGATCGTGTACGGGAATTCGTCCTGGTCGGGAATGACCGGCACGAGCGCCCGCTCCGCCAGCGCCCCGTGGCCGATGTCGCGACGCTTGGGACCGCGCATGAAGCCGGCCTCCCCCACCGAGAACGGCGGGAAGTTGTAGTGGTGGAAGTAACGCTTGGCCTCCTGCAGCCCGAGCGTGTCCAGGCGCATCTCGTCACGCGTGGTGCCCAGCGCCGCCACGGAGAATGCCTGGGTCTGGCCGCGGGTGAAGATCGCCGAGCCGTGCAGGCGCGGCGCCGCCGGGATCTCGATCGAGATGTCGCGGATCTCCTCCGCGGCGCGGCCGTCGGGCCGCTTCTTGTCGACCGCGATGCGCTTGCGGATGATGTCCTTCTCGAGCTTGTCGAAGGCCAGCTGCGCCTGAGCGCGGCGCTCCGTGTGGCCTTCGGCGTCGGGGTCGCCGGCGAGCGCCTCGATCGCCTCCTCCTCGACGCGCCTGGTGGCCTCCTGGCGCTCGAGCTTGTCGACCACCTGGGTGGCCTGCTCGAGCGCGTCGCCGAAGCGCTCGCGCAGCTGCGCGAGGACGCCCTCGTCGACCTGGAGCGGCTGGATCTGCGTCTTCTCCTTGCCGGCCTGCTGCTGCAGCTCGCGCTGCGCCTCGCAGAGCTTCTTGATCTCGCCGTGCGCGATGTCGAGTGCATCGAGGATCTCCGCCTCGGCGATCTCGTCGGCCCCCGCCTCGACCATCAGGATCGCCTCCTCGGTGCCGGCTACGACGAGGTCGAGGGGGCTCTCCAGCATCCATTCCTCGTCGGGGTTGACGATGAAGTTGCCCTCGGCGTCCTGCCCGATTCGCACGGCGCCGACCGGGGCCGGGAACGGAATGTCGGAGATCATCAGGGCCGCGCTGGAGCCGTTCATGGCCAGCACGTCGTAGGGGTTCGCGTGGTCGATCGACATCGGGATCGACACGAGCTGGGTCTCGCGCGTCCAGCCCTTGGGGAAGAGCGGGCGCAGCGGACGGTCGATCATGCGAGCTGTCAGGGTGGCCTTCTCGCCGGCCCTGCCTTCGCGCCGAAAGAAGCTGCCCGGGATCTTGCCGGCGGCATACATCCGCTCCTCGACGTCAACGGTCAGCGGAAGGAAGTCGACGTCGCGGTCGTTGCCCGCCGTGGCGGTCGAGAGCACCTTGGTGTCCCCCGCCTGGACGGTGACTGCGCCGCCCGCCTGCCTGGCGAGCTTGCCGGTCTCGAGGACGATCTCGGTCTCGCCGATCTGCACGGAGACCCGGCTTGCTGCATCACTCATGTGTTCCTTTCAGCGCCGCCTCCGGTTGGCGGCCCACTAGTTCAATCCTCGCGGAATGGCTGCGGAGGAGCTTAGTGGAAGCTCCTGGAGAAGCCCTTCTGCCTCGGCTGAACCCGTTGACCTTCCAGGGCATCGAAGATGAGCTCGGCGCCGGGGACCTCGAGCGGGCTGGAAGCTCGATACGACCAGCGCACCCGGCCGTCCGGTCCCACCATCACCAGCGCCCGGGCAGCAACGCCGTAGTCGTCGGCCCAGACGCCGTAGGCCCTCGCCACCTCGCCCTTCGGGTGGAAGTCCGCCAGCAGCGGGATCGTCACACCCAGGTGCGCCCGGAAGGCCTTGTGCGCCCACGAGGAGTCGACCGAGATCCCGAACAGGCTGACGCCGCGCGCCTCGAGCTCTCCGAGCACCTCCTGATAGACGCTCAGCTGGTCGGTGCAGACCGGGCTGAAGTCGGCCGGGTAGAACACCAGCACCACCGTCTGGCCGCGGAAGTCCGCCAGCGACACGGCGGTCCCGTCCTGATCGCGCAGCGTGAACTCGGGGGCCGGCTCACCGGCCTCGATCATCGCCGCAGGCCGAGCTGCTGGATGAGCTGGCGGTAGCGATCGATGTCGCTGCCCTGGAGGTACTTGAGCAGGCGGCGGCGCTTGCCCACCAGCATCAGCAGGCCGCGGCGCGAGTGGTGGTCCTTCTTGTGCTCGCGCAGGTGCTCGGTGAGCTCGTTGATGCGTGCGGTCAGGAGCGCCACCTGGACCTCGGTCGATCCGGTGTCTTGCCCGTCGCGCCCGTACTTGCCGACGATCTCCTGCTTGGCCTCTGTGCTCAGGCTCATCGGCGGGAAACCGTAGCAGCCCGTTCGCAGATCTCCGCGGCCTCCCGGACGTCCCTGTTCATCTGCTCCACGAGGGCTTCGGCGGTCTCGAAACGGCGCTCTCCGCGCAGGCGCTCGAGGAAGGCGATGCGCAGCCTCTGGCCGTAGAGGTCGCCCTCGAAGTCGATCAGGTGCGCCTCCACGACCAGCCCACGGCCGGTCGCGAAGGTGGGCCTCACACCCACGTTCACGGCGGCGGCTTGCCCCGAGGCGCCTTGCGCTGCGGCCCAGGCGGCGTAGACGCCGTGGCCGGGACACACCAGGCGATCGTCAGGCACCAGATTGGCGGTGGGCATGCCGAGCTCGCGGCCGCGCCGGTCGCCGGCCACGACCTCGCCCTCGAAGAGGAACGGGCAGCCCAGGAAGTCGGCGGCGGTCTTGACCTCCCCGGCTGCCACGAGCCCGCGGATATGGCTCGACGACACCGTCTCCCCGGCGACCTCCACCAGCGGCACCACGCGCGTCTCGAACTCCGGCCGCGAGCTGAGGAACTCGGGCGTGCCGCGGGCGCCCTTGCCGAAGCGGAAGTTCTCGCCCACGGACACGCTCGCCGCCCCGAGCCGGCCCGCCAGCACGTCCCCCGCGAACTGCTCGGCCTCGAGCGCCGCGAAGCTGCGATCGAACGGGATCACCACGAGCTCCTCAACCCCCAGTGCGGCGATCAGGTCGCGCTTGACCGGGAACGGGTTGAGCAGCTTGGGCGTGGCCTCCGGGTGGATCACCGACAGCGGGTGCGGGTCGAAGGTGAGCACCGTGTCGGCGCCGCGGATCACCTCGCGGTGGCCCAGGTGGACGCCGTCGAAGGTGCCGATGGCCACGTGCCGGCCCGACCTCTCGCCTGACAGCTCGGGCAGCCGGGTGACCTTCATCGCGGCGCGAACACTACGACGGGCTGGAGCTCGCCCGCGCGCGCCTCGGCCAGCGCGAGCAGCCGGCCGCGATGGGTCAGCCGCAGCGGACCGGCATCGGTCTCCCGCAGCGGGCCGGCATGGGTCTCCCGCAGCGGGCCGCCCGCCTCGCCCCGGACCCGCCGGCCGTGGCCCACGGCAAGGGCCTGCTCGTCGTCGAGGGCCTGCTCGGGCAAAAAGCCGAGCGCCTCGTTGGGCGCCAGCAGGCGGGCGGGGTCGGCGTCCTCGAGCCGGAAGGGGCCGATCGCGGTGCGCTGGAGCTCCTCGCAGTAGGCGTCGCCGAGCCCGCCGATCAGGCTGCGCACGTAGGTGCCCGTGGAGCACTCGATCTCGAAGGCCGCGCGCTCAGGCTCGTGCCAGAGCAGCTCGGCGCGGTGCACCGTCACACGGCGCGGCTCGGGCTCGACCGCCTCGCCACGGCGGGCGCGCGCGTAGGCGCGCTCTCCGGACACCTTCACCGCCGAGTAGGCCGGCGGGCGTTGCTCGATGTCGCCGAGCGGTAGCTCGAGCCGCGCCGGCAGACGGCCGGTCTGCTCGAGGCGCCCGTCACGGTCGCCCGTGTCCGACGTCCAGCCGAGCCGCGCGACCGCACGGTAGGTCTTCGGCAGCGCCAGCAGGAAGCGCTGGGCCCGCGTCAGGCGGCCGACCAGCACCAGCAGCAACCCGGTGGCGAACGGGTCCAGGGTGCCCGCGTGCCCCACGCGCGTGCCGCGCGGCAGCTCGCGGCGCACGCGCGCGACCACGTCGTGCGAGGTCACGCCCGCCGGTTTCGCATACAGGACCAGCCCGTTCAGCTGAGCTGGCGTCCGACCTGCTCGCGGAGGGCTTCCACGAGCTGCGGATAGGGCAGCGAGGTGGTGAAGCCGGCCGCCTGGGGATGGCCCCCACCGCCCAGCTCGCGGGCCACCCGCGAGACGTCGACCCTGCCGTCGGTCGCCCGCAGGCTGACCTTGCGCTTGCCGGCGCGGTCGTCGGCCAGGAGCTCCCGTACGAGCACGGCCACGGAGGTTCCCTCGACAGCGCGCAGGTGATCGACGATGCCCTCGGCATCGGTCTCGAGCGCGCCGGTCTCCTCGAAGTCCGCCTTCGTGAGGTGGGCCAGCGTCAGTGAGCCGCTGTCCAGGCGCGCGAGGCTCGCGAGCGCGCGCTGGAGCAGCTGCAGGCGCCGGAACGGCAGGTCCTCGAACAGCCGCCGGTAGACCACGTGCGGCTCCACTCCGCGCTCGATCAGGTCGGCGGCCATGCGGTGCGCCTCGGCGGTGGTGTTCTCGTACATGAAGCGGCCGGTGTCGGTCACCAGGCCCACGTAGAGGGCGTCGGCGATCGGCGGCGTCACCTCGGCGCCGAGCTCGTGCGCCAGCCGCCAGACGATCTCCGCCGTGCACGACGCATCCGGCTCCACCAGGTTGACGGTCCCGAAGCGGGTGTTGTCGTGATGGTGGTCGATGTTCACGATGTGGATGCCCTGCTCCTGGAGGAAGTCCACCGGCATGCGGTCGATGTTGCCGCAGTCGAGGAACACCACCGTGCGGCCCTCCACGTCGGCGGGGGGATGGCCCACGAGGCCCTCGAAGGTCCACTCCCGATACTCCCAGGGCAGCGGGAACTCGTCGGGCGACATGAACATCAGGCTGTCCTTGCCGAGCTGCTCGAGCGTCCAGTGCATGGCCAGCAGCGAGCCCAGCGCGTCGCCGTCGGGATTCTCGTGCGTGGTCAAGAGCAGCTTGTCGGCCTGGCGCAGCTCCTCCACCACCTGGTCCTGCTCAGTCGTCAGCGGCATCCGTGCCCTCTTCGAGGAGCTCGTTGATTCTCATCCCTCTGTCAATCGACTGGTCATAGACAAACTCCAGCGTCGGGGTGCGCTTCATGCGCAGCTCGGACGCGATCGCGGCCTGGAGCGGGCCGTGGGCGGAGCGCAGTCCGGCGAGCGAGCTCTCGCGCTCCCGGTCGCCTCCGAGCACGCTCACGTACACGCGCGCGTGCCTCAGATCTGAGCTTGTCTCCACGGCGGTCACCGTCACGAACCCTATGCGGGGGTCCTTCATCCCCGTTGCGATCCGCGCCGAGAGCACCTCCCGGAGCGCCACGTTGACCCGCCGCATGCGTTCTCCCGCCATGCTAAAGGAGCTCGTCCGACGACAAGAGCGCGCGCTCGGTGCTGCTCGTCTCGGGAAAGCGCGACTCCACGAAGCGCTCGATGCGCGCCGCGCTCTCGGACACGACGCCCGCACTGCGGCCGACCACCGCCGCCGACAGGGTCGCGCGCTGCCAGAGCTCGTGATGGTCGGTCTCGGCCACCGACGCCCCGAAGCGGCGCTGCAGCTGGGCCTTCAGGCTCTGCAGCTCCTTGCGCTTGCCCTTCAGGCTCCCGTTGTCGGGGAAGTGCAGCTGGATCTCGACCAGGCAGAGAAAGCTCAAGCGAGCGACTGCTCGACCTGGCGCGTCTCGTAGACCTCGATCACGTCCCCTTCCTTCACGTCGGCGAAGTTCTCGAGCACGATGCCGCACTCGAGCCCGGAGGTGACCTCGCGCACGTCGTCCTTGAAGCGCCGCAGCGAGCCGATGCGGCCGTCGTAGACGACCGTGCCGTCGCGCACCAGGCGTGCGCGGGCGCCGCGCCGGATCGTGCCCTCCGTGACCTGGCAGCCGGCGATCGTGCCCACCCGCGAGGCCTTGAAGGTGGCACGCACCTCGGCGCTGCCCACGCTCTCCTCGACCTCCTCGGGCTCGAGCAGGCCCTCCATGGCGTCTCGCAGCTCCTCGATGATCCGGTAGATGACCGAGTAGGTGCGGATCTCGACGCCCTCGCGGTCTGCGACCTGACGGGCGTTGCCGACCGGGCGCACGTTGAAGCCGATGATCACGCCTTCGGAGGCCGCGGCCAGCATCACGTCGGACTCGGAGATGCCCCCCACCCCGTCGCGGACGACGTTCACCGTGATCTGCTCCTGGGGCAGCTTCGCGATCTCGTCGATCAGCGCCTCGAGCGAGCCGGCCACGTCGGCCTTCAGCACGAGGTTGAGCTCCTGCTCGCCCTTCTCGGCGCGTGCCATCACGTCCTCGAGCGACACCCTCACGCCGGCGCGGCGGGCGAGCGCCTCCTGCTTGAGGCGGGTGGCGCGCTCGTTGGCCAGCCGGCGTGCCTCGCGCTCGTTCTCGACGACGCGGAAGTGCTCGCCGGCCTCGGGCACGCCGTCGAAGCCAAGCACCTCGACCGGCATGCCGGGGGTCGCCTGCTGCACACGCTCGCCGCGGAAGCTGTGCATCGCGCGGGCGCGGCCGGGGTGCTCGCCGGCCACCAGCGCGTCGCCGACCCGCATCTGCCCCCGCTGGATCAGCACGGTTACCACCGGGCCGCGGCCCGGATCGAGGCGGGACTCGATCACGTTGCCCGCCGCCCGGGTGTCGGGATTGGCCTTCAGCTCCTGGATCTCGGCCAGCGTCACGAGCGTCTCGAGCAGGCCCTGCAGGTTCTGCCCGGTCTTGGCAGAGACGTCGACGAACTCGGTATCGCCCCCCCAATCGGCGGGCGTCAGGCCCTGGCTCGCCAGCTCGCCGCGCACGCGGTTGGGGTCGGAGCCCTCCTTGTCGATCTTGTTCACGGCCACCATCACCGGCACCCCGGCCGCCTTGGCGTGGTCGATGGCCTCGACGGTCTGCGGCATTACCCCGTCGTCGGCCGCCACCACGATCACCGCGATGTCGGTGACCTGGGCGCCGCGGGCGCGCATGGCGGTGAACGCCTCGTGACCCGGAGTGTCGAGGAAGGTGATCACGTCGCCGTCGTGGCGCACCTGGTAGGCGCCGATGTGCTGGGTGATGCCGCCGGCCTCGCCCGCCACGACCTCGGTCTCGCGGATGGCGTCGAGCAGCGAGGTCTTGCCGTGGTCGACATGGCCCATCACGGCCACCACCGGCGGCCGGTCCTGCAGCTCCTCGTCGGAGTCGTCGTAGACAGGCTCCTCCTCGACCTCGTCCGCGGCGTGCACGATCTCGACCTTCTTGCCGAGCCCGTCGGCGAGCACCTCGATCGCCTCGTCGGAGAGCGTCTGGGTGAGCGTGGCCATCTCGCCGAGCTCCATCAGCTTCTTGATCACCTCGGCCGCGGACAGCCCCAGCGACTCCGCCACCTCGGCCACCGTCGCGCCGGACTGCACCGGCATGATCGGCTCCTCCTCGGGCCCGGTGTCCTTCGGAGTCAGGTCGGGCTCGACCCACGGGGTCCGGCGCCTGCGCCCGCGGCGGCGGGGCGGCTGCTGGGGCGGGGGCGCCGGCCGGTCCCGCCGGGAGGCCTGCGAGTCGATGACCACACGCCGGCGCCGTCCGCCGCCGGCGCCGCCGCCCGGCGCGCTCTCGCCGGCCCGCCCGCCGCGCGTGGGGCGCGGGCGCTCGCCGCGCTGGGGCCGCCCGCCGGCCGGCTGGCCGCCATCGGGGCGGGCCGGCTGCGGGGGCCGCTCGGGCGGGGCAGCCGGCCCGTCGGCCGAGGGCCGGGGGGGCGGCGGCGCGGCTTCCTGCTGGCCGCCGCCGTTGAACGCCTTCGCGATGTCGGCCTCGTCCACGCTGGACGCGGCCGCCTTCACGTCGAAGCCGGCCTCCTGCAGCTTCGCGAGGACCTCCTTGCTGGGGATCCCCTTCTCCTTCGCTATTTCGTGGACGCGCTTCTTTGCCATTCGCGTATGAAGTCTATGGTCTCCTGTCGCAGTTTCACGGGCGCTCTGAACGATCTCGCAAAGCCCCTGCGCGACTCCCGGGGCTCGGCGCACGCCGGCCGCCGGCACAGGTAGGCGCCGCGACCATCGGCCCGCCCCTCGGGGTCGGGCCGCACATCTCCGTCAGGGCCGCGCACCAGCCGCAGCAGCTCCGAGCTCGGCAAGGCGCTCCGACAGCTCACGCAGCGTCGCGACGGCCCTACGACCCTTCGTCCTCCTCGCCCGCGGCGTCGGGCTCGGCGGCCTCCTCAGGTGCCCCGCCGACCACCTCCCGGGGCGTGGCCGGCTCGGCCGCGTCGGGCTTGGCCGGCTCTCCGGGAGCGCCTCCGACCGGCTCGTCCGGCCCGGGACTCTCGGCCTCCGGCCCGGCGGTGACCGGCTCGTCGGCCTCTGCCTCCTCCACGACGGGGTCGTCGATTCCGGCCGCGGACTCGGGATGGTCGATCTCGGGCTCCTCCACCACCGCCGTGTCACCCCCGGACTGGGCCACGCCGGCCTCCTCGACCTGCGAGGTCACGCCGGCGGCCACGACGGCCGGCTCCTCGGCGGGCTCGCCGGCCGGCTCCGCGCCGTCGCCGCCCGCCGCGCCGTCGCCGTCCCCGTCGGGGGGAACCACGTAGTCGGTGTCCTTGCCCTCGAGCTCCTGGTGAGAGGGCAGGCCGCAGTAGCGCGAGCCCGGCAGCGACGCGTTCGGGCAGCGCTTGCCGTTGGCCAGGATGGCAGCGCAGCGGCCAGCCACCTCCTCCTCCTCGAAGCCCATCTCGGCCTCCTCCTCGGCAAACTCGGTCTCCGAGCGGATGTCCACGCGCCAGCCGGTCAGGCGCGCGGCCAGCCGGGCATTCAGCCCGTCCTTTCCGATCGCCAGCGAGAGCTGGTCGTCGGGCACGATCACCGTGGCCTGCTGGCCGTCGTCGTCGACGAGCACCTCGCGCACGCGCGCCGGCGACAGCGCTTTTGCCACGAAGCGGGCGGGCTCCTCATTGAACGGGATGATGTCGATCTTCTCGCCGCGCAGCTCGGACACGACCATGCGTACCCGCGACCCGCGCGGCCCGACACAGGCGCCGACCGGATCCACGCCGTTGGCGTGCGACACGACCGCGATCTTCGAGCGGTAGCCGGGTTCGCGCGCGACGTTCTCGATCTCCACAAGGCCGTCGGCGATCTCGGGCACCTCGAGCTCGAACAGCGCGCGGATCAGCTCGGGAGAGCGGCGCGACACCACGATGCTGGGGCCCTTCGACTGCGCGGAGACGTCGCTGATGATCGCCTTGATCCGGGCCCCGTGGTCGTAGCGCTCGCCGTGCACCTGCTCGGAGCGCGGCAGCAGCGCTTCGACCCGCTCGCGGAGCTGCACGAGGGTGTAGCGCGAGTCGGACTGCTGCACGATGCCGGTGATCAGCTCGCCCACCCGGTCCTGGTACTCGTGGAACATCATGTCCCGCTCGGCCTCGCGGATGCGCTGGAGGATCACCTGCTTGGCGGTCTGGGCCGCGATGCGCCCGAAGTCGTGGGGCGTGACGTCGTGCTCCTCGATCTGGTCGCGGTGCTCGGCCAGACGCTGCTGGGAGATCTCGGGCGCCTCCGGATAGACCATCTCCCCGGTCTCAGGGTCCACGGTCGGCTCGCCGAGCTCTTCCTCGACCTCGTCGAGCAGCTGCTCCTCGAGGTCGGGCGGCAGCAGCAGCTCGTAGACGCGGAAGTCGCCGGACTCGTGATCCACCTCCACGCGCGCGTACCTCGCGGCGCCCGGCTGCTTCTTGTAGGCGGACAGCAGGGCATCCTCGAGCGCCTCCATGAGCTTGTCGGCGGAGATTCCCTTCTCGCGCTCGAGCACGCCCACCGCCTCGACGATCTCCTTGCTCATCTCCCCTCCTCTCGGTCAGCTGCCTGGTGCCATAAAAAAGGTGGGCTGCGAAGCCCACCTTCAGGTGCGGCCTGGGGCCGCAGATGAAAGTCCTGGGTCTGAGTGTAGACCTTAGACCAGGTTGCTGCGGTTGATCTCCGAGTAGGGGATCGAGACCACGCCGCCGTCCGCGGCGACGGTCACCTCGTGTTCCGAGGCGCCCACCAGCTCGCCCGTGAAGCTCTTCTGCCCATCGACCGGCTCACGCGTGCGCACGCGCGCGCGGCGGCCCAGGAAGCGGCGAAAATGGTCGGGCTTTGTCAGCGGCCGCTGCGGGCCCGGCGAGGACACCTCGAGCCCGTAGGCCACGAGCAGATCGCGCAGGTGGTTCGTCACCCGCTCACACAGCGCCAGGTCGACCCCGCCGGGGCGGTCGATGGTCAGCCGCAGCCGCTCCGCCGCGATCTGCTCCAAGGCGAGCAGCTCCACGTCCGGTTCGGCCCCTTCGAGCCGGCTCTCCACCTGATCCTGGAGGCGTCCGAGGTCGACGCTCACAGCTGCAGCGACTTCGCCGTCAGGAACTCCTCGATACCGAACGGCCCAGCCTCGCGGCCGTGGCCCGACCGCTTGAAGCCGCCGAAGGGAGCGAGCGGGTTGAAGGCCCCGCCGTTGATCTCGATCTGTCCGCTGCGGATGCGCCGCGCCACCTGCTTGGCGTGCTCCTCGTCGCCCGCCCAGACGCCGCCGGCGAGGCCGTAGTCGGAGTCGTTGGCGATTCGCACCGCGTCGTCCTCACCGTCGTGGGGCATGATTGCCAGCACCGGGCCGAAGATCTCCTCCCGGGCGATCGTCATGTCGGGTGTCACGTCCGAGAAGACGGTCGGCTGTACGAAGTAGCCGCGCTCGCGGCCGGCGGGGGGCTCGGCTCCGCCGGTGACCACGCGCGCGCCCTCCGCGAGCCCCTTCTCGATGTACCCGCGCACCCGCTCCAGCTGGGAGTCGGACACCACCGGGCCCAGCCGTGTGCCCTCCTCGAATGGGTCGCCCGGCGTGTACTTGGCCGCCACGGCGGCCGCGATCTGCTCGGCCTCCTCCAGGCGCTGGCGGGGGACGACCATGCGCGTCAGCGCGCTGCAGGTCTGGCCGGAGTTCAGAAAGCACTTGGCCACCCCGTCGGCCACCGCCCGCTCGAGGTTCGCGTCCTCCAGGATCACGTTGGGCGACTTGCCGCCCAGCTCGAGGGACACCGGCTTCACGTGCTCGGAGGCGAGCTCGGACACCCGCCGGCCCGCACGAGTCGAGCCGGTGAACGAGACCATGTCGACCCCGGGGTGGCGCACGATCGCCTCCCCCACCTCCGGCCCCGTGCCGGTGACGAGGTTGAAGACCCCGGCCGGCAGGCCCACGGCCTCGACGATCTCCGCCAGCACGAAGGCGTTCAGGGGCACGACCTCACTCGGCTTGAGGACCACGGTGCAGCCGGCCGCGAGCGCCGGCGCCACCTTCAGCGAGATCTGGTGCAGCGGATAGTTCCAGGGCGTGATCGCGCCCACCACGCCCACCGGCTCGCGCACGATCAGCGAGTTGCCTATCTCGACCTCCCACTGCACGTGCTCCATCAGCTCCGGCATCGAGGAGAAGGAGACGGTCGGCAGGCCGGCCTGGATCATGCGCGCCTGCCTGATCGGCATGCCGAGCTCGGTGGCCACCAGGCCGGCGATCTCGTCGCCGCGCTCGGCCAGCGCTGCGCCGATGGCGGCCAGGTAGGGCGCGCGCTCGGCCGGCGTGGTCCGGCTCCAGCTCTCGAATGCCGCGCGCGCCGCGCCGGCCGCGCGATCTACGTCCGCGGGCGTGCCCTCCGGGATACTGCCGATGACCTCCTCGGTGGACGGGTTGACCACCTCGATCGTCGCGTCGCCCGCGGGCTCCACCCACTCGCCGCCCACGAACAGCCTGTCGCGGACAAGAGCGTCCGTCGCCGTCGCCATCGCCGTCTCCTTACTTGGCCGCTGCCGCGGCCGGCGTAGGGCTCGCGGCGTGGATGGCCGCGGCGGTGCGCCGGGCCAGGGCCATGATCGTGATCATCGGGTTGGTGCCCGAGCTGGTCGGGAAGGCGCTGCCATCGCCGATCCAGACGCCCGGGGTGTCGTGCAGCTCGCCATGGGGGTTGGCCACGCTCGTCTGCGGGTCACGCCCCATTCGGCAGGTGCCCATCTGGTGCGCGGTGAACAGCCGGTGGCCGCCCGCGCGCAGCGGAATGCGCCGGCAGCGCTCGATGAAGGCCTCGAGGTCGTCACCCACGTGCCAGGTGGGCGCCCCGAAGGCGAGCGCCGCTATCTCACGCGCTCCCGCGGCGTGGTTCAGGCGCACCTGCGCGGCGAGGGCCCGCTGCGCGTTGCGCACGTCGAGCTCGTCGTCGAGCGAGTACCAGACCAGCGGCTGGCCGGCCTCGTCGACCGTTACGCGGCCGCTGCCGTGGTCGCGCACCAGGCCGATCACGGTGGCCCCCCGCGAGTAGCGCGACATGACCTCCTTGTGCTGCTCGCCGCTTGTGAACGGGAGCGCCGAGGCCCCCAGCCCGGTGGTGTACTGGGCTGCCTCGAGCAGGAAGCCGTAACCGTCCTCGGCGTCTGCGAACTCGTCGATCACGCAGGCCTGCGGCGCTCCCCACCAGGCGCGCTGGTCCTCGTCGTAGCTGCCGAAGACCAGCGTGGTCGGGTGCAGGCGCAGGTTCTGCCCCACGGCCGGGCCGCCCAGGCCCGAGCGCAGCAGCAGCGCCGGCGACTCGAGTGCTCCGCAGGCCACGACCACCCGCGGCGCGCGCACGGAGACCCGGGCGCTGCGGCCGCTGTGCGGGTCGCTGTAGAGCGCCTCGACGCCGGCCGCACGGCCGCCCTCGGTGACGATCCGCCGGGCGGCGCATCGCACCACCATCTCCGCGCCACGCTCGGCGGCGTCGGCGAGATAGGTCTTGGCGGTGCTCTGCTTTGCGCCCGACTGGTCGCCGAAGCCGATGTAGCCGGCGGTCTCGGGGTCGTATAGATCGGGGTCGACGTTGCGCACCGTGTGGTGGAACGACCAGCCGAGCGCCTCGGCGCCCTCCTTCATGCGCGTCTGAACGCCGTTCAGGTGCGAGCAGCGGTCGTTGGCCTTGACCCGTTCGAGCACCGCGTCGAGGTGGGCGTCGTACTCCGGGCCGTCGACCCCCTCGAGGCCGAACTCGCGGGCCCACTGCTCCCGCACCCACGGGGTCGTTCGCAGGCAGTTGGTCCAGTTGATCGTCGTGCCGCCGCCCAGCGTGGTCCCGGCCATCAGCGAGATGTTCTGGTCGGCGCTCTGGTGCGGCCCGCCGCGCCAGTACATGTGCTGGTAGGCGGGCAGCTCGAGCTGGTTGAAGTCGGTCTCGTCGAAGTAGCCGGCCGCCTCCAGCACCACCACGTGCAGGCCCTGGGCGGCCAGCTCGCCGGCGATCACGCCTCCGCCTGCGCCGGAGCCGACCACGCAGACGTCGCCCTCCAGCGCCAGCTCGTCGCCCTCCGGCACTAGCGGCTTGAGCGGTCGCTCGGCTTGCGGCGCGGGCGACACCGGCCCCGGGAAGCCGAGCGTCTTCCAGAACGGGTTCTGGCCGGTCTGCGGGTCGGGCGCCCCGTAGCTGACGAACAGGGTCAGCGCGGTGAGCGCCTGCCCGCCGGCCGCGGCATCGCTGCCGAGCATGATCAGATTGCGCAGGTGCTGCTCGCGCGAGCGCCGCGACGAGGTCAAGAAGCCCAGCTCCGCGAGGCCGCCCAGCAGTTCGCCGAGGCCCTCGCGCTGCTCGTCGGGCATGGTCTCCTCGATCAGCTGCTCGAGGGCCTCGGGTGTGCCGACGTCCGAGGCGCTGCGGGCCCAGAAGCCGTCCGGGTCCTCGTCGCGCTCGAGCGACGGGACGACCGTGTCGCAAACCGCCTTGAGCACGGCGCGCTGCACGTCGTTCATCGCCAGCACCCTAGCGCGGCTCAGGCCTCGACGAGCAAGGTCACCGGGCCGTCGTTGACCAGGGACACGGCCATTCGCCGCCCGAACAAGCCGCCCTGCGCGCCGAGCGCCTCCCGCACCCGTTCGTAGAGCGGCTCGGCCGCCTCCGGCGGCGCGGCCTCCAGGAAGCTCGGGCGGTTGCCCTTGCGGGTGTCGCCGTAGAGCGTGAACTGGCTCACGCACAGAAGCTCGCCGCCGGCCTCGCCGACGCTCAGGTTCATGCGCCCGTCGGCGTCCTCGAAGAGTCGCAGCGCCAGCAGCTTGCGCGCGAGCCGGTCGGCCTGCGCCTCCCCGTCGCCGTCGCGCACGCCCACGAGCACGAGCAGTCCCGGCCCGATCGAGGCCACCTCGCGCCCCCCGGCCTCCACCGCCGCCCGGCTCACCCTTTGCACCAGCGCGCGCACCCGGCGACGTACTCTGACCGAATGGCGGCCGTAGACGTAGTCGATCAGTACGTGAGTGCGCTGCCCAGCGGCGGGCGCCGGCTCGCCCACGCCGAGTGGGGCATCACGGTTCCCGCGGAGTCGATGGGCGGACACCCGCTCGACGTGGGGCTGCGCATAGCGGACGGGATCCTGCGAGCCCAGGCCGTGGCGCTGCCGGGCGCCGGCGACCTCGACGCCTGGATGCTGCTCTGGTGGAACCGCCAGACGCGCATGGTGCGCTTCGGCTGCACCCGCGACCGCGACGTCTGGGTACACGCCGACCTGCCGCTCTGCAGGGTGGGCCGCCCGGGCTCATCGGGCGAGTGGACGGTCGACGAGCGCGGCGTCGACCGCCTGCTCGGGCTTGTGGCCGAGGCGGCCACGGCCGTGCGCGACTACGCCAACCGGGCGCGAGCGGCGCCGGAGTCTCAGCGCCCCGCCCTCTGATGCCGGTCGGGCACGCCGAGCGGCCGGCCTAAGCGGCGGTCAGCCGATCGCGGAAGGCCCGGTAGTCCGCGCGGTCGGGGCGCATGTTGGCCGCAAGCGCCGCGTGACGGCGTGCCTCCCGGCGCCGGCCGGTGTTCTCGAAGGCGCGCCCCAGGCAGAAATGGGCGTAGTCGTTGACCGGGTGCCGTTCGACGACCTCCGCGAACTCGACGGCGGCCTGCTCGAAGCGCTTCGAGCGAAAGTAGGCACGGCCCAGCGCCTCGCGGATCGACGACTTGTCGGGCTCGAGCTCCCGAGCGCGCTCCAGCGGGACGGCGGCTGCCATGAAGTCGCCGTTTTCGAGCAGCTCGCTGCCCTTCTTGAAGAGGTCATAGGCGCTATCGCTCATCGTTCGCCTCAACCGTATCGCGCGCCCGAAGCGCCTCTACCTCATCGAGGATGGCGGCCGCGACGGCCCCTTTGGGACCGCGCTCTACCCGCCGCTCCCCGCCGGCGGCCGTGACGATCGTGACCTCGTTCTGGCTCGAGTCGAAGCCGATGTCCGGGCGCGATATGTCGTTGACCACGACCGCGTCGAGCGCCTTGCGCTCGAGCTTGGCCCTGCCCCGCTCGACGGCGCCCTCGCCGTGCTCCGCGGCGAAGCCCACGATCGTCTGGCCGGCGGAGCGCGCCCGGGAGAGTGCGGCAAGCACGTCCGGGGTGGGCTCCAGCTCGATGCTCAGCCGCTCGCGCCCGGCCTTCGAGAGCTTGCTGGCCTCCGCCTCGCGGGGGCGAAAGTCGGCGACCGCGGCCGCCATCAGCAGCACGTCGGCCCCCTCGAAGGCCCTCAGGGAGGCGTCGTGCAGCTCGCCGGCCGTCTCGACCTCGACCAGCTTCACGCCCTCGGGCTTCGGGAGCGGCACGTTGGCCGCCACCAGGGTCACGTCGGCGCCGCGCCTGGCGGCCTCGCCGGCCAGCGCCAGGCCCATTCGCCCGGACGAGCGGTTCCCCACGTAGCGCACCGCGTCGATCGGCTCGCGGGTGCCGCCGGCCGTCACGAGCACGCGCAGGCCGTCGAGCGAGCGCGGCGCAAAGCCCGTCTGCTCGGCCTGCGCCAGCGCGGCCTCCACGGCCGTCAGGATCTGCGCCGGGTCTGCCAGGCGCCCCACCCCCCACTCGCCCTTCGAAGCCAGCGGCCCGCGGCCCGGCGCCACCACCACCGCCCCGCGCCGGCGCAGGGTCTCGAGGTTCTCCCGCGTGGCCGGGTGCTCGAACATGCGGTCGTTCATCGCGGGAGCCAGCACCAGCGGCGCGGTGCCGGCTAGCGCGGCGGCCGTGAGCAGGTTGTCGGCCAGCCCGCCGGCCAGCTTGGCCAGGGTGTTCGCCGAAGCCGGCGCCACGCAGAGCACGTCGCACCGACGCACGAGCTCGAGGTGGGAGATCGGGTCGTGATCGGGCGCCGGCTCGCCCGGGAACGCTCCGCGCGCCGGGTCGGGCTCGAACTCGTCCACCAGCACCG
>Ga0126310_10000264_pt1 | contig 16615 bp, 18 predicted proteins | sample Plot60_FD_92540 | JGI IMG/M metagenome (GOLD analysis project Ga0126310, IMG submission 92540) | Serpentine soil microbial communities from UC McLaughlin Reserve, CA, USA - Plot60 | ecosystem: Environmental > Terrestrial > Soil > Grasslands | place: USA: UC McLaughlin Reserve, Lake County... | reverse complement strand
CCAGTTGTGGGAACGGCGCAGGCCCGCCCGCACGCGCAGGTGTACGGCGTCGGCCATGTGGCTACGACGGTAGCGAGAAGTGGTCGAGCACCAGCGGGGTCACGTCGGCCAGCGACCACTGCTCTCGATCGGGCAGGTCGAGTCCGCTCACAAGCAGCACGCCCTCCGAGTCGTCCCGGTGCAGCGAGCCGTGGCTGCCGCCCACCACGTGGTCCGCGCCGCCCCAGTCGACGAACTCGTAGCCCGGCAGCGCCGAGGCCAGCACGTCGCCGCCGTGCGGGCAGTCGAGCGCCGACCAGAGGCGTGCGAGCGCATCCGGGTAGGTGCCGCAGCGGACCAGGCCGTCGCCCAGCTCGAGCTCGAGCGTCGCGGCCGAGCCGTCGAGGCTCCAGCGCCGTCCGCGCTGGTCCTCGAGCTCGCCCCCGGGGGCGAAGCGAAGCTCGCCGCGCTCCGAGCGCACCGCCGCTTCCCCGTCGGCGTGGTGGGCCACGAAGTCGACACCCTCGATGGCAAGCAGGTCGCGGGCCGCCCTCGGCACGAGCCGCGCGCGCTCGTCCTCGTCGATCACGTAGGCCATGGCGGAGCGGGCGGAGGGGCAGACGGCCAGCTCCGCCTCGGTCGGCGCCGGGTCGCTGGGGCCGAGCACGCGCCAGGGCCCGAAGCCGTCCCAGAGGTTGATGCGGTCGCTGACCTCGGTCTGCGAGTGGTCCGACATCACGATCACGGCGTGGTCGGCGAGGAAGGCCTCCGCTCCGCCCGCCACCTGCATGATCCGCTCGAGCGCCCGATCCGCCTGGGCGATCGACGTGAGCTGCCCTTCGGGCCCGAAGCGGTGCGAGTGGGTGTCGTTGTCGGGCAACGAGAAGAGCAGGAAGTCGAACAGGTCGTGCTCGACGAGGTAGGCGCCCACGCAGCCCGTGTGCTGGTCGCGCTGGCCGGGCAGCCCGAGCGTCGACGTGCAGCCGGTGTTGCGGGAGTCGAACAGGTCGGCGTAGAAGAGCTCGCCCGAGCCGTAGACGGCGTGGCGGAACTGCGCGGCCTCGGCGATGCGGCGGTAGACGCTGTCGCCGGAGGGCTCGTGGCGCGTGCGCCCCCGGTAGATCAGGTAGGTGGTGCAGGCGGTACGCAGCCCGGCGTCGTCGAGGTGCTCGAAGACGGTCTTGCGCGCACGACTGAGGTGCGCCATGTTCATGTTGTAGACCGTGTCGTAGAGCGAGCGCACGATCCCGAAGGCGCGCGTGGCCGCCATCGAGGAGCCGTACTCGACGTAGCGCTCCTCGCCACGGTGGTACCAGTTCATCGACGGGATGTGGTGCTCTCCGGGCCCGCTGCCGGTGGCGATCGTGGCCGACGCGACCGGCGTGACCGACGGGAAGGTCGAAACGCAGTCGCGCACGTACACGCCGTTGGCGCGCAGCGCGGCCAGCGCCGGCGCCCGGCCGTCCTCGATCGCCCGCTCGAGCATGTCGGGCTTGAGCGAGTCGATGACCGCGAGGACGAGCTTGCGCGGGCGGCTCACCGCAGGATCCGCAGCCCGGCGTACTTGCGCTGCCCCTCACCGCGCGAACGCACGAGCAGCAACGCGAAGGCGAGCAGGGCGATGAAGGAAAGCGGCGGCAGGAGAATCGCCAGGCCGGCCAGCACCAGCGCGGCGACCTCGGCGTAGGCGGTGACCAGGCCGCCCGCGGCGTCGCGGTCGCCGGCCCGCGCAAGGCGGCCCCGGGCGCCGCTCAGGAGGCCGCCGACGGCAGCGAAGCCGAGGCCGGCGCACAGCACCCCGGCGACGATGCCGGGCCAGCCCGCGTGGCCGTCCTCGGCGAGCGAGCCTGCGAACAGCAGGCCGCCGAGCGTCAGCCCGAGCACGGCGGCCAGCCGCTCCGCGGTGCGGTTCGGCCCCGAACGTTCCAGCCCGTACCAGAGCAGCGCGAGCACGAACACCACCAGCAGGAACCACGGCGACTCGAGGAAGCGCCAGTCCGTACCGTCGAAGTCGACTCCCAGGTCGCCGCGAGCGAGCCCGCCCGCGAGCAGCGGGGGCAGGAAGGGGCGAACCCCGCTTGCGCCGGCCAGTCCGGCGCCCTGGCCTATGTCGAGAAAGAGGCTCGTGGCGGCTGTCGCGGGTCGGTAGCCTGCGGGCGCATGACGATACCGGCAGGGCAGCGGCCTCCGGGGGCGAACGTCCCGTCATGAGCGTCTCGCGCGACCTCGAGCGCTATGCGGAGCTGTTCGCCGCGCGCACGAAGGTCATGAAGTCGTCGGCCATGCGCGACCTGATGGCTGTCACGGCGCGCCCCGAGGTGATCTCGATGGCGGGCGGCTTTCCCGACACCAGCACCTTCCCGCCCGCCACGTTCGCCGCGGTCACCCAGCGGATCGCGTCCGAGTCCTGCGCCCGAGCGCTGCAGTACGGACCCACGGACGGGCTCGAGGAGACCAAGCAGCGGATCGGCGAGGTGATGGCGGCCGAGGGCATGCGCCTCGACCCCGAGGACCTCGTGGTCACCACCGGCGGACAGCAGGTGATCGACCTCGTCACCAAGACCCTGATCGACCCCGGCGACGTGATCGTCGCGGAGGCTCCGACCTACCCCGGCGCGGTGCCCACCTTCTCGTCCTACGAGGCCGACGTGGTCCAGATCGACATGGACGCCGACGGCATGCGGGTGGACCGGCTCGAGGAGACGCTCGACCGGCTCGAGCGCGACGGCCGCCGGCCGAAGTTCGTGTACACGGTGCCGAGCTTCCAGAACCCCGCCGGAGTGACGATGTCGCCACCGCGGCGCAGACGCCTCGTCGAGGTGGCGCGCGAGCGCGAGCTGCTGGTGCTCGAGGACAACCCCTACGGCCTGCTGCGCTACGAGGGCGAGCCGCCGCCCACGCTCTACTCGCTCGACGGGGGCGTCTACGTGATGTACCTGGGCACGTTCTCGAAGATCCTCTCCCCCGGCATCCGACTGGGCTGGGTAGCGGCGCCGCCACCGGTGCTCGAGAAGATCAACCTTGGCAAGCAGGGCACCGACCTCTGCACCTCGACGCTGTCGCAGCTGATGGTGGAGGCCTACTTCCAACATGGCCGCTGGCGCGACTACGTGAACGACCTGACCGAGGTCTATCGCTCGCGCCGCGACACGATGCTCGACGCGCTCGCAGAGCACTTCCCCGCGCAGGCGGAGTGGACGCGGCCGGCCGGCGGCCTGTTCATCTGGGCAACGCTGCCCGATTTCATCGACACCACCGACCTGCTTGCACGTGCGTTGCGGGAGAACGTGGCGTTCGTGCCCGGCGCCGCGGCGTTCCTCGACGGGCGCGGCCGCAGCTCGATGCGGCTGAACTTCTCGGCCTGCCCCGAGGAGGACATCCGCGAGGGCATCCGCCGCCTGGGAGAGGTGGTCAAGGAGCAGGTGGAGCTCTACGGCACGCTGACGGGCGAGACGGCGGCGCCTTCCCGGCCGGCGCCAGAGCAGCAACCGGCCGCGGACGAGGCCCGCGTGCTGCCCATGCCTTCGCGCGAGCAGCGCGCGCGCCGGGCCGGCGGCCCTTGAGCCGGGTCGCGGTGCTGAAGGGCGGGCGTTCGTTCGAGCGCCAGGTCTCGCTGCGCTCCGGAGCGCGTGTGCAGGACGCCCTGGAGCGGCTGGGCCACGACGTGGTGCCGATCGACGCCGGCGTGGACCTGGTGCTGCGGCTGCGCAAGGCGCGTCCCGACGTGGCATTCGTTGCGCTCCATGGCCGCGACGGCGAGGACGGCACGGTGCAGGAGCTGCTCGAGATCGCGGGGATCCCCTACACGGGGTCCGGCGTGCTCGCCTGCGTGCGCGCCGCCGACAAGGTGCTGGCGAAGCACCTGCTGCTCGAGGCCGGCGTCCCGACGCCCGAGTTCTTCGCCTTCAGCGAGACCGCCTTCCGCGAGCTCGGGGCCGCTGAGGCGCTGCCCGCGATGGAGGAGCGCCTTGACTTCCCGATCGTGGTCAAGCCCGCCAGCGGCGGCTCGGCGCTCGGCATCCGCTTCGCCCGCACTGCGGCCGACGTGCCCGGGGCGCTCGTATCCGCGTTCTCCTACGACTCGAAGGTGCTGCTCGAGCGCCACGTGGCCGGGCGCGACCTGGCCGTGTCGATCCTGGGCGACCAGGCACTGCCGGTGGTGGAGGCCATCCCGCGCGACGAGGACTTCTACGACTTCGAGTCGCGCTACGAGATCGGGCGCACCGACTTCAGCTGCCCGGCGGAGCTACCAGGCGAGCTCTCGGAGGCCGCGCACGGGCTCGCGCTGCGGACATTCGCGCTGCTCGGCTGCCGGGGCTTCGGCCGAGTCGACCTGATGCTCGACGAGAGCGGCGGGCTATGGGTGCTCGAAGCCAACCCGGTCCCGGGGCTGACAGAGACCAGCCTGCTGCCTCAGGCCGCCGAGGCGGCGGGCGTCGGCTTCGACGAGCTGGTCGGGCGCGTGCTCGAGCTGACCGGCTAGTCGCCTTCGCCCGCCGCGAAGTCTTCGGGCGACACGTTGTCGAGGAAGTCCTTGAACTTCTCGACGACCTCTTCCTGGTCCTCGACCTCGTGCTCGAACTCGATCGCGGACTCGGTGATCACGTCCTCGGCCGCGAAGATCGGCGCGCCGGTCCGGACCGCCAGCGCGAGCGCGTCGGAGGGACGGGAGTCGATCTCGACTTCGCGGCCGTTCAGCTGCAGGGTGACCGCGGCGTAGAACGTGTTCTCGCGCAGCTCGGTGACCGAGACCTTCGTGCAGTTGACCTCGAGCTCGGTGAGCATCTCGCTGATCAGGTCGTGGGTCATCGGCCGAGGCGTGTTGGCGCCCTGCAGCTTCATGAGGATGGCGGCGGCCTCCGGGTGGCCGATCCAGATCGGCAGGAACTTGTTGCCCTCGCGGGTCTTCAGGAGCACGATCGGCTGCTTGCCGACCATGTCGAAGCTCACCCCGTAGATCACCATCTCCTGCACGAGCGACAGTCTAATGCCCGCCTCCCGGCCGACTGAACCAGTGCCCTAGGCTCGAACCGTGCCCGGCTCCGCGCCCCTCCCGATTCGTCGCAACACCGTCCTGCTGTCGGCTTCCATGGCCATGAACTCCGCGATGCTTCAGCTCTCGGCGGCGGTCGCCTCGCTCACGCTGGTAGGGGTGCTCGGCGTGAAGGGCCTGCTGGGACTCGGCCCCGCGATCGTGCTGGGCTGCGGAGCGCTTGCGGCGCTGCCGGCCGGCCGCGCCATGGACCGCGTGGGCCGTGTGCCCGTGCTTGCGCTTGGCTTCGCCGCCGGGGCTGCCGGCTGCGGTTTGGCCGCCCTCGGCAGCGCCACGCAGCTGGCTCCGGTGGTGCTCGCCGGCCTCTTCGGCGTAGGGGCGGCCAGCGGCATGGCGCTGCTGGCCCGCGCGGCGGCGGGCGACATGTACCCGCCGGAGCGGCGGGCGAGGGGCATCGCCCTGGTGCTGTTCGGTGCGGTGTTCGGGGCGCTGCTCGGGCCCGCGGTGTTCAGTCCGCTGCTATCCGGGCGCGAGCTCGACGGTGATGCGCTCGCCCCGCTCTGGCTCGCCGGCGGCGCGTTCATGCTCGCGGGCCTCGGCCTGGTGCTGAGCGTGCGCCCCGACCCACGCCGGATCGCGGTCCTACTGGAGCACGGCGACGCGTCGGCCGAGGCCGCGCCGCCCGCGCCGCTCAAGGAGCTGCTTCGCCGGCCGGGCGTGGTGCCCGCGCTGCTCGCCGCGCAGGCGAGCTTTGCGGTGATGGTGGGTGTGATGACGCTCACCGGCGCCGTGGTGGTGGACCACCAGCACCACGAGGCGCAACACGTTTTCCCGATCATCGGCGCTCACGTGATCGGCATGTACGCGCTCGTGATCGTGGTCGGCGACCTGATCGACCGCGTCGGGCGCACCCCGTCGCTGTCGGGCGGGCTGCTGCTGATGGCGGCATCGGTCATCAGCCTGCTCTGGGTCGAGAGTGTCGTGGGCACCGGGGTCGCGCTGTTCGGCCTCGGTCTCGGCTGGAACCTCTCGTTCGTGGCGGCCACGGCCCAGCTCGCCGACCGCAGCAGGCCCGAGGAGCGCGGCAAGCTGCTGGGCTTCAACGACCTGCTGTCGGGCGCGACGGGAGCCGCCTTGGCGCTGATCGGCGGCCTGGCCTTGTCGGCGCTCGGCGTGGCGGCCCTGGCAATCGGCGGCGCCGTGCTGGTGGTGGGCCCGGCACTGTGGATTCTGAGGGAGAGCAGAACAGCGGCGGCGGCGCCCTCAGCGTAGTTCAGGCGCCGACTCGAGTCGCTGGCGCATGCCCGGCAAGGAAGAGGGAGCGAAGCGTGCGAATGCACGCGAGCGACCGATGACGCCGCCGGGCGATGACCCAACGGCTCGAGATGGGCGATCCAGGACTCGAACCTGGGACCTCGTCCTTATCAGAGACGCGCTCTAACCGGCTGAGCTAATCGCCCGGAGGGCGCCGATTCTAGCGCCGGCCGAACGCCGGGTCAGGCCGCCTGGCGGCTGCGCGCGGCCAGGATGCGCTCGGCCAGCTCGATCACCTCGGCGGGGCTGTCGAAGCCGATCTCGACGCAGCAGCGCTCACCCTTCGAGCGCACCTTGACCTCGCGCCCCATCGCCGCCGAGAGGGCATCCTCGGCGGCGCCGAGCGCCTCCCTCAGGTCGGGATGGATAAAGCGCGAGCGGCGCGGGGGCGCCTCGTCGCCGCTGCCGTCCTCCGCCAGCCGCGCGCGCCGCTCGGTCTCGCGCACCGACCAGCGCCCGTCGCGAGCGTCCCTGGCCAGGCGCTTTCGCAGCAGGTGGTCCTTGCACGTGAGAATCGCCCTGCCGTGGCCCTCGCTGAGCTCCCCTCGCTCGATCAGCTCGAGCGCCTCCTCGGGGAGGTCCAGCAGCCTGATCAGGTTGGAGATCGCCGCGCGGCTGCGCCCGACCCGCTTGCCGACCTCCTCGCGGGTAAGCCCCAGGTCGTCGACGAGCATCGCGCAGGCGCGCGCCTCCTCGACGGCGTTCAGGTCCTCGCGCGCCATGTTCTCGGCCAGCGCCAGATCGAGCCGCTCCCAGTCATCCGCGTCGCGCACCATCGCCGGGATCGATTCGATGCCGGCGATCCGAGACGCCCGCAGGCGGCGCTCGCCCGCGACCAGCTCGTAGCGGCCGCCGGCCAGCCCGCGGACGACGACCGGCTGCAGCACCCCGCGCGCGCGGATCGACTCGGCCAGCTCGGCCAGTCCCGCGCCGTCGAAGGCACGCCGGGGCTGGCGCGGGTTGGGATCGATCAGGTCGACCGGCACCTCGCGCAGCCCGTTCTCCCTCCCGCCCGGCGGCAGAATGGCATCGAGCCCGCGGCCAATGCCGCGAGGCTCCTCACGCACGGGCGGCCACCTCGCGGGCGAGCTTGAGGTAGGCCGCCGAGCCCGTGCTGGCCGGCGCGTGATGGGTGACGGGGACGCCGAAGCTGGGCGCCTCCCCGACGCGCACGTTGCGCGGGATCGTGGTGTCGAAGACCAGCTCCGGGAAGTGCTTTCGGACCTCGCGCTCGACATCGCGCGCCAAGCGCGTGCGGCCGTCGTGCATCGTCAGGATGAGCCCGGCGACCGTGAGCCGCGGGTTGAGCTCGCGCTGGATCAGCGCCAGCGTGTCGAGCAGTTGCGCGAGGCCCTCGAGCGCGAAGTACTCGGTCTGCACGGGAACGATCACCTTGTCGGCTGCCACCAGCGCGTTGACCGTGATCGGCCCGAGCGACGGCGGACAGTCGAGCAGCGTGAAGAGGTAGCGCTCGCGCGCTCCGCCGATGCGCTCGCGCAGGCGCGTCTCCGAGCCGGGAATGCGCGGCAGTTCGACCGCGGCCCCGGCCAGGTCGGGCGTGGAAGGCACGATGTCGAGGCCCTCGAGCCCGCTCGGCAGGGCCGCCGCGGTCACGCGCAGGTTCCCCGAGAGGCAGTCGTAGACGTTGGGGTCGCCGTCCTTGGGCAGCCCCAGGGCGACGGTGGCGTTGCACTGCGGATCGAGGTCCACCAGCAGCGTCTTGAAGCCGGCGTCGGCGACGCTCGCGGCCAGGTTGACGGCGGTGGTGGTCTTGCCCACGCCACCCTTCTGGTTGGCGATTGCATAGATGGCGCCCATGCGCGGATGAACCTAGCCTCGGCTTCGGTCGGACTTCCCTTGGTTCGGGGCCGAACCGTACGCGCCGCAGGCATTCGGCTCGGCCGAGTGCCCGGGGAGCCGCCTACCCTCCCCTAAACGGCCGCTTGCGGGCCATCCCGACCCGCCGCGGCAGGCCGGGCGGGGTGGCGCCGGCCTTGCGCAGCACGTGCAGGTGCCGCCGCTCGGCGCCCTCGAACGGGCGCACCCGGTGGACCTCCCGGGGTTCCATCGACAGGGCCGGCGCGGCGGCCTCGGCCGCGGCCTCCTCCTCGTGGTCGCGGGCGCCCTTCCATGCCACGAGCACGCCCCCCTCGGCCAGCAGCGGCGACGCGTACTCGGCGAGCACGGCGAGGGGCGCGACCGCCCGGGCCGTCACGGCGTCGTAGGACTCCCGGCCGCCGAGCGGCGGCGGGCTCTTCGCCCAGTCCTCCGCCCGCGTCGTGACCGAGCGCGCGTTGCCGAGGCGTGCGGCCTGAAGCAGCCGGTCGCTGACGGAGGTCTTTCGCGTTTGGGACTCCACGAGGTCGACCTGTGCGGCGGGAAGGGCGATCGCCAGCACGAGGCCCGGGAAGCCGGCGCCCGAGCCGAGATCGGCGATTCGCCGCGCCCTCCCAAGAGCCTCGACCTCCAGGCCCGACAGGCTGTCTGCGACGTGCGTGCAGAGCGCCTGCTCGGCGGCGACGGCGGTCGTGGGCGGCGCCGGCTCCCGCTCGAGCGCACTCAACAGAGCGAGCAGCTGGTCCTGCGACCCGCTCGGCAGCCCGTGGCGCCCGCAGACGGCCGCCAGCGTTTCCCGTGAAACGCTCAGCCGCCCCGGGGGGAACGCAGCGGGGTGACCACCAGGCGCCGCTCGGGCTCGTCGCCCTCGCTGTGGGTCTCGACCTCGCTGCGCTCGCGCAGGTAGAGGTGCACGAGCTTGCGCTCCGGCGCGCGCATCGGCTCGAGCTCCACCGGGCGGTCGAAGCGCAGGGCTTCCGCGACGGCGCGGTCGGCCATCCGCTGCAGGGCCGACTCGCGGCGATCGCGGTAGCCGGCGGCGTCGATCGTGACCTGCTTGCGCTCGGGCAGCCCGCGGAAGGCCGCGCGGAAGGCCAGATGCTGGAGCGCGTCGATCGTCATGCCGTGCTTGCCTATCAGGAGCCCGAGGTCGTCGCCGTTCACGGTCGCGCGGATCTCCTCCGCGGACTCGTCGATGTCCACGCTGCCGCGCAGGCCGAGCGCGTGCAGGACGCGGGCCACCAGCGCCCGAACGCGTTCGGCAGGCTCCTCCGGGACCTCCTGCGCGGCGCGGCGCCAGGCTTCGAGGTCCACCTCCGCCCGCACGCGGGCGGGGCTGCGGTCGTCCCCCGCCTCCTCGAGCACCTCGAAGCTCACGCAGTCCGAGCTCACCCCCGGGAAGCTCAGCTCGAGTTGCTTCACCGCGGCCCACTTCGCCTCGCCGAGGGTCGCGCCTTCGGCCTCGACCACGCGCTCCCCCTGCCCCGCGTTCACCGCTAGCGCCGCCGGCCGGAGCGCTTCTTCTTCTTGCGCGGCGCGGGCGGCGGCTTGGCACCGCGGCCGTTGCCGTCGCCCGCGGCGTGCGCCCTGCCCCTGCCCTTCTTGGTCTTGTCCTTCCCCTTGCCGTCGGCTCCGTCACTGAGCGCCGCCGTAGTGGCGGGCTTGCCCCGCGCCGGCTTGGTCTCCGGGAGGGCGTCACGCGGGTCGAGCGGCTCAGGCTTGGGGTAGAGCTTCTTCACGAGCAACTGCTGGCCGAACGTCCAGACGTTGGTGGTGATCCAGTAGACGATCAGCCCGGCCTGGAAGTTCACGATGAAGATCGTGAACACGAACGGCAGCGCGAACATGATCCGCCGCTGGGTCGGGTCGGCGCTGATCGCCGTGACCGCGCTCGCTGCCAGCTGCGTGCCCACGTAGAGGACGATCAGCACCCCCAGCACCACCGGCTTGTCGGTGACCTTGTGGGCCAGGTCGTCGATGAAGAGGAAGCTCTCGTTGCCCTTGATGTCCGCCCTGAACTCGGACGAGCGCAGCAGGTAGAAGAGCGAGATGAAGAACGGGATCTGGAGGATCAGCGGCAGGCAGGACCCGAGCGGGTTTACCTTCTCGCGCTGGTAGAAGGCCATCACCTCCTGGTTCATGCGCTGCTTGTCGTCCTTGTAGCGCTCCTGAATCTCCTTGATCTTCGGCTGCAGCACCTGCATGCGCTGCATCCCCTTCACGCCCTTGAAGGTGAGCGGCAGGATCGCCAGTCGCACCGTGAAGGTCAGCAGGATGATCGCCACGCCCCAGCTGCCCTCGAAGTCGCCCAGCAGGTTGTGCCAGAACTCGAGGATCGCCTGGCAGGCGTCGACGATCGGCTGGACGATTACTGCGATAGGCATTGGCTAGCGGGCTGCCCGAGGGCGAAAGAGCTTCTGGTTCTCGACGAAGTCGACGCCGCCGTGGCTCCAGGGGTTGCAACGGAGCAGGCGCCAGGCAGCGAGGACCGCGCCCCTGAGTATGCCGTAACGCCGGATGGCGCCGATCGCGTACTCGGAGCAGGAGGGATGGTACTTACAGCGGCTTGGCAGGGCCGGGGAGATGGCGCGCTGATAGAAGCGCAGCGGCGTGATCGCGAGCGTTCGCAGTGCGCTCACCGCTCACCCCCGGCCAGGCCGGCCCGGGAGAGCAGCTCGCGCAGGGCCTCCTCGATCCCGCGTTCGCCCTCACGCTCTGCAAGCTCTCCAGCCGCCGGCCGGGCGACGATCACGAAGTCGAGGCCGTCGCGCAGCTCGTCGGCGGCGGCCCAGAAGGCCTCGCGCAGGAGGCGCTTGACGCGGTTGCGCTCGACCGCGCCACCGAGCTTTCGGCCCACGGACACCCCCAGGCGCGCAGCGCCCTCGCCGTCCCGGCGGGGAAAGGCGTAGACGACCAGGTAACGGCTCCCGTGGGAGGTGCCCTCGCGGTACACGCGCTCGAACTCGCCGCTGCGCGACAGGCGACGGCGCCTGCGCCGAGCGCGGTCGGCCATCGCTAGGGGGTCAGCCGCCCGCGGCCCTTGGTGCGGCGACGGCGCAGGATGCGCCGGCCCGCGCGGGTGCGCATACGGGCGCGAAACCCGTGCGTGCGGGCCCGCTTGCGCTTCTTGGGCTGGTAGGTGCGCTTCATGCGGAGGCGCAGAGTATAGGAAGCCCCAGCCGCTTTTCACGCGATTTGCGAGCTGCTCCCGGGCGCTCCGGTCGGCGGCCCGGCGGGTCCCGGAGGCGAGTTGTATATTCGCCTCCTCCGAGGGCGTCGGGCCCGAAAACCCAGTCCCTCCCCATTCAGTCGCCGCTATCGAAAGCCCCCGAGGAGGGCCGCGTCTGCCCGTGCCCGAACAGCTCGAGCCAATCTGGCGGGAAATCAGCGCCGAGCTGCGCAGGCTGACGCCCGACTTCAAGTTCCACATCTGGCTCGAGCCGCTCGAGCTGGCCGGCATGGAGGGGCGCAAGCTGTACGTGCGCGCCCCGGAGCACATCCGCAGCTGGGTGGGCGAGCGCTACCTGCCGCTGCTTCGCCAGGCGGCCTGCCGGCGCTTCGATGCCGGCGCCTCCGTCGAGATAGTCGGAGCCGACTGGATCCAGCCCGGCCCCCGGGGCGAGGGCAGCGCCCCGGGCGGCGAGGCGCTCCCGCCGGAGGCCAGCCTCAACCCGAAGTACAGCTTCGAGCAGTTCGTGATCGGCGACGGCAACCGCTTCGCCCACGCGGCCGCGCTCGCCGTCGCCGAGCTTCCCGCCCAGGCCTACAACCCACTCTTCGTGCACGGCTCGCCCGGGCTGGGCAAGACCCACCTCCTCCATGCGGTCGGCAACTACGTGGCCCGCTACGGGACCGGGTTGCGGGTTCGCTACGCCACGGTCGAGGAATTCACGGCGGCGTTCGTCGACGCCGTGCGCCTGGGCAGCACTCGCGAGTTCAAGCGCGGGTTTCGGGACGTGGACGTCGTGTTGATCGACGACGTCCAGTTCCTCGCGCACAAGGACCGCACGCGCGAGGAGTTCTTCCACACCTTCAACGCCCTGCTCGGCTCCGGGCGCCAGCTGGTGATCACCTCCGACCGCAGCCCGGAGGAGCTGTCGGACCTCGAAGAGCGGCTGATCGAGCGCTTCCGCTCAGGTCTCGTGGTCGAGCTCGAGCCGCCCTCCGTGGACCTCCGGCGCGCCATCCTCCAGAAGCGCTCGCGAATCGACGGCGTATCACTCTCGGCCGAGGTCCTCGACGAGATCGCCCGACGCGTGACCAGCAGCGTTCGCGCCCTGGAAGGAGCGCTGATACGGGTCGTGGCCTACGCCTCCCTGAAGGGCGAGCGCCCGACGCCCGAGCTGGCGCGCCATGTGCTCAAGCGCCTGGGCTCCGCGGGCGGCGACTCGCGTGCCGGCCTCTCCGAGATCCTCGACGCCGCGGCGGGGGAGTTCGGCGTTTCACGTGAAGCACTGCTCGCCGACGACCGCCGTCCGCGCGTCGTGTCCGCGCGTCACGTGGCCATGTACCTAGCGAAGGAGAGCGGACACAAGCCCAGCGAGATCGCCCGCGGGATGGGCAACCGCAGCCACAGCACCGTGCTCAACGCCATCAACAAGACCAGTATCGACGCCTCGTTGCACCCAGCCGTCGACAACGTCCGCAATTCGCTGCGACGCCCCCGCTGATGGCCGGATCAACTGATGTAATGCACACCCGCCGACGCGCTGCTACCCGTCAGTCAGCGAGATTCGCCGCCTTATCGACTTTCAGACGACCTCAGCAATACCAACTAGGAAGAGAGCAAGTCTCCTTTGAAGCTTGCCGTTTCGCGTGAAACGTTCCTGGCGCGGCTTGGGATCGCCGTTCGCGGCGTGTCCACGCGCAGCGCCATTCAGACCCTGGCGGGCGTCCTCATCCGAGTGGCGGACGGCAAGGCCGAGCTCCAAGCCACCGACATGGAGCTCGGCGTGCGTGTCGGCCTCGACGTTTCCGACCCCTCCGATGGCAGCGCCGTCATCCCGGGCCGGCTGTTGCTCGACGTGGTTCGCTCGCTGCCAAAGGACGACCTCACCCTCGAGTACCGCTCCTCCCAACAGGACGTCGAGGTGGTTTCCGGGCCGTCCAAGTTCCACCTGCGCACGCTCCCGGCCGAGGACTTTCCGAAGCTCCCGGAGGCGCCGCACAGCGGCACGCTCACGGTTCCCTCCAACGCCTTCGTCGACACGATCGGTCGCGTGGCCCGGGCCGCCTCGCGCGATGAGACGCGGCCACACCTCACCGGCGTGCTGGTGTCGGCACGCGAGCGCGAGCTACGCATGGTCGCGACCGACTCCTACCGGTTGAGCGTGAAGGAGACGGCACTCGACGAGCCGCTCGCGGGCGCGCTCGAGGCCAACGTGCCGGCGCGGACGCTGCAGGAGCTCGGCAGGATCGCGAGCGCCGGCGCCGCGGCCAGCATCGGGGTGGCGGCGCTCGAGAACCAGGTCGTCTTCACCGTCGACGACGTGGTGCTGTCGTCCCGGCTGGTCGAGGGCCGCTTCCCGAACTACCAGCAGCTCCTGCCCGACTCCTACGACCACGAGCTGAGGGTGAACCGCGCAGAGCTGCTCGAGGTGGTGCGGCGCATCAGCCTCCTGGCACAGAAGAACGCGCCGCTGCGCCTGCGCTTCTCGGAGGGCGCCCTCGAGCTGTCGGCGCAGACCCCGGACGTGGGCGAGGCCAGCGAGTCGCTGCCGATTCCGTTCGGGGGCGAACCATTCGAGATCGGCTTCAACCCGGAGTTCTTTCGTGACGGCCTCGAGAGCGCGGAGTCCGACGACCTGCTGCTGAAGCTCATCAGCCCACTGCGCCCGGGCCTCATCCAGTCCGGTGACGATGGCGGCTTCCTCTACCTCGTGATGCCGATTCGGCTGAACGTCTGATGCCTGCCGCGGATCACGACCGCTGCTAGGCCGCGTGCGCGTCGCAGCCGCCAGCCTGCGCGACTTCCGCAACTACGAGCGGGCGGAGCTCGAGCTGGGAGCCTCGCTGACCGTTGTGAGCGGCCCCAACGGAGCCGGGAAGACCAACCTGCTGGAGGCGCTCTACTTCGGCTGCACCGGCCGCTCGCCGCGCACTTCCAACGAGCGCGAGCTGGTGCGCCGCGGCGCCGGGGTGACGCGGGTGGTCCTCGACGTGGACGGCGAAGCGGGCAGCCACCGCCTCGAGGTCGGCTTCGAGCCGGGAGAGTCCAAGCACATCCGCGTCGACGGCCGGGCGGCCGAATCGCTGGCCGCCGTCGAGGAGCGGCCACTCGTGAGCGTGTTCATGCCCGAACGGCTCGAGCTCGTGAAGGGCGCCCCGGCCGCCCGGCGCGCCCACCTCGACCGCTTCGTCGCGGCGCTCTGGCCGGCCCGTGCCGACACGCGCGCCGCGTATTCGCGGGCGCTCGCCCAGCGAAACGCACTCCTGGCGCGCGTGCGCGCCGGGCAGGCGGCGCCTGACGGCCTCGGGGCGTGGGAGGCGGAGCTCGCGCTCGAGGGGGTGCGGCTGATGGGCGCCCGGCGTGAGGCGACCGAGGCGCTGGCCTCACCCTTCGCCTCGTTGGCGCAGCGGCTCGGCCTACCCGGCGAGGGCGAGTTGCGCTACCGGCCGCGCTCGGGCGCCGTGGACGCCGACGGCCTCGCCGGCGAGCTCGAGGAGCGGCGTCCCGCCGACCTCGAACGGGGCTTCACCGCGCATGGTCCCCACCGGGACGAGTTGCAGCTGCAGCTCGACGGGGTCGGGCTGCGCTCCTATGGCTCTCAAGGCCAGCAGCGCGCCGCGCTCCTGGCACTCCTCTTCGCCGAGCGTCAGCTGCTGGGCGAGCGCCGAGGGCGGCCCCCTGTGATGCTGCTCGACGACGTGATGTCCGAGCTCGACTCCGAGCGGCGCGAGCTGCTGGCGTCGCTGCTGCGCGACGGCGGCCAGGCGGTGATCACCACGGCCGACGCCGATCATGTGCCGGGTGCGGGTGAGGCCGGCACGGTGGTAGTGGAGGTCGCGGGCGGGCGCCTGGCGCTCGCGGCGCCGGCGTGAGGCGCCTCGCGCCGCGACACTTGGGCGCGGCACTTCAGCAGGCCGTGGGGGCGGCCGCGCCGGCAGGGGTGCTCGCGCGCGTCCAGGGCGCGTGGGGCGAGGCGGCGGGGCCCGTGGTGGCGGGGGCGGCACAGCCCGTGAGCGAGCACGACGGCATGGTCACCGTGGCCTGTGAGTCGGCCGTCTGGGCCCAGGAGCTCGAGCTGCTGAAGCCCCAGCTCGAGGAGCGCCTGAAGGCCCGTCTGCGCTTCGTGGTGCGCTCTCCGTAACGACTGCAAACCCAGCCGTGCCGCCAGGCGCCATTTTTGCGCGATTTGCGGGTACTTTGTAGCTGTCGAAGCCGTCCGGCGGGAGGCCTAAGCTGCTAGAATTGCCGTGGTTGTCAAGCCCCGCCCCGACCCGCGTGGATTGAGCGTGGCGTCGGGGCTTCTCATGTGAGCGACCCGAAGGGACCCGGTGGCCAAGAAGAAGAGCCCGAACAGCTACGGCGCCCAGGACATCACGGTCCTGGAAGGCCTCGAGGCCGTTCGCAAGCGCCCCGGCATGTACATCGGCTCCACGGGCACGCGCGGGCTTCACCACCTCATCTACGAGGTCATGGACAACTCCGTCGACGAGGCGCTCGCCGGGGAGGCCGACCACGTCGCAATCGCCATCCATCCCGACAGCAGCGTCTCCGTCTCCGACAACGGCCGCGGCATCCCCGTGGACATCATGCAGAAGGAGAAGCGCCCCGCGGCCGAGGTGGTGCTTACCGTGCTGCACGCGGGCGGCAAGTTCGGCGACGGGGGCGGCTACAAGGTGTCGGGCGGCCTGCACGGCGTCGGCGTGTCCGTGGTCAACGCGCTGTCGGAGCGGCTCGAGCTCACGATCTGGCGCGACGGACACGAGTACACCCAGTCGTACGAGCGCGGCGTGCCCACGGGCGAGCTGAAGAAGGGCGCCAGGACCGACCGGCGCGGCACCAGCATCAGCTTCCAGCCGGACCTCGAGATCTTCGAGACGATCGACTACGACCGCGTGGTGCTCGAGCAGCGCTTCCGCGAGATGGCGTTCCTCACCAAGGGGCTCCGCATCGACTTCAAGGACGAGCGCGGCGAGGGCTTCGAGGCGAGCTTCCAGTACGACGGGGGCATCGTCGACTTCGTCAAGTACCTGCACGGCCAGGGCACGCGCGAGCCGCTGCACGGCAAGATCGTCTTCATGGAGGACGAGGCCGAGGCCGGCGAGATCGAGGTCGCCCTGCAGTGGAATAACTCCTACCAGGAGTCGCTGCTCTCGTTCGCCAACAACATCAACACTCACGAGGGCGGCACTCACCTGTCGGGGTTCCGCTCCGCGCTGACACGCACGATCAACGCCTACGCGCGCCAGAAGGGCGAGCTCAAGGAAAAGGACCCCAACCTCCAGGGCGAGGACGTACGCGAGGGCCTCACGGCGATCATCTCGGTG
>Ga0126310_10000263_pt1 | contig 16663 bp, 18 predicted proteins | sample Plot60_FD_92540 | JGI IMG/M metagenome (GOLD analysis project Ga0126310, IMG submission 92540) | Serpentine soil microbial communities from UC McLaughlin Reserve, CA, USA - Plot60 | ecosystem: Environmental > Terrestrial > Soil > Grasslands | place: USA: UC McLaughlin Reserve, Lake County... | reverse complement strand
TGGATACCGGTCGGCGATAGGAGATGCACGAGCATCGCCGTGAGCGCGAAGAGCGAGGCCACGACGAGGAGATCGGCAATGCCCACCCGTCGTTTTGATGACCCGATCGAGGGTCGCTCGATCGGGTGTCGGCGGCCCCGTGACGGAAGCTCGAGAGGTGGGGTGAGGAGTTGAGGGTGATCCAAGGCGGCGGTCTCTTCGTCTGCGAAATCCTAGGCGTCGCGCGGGACGGGTTGGTCGAGCAGGCTCTCGATCAGGCGCGCGCCCAGCTCGACCGAGTCCGAGAGCCGTTGCTCGTCGATCAGCTCGAGTCGCTCGCTCGGCAGGTGGTACTCGTCGTAGCCGAAGTGCGAGATCGTCGCCGCCGGGATCTTTTTCTCGTGGAACGGAAAGGAGTCGACGCCAGGGCCCGCTGGGCCAACGTCCAGGTCATAGCGCTCGCCTAGGCCGAGCTCGCCGGCGAAGCCCGCGAGCCGATCGGAAAGGGAATGTGGAGAGGCCATCAACTCGAGGCGCTTGCCGTGGGCGATGCAGTCGAGGTTGACGCAGGCCGCGACCCGGTCGAGCTCGCCGGTGACCTCGGCATCGAAGATCCAGGCCCGCGAGCCGATGCATCCAATCTCCTCGGCCGCGAAGCCGATGAAGATCAGCGAGCGTTCGTGGCCGTGACCCGCCAGCCGCTCGGCGATCCGGCGCACGCCCTCGACGCCGGTCGCGTTGTCAACAACGCCTGGACCACGCCACACGGAGTCGTAATGCGCCGAGACGATGATCGCCTCCTCGCTCCCGCCGCGCAGCTCGGCGACGACGTTCCGTTCCGTCAGGCCTGGGACGAAGCGGCCGCCGACCCGCACGCGGGCAGTGACCCCCTCCAGCTCCCGCAGGCGCATCGAGTCGGCGCCCGAGATGAAGAGCGCGGGCCCGACGGCGATCTGGCGGGCGCCCGTCAGGAACGGAATCGCGGGACCTCCGAAGGGACTCATCAGCAACCGCGCAAGCTCGCGCCCTTGGTCATCCTCGACCGCGAAGACGTCGGCTTCCGGGAAGAAGCCGCCGATCGAGTGCGTGCCGAGCCGGCGCACGCGGCCTTCGACGGTGCCGTCGGTGGGGCTCGCGTAGATGCACGGCCCGGCATCCCAGCGCTCGCCGTCGATCTCCAGCTCGGGCTCGTCCGCCTCGTAACCCAGGAGCCCGAATTCGTGGAAGCGCGGCTCGAGCCCCGCCTCGCGGAAGGCGTCGGCCACTGCATCGGCAGCTCGGCCCGCGGCCGGCGTCCCGGCCTGGCGGACGCCGATTTCGACCCCGAGCGTCTCGACCAGGTTCACGGTGCGAGTGTAAGAGCTTCCGCCGTCAGCGCCGAGCTCCGGCGGTTAGTGCGACCTCCGCAACGTGAGCGCACTAACATCGCTGCGCTCAACAGCGTCCCATAGGTATCCACAATTCTGCGGGAGGTCGAGTGATGCGTTCACGTTCCCTGTTCCAGCTCCTGACCCTCATCGGCCTCGCCGCGCTCGTGCTCACCGCGTGCGGCGGTAGCAGCAAGAAAAAGTCGAGCGCCTCCTCCGGCAACTCGGGAGGGACGCTGATGACGGTGGCAAAGGGGGCGCCGTCGGGTTCGCCCGACCCGCAGATCAACTACACGCTGCAGGAGTGGCAACTCCTGATCATCAGCCACGACGGCCTGCTCGCTTTCAAGCGGACGAGCGGCACCGAGGGGACGAAGATCGTGCCCGACCTTGCGACCGAGGTTCCGAAGCCTCAGAACGGCGGCAAGACCTACGTCTTCCACATCCGCAAGGGGATCAAGTTCTCGAATGGCAAGGAGCTGAAGCCGAGCGACGTCAAGTACACGTTCGAGCGCTTGTTCAAGATCGGCCAGAGCCCGAACGCGGGCACTTGGTACAACGTCATCGTCGGCGGCGACGCGTGCGTGAAGACGCCGGCGACCTGCAACCTCTCGCAAGGCGTGGTCGCGGACGACGGCGCCGGCACCGTCACCTTCCACCTGACCAAGGGCGATCCCGAGTTCTTCGACAAGCTCGCCGTGCCCTTTGCGTTCATCCTCCCCACGGGCACGCCGAACAAGGAAGTTCAGATCCCGCCGCCGGGGACCGGGCCCTACAAGTTCGCGGAGTACAACCCGAACAAGCAGATCAAGCTCGTGCGCAACACGAACTTCAAGGAGTGGTCGAAGGACGCGCAGCCGAAGGGCAACCCGGACGAGATCATCCAGAAGTTCGGTCTCTCGGCCGAGGCGGAGGTGACGCAGGTCGAGAATGGCCAGGCGGACTGGATGTTCGACAACCCGCCGTCGGACCGTCTGAACGAGATCTCGACCAAATACGAGGACCAGGTGCACGTGAACCCGCTGACGGCGGTCTGGTACTTCGCCTTCAACGTCCGCGTCCCACCGTTCAACAACCTGAAGGCACGCCAGGGCGTCAACTTCGCGACCGACCGGAATGCGCTCGTCAAGATCTACGGCGGCCCGAAGCTCGCCGTGCCGACTTGCCAGATCCTGCCCCCGAACTTCCCCGGCTACAAGCCGTACTGCCCGTATACGAAGAATCCCGGGAGCGGCAAGTGGACCGCGCCCGACATGGCGAAGGCAAAGCAGTTGATCGCCGCCTCGGGCACCAAGGGGGCGTCGGTCAAGGTCAACACGGATACGGTCGAGACCGACAAGGCCCTCGGCCTCTACTTCGTCGGCCTGCTGAACAAGCTCGGCTACAAGGCCTCGCTGCAGGCATTGAGTCCTGACATCCAGTACCCCTACTGCCAGAACTCCAAGAACAAGGTCCAGTTCTGCTGGTCGAGCTGGTACCAGGACTACCCTGCAGCCTCTGATTTCCTGAACATCCTGCTGGGCTGCGACTCGTTCATCCCGAACTCGAACGCGAGCCCGAACATCGCCGAGTTCTGCATGAAGCCGATCCAGGCGCAGATGGACCAGGCGCTGCAGCAGGGGATCACGGACACGAGCGGCGCGAACACGAAATGGGAGGCGGTCGACAAGGCTGTCACTGACCAGGCGCCGTGGGTGTCGATGTTCAACCCGAAGTACATCGACTTCCTCTCGAAGCGCGTGAAGGGCTACCAGTTCAGCCCGCAGTGGTACTTCCTGCTCGATCAGGCCTCAGTGAAGTAAGGGCGGCGGAAGCGAGGCGGCGTGGCCGTTTTCGAGCCTGAAGCCGAAGGCATCGTCCTCGATGCTGAGGAGACCGGCGGCGACATCGTCGGACGTAGCCCCTGGGCACTCGCCGGCCGGCGCCTGGTGCGCAACAAGCTCGCGCTGGCGGCGCTTGCACTCTTCCTCCTGATCGTCGCGGTGAGCTTCGCTGCGCCCCTGTACGCGAACCACATCGCGGACACCAATCCGTTCGAGTCGAACATCTCCGGGACGGTCACGATCGACGGGAAAACGGTGGACGTGCTCCAGCAGGGCGGCGGCAAGCTCGGCCTCGGCGAGACGCCGATCGGGCCGACCTGGCGTTCTCAGTACTTCCTCGGGGCCGACAACCAGGGACGAGACGTCGCCGCACGGGTGCTCTACGGCGGGCGTGCCTCGTTGGAGATCGGAATCGGCTCGGCGGTGTTCGCCTCGGTTGTGTCATTGATCTTCGCGCTCGTCGCGGGCTTCTTCGGAGGGTGGACCGACGCGATCATCTCGCGGTTGATGGACTTGATCTGGGCGTTCCCGCTCTACCTGCTAGCGATCTCGCTGGCGACGGTCCTTTTGACCTCTCCGAACGGACTCACGATCAGCTTCATCCACGTCAGCGCCGACAGCCTGTGGATCCCGCTCGTGATCATCGGGTTCGTCTACATCCCTTACATCTACAGGCCGATCCGCGGACAGGTGCTGTCGCTGCGCGAAAAGGAGTTCGTCGAAGCGGGCATCGCTCAGGGTGCTTCGAACCTGCGTCTGATCTTCGGCGAGGTGCTGCCGAACGTGGCCTCCACGGTGATCGTCCTGATGCCGCTGATGATCGCGACGACGATCCTCACCGAGTCGGCGCTGTCGTACTTGTCGATCGGCGTGCAGCCGCCGAAGGCGAGCTGGGGGACGATCATCCAGGACGGCCAGGAACTGCTCTACACGCGGCCGTGGGTCGCGATCGCACCGGGAATCATGATCGTGCTCACGGTCCTGGCGCTCAACATCCTCGGCGACGGCTTGCGCGACGCCTTGGATCCCCGCTCGAAGGTGCGCGTCAAAGGCTGATGGTCGCCTTCGTCGTCCGCCGTCTCCTCTGGATGGTCGTCGTCCTGTTCGCGATCTCGGTGCTCGTGTTCCTGATCTTCTTCGCGACCCCGGGTGTCGACCCGGCGCGCCAGATGGCCGGCAGGAACCCGTCGGCGGAGACGATCAAGAGCATCAAGCACGAGTTCGGCCTCGACCGGTCGCTGCCCGTTCGATACGGGCTGATGATGAAGCACATGTTCATCTCCCGCGACCTGATCTCGTACGGCAGCCACACGCGGGTAATCCCGGAGATCGTCCACGCGGCACCGGTGACGCTCTCGCTCGTCTTCGGCGCGGCTGTAATCTGGATCGTCTTCAGCATCCTCACCGGCGTGGCCGCCGCGGTTCTCCGGGGCACGCTCTTCGATCCCTTCCTGATGATCCTAGCCCTGATCGGAATCTCGATCCCCGTTTTCTGGCTCGGCGAGGTCGTCAACCTGGTGACCCAGAGTCGGTTCCACGATACTTTCCTGTTCAGCTGGGTGCCGCCGCTCGGCTACACGGCGCTGACTGAGGACCCATTCATGTGGTTCAAGCAGCTCTTCTTCCCGTGGCTGACGCTCTCGATCCTGTACATCGGCTTTTACGCTCGCGTGCTGCGCGCGAACCTGATCGAGACGGAGAGCGAGGACTACGTTCGCACTGCCCGGGCAAAAGGACTTTCGGAGCGGCGCGTCCTCGTACGCCACACGCTGCGCACGTCGATGATCACGTTCGTCAGCCTGTTCGGCCTCGATTTCGCCGTTCTCGTCGGCGGTGGGGCGCTGCTCACGGAGGTGGTCTTCGGCCTCCCCGGCGTCGGCCTGCTGACCTACAACTCGCTTACGTCCCTTGACCTGCCGGTGATCATGACGACCGTGGTCTACGCCGCCTTCTTCATCACGCTCGCGAGCGCCCTCGTCGACCTCGTCTACGCCTGGCTCGACCCGCGGGTGCGGCTTGCCTAGGGTCGTTTTGTATGGCTGAGCCTCTCCTCGAGGTCAAGGACCTGAAGGTCTCGTTCCGCACCGAGGACGGGATCGTGCGCGCCGTCGATGGGATCTCCTTCACGGTCGCCGAGGGCGAGGTCGTCGGAATCGTCGGCGAGTCCGGCTCGGGCAAGAGCGTCACGATGATGTCCGTGATGCGGCTGATCACCGACCCCAACGCGATCTACGAGGGCGAGATCATCTACAAGGGCCGCAATCTGATGGGCGTTTCCCAGGATGCGATGCGCGAGGTGCGCGGCGAGGAGATCGCGATGATCTTCCAGGATCCGATGACCTCGCTTAACCCGGTCTACACCATCGGCTGGCAGATCGAGGAGCAGCTGAACGAGCACAACGAACTGAAGAAGGGCCAGGCGCGCCGCCGGGCGACCGAGTTGCTCGCACAGGTGGGGATCCCAAAGCCGGAGCAGCGGATCGACGACTACCCGCATCAGTTCTCGGGCGGCATGCGGCAGCGGGCGATGATCGCGCTGGCGCTTTCCTGCAACCCCGACCTGCTGATCGCGGACGAGCCGACGACGGCGCTCGATGTGACCATCCAGGCTCAGATCCTGGAGCTGATCAAGAATCTGAAGCGCGACTTCGGCTCGGCGGTCGTCCTGATCACGCACGACCTCGGGGTGGTCGCCGACATCGCCGACCGCATCCTCGTCATGTACGCGGGCCGAATCGTCGAGGAGGGCGACAAGGAGCAGGTCTTCTACGATCCGCAACACCCGTACACCTGGGGGCTGCTCGGCTCGATCGCGCGGCTCGACCGCCCGCGGACGCGGCGTCTGACGGCGATCGCCGGGCAACCGCCGTCGCTGATCAACCGGCCGCGCGGCTGCAGCTTCCGGCCGCGTTGCCCGCAGGCCTTCGACCGCTGCAGCGTCGAGGATCCCGCGTTGACCTCGAAGGTCGGCGGCGGCCATCTCGACGCCTGCCATCTCTCCGTGGAGGACAAGCGGGCCCGGCGCGACGCGACGATCAATCCCGAGCTCGCGGAGAGCGCGTGAGTCCCTCTAACGGCTCGCCCCTCCTCCAATCCGAGCACGTGGCTAAGGCGCCGACTCGGCGGCGCCGCTTGGAGGCCGTGCGGGCTCTGCCCGTGCGGCCGTCTAATCCCGGCTGGGTCGCCGCGACGAGGCGTTGGTGCAGGTGAGCACCTCCAACGGCTCGGCCCTCCTCCAATCCGAGCACGTGGCTCAGGCGCCGACTCGGCGGCGCCGCTTGGAGGCCGTGCGGGCTCTGCCCGTGCGGCCGTCTATTCCCGGCTGGGCCGCCGCGACGAGGCGTTGGTGCAGGTGAGCACCTCCAACGGCTCGGCTCTCCTCCAATCCGAGCACGTGGTGAAATATTTCCCGATCAAGCGCGGGATCCTGATCCAGCGTGAGGTTGCCCAGGTGCATGCAGTGGACGACGTCTCGCTGGAGGTCCGGCGCGGCGAGACGCTCGGGCTCGTCGGTGAGTCCGGGTGCGGCAAGTCGACGCTCGGCCGCTGCTTCGTTCGCCTCTACCCGCTGACGGACGGGCGGATCGTTTTCGACGGTCAGGACATCTCGAATCTCTCCCGGCGAGACATGCGGCCGCTGCGCCGCGAGCTGCAGATCGTCTTCCAGGACCCGTACGCGTCGCTGAACCCGCGCAAGCGCGTCGGCTCGATCGTCGGCGCCCCGCTCGAGATCCATGGCATCGGCGACCGCCGGGAGCGGAAAAAGCAGGTGCAGGAACTGCTCGACAAGGTCGGGCTCTCGCCCGAGCACTACAACCGTTATCCGCACGAGTTCTCCGGCGGACAGCGGCAGCGCATCGGCGTCGCCCGTGCCTTGGCGCTGCGCCCGAAGCTCGTGGTGGCGGACGAGCCCGTCTCGGCGCTCGACGTCTCGATCCAGGCGCAGGTGATCAACCTGCTTGCAGACCTGCAGGAAGAGTTCGACCTCACCTACGTCTTCATCGCCCACGACCTCGGCGTCGTGCGCCACGTCTCCGACCGGATCGCCGTCATGTACCTCGGGAAGATCGTCGAGATCTCGCCGGCGGAGGAGCTCTACGAGCGGCCGATCATGCCGTACACCGAGGCGCTGCTCTCGGCCGTGCCCATCCCCGACCCGCGCGAGTCGGCCGCCCGCGAGCGGATCGTGCTCGAGGGCGACGTGCCGTCGCCGATCAACCCGCCCTCTGGGTGTCGCTTCCACCCTCGGTGCCGCTATGCGACCGACGTCTGTGCTCAGATCGAGCCGCCGCTCGTCGACTACGGCAACGGGCACCTGGCGGCCTGCCACCACCCGCTGAACGTCGACAAGGAAACGCTTGCACGCGCGAGCGTCGATGAGCGGCGAACCCCGGCAGAGGCGGACGAGGGCGCAAAGCCGGCGGAGCCGGGTCGGGCCACCGCGGGGGACGGGAGAGGCGGCTAACTCTCGCGCCTGAACTCGGGCATGATCCCGGCAGATGAAGGTGGGGATCGTCGTCCCGTACTCGTGGTCGTTCTGGGGCGGTGTTCCGGAGCACGCAAACCATCAGGCCCGGGCTCTGGAGAAACTCGGCGTCGAGGCGCGGATCCTGATCGGGCACGACCCACCCGGGCGCCTGACGAGATACCTGCACCCGCGGGAGGGGCGGCACGAGCAGCCGCCTGGCCATGTGATCCCGATCGGACGCTCCGTGATCGTGCCGGCCAACGGCGCCCTGCCGAATATCGTCCTCAGCCCGCGCGCGATCTTCAGGATGCGGCAGGTTCTCGAGCGGGAACGGTTCGATCTCCTACACGTCCACGAGCCGATGACGCCGGCGATCGGCGTCGCCGCGCTCTCATTCGCGCGCATGCCGCTCGTGGCCACTTTTCACGCATCCGGCGAGCTCGCGTGGATGAAGCTGGCGACGCCTGTCTGGGGGTTCCTCGCCGAGCGGCTCGACCACCGGATCGCAGTCTCGCCGGACGCGCTCGCCGCGGCGAACAGGTATCTCCCCGGCGACTACGAGGTGATCCCGAACGGCGTCGCGATGCCCGAGCGGGTGGAGGCTGGCCAACGTGAGAACAGGATCGTCTTCATCGGCCGTCACGAACCGCGCAAGGGCTTGCAGGTACTCCTTCGTGCGTGGCCCGAGCTCAGGCGCCGGACCGGCGCGCGCCTGCGCGTGCTCGGCGCCGATCCGTTGCAGGTCCGGCTGCTGCTGACGCGCCTTCGCGTCTCCGACGACGGCATCGACGCGATTGGCTTTGTCTCGGAACAGGAACGGACCGAGGAGCTGGTGAAGGCGAAGGCATTCGTCGCGCCGTCGCTGGGCGGGGAAAGCTTCGGCATGGTTCTAACCGAAGCGTTCGCCTGCGCGACGCCGGTCGTCGCCTCGGACATCCGGGGATATCGTGACGTGATGACGCCGGAAACGGGTCTACTGGTTCCTCCCGACGACCCGCACGCGCTCGCGCAGGCGATCGTGCGCTTGCTCGCCGACGAGCACCGCCGGGAGGAGCTCGCTGCAGGGGCCCGCCGCCGCGCCCGCGCGTACTCGTGGGACGACATCGGTCGCCGGCTGCTCGCGATTTACGAGCCGCTGGCGGGGGAGTCGCCCGCAGCGCTCGCGGCGGCCGGGTGAACCTGGCCGCGATCACGAGGACCCTGACATTCAGGCTCCTCGTCCTGCTGGCGGTGGCGGCGGGGCTCGTCGCGCTCGTTTGGTGGCGAGGACCGAACTGGGGCACGGTCGCCGACGCGTTCACGGTCGTCCGCTGGGAATGGGTCGTGGCGGCGATCGGCCTCAACCTCGTCTCGGTTCTCGTTCGCGCGCTCGCCTGGAAAACCGTCATCGATCAGGCGATGGCGCCGCCACACCCCCGCTTCCCCCTCGTCTTCTCGGCGTTCTCGGTGGGCCTATTCGCGAACGCGGTCCTGCCGGGACGGATCGGCGAGTTGGCGCGCGTCGCGGTCTTGACCCGCAAGCTGCCCGGCCGGCAGGGCGCCTGGGCGACGCTACTCGGAACAGTGTTCGCGCACCGGCTCTTCGATCTCGTCCCGTCGCTCCTGCTCGTCATCTACGTGTTGCTGACGGCGAAGGTGCCGCACTGGGCGTACACCAGCCTGGAGATCGTGCTCGGGCTCGGGTTCGCGCTGCTCACCTTCGGAATCGCTAGCGCCAAGCTTCATCAGCGGTCCGTGCTCGGGGAGCTCGGTCGCTTCCAGCGGATAGTCGTCATGGCCAGGCAAGGCCTCGGTGTCCTCAAGTCGCCGCTGCCGGCGCTCGTGGCCGCCTTCTTCCAGTGCCTGGGCTGGGTCTGCCAGCTGCTCGCCGTCTACTGTGCGATGCGCGCCTTCGACATCCACGCGCCGCTGCCGGCCGCGGCGCTGGTGCTGGTGCTGATGAACATCGCGACCCTGTTCCCGCTCTGGCCTGGCAACGTCGGCCTCGTCCAGGCCGCGGTCGCCCTGCCGTTGATCTCTTACGGAGTCGCCAAGGCGCGTGGGATCGCCTTCGGCTTCGGGCTCCAGGGGATCGAGGCGTGCGTGGGCGTGGGAGTCGGGATGCTCTTCCTCGCTCGCGAAGGCCTGTCATTCGCGATGCTGCGCGTGATGCCCGGCGCCGAGGCGGCCGAGCTTCCCGAGGAGGAAACGCCGGCTCTGGAATCCCGTGCGCGCGCTCGCATCCCCGGCTAGCCTCAAGGGCGTTCTTACCGCGCGCGAGGCGGCAGCGCGGCTGGCCGAGGGGTTCCGCCGGGGCGGAGCCGAGCCCGAGGAGCTGCCGATCGCCGACGGCGGCGAGGGCACGGCCGATGTGCTCGGTGCGCGAGTGCGGGAGCGCGTGATCGTTGCCGACGCGTTCGGGCGGCAGCGTGCTGCTCCGATCCATGCGCTGCCCGACGGCACGGCGATTGTCGAGGCTGCGGAGGCGATTCCGCTAGATCCCGGACGGCTCGACCCGCTCGCCGCTTCCAGCCGTGGACTCGGAGAGCTGATCGCGAACGTGCAGGCGGAGCGGCTGCTCGTTTGTCTCGGCGGCACCGCCAACGTGGACGGAGGCGTCGGGCTGCGCGAGGTGGTCACGGAGTTGCCCGCGCCGACGACCGTCCTCTGCGACGCACTCGTACCGCTTCGAGACGCGGCAAGGCGGTTCGCAGCGCAGAAGGGCGCAACGCGGAATCAGATCGAGCTGCTCGAGCGGCGGCTCGCTTCGCTGACCGAGCTCGCTCCGTACGCCGAGCTGCCGGGCGCGGGTGCAGCGGGTGGGCTCGGCGCCGCGCTCGCGGTGCTGGGCGGCGAGCTCGTTTCCGGTGCGGGAGAGGTGCTCCGCCGCCTCGACTTTCGCGGCCGGGCGCGCCAAGCGGATCTCGTCGTCACCGGAGAGGGTGCGGTCGACGCGACGACGATGACCGGCAAGGCGCCGGGGGAGGCGTTGCGCATCTGCACTGACGAAGGCGTTCGCTGCGTGGTCTTCGGCGGACGCGTCGAGGCCGAGCTTGCAGGTGCGGAGATGGTTGCTCTCAGCGGCGATCCGGCGCGGGCCGCGGCCGACCTCGTTGCGCTCGGCGAGCGACTATCCGGTGAGTCCTAGCCTGGCGACGACGACGGTCTCGGCAGCCTCGGTGCTGCCGGAGTGTCCGGTGACCGCGCCGAGGAAGGCGTCGCGCTCGAGCGCGTGCAGGCGCGTCTCCTTCCGCGCCCGCACCGTGGCGGTGCGCGGCATGTCACGCAGGAGCGCGATCTCGCCGAAGTGGTCGCCCGGGCCGAGAACATTGGCCACTCGTCCGTCGATCTCGATCTCGACCTCGCCCGCGTCGACGATGTAGAAGCGGTCCCCATGATCCCCCTGGCGGAAAACGGTCTCGCCGGCGGGAACCTCCGTCCGGACCAGGCTGCCTGCGAGCGCCTCCAGCGTGGGCGCCGGGAGCGGCGCGAACATCTCGATCGCCCGCAGGCTCCGGAGCTCGGCGGTCGGGACCGTGATCGTGCGGTCGATGTGGGCAAGGAGGCCGAATGCCGGAATCGTCACGGCGGGGAGCACCGCGCCGGTCACGATCAGGGCGCCGCGGATACCGAGCCAGTCGACCAGTACCGGGGCGAGGATCGCCCCGAGCCCACCGGTCGCGAAGAAGGCGCTGTGGAGGACGCCGAACACCCGCGCGAGGACCTCTTCCGGGACAGCGCGCTGCAAGAGCGTGAAGCCGGCAACGTCGACGATCGTCAGCCCGAGCCCGGCGAGCGCGATCAGCACGAAGGCAGGAGCCGCCTCCGCCCAGAGCCCGATCAGAAGGATCGGCGTGCCCCAGAGGATCAGCGCGAGGCCGAAGGTGAGACCCAACCTACGCAGCCCCACGAGCCCGACCGCGAGCACCCCCCCGATCAGGCCTCCGACGCCGAGGGCCGCGTTCAGGTAGCCGATCCCTGGCGATCCGAGCCCGAGGAGCTGGATCGAAGCCACCGCAGTCAACACGACGAAGGCGCCGTAGACAAGCGTCTGGGCCGCGAAGAGCCCGATGATCAGGCGAAGCCTTCCGTCTCGCCAGATCGTCCGGAAACCCGCCAGCGCCTCGTGTTGCCAACTGCCGCGGACCGCCTCTTCCACGGGGTCCGGCGCCCGCAGCCGGATCAGAGCCAGCATCGCCGCCGACCAGAGGAACGCCGCGGCGGTAAGGATGAAGACCGTCTGGACATTCGAGACCGCGAGTACCACGCCGCCGAGCGCCGGCCCCACGAAGTAGCCGGCGGCTTCGATCGTGCTGCTGGCGACGTTCGCCGCCGCCAGCTCCTCCGGCGACTCCGCGAGCGTCGGCAGCAAAGCGGCCTCCGCCGGGCCGAACGCCTGCGACACGAGCGTCACCACAACGGCGAGCAGGTAGACGATCACGGCCGGCTCGTCGAGTGCGATCACTGCGGCGGCAGCCCCGAGGGCCAGCGCTCGAACGAGGTCGGAAACCACCATCACGCGGAGCCGGGGGAAGCGGTCGCCGATCATTCCCCCGAACGGCGCCGCCACGGCTGCCGGGAACCATCTGATCAACCCCACGAGACCAACGGCGCCGGGGCCGCCCTGCTCGTAGGCGTAGACCATCAGCGCCACGACGTATCCCCAGGTGCCGATTGACGACCCGATCCAGGCAAGCTGCAAGCGCCGCAGGCTTCGGTTCCGGTAGATGCCCGCAAAGGCCCGCACAGAATCGCGAAGCTGCTCCCGCAAGACCTTCACGGGCCAAGGATTACAGGGCCGTTTGTATTTTTGAAGAAGACGAGGGAAGATTCCGTGGAGAAGTCACGTCTTGTGAAGCGACAGGTTGAAGTTTTCGGAAGGAGGATCAGCATGACGGACGAGCCCCGCGAGGAGACGCAGGACGAGGAGAAGGACGTCGAGGGTCACGGCGGAATCCCAGGCCCGCTTCCCGAGAAGCACCAGAACGACGAGGGTGACGACGTCGAGGCGCACTCGCCTCCGATTCCTGCCCCACCGCTTCCCCAGCCGCCGCTTCCGTAGGCAGGGACCACTTGAGAGAGACGCTCGGGCCGGGTTCTCCCGGCCCGAAGTGTGTCTAGGGAAGATTCTGCCGAGCGACCCCGTCTAGTGTGCGACAGGTGCAAAATTTCCGAAGGAGGATCAGCATGACGGACGAGCCCCGCGAGGAGACCCAGGACGAGGAGCAGGACGTCGAGGGTCACGGCGCGATTCCCGGCCCGATCGGCGAGAAGTTTGGTCTGGACGAGGACGACGACGTCGAGGCGCACTCGCCTCCCATCCCTGCCCCACCGCTGAACCAGCCACCGCTTCCGTAACAGGGATCTGCACAAGAGCGCTCGGGCCGGGATCTCCCGGCCCGACGCGTTTCTAGAACGAGACGTCGGCGCGCAGGACGTCGTCGAGCGCCGAGAGCAAGCGGAGCACCGGCTCGCGCTGCTCCTCGTCCAGGTCTTCGAGCGCGGCGGCGATTCGCGCGATGGCGCCGGCGTCGCTGCCGCTCTGGGTCAGGACGGCCTGCGCATGCCGGGCGCGCTGAAGCAGATCGAGCGCGATCGCCGCCTGGTTCGCGAACAGGCCGAGCAGCTCCATCTGGCCGAGCGAGAACTCGACCTCCTGTGAACGGTCGAGGACGTTGAGCACGCCGAGCGCGCGCTCGTCGTGCAGGAGCGGCACCGACATCATGGCCCTGGGCACGTAGCCGGTGCTCTCGGCGGTCTCGCGGGCGTGTCGGGGATCCTGCTCGAGGTCGTCGATCACCAGCGGCTGGCGCGTCACGAGAACCCAGCCGGCGACGCCCGTGCTCGAGGGAAAGCGCGTTCCGACGAGGCTATCGGAGCCCTCGCCGGCGACCGCCTCGAAAACGAGCTCATCTGTCTCCTCGTCGTGCAGGAAGATCGACGCTGCCTTTGCGGAGAAGATTGCGCGGGCGACCTCGACGATCGACTGCAGTAGGGCTCGATGCTCCGACTCCGCCGACATGACGCCGGCAGAGACGGCGGCTCGCAGTTCGTTGTCGCTCATTCGGCGCCTCCGACGTTCGACGCGGTCAGGTAGAGGATGCTCTTCAGCTGGAACGGGGTCAGCTCCGGGTGCTTCGCCAGGATCAACGTGCAGATGCCGCTCATGTGCGGCGTCGCGAAGCTGTTGCCCGACGACCGGATCTTCGCGCCGCCGAGCCAGGCCACGTCGACGTTCACTCCGCGCGCGAAGAACTCGACGGGCGGCGACGGGTTGTAGAAGAACGTGCGCGGGTCCTGCTCTTCGTGGCTGCCGACCGAGATCACCGACGAGAAGCGCCACGGATAGCTCTCGACCGGCATGTTGTGCGCCGAGGCGACGAGGACGCTGCGCCGGAAGTAAGCGCTGTCGGCGAGCTCGTGCAGTAGCCCCGAGAACTGCTTCTTCGTAGTCGAGAGGCTCATGTTGATCACGTCGAATCCCTGGCCGATTGCCCAACGCAGGCCCTCGAGCAAGACGGCGCCGCTGCCCTTGAAGCCGGCGCCCAAGACGCGGACGCTGAACAGCCGGCAGTCGGGCGCGAGCGAGCGGACGATGCCGGCGCAGGCGGTGCCGTGCCCGCAGAGATCGCCCTCCGTGTCGTCCTCGACCACGATCTCGCCTTCCTCGGTCTTGCGGAGCGCGACGGCGCCCTCGAGGGAGCCGACAAGCGGATGGTCGGGCTGGACGCCGCTGTCGAGTATGCAAACGCGGATTCCGGCACCGGTCGAGCCGCCGAGCGCCCAGTCCCGGGTGACGCGCTCGGGCCACTCGACGACGACGCCGATTTCCTCCGAAGCCGCCGCCGGGAGGCTCCAGGCCGGCAGCGTCTCGCCGGTGTACCGCTCGGGCTTCTGCTCCGGCTGGGCCATCAAGCGATCCTAAACCGCGGTCGCACGGGCTACGTGGCCGCCCGAGGGCCGGCTCGAAGGGCCGTGGCGAAACGGCGGTGTCCGACACAGGTTTTTGTCAAGGGCAGAACGCGCCGAAGGTGTAACAAACGCGTTGCGACGCCCCCGTCGTCTACGAGTCTGCGAAGCGCCTGCGCAGCGCGTCCAGGAGCGGGCGCTCGGGCTCGTAGCCCTCCTGCGCCAGCGTCGCCTCGAGGTCGGCGATGAGCGCCTGGCGAAACTCCGCGTCGGCTTCCGCACGGGCGACGATCTCATCGATCTCCGTCCGCGCCAGCGGGAGCTCTTGCGCGGCTCGTACCCAAGCCTGCGGCGCCGGCGGGAGGACGGCGATCAGTTCAGCCAGTGTGTCTTCGTTGAATGCGCTCATACGCTCACCTGCCCACCAGACTGCGTGGGGACCGGTTTTCTTCCCTCGAGCCCGTCACGGAGCTTGACGAGGCAGCGGGAGATCCGGCTTGCGATCGTTCCGGCGGGCAGCTCGAGCGCCTCGCCGATCGTCCGATACGTCTCGTCGCGGGCGAAGAAGCGGTCGAGGATCTCGCGGCAGTTGTCGGGCAGGCCGGCCATCGCCTCGTGGACGTCGAGCGCCTCGTCGATCCGAGCGATCGCGTCCTCGTCGGGGTCGGCTGCGAGCTCGCTCTCCTCGGTGGCCTCCTCGCGCGAGCCCGACCGCAGCCGGTCGATGCAGGCCCGGCGGGTGAGCTGCGCGAGCCAAGGCTGGATCGCCTCGTCGCTACGGAGCGAGTCGAGCCGCTCGTAGGCTTTCGCGAAGACCTCCTGGAAGACGTCCTCGGCGTCCTCGTCGCGAAGCCGAAAGCCCTGACCCGCGATCGCGTAGACATAACGGGAGAAACGCTCGACGAGAGCGGCCCAAGCCGCCTGGTCGCCGGTGCGGCAACGGGCGACGAGCTGCGCGGCCGGAACCGTCTGGGCCACGGTGCGCTGCGGTCCTAGATGGAGATTTGCTGCTGCTCCGCCTCGCGGAGCCGCTTGGCCATCACCTGGAGGAGCTTCCAGGCGATCTCTGCGTTCGTCTCGACCAGTGGCCGGAACTCCCACGAGGTGAGCCCGTAGCAGATGAGGTCTGAATCGGCAGTGATCGTCGCGGTACGGCGCGCCTGCTCGTCGATCAGCGCGACCTCGCCGAAGTAGTTTCCCGGCCCGAGCTTGCCTCGCCGCTCGCCGTGGACGTCCACGCTCGCCGTCCCCTCCCCGATCACGAAGAAGCCGACGCCGCCCGCGCCTTCCACGGCGACCGTGTCGCCCGCGCTGAAGCGACGCTCCTTGAAGGAACGGGAGATTCGCCCGAGGTCAGCCTGGGGGAGCCCCTGGAAAAGCGGGATCTGCTCGAGTAGCTCGATCGGCGCGTCGGCCATCGGCCGGATTCTATGTCGCGCGGCGCGAAGCGACTAGGGAGGGTTTGGCGGAGTCCAAGCCTCTACGGCTTGGCCGCTTCCACGCGACTGGCCAGCTGCTCGATCTTCCCCTCGGCCGAGTCGAGCTTGCCGCGGCAGAGGCGGTAGAGCTCCTCGCCGCGCTCCCAGAGGGCGATCGCCTCATCGAGCGCTGTCTCTCCGCTCTCGAGCCGGTGCACGATCTGCTCGAGCTCGCGCTGGGCCGACTCGAAGGTGGGTTCACTCGACACGGGCGCCGAACCTCCCGTCGCTCACCTCGACGTCGATCCGCGCGCCGCTCTCGACGGTCTCCGCGGAGCGGACGATCGCCTCGCCGGTCCGAACGATCGCGTAGCCGCGATTGAGCGTTGCCCTTGGCGAGAGCGCGCGCAACCGCCCGGCCGTTTGCTCGAGTGCCGCCGCGCGGCGCTCGAGCAAGAGCATGGGCGCTCGCTGCAGCCGCTCGTGAGTTTGAGCTAGGCGCTGCGCGTGGAGCTGGAGCGAGCGGCGGGCGCCACGGCCGAGGCCCGCGCGAGCGCGGTCGAGCTGCTCACGCAGCTCGGCAAGGTCGGGCACGACCAGCCGTGCGGCCGCGGTGGGCGTCGACGCGCGGACGTCCGCGGCGAGGTCGCAGAGCGGCGTGTCCTGTTCGTGGCCGACCGCCGAGACGACCGGCACGCGGCAGGCCGCGATGGCGCGCAC
>Ga0126310_10000262_pt1 | contig 16671 bp, 13 predicted proteins | sample Plot60_FD_92540 | JGI IMG/M metagenome (GOLD analysis project Ga0126310, IMG submission 92540) | Serpentine soil microbial communities from UC McLaughlin Reserve, CA, USA - Plot60 | ecosystem: Environmental > Terrestrial > Soil > Grasslands | place: USA: UC McLaughlin Reserve, Lake County... | reverse complement strand
GATCGCGAGTCCCTCCTGGACGCGCCGTACGAGCCCGCGCACCGGAGCCTGCCGGTGGGACGTGCCCATCAGTGACGACCCCGTCGCGGCGAGCGCGTCGAGGTGGCTGGTCTGGATCTTCGACGGTCCCGCTCCGAAGCGGCCGTCGGCCGGCTTCAGGTCGTCGGGGATCGAGATCGCGTCGGACATGGCCAACCTTCCGTGGGAACTCCGGTGGCCTGCCGGATGCCGCTCTCGGCCCCGACTATTGTGTCAGGGCCCTTGATCCGGCCACCCGGGAGGACACCAGATGATGGTGACGTCGATCCCGATCGGTGACAGCCGCGGGGCGGCCCGTGCCCGCTGACAAGCCCCTCGACCTGCGGATCGAGCAGGTGCCTTCGACCCACCCGGACGCACAGCTCCTGATCGAGGCAGTCCAGCAGGAGTACGTCGTGCGATACGGCGGGCGGGACCGGACCCCCATCCACCCCGGCGAGCTCGAGCCGCCGAGTGGGGGCTTCTTCGTCGGCTATCGCGACGACCGCCCCGCGATGACCGGCGCCTGGCGCTTCCGCCAGGATGTGACCCGGCTCGGGTCATCACGTGCAGCGGAGGTCAAGCGCATGTACGTCGAGCGTTCCGCGCGCCGCCAGGGCCTCGCTCGGCTGATGCTCGCCCACCTCGAGGCGACGGCGCGGGCCGCCGGCGCCGACGTGATGATCATGGAGACGGGGACCGCCCAGCCCGAGGCGATGCGGTTGTACCTGGCCGCGGGCTACGAGCTGGTCGAGCCGTTCGGCAACTAACAAGACGCCCCGCGGAACCGGTGCTTCGGCCGGCGCCGCGCCCCCTGAGGGGACTGGGCTGGCCCATCCGGCGGACGGGTTCCTTGGTCAGTCAACGCCCGCCGGCAACCCGGCGCTCGCGCCGCCCGCACGGTCCAGGCTCGCGGGGCTTTCGGCGAGGGCGTCGATCCGGGTGAAGGTCACGGTCCGGCCAAAGTCTCCAAGGAGCGTCATCGTCCCACCGCTGGCGGAGCAGGTCAGGTCTCCCGCGAACGACGTGGAAACGACGCCGGTGGCGTTCATCGTGAGGGCGTCTCCGGTGCTGTTGGCGGCGCCGTTCGCGACCATCGTGAACCGGGTGTCGCTCGGGTCCACGAAGTAGCAGATGGCGTGGACGCCGGGTGGGTCGACGGTGGCGAACAGGTCGTAGCTCGCGAGGTAGGTGCCCGCCGGCAGGGTCGGGAAGCCGACGGTGAACGAGGCCATCGCGGTCTGTGCCGGGATCGTGTACCGGTAGGTCCGGGTCTTCAGCGCGGAGCTGTCGAGGCCGTCCACGCGGTCGGCATTGAGGTGGACCACCTTGCCGGTGCCGTTGGTCGACAGCGGGGCATTGGCCGACGACCTCGTCACCAGCCGCAGCGCAGGGCCCGACGTGGTTCGCTCGAGGGTCGTTTGCCTGCTGGCCTTGTTCGTCCGGCCGAGGAAGAACGTGCCGCCTGTCGCGGCGTACCCGACCGTGTTCGCGGCCAGCACGAGCACCGTCACCGCGCCGATCACGCTCAGAACTGTCTTGAGCGACCGCATGTGCAGATCTCCCTTGTCGTCGGACCCGACGTTGCCTGCGAACAACGCATGGCCTCGCACGGAAACAGAGGCGTGTTGAGGACGGGTTGAGATCGGCTGCGACGTCCTCGGATGTCATCGATCGCCGGACGTGCTCATATCCGAGTCAGCGTTGTTCGTCACCGGAAGGGATGTCATCCGGCCCAGGCCACGTTCCAGCCCGGGACGGAGTGGGCAGGCGTGGCCGGCGGGCCGGTGTAGATCGCGGAGGGCCGGATCAGCCGGCCGGTGCGCTTCTGCTCGAGGATGTGCGCCGACCAGCCACCCGTGCGGGCGCAGGTGAACATCGAGGTGAACAGCGGCGCCGGCACGTCGGCGAAGTCGAGCACGATGGCGGCCCAGAACTCGACGTTGGTCTCCAGCACGCGGTCGGGACGCCGTTCGCGGAGCTCCGCGAGGGCGGCCTTCTCCAGCGCCACGGCCACCTCGTAGCGCGGGGCACCGAGCTCGCGCGCCGTACGCCGGAGCACCCGAGCGCGTGGATCCTCCGCCCGGTACACCCGGTGTCCGAAGCCCATCAGCCGCTCGCCGTTGTCGAGCAGAGACCGCACGTAGTCCTCTGGGTTCCCGGATCTCTCGACGTCCTCGATCATGCCGAGGACCCGGGACGGTGCCCCGCCGTGGAGCGGTCCGCTCATCGCTCCGATCGCGCCGGAGAACGCGGCCGCCACGTCCGCGCCGGTCGAGGTGATGACCCGGGCGGTGAAGGTCGACGCGTTCATGCCGTGCTCGGCCGCCGAGCTCCAGTAGGCGTCGATGGCCTTCACGTGCTTGGCATCCGCCTCACCACGCCATCGGATCAGGAACCTCTCCGCCAGCGTCGAGCCGCGGTCCACTTCTCGCTGCGGGACCACCGGCCTGCCGAGCCCACGCGCGGACTGGGCGGCGTAAGACAACACCATGACGGCGACCCGGGAGAGGTCGAGGCGGGCCTGCTCGGCGGAGATGTCGTAGGTCTGGCCCATTCCCAGCATGGGCGCGAGCATGGCGACCGAAGCCTGGACGTCGGCGCGCACGTCGCCGGTGTGGATCGCGATGTTGTAGGGCTCGGCCGGGGGCAGTCCCGGCTCGAACGCGCCGTCCACCAGCAGGCCCCAGACCTTCTCGAACGGCACCCGGCCGACGAGCTCCTCGATGTCCACGCCCCGGTAGCGGAGGGCGGAGCCGGCTCTGTCCGGCTCGGCGATCCCCGTCGAGAACGCCACCACGCCCTCGAGGCCCTCGTGCACCGCCGGCACGGACACCTCCGTCGCGCTGCTCTGCTCGGACATGCGACTCCTTCGTCGGGCTGCCTCCGCCTCGATTCTGCCTCGCGCCCGTGGCGGCTGCGCGGCCGGGTAGCCGCGAATGAGGGTCGCCGTCGCGGTGGTTGGATGGTCGGCGTGACCGACCGGTTCGCCGAGCTCCGGCGTGAGTACGCCCTGGGTGGGCTGGTCGAGGACGACCTGGGTCCGGACCCCTTCGCGACGTTCCAGCGGTGGTACGACGACGCCATCGCCGCCGCCCTGTACGAACCCAACGCGATGGTCGTCGCGACGGCATCCAAGGGCGGGGTGCCGTCGTCTCGGTTGGTGCTGCTCAAGCAGTTCTCGCACCAGGGCTGGGTCTTCTTCACCAACCTCGGGTCCCGCAAGGGGGTCGAGCTGGTGGCCAACCCGCGCTGCGCCCTGCTGTTCCCGTGGCATCCGCTCGAGCGACAGGTGCGCGTCGATGGCACTGCGTCGCTGCTGGGGCGTGAGGAGGTGGCAGCGTATTTCAGGACCAGGCCGCGCGGCGCTCAGCTGGGCGCCCACGCCTCCCACCAGTCGAGCGAGGTCCGGTCCCGCCAGGAGCTGGACGACGCCTGGGCGGCGGCGGACGCGGCGTACCCGGACGACGTGCCGGTGCCGGACAAGTGGGGGGGCTTCCGCGTGGAGCCGGAGGCGGTGGAGTTCTGGCAGGGGAGGCCCGGTCGGATGCACGACCGCCTCGTCTACCGACGTGACGGCGACCGCTGGTCGGTTCACCGGCTCGCTCCGTGACCGACGAGCTCGATGTCCTCGAGCAGCTGCCGCCGGACGCGGACCATGTCGTGGTCGAGCAGGTCCTTCTCGGCGCGGGGTGGTCGCGCTGTGGCGTCGGCGACTGGGCCGTCGTGCTCGCCTCGCCGACGGGTCGGCTCGCAGCGCGGGTCACCCCGTTCGACCCGGTGGCGCCGTACACCGCCGAGCTGTTCCGGCTGGCCGCGTCGACTTCCCAGGTTCCCGTGCTCCACGCCTTCGTCGAGCTGGAGGGCGGAGCGGTGTGCACGGTGATGGAGCGGCTGCAGTCGGTCGAGCCCGACCGGGCAGCCGCCTTCTTCCGGGCGCTCGCGGCCCGCGAGCCTCAGGTCGCGGGGCTGGCCCGGGCGCTGGACGTCGTCCTCCGGCGCGCGCGCCGAGAGCTGCCCTGGTGCGGTCCGCTCGACCCGAACCCGGCGAACGTGATGCGACGAAACGGCGGAGATCTCGTGCTGACCGACCCGTTCTACGCCGACGGCCCGAACCTGTACGGGTCTCTCCTCATCGACGCCGAGAAGGTGGCGCGAGCGATCCCCCCAGACCTCCGGCGCCACATGTTCCAGCTGCCGCTCGCTGCCACCGGACCCTTCGAGCCCGACGTACGCCGACGCATGGAGTCGGGCCTGGCTGAGGCCGACGCGCGGCTGCGGGCCTCCGGCCCGTGAAAGGAGCGCCTCCCCGATCGCGGACTGCGGATCCCATCGCTTCTCAGGCGATGCAACAGGCGGGAAGCACCACGACATGCCTCAGCCGCGCAGTGGCCCCGGCACCTGTGGCCACCCCCAGGACGTCGCCGACCTCAGAGGAACCGCGCCGGCGCTGCGGTTTGGTACCAATCCACGCCGACCGGGGGCTGATCTTTGCGGATTGTCGCCAATCGGCGACTTCCGCCGGCCGCTCCCCGGGGAGGCGGGAGCCCGCGCCGGTCGCTACCAAAGGTCACCGATTGGTACCAAACCGCAGAGATCGCGGCCCGAATCATGCGGTTTGTCGCCAAACGTCGTGTCCGGGCGCCCTGGTTGACGCCGGCCCGGGAGTTCGGGCCCTCCTTGTGAGTGAGCGCTCACTCAGTTAGGCTGACGCTCATGTGTCCGCGTGCCAGTGCCATGTCGCCCGACGACCGCCGCAGGGCGATCGTGCGGGCGCTCGTGCCGCTGCTGGTGGAGCGTGGCGGTGAGGTCAGCACCCGTGAGATCGCCCAGGCGGCCGGCATCGCCGAGGGCACGATCTTCCGGGTCTTCCCCGACAAACGGAGCCTGATGCTCGCCGCAGCCGAGGAGGCGATCAACCCGGCGGACGGTCAGGCGGCGTTCGACGACGCCATGCGCGACCTGCAGACCCTGCGCGAGAAGGTCGTCGTCTCTGCCCAGCGTGTGCTGGACCGGATGCGGATGACGATGTCGGTGATGTTCGCGGTCCGGAGCCATCTGATGTCTGCCGAGGAGCACCGCCATCATGAGAAGAAGCACTTCGGACCGCCCCAGTTCGTGATCGACGCCCAGGCCGAGCTGCACCGGCGGCTGACGGGCATCTTCGAGCAGCATCGGAAGGAGCTGACGGTCGAGCCGGAGGTCGCGGCCGTCGCCCTCCGCAGCCTGATCTTCGGGGCGAGCCGTCCCGAGCTCGGCATGACTCCCGCGCTCAGCGCGGACCAGATCGCAGATCTCCTTCTCTCGGGGGTCGCCGCACAGGGAGAGAGCTGACCAGATGTTGATCGCGCTCGTCCGCAGGTTCCTCGCGGCCTACCGCCGTCCCTTGACGGTCGTAGTCGCCCTGCAGTTCGTCGGGACCGTGATGGCGCTGTACCTTCCCAGCCTCAACGCCGACATCATCGACAAGGGAGTGGTCACCGGCGACACCGGCTTCATCGTGCGCACGGGCGCCGTCATGCTCGCGGTCGCACTCGTCCAGATCTGCTGCTCGATCGGGGCGGTCTGGTTCGGCGCCCGCACCGCGATGGGGCTCGGTCGCGACGTCCGGGCGGCCATCTTCCACCGGGTCGGCACGTTCTCCCAGCGTGAGGTGCAGCAGATCGGGGCACCCAGTCTGATCACGCGCGAGACGAACGACGTGCAGCAGGTGCAGATGCTGGTGCTGCTCGCGTGCACGCTGATGGTGATGGCACCGATCATGATGGTCGGTGGCATCGTGATGGCGATCCGCGAGGACGTCGGCCTTTCCTGGCTCGTCGCGGTCACAGTGCCGGTGCTGGCTCTCTGCCTGGGACTGATCGTCATCCGGATGGTGCCGAGCTTCCGCCTGATGCAGGCGCGGATCGACGAGGTGAACCGGCTGCTCCGTGAGCAGATCACCGGTGTCCGGGTGGTGCGCGCCTTCGTTCGGGAGCCGCTCGAGACCGAACGCTTCGACCACGCCAACTCCGACCTGACCGAGGTCGCCACCCGGGCCGGTCGCTACCAGGCCCTGATGTTCCCGACCGTGATGCTGGTGGCGAACGTCGCCTCCGTGGGGGTGCTGTGGTTCGGCGGTCACCGTGTGGACTCCGGAGCCATGCAGGTGGGAGCCCTGACGGCGTACCTGTCCTATCTCATGCAGATCGTGATGTCGGTGATGATGGGCACCTTCATGATGATGATGGTGCCGCGGTCGGCCGTCTGTGCCGACCGGGTCATGGAGGTGCTCCACACCGCGACATCGGTGCCCACGCCCGATGACCCGGTGACGCAGCTTCCCGAACGCGGGACGCTGCGGCTCGAGAGCGTTGAGTTCAGCTACCCAGGTGCCGATCTCCCGGTGCTCCGCGACCTGTCCTTCGAGGCCCGTCCGGGCCAGACCGTGGCGGTGATCGGCTCGACCGGCGCCGGCAAGAGCACCCTGGTCAACCTCGTGCCCCGGTTGTTCGACGTCACCGGCGGCTCTCTCACCGTGGACGGTGTCGACGTTCGCCGGCTCGACCCCGAGCGGCTGTGGTCGGTGATCGGCCTGGTGCCGCAGAAGGCCTATCTCTTCTCCGGCACGGTCCGGTCCAACCTGTTGCACGGCAAGCCGGACGCGACGGACGAGGAGCTGTGGGCCGCGCTCGAGATCGCGCAGGCGGCCGACTTCGTCTTGGCGATGCCCGAGGGTCTCGATGCCCCGATCACCCAGGGCGGCACCAACGTCAGCGGCGGGCAGCGACAACGGCTCGCCATCGCCCGCGCGGTCGTACGGCGACCTGAGATCTATCTGTTCGACGACTCCTTCTCGGCGCTCGATCTCGCGACCGACGCCCGCCTTCGCGCCGCGCTGCGACCGGTCACGCGCGACACGACGGTGCTGATCGTCGCCCAGCGGGTGTCCACCATCCGCGACGCCGACATGATCCTCGTGCTGGAGGACGGTGTGGTTGTCGGCCGCGGCCGGCACCACGAGCTCCTCGACCACTGCTCGACGTACCAGGAGATCGTCGGCTCTCAGCTCAGTGCGGAGGAGGCCGCATGAGCGAGCGGAGGCCGGCGGCACAGCTCAAGGAGACCGAGCGCGTCCAGGCCGGTCCCGGGCCGGGCCGTGGCCCGTTCGGTGGCGGCATGGTCGGACAGAAGGCCAGCGACTTCGCGCCGTCTGCGAAACGACTCGTCCGGCGCATGGGTCCGGAGAAGCACAAGGCGAGCGCCGTGGTCGCCCTGGCGGTGCTCAGCGTCGGGCTGATGGCCTTGGGGCCGCGCATCCTCGGCCGGGCCACCGACCTGGTCTTCGCCGGCATCCTCGGGAAGAAGTTCGCGGGCCGGGTCCCCGAAGGCACGTCCCAGCAAGACGTCGTCGATCGGCTCCGGCAGACCGGCGACGACAAGCAGGCCTCGATGATCGCGTCGTTGAAGCACTTCGCCGTCGGTCATGGCGTCGACTTCAGCGCGGTCGCTCATGTCCTCCTGCTCGTCCTCGCGGTGTACGCCGTGGGGTCGCTGCTCGCGTGGCTCCAGGGCTACCTGCTCAACGACGTCGTGCAGCGGACCATCTTCCGGATGCGGTCGGAGGTCGAGGACAAGGTCAACGCGCTCCCCTTGAGCTACTTCGACCAGCAACCCCGCGGCGAGCTGCTGAGCCGGGTCACCAACGACATCGACAACATCAGCCAGACGCTCCAGCAGACGATGAGCCAGCTACTGACGTCGTTGCTGACGGTCGTATTCGTCGTCGCCTTCATGTTCTCGATCTCATGGGAGCTGGCGCTGGTCGCACTGGTGACGGTTCCGATCACGATGGTCGTCACCGGCGCGGTGATGAAGCGCAGCCAGGGCATGTTCATCGACCAGTGGCGGCGTACCGGCCGGCTGAACGCCCATATCGAGGAGACCTTCTCGGGCAGTGCGCTGGTCAAGGTGTTCGGCCGTCAGCAGGAGGTGGAGCGGACCTTCGCCGAGGAGAACCAGAGGCTCTACGAGTCGTCGTTCGGCGCGCAGTTCGTGAGCGGGCTGATCATGCCGACGATGATGTTCATCGGGAACCTGAACTACGTCGTGATCGCCGTGCTCGGTGGCCTCAAGGTGGCCAACGGCTCGATCTCGCTGGGCGACGTCCAGGCGTTCATCCAGTACTCCCGCCAGTTCACCCAGCCGCTCACGCAGGTTGCCTCGATGACCAACCTGCTCCAGTCGGGGGTGGCCTCGGCCGAGCGGGTCTTCGAGCTCCTCGACGCGCCCGAGCAGGAGTCCGACGCCACCGGATCGGCCGCCGTCGGCGGCCGGCACGGTGAGGTGCGCTTCGAGGAGGTGTCCTTCTCGTACTCCTCGCACACGCCGCTGATCGAGGACCTCTCGCTCGTCGCCCGGCCCGGTCAGACGGTGGCCATCGTGGGACCGACCGGTGCGGGCAAGACGACGCTGGTCAACCTGGTGATGCGCTTCTACGACGTCACGTCCGGACGGATCACGCTGGACGGCGTCGACATCGCCTCGATGCCGCGGGCGTCGCTGCGTGAGCAGGTCGGGATGGTGCTGCAGGACACTTGGCTGTTCGCGGGCACGATCCGCGACAACATCGCCTATGGCCGGCCGGGCGCGACCGAGGAGCAGATCCTGGAGGCCGCGCGGGCCACGTACGTCGACCGCTTCGTGCACTCGCTGCCGGACGGCTACGAGACCCTCCTCGAGGAGGACGGCTCCAACCTGTCCGCCGGCGAGCGGCAGCTGATCACGATCGCCCGGGCGTTCTTGTCCGATCCGGAGCTGCTGATCCTGGACGAGGCCACCTCGTCGGTCGACACCCGAACCGAGCTGCTGTTGCAGCACGCGATGGCGGCGCTGCGCAGCGACCGTACGTCGTTCGTCATCGCCCACCGGCTCTCCACCATCCGCGACGCCGACCTGATCCTGGTGATGGAGGCAGGAGCGATCGTCGAGCAGGGCACCCATGACTCGCTGCTCGAGGCGGAGGGCGCCTATGCGCATCTGTACAACGCGCAGTTCGTTGCCCCCGAGGAGTCGGCGGTCGCCTGACCGACTGTTCAGAGGGGATGGACCTCCGGCTCCGGCGGCGGCGTGTCGGGGTTCTCCGCGGGTCCCGGGCTCGTGTCCGGATCTGGCTGCTCCCCGGGGAGGACCGGTTCTCCGCTGGGCACGACGTCGGGATCGGTAGCTGGTTCGTGCGGGGTCGTCGTCATGCCTCTTTCGTACCCCGGGCCGGCCGACGTACACGAGGCGCGCGTTCACGCGCGTCTGCTCCGGTCGCTACACCGACCGGAGCAGGCCCTCGTCCTGCACCAGTTGTGCCGCCAGCCTCCGGTAGCCGTGCTCGTCGAAGAGCACCGTGAGCTGGTGCTCGTCGGTCTCCACCACGGTTCCCGGCCCGAAGGTCCCGTGCTCGACCGCAGCACCCACGATGAAGTCTCCGGTGCCGTCGGGCATCTCGGCAGTCCCGGCACGACAGCTGTCACAGCGACCGCACGGCTTCGGCAGGCGCTCTCCGAAGTAGCCGACCAATGCGGCCATCCGGCAGCGTGGGGTCTCCGCGTAGGCGCGCATCATCTCGACCCGAGATCGCTCCAGCCGCCGCTGTGCCTCGGCGCGAACCAGGGTGTGCGCCACGGTCCGGTCGATCTCACCGCCGCCGACGAACGGCCCGCCCGCGGTCGCGTCATGCACCAGGTTGAGGATCCGCCCGACCCGCCTCGTGCTGAGACCGGTGCGGCGGGCCACTTCGGGGCGCTCGTCACCGACCTCCCGAGCGGCGAAGACGACTGCCCGCACGTCGTCCTCGGCTGGCACCCCGGCGCTGAAGAACCGGCCGAGGGACAGGTCCTCCGGCCGGTAGAACAACCTGCACTCCGCTGGCTCGCCGTCGCGCCCGGCACGCCCGACCTCCTGGTAGTAGGTGTCCAATGACTCGGGCACCTGGGCGTGCACGACGAAGCGGACGTCCGGTCGGTCGATCCCCATCCCGAACGCCGAGGTGGCGCAGACGACGCGGTCACCGAGCGTGGAGAACCGCTCGTGCACCTCGCGACGTCGGCGGGCGCTCAGACCGGCGTGGTAGACGTCGGCCTCGCGTTCGCGCTCATGGAGGAGTGCGGCATACTCCTCGGCGGCCCGGCGCGTGCGCACATAGAGCAGGCCGACCCCCGTGGCCGCCAGCACCCGGTCTACGACACGGCTTCGCTGATCGTGCTCATCCAGGCATCGCTCCACGGAGAGCTCGAGGTTGTCCCGGGCGAATCCCATCACCACGACGGCCGGTTCCCGGAGGCCCAGCCGATCGACGATGTCGTCGCGCACCGGCCCCGCCGCAGTGGCCGTCAAGGCCAGCACCTTCGATACGCCGACGTCGGCGAGCAGGTCGCCCAGGCGCAGGTAGTCGGGGCGGAAGTCATGACCCCAGGTCGACACGCAGTGGGCCTCGTCGACGACAGCCCGGATCGGGCTCGAAGCACGGAGTCGGTCGCGGACGTCGTCGAGGGCGAGCTGTTCGGGAGCCAGCGCCAGGAACTGCAGCTCACCCGCGGTGGCCGCGTCGAGCACCTGCTCACGCCGGGCGGCCGACTCCGCAGAGCTGAGTCGAGCAGCGCGTTTCCGCACCGCTTCGGGGAGACTCTCCAGCTGATCCTGCTGGAGCGCCAGGAGCGGCGAGACGACCAAGGTCAGGCCGCCCTCGACCAGCGTGGTTGCCTGGTAGACCAGCGACTTGCCCGAGCCGGTCGCCGAGACCAGAAGCAGGTCGCGTCCCGCCAGCACCTCACGGATTGCCTCGCGCTGTCCGTGGCGCAGGTCAGCATGGCCGAAGGCCTTCCGGGCCACGTCGCGCGCCTGGGCCAGCCGGCGCTCCAGGTCGCGGTCTGCTGAGCTCACCCCACACCTCCCGCACCTGAGCCCGAGCCGGCGCGGTACCCGTCGCGCGTCGGCACATGCGCGGAATGTGCGCGATGCGGCGCCTGCGACCGGCACGGCGGGGGGCTCACACGGACTCGACCACACCCCATGGGCGCACCAGCTCGGCGGCGTGGGCCAGCGCGGCTGCCTCGGTGCGCGTGGTGGCGTCCAGCTTGGTCAGGATCCGGGAGACGTGGACGCTGGCGGTCTTGGGTGAGATGAACAGCCGGGCTCCGATCGCTCGGTTCGTGGCGCCGCCGGCCACCAGGCACAACACCTCGCGCTCGCGCTCGGTCAGGGCGGTGTGGACCCGACGGGCGCGGGCTGCGAAGTCTGGCCGTGCAGGGACGGGACGAGCCGGTGCGTGGGCTTCCTCGGCGTCGGGCGCCGGCCGTGTTCGCGGCGCGAACTGCAGCAGCATCCAGCCGTGGCCGTCGTCCTTGACCGTCATCCAGCCCGCGGCGAGGTCGCCCAGCACGGAGGACAGGTCGGGCGCCGGCGAGGGTGCCACCTCGCGGACCGGTGTACCGGTGCTCGACGGCTCGGTGTCGAAGGTGTCTGTCACCAGGGACAACAGACGGGAGATGGGAGCGACGTTGATGGCGGTGCTGGTCATGCTTCGAGAATCCGGCAGCGCGCCGCCGGAGTCTTCAGGGTCGACACCCTGAGCTTTCGGCGGCGCCGCGCCCGCTCACCCTGAGAAACTCGCGGGTCCTCACCGGCCCGCACGTGCCACCATCAGGGGAAGGACGAGGGGGTGACCCGCGTGGGCAGCCGGCTCTACGAGAGGTCCGCGGAGATCGCGGCGATCGACGTCGCCCTCGCAGGTCTCGCCGAGTCCCGAGGGAGCTCGCTGCTGTTCGAGGGGCGCGCAGGCCGCGGCAAGAGCACCCTCATCGAGTACGCCGTCGAGCAAGGCCGCGAGCGCGGCGCACGAACTCTTCTGGCCCGTGCCCGCCACCTGGCATCGGCCGCTCCGTTCGAGGTGCTCCGGCGACTGCTGGGCCCGGCCGTCGAGGACGCCGGTGGTATCGAGGCACTGGAAGGTGCGGCCCGGTTCGCCATCCCGCTCTTCACCCCGGGGGCGGACCTGACCCAGGGCGTCGACTACGGCTGCCAGTGGCTCATCGCCTGGTTGGCGGAGCAGTCGCCGCTCGTGCTGGCGATCGACGATGCGCACTGGGCCGACGGAGCGTCGCTGCGGGTGCTGCTCGACCTGCAGGCCGAGATCTCGGTCCAGCGAGTGGTGATGTTCATCGCCAGCCGCCCCGTCGAGAACGCCGAAGTCCAAAGGTTGCTCGCCGGCATGGCACTGCATCCCGACTGCACCGTGATGACCCCTGGGACGCTGTCTCGCACGGCGGTCGCGGAGCTGGTCCGCGATCGTCTGGGCCAGCCCGCACCCGACACCTTCGTGGACGAATGCTTGCGGGCTTCCAAGGGCAATGCCTTCTACCTCCGGGAGCTGCTCCGACCCTATGAGTCGGATATCGGTCCGGACCCGCTTACCTTCGTCCGGGACGGCTCGCTGTCTCTGCGCCGGATGGTGTCCTGGCGGCTCGGGGAGCTGGGGCCCTCCGCGACGACGCTGGCCCAGGCGGCCGCCGTGCTCGGTGACGGATGCTCGCTGCACGTGGCCGCCGACCTTGCCCGGCTCGACGACACCGTCGCGGTGCAGGAGGCTGCCCGGCTGGAGGTCGCGAGCATCCTGGCGCACGGCGACCCGGTCGACTTCCTCCATCCCCTCGTGCGCAGTGCCGTGGAGGCTGAGCTGCCGGACGTGATCGCCGGAGAACTGCACGCCCGGGCGGCACGGATCCTTTGGTACACCGGGGAGGATCGAGGCTCCGTCGCCCAGCACCTCGTGGCCTCACCGGGCTCTGGGGACGCCGCGGTAGCGGCGTACCTCTGCGAGCAGGGGCAAGCGGCGCTCGAAGCCGGCTCCGTGGCGGTGGCCAGGCGCTTGCTCCGGCGGGCCCTCGACGAGCCGGCGCCGCCCGAGCAACGTGACGGCATCCTGCTCTGGCTCGGGCGGGCAGAGCACATGGCGCTGGACCTCGAGGCCGCCCGGGAGCACCTGGAAGCTGCCTTCGCGTCGGCAGACCGGGCGGTGGCCCTGAACGCCGCCGGAGATCTCTTCGACGTGCTCGACGATGCCAACCTGTTCGACGAGATGGGCCGGTTCCACGAGCGGGCTCTTGCGTTGCGTCCCTTCGGCCTCACCGAGCCCGAGGTGATTCTGCGCGCCGCACTGCTGCTCGACGTCATCATGAGCGTGGACACTCGCATCGGCGACTTGCCGGTCCAGCTGTCCGAGACGGATGCGGGCTCGTTGCCGACCGACCGTGACGTCGACCGCCATCTGCTCGTGTGGGCCGCGGTCTACGAGCGCAGCAGGCACGGTGGCACGACCGAACGGCTCGTGGCCGACCTTCGTCGCGCCGTCGCGAGCCTCCCCGGGTCGGCAGACGACTTCACGTCCTGGGACGTCCGGGCCGCGCTGGGTGCTGCGATCTTCCTGGGCGACGAGGACCTCGACGAGTCCGAGGCCATCCTCGACCGCCTGGCACCGGCCGCCGCCCGGCTGGCGGGCGTCCGGCCGCAGCTCCAGGCCGAGTTGGACCACCGCAGGGTCGGGCATGCCATCACCCGCGGCTCGTTCGAGGACGCCGTCGCACGGCTGGAGACAGCCGAGGAGTTCACGGCACGGCACGGGGTGATCGGGTTCGACGGCCTGCACCGGTTCGCTCGTGGACGAATCGCCCTCGAGCAGGGTGACTACGCACTCGCGGCCACGCTGCTGCGGGAGCGCATCACCGAGGACCTGGTCTATCCCGCCCTGGGTGCCCTGCTCGCCGGGGATGCGCCTCAGGCGCTGGAGATGCTCGAGCAGCTCGACCTGTCCGTGGAGCCGGGTGCGTCCCTACGCCAGATCGAGGTGGAGCTCCAGCCGCACCTCCTGGCCAGCCACGCGCATGCCCTGCTGGGTCACCGCGACCGCGCGGCCGCTGAGGCTCGCCGCGAGGTCGAGATACGGCGCCGCTACGGGTCGGTGGCGCGGCTCGCCGAGGCGCTGCGCCGGGCTGCGACGTTCGTGCCGGTGCGCGAGGGCATTGTGCTGCTCGAGGAGGCCGCCGAGCTGGCCGAGTCCACTTCTACCCGGCCGGTGCTGGCCCGGGTGCTCGCCTCCTACGGGTCGGCACTCCGGGAGCTCGGCAGCATCACCGAAGCGCGCGAGCTGCTGTCACGGGCGGCCGACTTGGCCAGCGAGATGGGGATGGAACGGGTGCTGCAGCGAGCGCAGCAGGAGCTGCTGCTCTCCGGTAGCCGGCCGCGTCGGACGCGCCTCACTGGTCCGACGTCGCTCACGGACTCGCAACGCCAGGTGGCGTCCCTTGCGATGGAGGGACTGACGAACCGCGAGATCGCCGAGCGCCTGTTCGTGACCATCAAGACGGTCGAGACCCATTTGATGGCGGTCTATCGCAAGCTCGGCATCGGCAACCGTGACGAGCTGGGCCCGGCGTTCCGGCCGCTGGAACCGCTGGCCGAGCAGCCGGCGGCGTCCACGGCACCTTGACGTGTACCTGGCGGGGGCGGACCCTGTCAGTCACACGGAGCGCTCGGGGGGCCGACAACGGAGGGTCGCGACCGAGGTCGTGACCCCGGGGGGAGCGACAATGACACATCCCGGCGACCATGGTCCTCCGGATGAGGAAGAGTTCAGGCTCAGCGTCGAGGTGCCGGAGAACGTCCGCGGCGATCCGCAGCGCCTTCAAGAGTGGCTGGCGCGGATGTCCCACAACCTGCTCCATGCCGACGAGATCCACGTCACGCAGCGTCCCGAGACCGCAGGTGCGGACGCGGGTGACGCCGATTCGGTCAGCGTGACCATGCTCGTCCGCCCCTGCGGTGGTCGTTTCTAGTGGCGGGTTCACAGGGCCAGGGCGGCGGTGACTCCGGCTCCGCAGGCGGTGTCGGCGGCGACGGCGCGAGCGGGCAAGCGTAGAGACGATGCGGCAGTCTCGCTACAACGTCGTGGTCGAGCGCGACGAGCGGACGTGGATCCACAACGGTCTCTCCGGCCAGGTACGTGTGGTCGATGCTGACGTCTGGCGCGGCGTGGTGGCATTCCTCGCCGGGGACGACTCGTGGGTGCCTCCCGTCGACACGCTGCGCGACCTCACGGGCTTGCGCATGCTGGTCGGCGACGAGGTGGACGAGCTGGAGGTTCTCGAGCGGCGCTACCGCGCGGGCACGACAGACCGTTCGTCGTTCGCACTGACGATCGTGACCAGCCTCGGGTGCAACTTCGACTGCCCGTACTGCTTCGAGAACAAGCCGCCGGCGCTGCTCGATGCCGAGACCGAGCGGCTGTTGGTCGAAGTGCTCGAGGCACAGCTGCCGACGATCGAGCGGTTCCACGTCACGTGGTACGGCGGTGAGCCGCTGCTCGCGCAGGACCGGATCGACCGGTTGTCCGAGGCGTTCCTCGAGCGCACCAGCGCCTCGGGCGTGGCGTACACCGCGTCCATCGTCACCAACGGCTATCTCCTGACGCCTGAGGTGGCGCGCCGGCTGAGGACTCTGCAGGTCAACCTGGCTCAGGTCACGCTGGACGGCCCCGCGGAGACCCACGACGTGATGCGTCCGCTCCGCAACGGTCGCGGGACCTTCGACGCGATCCTGGACAACGTCGTCGCCTCCGCTGACCTGCTGCCGATCTCGATCCGCGTGAACCTGGACGCTGCCAACGCCGACGCGTACGTCGGACTGCTCGACGTGCTGGCTGATCGTGACCTCGCCGGTCGGGTGACGGTCTACCCCGCCCGCATCGTCGCCTACCCGAACCAGGCCGGGGCGCCGAGCGAGTCCTACGGCCCGCGCTGCTTCTCGACGCCGGAGTTCGCCGAGCTCGAGCGCGAGTTCCTCGTCGCCGCCTACGAGCGGGGACTGGCAGAGCCGGAGCTGCCCAAGCCGCTGTCGTCACCGTGCACCGCCGTGCGAGTCAACGAGCTGGTGGTCGGCGCCCGCGGCGAGCTGTACAAGTGCTTCGACTCGGTCGGGAACCCCGACGAGGTGATCGGCCACCTCCGTTCATGGCAGGACCCGAACGACCGGGTTCTGAAGTGGCTTCGCTACGACCCGTTCGCCGACGAGGACTGCCGCGGGTGCATCGCCCTGCCGACCTGCATGGGCGGGTGCGCACACAACCAGATGAGCGACCCCGGCGACTCGAAGTGCTCGACGTTCCGGGTCACCCATCGGCGACAGGTCGAGGAGTACGCCGACGCGGCCGAGGGCACCGGCGTCACGTCGCGGCTGCGCCGTCCGCTGCCGCTCGTCGCCGTCACCTGACGCCTGGGATCGATGCGCAGGAGGGCACGACCCGATGTTCGGCTTGCTCCGCCGCCGTCACGTCGTCGCATGGTCGAGGGAGGTCATGCGCGCCGCTCGTCTCCGGCGGGGAACTGTGTGGTGGTTATCAGCCCGGCTCCACGACGTGATGTCAAAGGTGTTGAGCCGGTGTGGGGGACCGGTTAGCGTGGTCGTCGTCGTACACGGGAAAGGAGGTGGTCCAGAGTTGAGTACTTACAGGACGCGTGAGGTGGCTGCGGTCTAGCAGCAACCGGCCAGCCCGAAGTACTGCTGGCAATCCCAACGCAGACACCCGACCCGCAGGTGATCCGGCCAACGTCCGGCCGGAGGGACCCGGATACT
>Ga0126310_10000261_pt1 | contig 16674 bp, 13 predicted proteins | sample Plot60_FD_92540 | JGI IMG/M metagenome (GOLD analysis project Ga0126310, IMG submission 92540) | Serpentine soil microbial communities from UC McLaughlin Reserve, CA, USA - Plot60 | ecosystem: Environmental > Terrestrial > Soil > Grasslands | place: USA: UC McLaughlin Reserve, Lake County... | reverse complement strand
TCGTTCACGACCGTGACTCCGCCGGGCAGCTCCACCACCTCGCCGCGCAGCGACGAGAAGCGAGCGTCGATGCGCCCGGACGGCGTGACGTCGAGCGCCCGGCCCGCGGCCACCGCGGCGAGCGTGTTCATCACGTTGTGCGCCTCGGAGAAGGGCAGCACGAGCTCGACCTGCTCGCCGCGCGCTTCGATCCGCGCGAGCCCGGCCTCGAGGCTCACCAGGCTCACCTGGCCGCCCGGGCCGAAGGTCCACGTGTCGAGGTCGTCACGCAGGTGGGCCTCGAGCAGCCGTTCCTCCGCCGGGACCACGCAGGCGGCGCCCGGCTCGAGATCGCGGATCAGCTCGGCCTTCACGGCCGCGACCCGCTCCACGGTGCCGAGCAGCTCGAGGTGCACGGGCCCGACGTTCACGATCACCCCGACATCGGGCTCGGCTATCGCGGTCAGCTCGGCGATCTGGCCCTCGCCGCGCATCGCCATCTCCAGCACGAGTGCCTCGGTGCCGGGCGGCGCGGCGAGCACCGACAGCGGCAGCCCGATCTCGGTGTTCAGGTTCTCGTGGTTGCGGTGGGTGCGCAGCCGCTGGCCCAACAGCGCCGCCAGGATGTCCTTGGTCGAGGTCTTGCCGGTCGAGCCGGTAATGCCCACCACCCTGGCCCCAAGCTCGCGGCGCCACGCGCGCGCGAGGCCCTGAAGCGCCGACAGCGGGTCGGCCGCCGCGATCACGGCGCCCCCGGAGAGGCCCTGGGCGTGTTCCTCTGCCACCAGCACGCCCCAGGCGCCGGCCTCGAGCGCCGCGGCCGCGAAGCGGCCGCCGTCGGCTTGACTGCCGGGCAGGCCGACGAACAGGTCGCCCGCCCCCAGCTGACGCGAATCGACCACGGCTTTCCGCGGCCCGGAGCCCCCGGTTGCGCGCGCCACGACGCGGCCCCCCGCCGCCCGTGCGAGCCACGCGGCGTCGCGGTCGATCACGGGGCGCAAGTCTAGTGAGCACCGCGGCGCCCACCCGGGCTCATAACCGCCCGGCGACTGCCGATAGAACCCCTGTGAGCGCGATGGCCATCAGCGCCCTCGCTCGCGCGGCCGAGCGACGGTTCCAGAGCTTCTCGGATGCGGCCGACTCCGTGCTCGACGTGCTCGAGGCGGCGCTGCCCACCGGGAAGATCATGCTGGGCGGTTTGGATCCGGACGGGTCCTACCGCGTCATCGACGTGCGCGGTGAGGACTTCGACGGCATCGGCCGCGGCTCCTCGCTGCCGTGGGTGCAGAGCCACGCCAGCAACGGCGTGAGGCCCGCGGCCCCCGCCAACCTCTGCATGCTCGACCCCGAGTTCCTGCGGTCGCTGGCGGTGAAGAGCTACCTTGCCGTGCCGCTCGAGGCGAGCGACGGCGCCAGCCTCGGAACCCTCTGCGCCATCGGCGCCGAGACCGGGCTCTTCGACCAGGGCCACGTGGAGCTCCTCACGCTGAGCGGGCGCCTGCTCACCTACGAGTGGGAGAGCGTGACCTGGCGTGCCGACCTGCGGCGGCTCGAGGAGCAGCTGCGCGACCCGGCGCGCAGCGACAAGGTCACCGGACTGCCGAACCGGCCGAGCTTCATGTCCTCGGTCGACCGCGAGTGGCGCCTCTCGCTGCGCGGCAGCTTGCTCTCGTGGGTGCTCGTCTGCGAGGTGCGCGGCCTGGCCCAGGTCCGTGAGCACCACGGCGACGCCGCGGCCGAGCTGATCATGAAGGACGTCGCCGAGGCGATGCGCGGCACGGTGCGGCGCACCGACCACCTCGGGCGCGTCGGCGATGCGGGTCTGGCCACCGTGCTCGTGGGCTGCGAGGGCATCCAGGGGGCCAGCGCCTTCTTCGAGCGCTTCCAGGAGGCGCTCCCGAAGCTCGCCGGCGACCGGTCGGTGGAGGTCAGCGTGGGCTACGGCGCCGAGCCCCTTGCCGGGGCCGCGTCGCCGGAGCAGGCCGTGGAGCGCGCGGAGGCCGCTGCGCGCAGCGGCCGCCGAGGAGGGGCTCCCGCCAGGTGAAGGGCGTAACCAAGCCGTCCAGCCCGTCCGGACGTCCAGGCTTCCTGAGCGACGTCATCGTGGAGCTCGGGATGGTCGACGCGGAGACCGTCGAGCAGGCGGTCAACGCCGCTCGCATGCCCGGCCGAACCGTCACCGGCCTCCTCGTCGAGAGCGGGGCGCTCACAGAGGACCAGCTCTCGCGCGCCATCGGCGAGCGCTACGGCATCGACCATCTCGACCTGAGCGAGCTGGAGGTGGACGCCGCCGCGGCGAATCTCATCACTCCCTCGGCCGCCAAGCGCTACGACGCCGTTCCGGTGGCCTTCACCGACGACGGCGCGCTCATCGTCGCGATGGCCGATCCCACGGACTCGCTCGGCATCAATGACATCGCGGTGATGGCGAAGCTCGAGGTGCGCCCGGCGGTGGCGTCGCTGCCCGACCTCGAGGCGTTGCGCCAGCGGCTGCCGCTGCGGGCATCGGGCAAGCAGGCCGAGCACGAGCGCTCGAGCGCAGTCCTCTGGCAGGCGGACGGCGAGGCGGACGGCGAGGCGGCCCCCGCGCCGGCCGAGCTGCCGCCGGCCGAGCAGCCGCCGGCCACCGCTTCCGCGCCGACGGCCGCCGAGCCTTCGGAGGCCGTGCTGGAGCGCCTGCGCGCGGGCGTCGAGGCGAAGCACAGTCGAGAGCTCGAGCAGCTCGAGGCGGGGTACGAGTCGAAGCTGCGCGCGCGGGAGCGCAGCGCCGGCGAGCTGCGGGAGGAGCTCGAGGCCGAGCGGGCCGAGAGTGAGCGGACGGTCGCGAGACTGCGGGCCGAGGTGGAGGCGGAGAAGCGCGAGCTCGAGCGCCGCCTCGAGGCCGAGCGCGTGGCCGCGCACGGCGCGGCACAGGAGCTCGAGCAGCGGCGCGAGGAGCAGCTCCGGCAGGCTTCGGGCGACAGGCACGACGCCGACGAGCTGAAAGCGCTGCACGAGCAGCTCGCGATCGCGCGGGCAGGGCGCGACCTGGCGCTCGCGGAGGCCCGCGACGAGTATGAACCACAGAAGGCTGAGCATGAGCGCACGATTCGCTCGCTGGGCGACCAGCTCGAGCGGGGCGCGAAGGCGCACGAGCGCGCGCTGGCGGAGCTTCGCGAGGAGCTGGCCGGGGAGAGGGCGGCTCACGAGCGTCTCGCCCGCGAGCGCGAGGAGCTCGAGGACCTGGCCGATCGTGTGGAGGCGCTCGACGGGGAGCTCGAAGACGCCCGGGCGGAGGCGCAGCGAAATGCCGAGACCGCGCTCGAGCGAACGGCCGCGCTCGCGGAGGCCGACCAGCGCGCCGGTGAAGCCGGACGTGCCCTGGAGCGGATGCGCGAGGAGAGCGAGCGCCAGGGCCGGCAGCACGCGCTGGCGGAGCGCGACCTGCGCACGGCTCTGGAGGCGGAGGAGGAGCGCCGGCGGGCGCTCGAGCGGCGCACGTTCGAGCTCGAGTCGGTGGCGTCGGAGGCCAAGCAGCTGATCGAGGACATGGAACGCGCGGGAGGGCGCTTGGGCCGCGCGCTCGACGCCCTGCACGGGCCCGGCCACGAGGACGCCGCCGACGCTCCGCGGCCCCGGTCTTCAGACGGCGAGCGGGCGGAGGACCGCGACAGCGCCTCGAAGCCCACTCACCTGCGTGCTATCCCCGAGTAGCCGCCCTCAACACCTCGCGCGCCACCGACACGTCGTCGAATGGCTCCTTGCGGCCGAGCTCGAACTCCTGGCCCTGCTCGTGGCCCTTGCCGGCGATCACCACGACGTCGCCGGGCTCGGCGGTATCCACCGCGAGGGCGATCGCGCGCCGGCGGTCGAGCTCGCGCTCTGCCCCCGGTCCCGCGCCCTCCATGACCTGGTCGGCGATTGCCTCGGGGTCCTCGTTGCGGGGATTGTCGGAGGTCACGATCAGGCTGTCGGCGTGCCTGCGCGCGGCTGCGCCCATCAGCGGCCGCTTGCCGCGGTCGCGATCGCCGCCGGCGCCGAACACCACGTGCAGACGCCCCTCGGTGAGCTCGCGCGCCGCACGCAGGACGTTCTCGAGCGAGTCGGGGGTATGCGCGTAGTCCACGAGCACGGCGAAGTCCTGGCCCTCGTCCACCGGCTCGAAGCGGCCCGGTACGCGCCCGAACGAGCGTAGCCCCTCCCGCACGGTCTCCGCCCCCACTCCCAGCGAGCGGGCCACCGCCACGGCTCCGAGCGCGTTGTGGACGTTGAACAGCCCGGGCAGCGGCGACTGCAGCTCGAGTGTGCCATCGGGCGTCGCGCAGGTGAAGCGCGCGCCGCCGACGTCGAAGCGGACGGCGCTGGCGCGGAAGTCGGCGTCGCGCTCGATGGCGAACGTGAGCGCCTCCGGCAGCTCGGCCGCCAGCCGGCGCCCGTATTCGTCGTCAATGTTGAGAACGGCGAGGCCGGGCTGCTCGAACAGGCGCCGCTTGGCGGCAAAGTAGGCGTCCATCGTCGCGTGGAAATCCAGGTGATCCTGGGTCAGGTTCGTGAAGACCTGGCAGGCGAAGTGGATGCCCGCGGCGCGCCCCAGCTCGAGCCCGTGCGAGGACACCTCCATGGCGCAGGCACGATCGCCGGCGTCGGCCATGCGCCTGAAGTCGGCCTGAAGGTCGATCGCCTCGGGCGTGGTGCGCTCGACCTCCTCCTCCACTCCGCCGATCACGCGTCTGATCGTGCCCAGCAGCCCGGTCTGGCGACCGCCCGCCTCGAGCAGGTGACGCACCAGGAAGGCGGTGGTTGTCTTGCCGTTCGTGCCGGTGATCCCCACCACATCGAGCGCTGCCGTGGGATCGCCGAAGAAGCGCGCCGCCGCCGGGCCCATGGCCATGCGAACGCTGTCGACGATCGCTTCGGGCACGCCAAGCCCGAGCGGCCGCTCGCAGACCAGGGCGGCGGCGCCGCGCTCAACGGCTTGCGGCGCGAAGTCGTGGCCGTCGGCGCTGAAGCCGGGCACGCAGAAGAACAGGGTGCCGGGGCCGACGTCGGCACTGGAGTACGCGAGGCCGGTGATCGCCACGTCGTCGGGGCCCTGGCCCATGAGCTCCCTCAGGGTCATGCCGGCGACGCTATCGCGGCGGGATGCGGAGATACGGCAACGCGAACTCCATGATGCGCTCGAAGGCGGGGGCCGCCACGGCGCCGCCGTAGATGTCGCCCTTGGGCTCGTCGACCATCACCGCCACCAGCAGCCGGGGGTCGCGGGCCGGGGCATAGCCGATGAACGACGCCACGAACTTCGTCTTCGAGTAGCCCCCGAACTCGTCGGGCTTCTCGGCGGTGCCGGTCTTGCCGGCCAGCCTGTAGCCCGCGACGCTGGCCTCCTCGGCGGTGCCGCCGAGGCCGAGGACGCCCTCCAGCATGCGCGACACCGACTGGGCGGTGTGTCGCGAGATCACCCGCCGGCCGGGCTTGCGGTGGCCCTGGATCACGTAGGGGCGGCGCAGCACGCCGCCGTTGGCGATCGCCGTGTAGGCGGTGGCCATCTGGATCGGGGTGACCGCCAGGCCCTGGCCGATCGGCATGTTGCCCATCGACGAGCCCGAGTAGTCCTTCGGCCGGAGCACGATTCCGCGCTGCTCGCCGGGCAGGTCGACCCCGGTCGGCTGACCGAAGCCGAAACGGCGGATGTAGCGGTCGAAGCGAGTCGCGCCGAGCTTCAGGCCGATCATGACCGAGCCCACGTTCGAGGACTGGGCGAGTATCTGCGCGGTGTTCAGCGTCACGGCCCCGCGGTCGTGCGCTTCCTTGATCTTGCGGTCGGCCACCTGGAGGGTCGGCGGAAGGTTGAACTGCGTGGCCGGGCTGATCAGCCGTTCCTCGAGCGCACCGGAGACCGTGAAGGCCTTGAAGGTCGAGCCGGGCTCGTAGCTCGCCCCGACGGCGCGGTTCTGACTGGCGTAGACCGCGGCCGCGCGGGACATCTCGGGATCGACCCGCGGCCAGTTGGCGAGCGCAAGGACCTCACCGCTGCGTGGGTCCATCACCAGCGCTGTTGCGCCGCGCGGCCGGAAGCTGCGGGCCAAGTCGCCCAGCACCACCTCGACACGCTCCTGGATCGCCGCGTCGAGGGTGAGCCGCATGTCGCGGCCCGGCTCGGATCGCTTCACCTCGATGAGGCTGACCGGCTCCCCCAGGGCGTCCTTCACGAGCTTGCGCCTGCCGTCCGTGCCGTGGAGCGACCGCTCGTGCGCCTGCTCGAGGCCCGTGAGGCCGTAGTTGTCGGTGCCGACGGTGCCGATCAGCTGTGAGGCGAGCTGCCCCTGCGGGTAGGCACGCCTGGGCTCGGCGACCGTGCCGATCCCCTCGATCTTCAGGTGCCGCAGCCTGTCGCCGCGCGCGGCGTCGAGCTTGCGCTTCAGGTAGACGAAGCCGCTGCGCCGGTCGCCGAGCTTGCGCAACAGCTGGTCCCCCCCGATCCCCGTGAGCGGCGCCAGCTTCGCGGCCACGCGCGCGGGGTCCTTCACCAGGAAGGGATTGGCGAAGACCGTGACCGCATCCTCGGAGACCGCCAGCTCGGTGCCGTGGCGGTCGCTGATCGTGCCCCGCCGCGCGGGCATGGCGAGCTCCTCGACCTGCTGCGTCGCGGCGCGCTCCTTGAGCGAGCTCGCCTTGACCGTGCCGAGCCAGGTGGCCCGCAGGGCGGCGAGGCCGAGGAGGACGAGAAAGAGCGCGAACAGCAGGCCGATGCGGCGCTCTACGAGCCGCACCTAGCCGGCGGGCGAGCCGGTCGAAGTCGAACCGACCTGCGGCTGCGGCGCCGGCTGGGGCGCCGGAGCCGGGGCGGGTTGTGCAACGGGGGCCGCCGGGGCGGCGGCCGGAGCCGGAGTCGGACCCGGGGCCGCGGGCGGAACCGGCGCCTGGGTCGGCACGGGCGCCGGCGTGATCGGTGCAGCCGGCCCGGGCGCGGCCGCCTCCTCGCCAACGCGCTTGGCGGCCAGCCGCGCGTCGAGCAGCGGGCGGGAGCGCAGGTAGCGCACGTCGCCGGGAGCCGGCAGCAGCAGGCCCTGGGCGGCCGCTGCACGCTGGATGCGCTCGCTCGAGTCGAGCCGCGCGAGCTCGAGGCGCAGCCGTGCGTTCTCGCGGGCCACCCCGCCGGCGTGCTGGGCGGTCGCGGCGATGTCGCGGTTCAGCTTGAGCAGGTCGACGTTGAAGAACACGATCCCGGCCAGCAGAACCCCGACCAGGGCGATCCAGCCGCCGCCGTGGAGCAGCGCATCGAGCACACCGCTCCCCCGCGACCGCAGCGCACGGGCGAATGGCGCCTGGGCGACGCGCAGCGGGAGCGGAAGCGCAACCGCGCCGGCCGTGACCGTCGCGCCTCGGATCGGCGAGGGCTGGCGGGGCGGGGTGGCCTTGCGGACCGGCGAGGGCCTGGTCGGGGACGGCTTGCGGGCTGCGGCGGGCTTGCGGGGCGCGGACGGCTTGCGCGCCGCGGCCGCCGGCTTGCGCGCGGCGCTGGGCTTCCGCTTGCCGTCCGAGATGCGCCGGGAGGGCTTGCGGGCGCTGCCGTTCGCCGCGCTCCGGTGGCCGCTGCGGTCGCGCGCAGGTCGCGCCGCGGCTGCAGCCGAGCGGGCCATCAGGCGTCCGCCGCCAGCTTGCGGGCCGCGCGCAGCCGGCCCGAGCGCGAGCGCGGGTTCTGCGCCACCTCCCCGGGCGTGGGCGCCACGGCGCGGCGCGTGAGCAGGTCTGCCTCGGGCTCCCTGCCGCAGGCGCAGACCGGGAAGTCGGGTGGGCAGATGCAGCCGCGGGCGCGATCGGCGAGGAAGCGCTTCACGCGGCGGTCCTCCAGCGAGTGGAACGAGATGGCGGCCAGCCGCCCGTTCTCGCGCAACAGGTCCCAGGCCAGCGGCAGCGCGCGCTCGAGTGAGTCCAGCTCGGCGTTCACCGCTATGCGTATCGCCTGGAAGCTGCGCTTGGCCGGGTGCCCGCCGCCGAACGCACGGCGGACCGCCGCGGGCAGTGCGGAGTCGATCGTCTCCACCAGCTGGCCGGTGGTCTCGAAGGGCCGCTCGGCACGGCGCCTGACGATCTCCCGGGCGATCCGGCGCGCGTTCGGCTCCTCGCCGTAACGGCGCAGCAGCTGCGAGAGCCTGCGCTCGTCCCAGCGGTTTACGACGGCCCGCGCGTCGAGCTCCTGCGATGGGTCCATGCGCATGTCGAGCGGGGCGTCGTAGCTGTATGAGAAGCCGCGCTCGCGTGCGTCGACCTGCATCGACGAGATGCCGAGGTCCAGTAGCACGATGTCGGCCTCCACACCCTCGTCGGCGAGCAGCTCGAGCCCGTCGGCATAGTCCATGCGCAGGAAGCGCGCCTCGCAGGGAGCCTCGCGCGCGAGCTCCTCGAAGCGCTCCTCGGCCGCGGGGTCGCGGTCGATGCAGATGAGCGTGCCTGCTGGGCCAAGCCGGTCGGCGAGCAGGCGCGCGTGGCCACCTGCCCCGAAGGTGCAGTCCACCACTGTCTCGCCAGGCGCGGGAGCCGTCAGGTCGATCAGCTCGCCCGCCAGCACCGGTACGTGCGTGCGCGTCATGTCAAGAAGGATGGCCAAGGCGCTCCGTCACCTCCCCGATCTCCGAGTCGAGCGACTGCTGCTCGCCCTCCCAGCGCTCGCGGCCCCAGACCTCGAGGTGGTCGCCCACCCCCACCACCACGACCTCCTTCTCGATCCCCGCGTGGGCCATCAGCGGCGGGGGCAGGGTGACCCGGCCGGAGCCGTCGAGCTCGATCTCGAACGAGTTGCCCTGGTAGAAGCGCGCGAGCTTGCGGTACTCCGAGCCCATCGGGTTCAGCCCCGCGAGCGCGCGCTCGATGATCGACTCGTGGCCGCCGGGCGTCCAGACGGCCACGCAGGTCTCCGGGTCCTTGGCGAGAACCACCCCTCCTGAGAAGGCAGCACGGAATCGGGCCGGGATGCTCAGCCGATTCTTCGCGTCCAGCGAGTGCTCGTAGTGGCCCCTGAATGCCAACGCTCATGTCCCCGTGAAGGCTCAGGACCGAAGTGGCGGAGTGGGAGGAGCCCCGCCACTCCGGTCCGATTGATGGGACCCACCGTACCCCACTTTGTCCCACTATGCAACACGCTTCCCCACTTTTGTGCCCCAACAGCCCCTCAGGCAGGCCCCCAGCCGCGCCATTCCGCTTCACAGAGCGGAAACGGCGGGAGCGGACCGGTGGGACGCAGGCCCGCGAATCAGGCGAATCGACGTGCAGCGGGCCTGCTTGAACGCAATCCTGCGCCCATCGTGGGACGTTGCAAGCGCGCTTGCGGGTCAGACCGGCAGCAGCCGTCCGCCCGAGCCGACCAGGGCGGCGGCGAGGGCGGCCGCCACCAGCAACAGCACGGACGGCACCAGCAGCAGCGCCACGACGAGCTGGATCTTCGGTCCGGCCTGGGCCGCGTCCTCCTGAACCCGTCGCCGCAGTGCCAGGCGGGCGTCCGTGGCCTGCGCGTCGAGCGTCTCGGCCAGCGGGGCGCCGTGTCGCCTGGCCCTGTCGAGCGCGGTGGCCAGTGACTGGACCTCCGACAGCGGCAGCCTGCGGGCCATCCCTGCGAGGGCGCGACCCAGCGGCTCTCCCAGTGCCACCTCCCGCCCGGTCGCCCGCCACTCAGCCGCGAGCGGCCCCTCGGCGCGCTCTCCCACCGAGCGCAGCGCTTCCGGCAGCGACCCACCTGCCTGCACGGTCACGCGCAGCAGGTCGAGCAGTCCGGGCAGCTCACGCCGCGCGCGCCTGGCACGCTCCGCCGCGCGCCGCCGCAGCCAGGCATCCGGCCCCAGGAAGCCGCCCACCGGGGCGGCGAGCGTCAGAGCCGTGCCGAGCCGGCCGGGCATCAGCGGCGCCCACGCCAGCGCGCCGGCAGCCGCCGCGAGGGCGCCGCCGAGCTTTGCTCCCATCAGCTCGCGCGAGCCGAGGCCACCGGGGCGGCCCGCCGCCGCGATCAGGCCCTCGAGATCGCTCGGCGGCCGCAGCTCGCCGCTGCGCAGCCGGATGCCGGCGGCCATCAGCCAGCCCAGCGGGCGCGGCAGCACGCCCGCGACCCGCGCGCGGTGCCTCGGACTGGGCGCCAGCAGCGCCACGCCCGCCACGCCGAGCGCCACCGAGACGAACGCCAGCACGGCCGCGATCACAGCCTTACCCGCCCCAGGCGCCGGATCAGGACGGCCGCCCCGGCCTGCAGCACGAGCGCGATGCCGACGAGCCATGCCGTCAGGAACGAGCTCCAGAGGCCGAGCAGCCAGCCCGGGCTTGCGAGCTCGGCCAACAGGGCGCCCCCGAGCGGCAGCATCACCACGAGCAGCCCGGTGAAGCGAGCCTGCGCGGTCGCGGTGCGCGCCTCCGCCTCCACGCGCGCCTGGTCCTCGAACGCCCTGGCGCAATCGCGCAGCAGTCCGGCGAGGTCACCCCCTGCCCGCCGCTGCAGCAGGCAAGCGGCCACGAGCGTGTCCAGCTGCGGCGAGGGCGCTCGGCCCCTCATCGCCTCGAGCGCGCCCTCCGTGGTGGCGCCGGCCGCTAGCTCAGCGGCGGCGCGCCTCAGCTCGTGGCCCGCCGGCCCGGGCACCGTTGCGGCCGCCTCGGCGAGGGCTGCGCGCAGGGAGTGGCCGCCGCCTATGGCGTCGGCCAGCGCGATCGCCATCGCAGGCACGCCCTCCCCCACTTCGCGGCGGTAGCGCTCCCGTCGAGCGCGCAGCGCGCGAGCGGCCGCCCATGGACCCGCGGCGGCCAGCGCCAGCCCCGGACCTGGCCCGGCTAGCGCCCAGCCGACCACGGCTGCTGCGGCGGCTCCGGCAAGCAGCAGCCGCCGGCGCTCCGACGCGCCCGGGTCGCGCCCTTCGCGCCCCAGCCGCGCGACCGCGTCGGCCAAGCGGCCGGCGGCGGCGGCCAACGCCGTTGCTCCGCCCGCCCGGGCGCGCAGGCCGGCGGCATGGCCGAGCTCGTGGAGAGCCAGCAGGGCACAGGCCGCGGCGACGAACGCCAGCGCGGCGGTCATTGCGAGCTGGCGCGCGGCCGCGCCGAGCGGGGGAGCGACGGGCTCACGACGGGCGCCCGGCGCCCTGCATCAAGCCCGACGCGAGCGGTGCGCTCACACTCGCGTCGCCCCCAAAGGCCGCGAGGCGCTGCGCCAGCGGGCCGGCCCCGGGGCGCCGCACCCCCCCGCCACGCGCATGGAGCTCGCGGGTTCCCACCCCACCCGCTGCGCGCACGACCTCGGTGACGGACTCGACGACGCGCGAGCCGTCCGAGAGCCGGGCCTGGTGCACAACCAGGTCGAGGGCGCTGGCCACCTGCTCGCGCACCGCCGGGGCCGGAAGGCCTATGCCCGCCATCAACGCGAGCGTCTCGAGGCGACGCACCGCGTCGGCCGGCGAGTTGGCGTGCACCGTGGTCAGTGAGCCGTCGTGTCCGGTGTTGAGAGCCTGCAACATGTCGAGCGCCTCCGGGCCGCGGACCTCGCCCACGAGGATGCGGTCGGGGCGCATGCGCAGCGCGTTGCGCACGAGCTGTCGGATGGTCACCTCCCCGCGGCCCTCGAGGTTGGCGGGGCGCGCCTCGAGGCGCACCACGTGGCGCTGGCGCAGCCGCAGCTCGGCGGCGTCCTCGATCGTGACTATGCGCTCCTCTCCGGGGATGGCGCCGGAGAGCGCGTTCAGGGTGGTGGTCTTTCCACAGCCCGTGCCCCCACTCACGAGGATCGAGGCCCGCGCGGCCACGCACACGGCGAGCAGCTCCGCCAGGTCGCGGGCGAGCGTCCCGGCCTCCACGAGCGCGCGCAGCGAGAAACCCTCGCGGCGGAAGCGCCTGATCGTGAGGCAGGGGCCGGAGAGCGACAGCGGCGGAATGACGACATTCACACGCGAGCCGTCCGGCAGCCTGGCGTCGCACAGCGGCGACGCCTCGTCGACACGGCGGCCGAGCGGGGCCAGCACCCGCTCGATCGCATGCAGCAGCTCCGCCTCGGAGCCGAACGCCACGCCGCCGCGCTCGAGCCTGCCCCTGCGCTCGACGTAGACCGCGCCCGGTCCGTTCACCATCACCTCGTCCACCTCCGGGTCGGCCAGTAGCGGCTCGAGGGGCCCGAGCCCCGTGGCCAGCCGCAGCACGCGCTCGCGCAAGGCCTCGCGCTCGGCGTCGGGCAACGGCGCCGCCTCGCGCTCGATCAGAGCACGAACCTCGGCATCGAGCCCTGCGCCGGGCTGCGCCTCCCCGGCGCGGGCACGCTCGATCAGGCGGGAGCGCAGCGCGGCCGCGAGCTCGTCGATGGCCTCCACACCCCTCCAAGCCCAGGAGCCGGCGTTTCCCCTCCCCTCAGCCGGGTCGGCGCAGTCGGTTGCGGGGAGGACGGCCGGGCGGCTGGGTGGGCCGTTTCCGGTCCGGCGCCGGCGGGATTCGCAGCCTGATCGGGCCGTCCGTGCCGACGCTGGCGGGTTCGCCGTGATGGCGGATCTCGAGCGGCTCGCCGGCCCTGAGCGCATACGAGGCCGACTCGTGGCCGACCTCCACCGTCAACCTCCGCCCCCGGTAGCCCAGCCGGAACTCCAGGCGCGACAACGAGCTCGGCAGGCGCGGCGCGAACGACAGCTGCCCGTCGTGGTCGCGCAGGCCGCCGAAGCCGGCGACCACCGCGAGCCACGCGCCCGCGAGGGAGGCGATGTGCACGCCGTCGCGCGTGTTGTGCTCGAGGTCTTCGAGGTCCATGAGCGCCGCCTCGCCGAGGTACTCGTAGGCGAGCTCGAGCTGGCCGACCTCGGCGGCGACGACCGCCTGGGTGCACGCCGACAGCGACGAGTCGCGCACCGTGAGCGCCTCGTAGTAGGCGAAGTCGCGGGCCTTGTGCTCGGCGCTGAAGGCGTCGCCGCGCAGGAACAGCGCCAGCACGAGGTCCGCCTGCTTCACCACCTGCCTGCGGTAGAGCTCGAAGTATGGGAAGTGCAGGAGCAGCGGGTACTCCTCCTCGGAGGTCGCCTCGAAGTCCCACGGCTCGTGCTCGGTGAAGCCCTCCGACTGCTGGTGCACGCCGAGCGACTCGTCGTAGGGCACGAACACCGCCTCCGCCGCGTCCCGCCACGACGCCGACTCCTCGTCGTCCACCCCGAGCGCCCGCGCCGGATGCGGGTGCGCCTCGACGGCGTCCGCCGCGGCGTGCAGGTTTCGCTGGGCCATGAGGTTCGTGTAGACGTTGTTGTCGGCGAGCGCGCTGTACTCGTCCGGGCCGGTCACGCCGTCGATCCGGAAGCGGCCGTGCCCGTCATGGTGTCCCAGCGAGCGCCACAGCCGCGCCGTCTCCACCAGCAGCTCGAGGCCGGTGTCGCGCGCGAAGGCCTCGTCGCCGGTCACGTCCTGGTAGCGCACCACGGCGTCGGCGATGTCTGCGCTCACGTGGAAGGCCGCCGTGCCGGCCGGCCAGTAGCCGGAGCACTCCTGACCGCTGATCGTCCGCCAGGGAAAGGCGGCGCCGCGCAAACCGAGCTGCTGTGCGCGCTCGCGGGCTGTGCCGAGCGTCGACTGGCGCCAGCGCAGGGCGTCGGCGGCTGCGCCGGGCGCCGTATAGGTGAGCACCGGCAGCACGAACGACTCGGTGTCCCAGAAGGCATGCCCGTCGTACCCCGGTCCAGTCAAGCCCTTGGCCGGTATTGCGCGCTGCTCCGAGCGGGCCCCCGCCTGGAGCACGTTGAAGAGCGCGAAGCGCACCGCCTGCTGGATTTCGGCGTCGCCGTCCAGCTCCACGTCGGAGCGCTCCCAGAAGTCGTCCAGGTGCTCGCGCTGCTCGGCCACGAGGCCGTCCCAGCCGGTCTGGCGCGCCTCGGCGAGGGCTGCCTCCACCTGGTCGCGCATCGCCGGCCCCGAGCGGCGGCCCGACCAGCCGTAGGCGAAGAGCTTCACGAGCCGCAGCCGTTCGCCCTGCCCGAGCCGGGCGCTGACCGTGAAGCGGGCGAGATCGTGCTCGCTCTCGGTGCTGGTGGCCAGCTCTGCGGGTGCGTCAAGTACGTGGTCCATGGCCGCGGCCACACGAAGGCCGCTCGCCCTCGTCACGTGCATCAGCAGCGCGCGCCCGTCGTCGTGCGCCAGCGACAGCTCCGGGGCGAGCGGCGAGCTCAGCGCCGCGGCTCCGCGCGGGTCGCCGTGGGACGCAGCGGCCGGCTCGTTTGCCACGAGCTCGGACTGCAGCACCACCCGGGTCGGCCCGTCGAGCGGCTCGACCTCGAAGCTGACGGCGGCCACGGCGCGCTGGGTCAGCGAGACAAGCCGGGTCGAGCGCACGCGCACCGCCCGTCCCGTGGGCGACACCCACTCGGCCTGCCGCCGCAGCACGCCCGCGCGCAGGTCCAACACACGCTCGTGCGAGCGCAGGTCGCCGTAGCGGACGTCGAAGGGCTCGTCCTCCACCAGCAGGCGGATGACCTTGCCGTCGGTCACGTTCACGACGGTCTCGCCGGCCTCCGGGTTGCCATAGGCCGACTCCGCGTACGGCAGCGGCCGCTGCTCGTAGAAGGCGTTCAGATACGTGCCCTGTAGCCCGTGCGGCTCGCCCTCGTCGAGGTTGCCTCGCAGGCCGATGTGCCCGTTCGAGAGCGCGAACACCGACTCCGTCTGGGCCAGCACGCCGAGCTCGAGCCGCGTCTCCCGCACCACCCACGGCTCAACCGCCAAGGCGGCCTGCTTGATCACGGGCGCGAGAGCAGCTCGGCGAGGTCCTGGACGACCACGTCGGCGCCGTGTTCGGCGAGGGCCTGCGCCTCGTCCGCCCGATCCACGCCCACCACGAACCCGAACTCGCCGGCCCGGCCCGCCTCGACTCCGGCCAGCGCGTCCTCGAAGACCGCGGCCTCGGCTGGTTCGACGTCCAGCTCGCGCGCAGCCTCCAGGAACGTGTCCGGCGCGGGCTTGCCCCTCAACCCGCGTTCCTCCGCCACCACGCCGTCCACGCGCTTCTCCAACAGCTCGGCGATTTCCGCGGCCTCGATCACCTCGCGGCAGTTGGTGCTCGACGACACGACGGCGCGGCGCAGGCCCGCGTCACGCGCGGCGTGGAGGTAGCGCACGGAGCCCTCGTAGGCCTCGACCCCCTGCTCGTGGATCAGCTCCAGCACGAGCTCGTTCTTGCGGTTGCCGAGGCCGTCGATCGTCTCTGCGGCCGGCGGGTCGCCCGGGTCGCCCTGCGGCAGCTCGATGCCCCGCGACTCGAGGAAGGAGCGCACGCCGTCGTAGCGCGGCTTGCCGTCGACGTGCTCCTCGTAGTCGCGGTCCGTGAACGGCTCGGCCTGCTCCTCCCGGCCGCGCAGGTAGTCGTCGAACATCTGCTTCCAGGCCGCTGCGTGGACCCGGGCGGTCTGCGTGAGCACGCCGTCGAGATCGAACAGGCAGGCCCGGATGCCGTCGGGGAGGCCGAGCACGCAGGGAACCTAGAGCTAATTTGCCCGAGATGCGTCGTCTCTTCCTGCTCGTGTCGGCGGTCGTGCTCGTGGACACCGCCTTCTTCGCGGCGATCGCGCCGCTACTGCCGCACTACGCGGCTGACCTGGAACTCAGCAAGAGCGCCGCGGGCGTGCTCACCGCCTCCTACGCGGCCGGCACGCTGGTTGGCTCGCTGCCGGCCGGCTGGCTGGCCGCCCGCTTCGGCGTCAAGCCGACGCTGCTCCTCGGCCTGTCGCTGCTGGCGGTCACGAGCGTCGCCTTCGGCTTCGCCCGCGACGTGATGCTCCTCGACTCGGCGCGCTTCGTTCAGGGCGTGGGCGGCGCCTGCTCGTGGGCCGCGGGCATGGCCTGGCTGGTGAGCGCCTCACCGCCCGAGCGGCGAGGCGAGCTGATCGGCTCGGGGCTGGCGGCGGCGATCGTGGGAGTCCTGCTCGGGCCCGTGCTGGGCGGCGCCGCGACGGTCGTGGGGCCCGAGGTCGTGTTCGGCGGTGTGGCAGCGGTGGCGGCCGGCCTCGCCGCCTTCGCATGGACGATGCCGGGAGTGCCGCCGGCGGAGGAGACCAGTGTGCTGGCCGCGATCGGCGCGCTGGGGCAGGCGCCGGTGGCGGCGGGCTTCTGGATGTTCCTGCTACCCGCGCTGTTCGCCGGCGTGCTCGAGGTGCTCGCGCCGCTGCGGCTGAACCAGCTCGGCGCGAGCGGCGTCGGCGTTGGCGCGATCTTCCTGGTGGCCGCCGCGATCGAGGCGGTGATCAGCCCGTTCAGCGGGCGGTTGTCGGACCGGCGCGGGCGCATGGCTCCGATGCGCGGGGGTTTGGCCGGGGCCGCGCTGCTGGGCGGGCTGCTGCCGTTGCCCGGCCACGTGCTGTCGCTGGCCGCCGTGCTGGTGGCCGTGGTGGCGGCGCTCGGCGTGTTCTGGGCCCCGGCGATGGCGATGCTCTCCGACGCCTCGGAGGCGGCCGGGCTCGACCAGGGCCTGGCTTTCGCGCTTGCGAACCTCGCCTGGGCGGGCGGCCATGTGATCGGCGGCGCGGCGGGCGCAAGGCTGGCCGACGCCACGAGCGACGCCGTGCCCTACTCGCTGGTGGCGGCGAGCTGCGCGCTGACGCTGCTGGTTGCCCTGAGACGGCGCGCGCAGCTCGGCCACGGAACCGTGCCGCTACGGCGGTAGAGCTTGAGCGCCATCCGATCCTGCAGCCACTCCGCCGCCCGCGCCGGGTCGCCGCTGCCGCCGAGGGCGCGCCAGGT
>Ga0126310_10000260_pt1 | contig 16681 bp, 17 predicted proteins | sample Plot60_FD_92540 | JGI IMG/M metagenome (GOLD analysis project Ga0126310, IMG submission 92540) | Serpentine soil microbial communities from UC McLaughlin Reserve, CA, USA - Plot60 | ecosystem: Environmental > Terrestrial > Soil > Grasslands | place: USA: UC McLaughlin Reserve, Lake County... | reverse complement strand
AGCTCGGTGACGAGCTTGCGCTCGGCCCGGCCGATCTTGTTCAGCTTCTCCACCACGTGGACCGGGATGCGGATCGTGCGCGCCTTGTCGGCGAGCGCGCGCGCGATCGCCTGGCGGATCCACCAGGTCGCGTAGGTCGAGAACTTGAAGCCCTTTCGGTAGTCGAACTTCTCGGCGGCGCGGACCAGGCCGAGGGTCCCCTCCTGGATCAGGTCGAGGAACGGGAGGCCCTGGTTGCGGTAGTTCTTCGCGATCGAGACGACGAGCCGGAGGTTCGACTCCACCATCTTCTGCTTCGCGTCGAGGTCGCCGCGCTCAATCCGGCGCGCGAGGTCGACCTCCTCCTGCGCGGTCAGCAGCCTGACCTTGCCGATGTCCTTCAGGAACAGCTGAAGGGAATCGGTGGTCATGTCCGGCTTCAAGTCGATGGTCGTCTTCGACTTGCGCCGGCGGTCCTTGCGGTCGACCGCGCGCTCCTCCTGCTGCGCCGTGGTCGCCGGGTCGATCTCCTCGACCAGCTCGATCTCCGACTTCTCGAGGAAGGTGTGCAGGTCCTCGATGTCGGACTCGTCGAGGTCGACCTCGGTGAGGGCGGTCGCGACCTCGGCGTATGTCAGGACGCCGGTCTGCGTGCCCTTCGTGATGAGCAGCTTGACCTCTTCGAGTTCCTGCAGTTCGGCTACTGACAAGTCTGTTCCGTTCCCCTTCAGGCCCCCGTGGGCTCAGTTTACTTCACTTTTTGAAGTTTAGGCGCGCAAAACGGGCCCATTCTCCATACGTACAACCGTCAGCCTCGTTTCAAGGCTCGACGCGCCCCGCGATCCACTTTACCCATCAACGTGGACCCTCGACCACTTCTGCCACGTACGATGCGCGCCATGACAGCCGAAGAAGGCGGACTGCTGGGGGATCTACCCCGTCGGCGCCCGGGAACACGCAGTTCGAAGCGCGCCGAGCGGGCGCCCCGGCCGCGTCCAGGCCCCTCGGAGCCCGCGGCGCCGCCGGCGCGGACCGCGGGCGAGGCCGCGACGGACCCGCTGCGGCTGGCGGTCGGGGTGGCCGAGGCCGGCCTTAAGGTCGCGTCGCGCATCACCGGCGAGCTGATCCGCCGCGTGCCGCGGCTCTAGTGCAGCCGGGGAGACCCCTCCACCGCCGCGCTTGGGCGGGCGTCAAGCACTTCTATGCGAAGGCGTACGAGGACAACCTCACCGGGCTGTCCGGGATGGTCGCCTACAACCTCCTGCTGTCGGTCTTCCCGCTCGCGCTGCTCGCGCTCTTCATCGCGGGCCGGGTGCTCGAGTCGACCGACGTCGAGCAGAGCATCCTCACGGACCTCCAGCAGCTCTTCCCGAGCGCGGCCGAGCACACCCTCCAGCGCGCTCTCGACCGCGTGCGCGACTCGTCGAACGCCCTCGGCATCGTCGCGCTCGTGGCGAGCATCTGGATCGGCTCATCCTTCTGGGGCGCGCTCGACACGGCGTTCTGCCGGATCTACCACTGCCGCTGCCGCAGCTGGGTCGAGCAGAAGCGCTTCGCGCTCGTGATGCTCGTGGTCGTCCTGCTCTTCATGCTGGCCACGGTCGCGGTGCCGACGGTCCAGAGCATCCTCGTCAACGGACGCTCGGACCTGCCGCTCGGACTCGACGAAGTGAGGGGCGTCGTCTACTACGCGACGCTCGCGGCCGGGCTGCTGCTCCTCTTCGCGATTCTCTGCATCGTCTACTGGAGCGTCCCGAACGCGTTCGTGCCGTGGCGGGCGGTCTGGCCCGGGGCGGCCGTCGCGACGGCGGCGATCGGCATCGTCGACTACGCGTTCCCGTTCTACCTCTCGAACATCTCCACGATCGCGCGCTTCGGCACGACGTTCGTGTTCGTCCTCATCGTGCTGCTGTGGTTCTACGGGATCGCAATCATCGTCCTGGGCGGAGCGACGATCAATGCGATGCGCTACGAGCTCCACGACACCGGCAGCCTGAGTGCGCCGTCCTCGTAGGGTCGGCAAAGCCGACCCGATCACGTAGGCCGGAGGCCTACTTGGCTTACAGAGGTGGGACTGGATGTCCCACGGTCATAACCTCTGTATATTCCGCCGCGCCTAATCGGACGGGTCATCCCGGACGAACGGGGGAACCATTGCCGGCAGCCGCTGCCGGCGGGGGCGAATCGAGTGCATCGCCGCACTTGTAGCGCTCAAGCGCGAGCCCGACAGCTCACCTCGTAGGCGCAAGCCGTTCCAAGCAATTGAGGCAGTGGACTGCGACAACGCGGAGTGTCGTGGCGGCCCTCGTGGCCGTTCTTGTCACGCTGCCCGCAATGGCTGCCGCGTCCGACGGCGGCACGAGCAGCAATTCCGGTGGAGGGGCCACGTACACGAGCGGGGCCCCCGCGGATGCCGAGATTTCACTGACGGTCGCGTCCGGCGCCTGGCTGGGCCGCGCGACTCGCATCAGGGGCAGGTCCGCGGACCTCGCGGGCCACACCGTCGCGATCGAGCGCCGCAGGTCCCGCCGCAGCGAGTGGGTGCCTGTGGGCTCGGTCCGCGTCGGTGACGACGGGCGCTTCGCGATGAGCTGGACCCCGCAGTCGGTCGGGCGCTACCAGCTGCGCGCCATCCCCGGCAGCGCGTCGAGCGCGGGGACGGGGAACGACGGGAACGCGTCGCGCGTCGAGCGCCTGATCGTCTACCAGCGGGTCACGACCACGTGGTACGGGCCCGGCTTCTACGGCAACAAGACCGCGTGCGGCCAGCGGCTCTCCACGACGACGCTGGGCGTCGCGTCCCGGTCGCTGCCGTGCGGGACACAGGTTGCCCTGCGCGCGAACGGCCGCTCGATCGTCGTCCCGGTGATCGATCGCGGCCCGTACGCGGACGGCGTTACCTACGATCTGACCCGCGCCACGGCGGAGCAGCTCGGGGTAATGCACACTGCCCGTATTGGGGCAGCCGTTTTGTCCCGGTAGCGGTTACGCCACTTGGCGAGCAGGGTATGCTGTTCGCATGGCTGAAACGGCCGGGCTCTCGTGCCTGGTGGTGGATGAGCACCCCGTCGTCCGCCGCGGAGTTCGCGCGCTGCTGGAGCAGGGTTTCAGCGATGTCGAGTTGCTGGACGCGCCGAGCGCGGACGCCGTACTGGAGGGCGCCATCAACACGAAGCCCGACGTCGTCCTGATCGACCCGCGCAAGGGGCCGAGCGACACCGAGGCGACGCTGACGGCGATCGCGCGCAAGCTCGACGCTCCCGTCGTCGTGTTCACCGCGGACGGCGGTGCGCGCCAGCTGTCGGATGCGCTGAAGGCGGGCGTCAAGGGCTACGTGCGCAAGGACTCGCCAGCCGACGACCTGATCCGCGCGATCCGCGCCGCGATCACTGGCGAGTTCTACATCGACCCCGCCCTGTCGTCGACGATCGTCCTCGAGGAGGGCGAGCGAAACTTGACGGCCCGCCAGCGCGAGATTCTTCAGATGCTCGCCGACGGGATGCAGACCGACGCCGTGGCGAAGCAGCTCGGTCTCTCGACGGAGACCGTCCGCACTCACACGAAGCGAATCCTGGCGAAGCTGGACGCGGACACGCGCACGCAGGCCGTTGCGATCGGGATTCGCAACGGGATGATCGATTGAACCTCCGCGGGTCCTCCTGACCCGCGCTCTGATGGAAAAGCTCGCGTCCGGCTCGCGTGACCGGGGCGCTTCGCGCCCCTCTTAACTGCCGTTCTCGGTCTCTACCGCGTCGGGCTCAGGCTCGGGATCGGCGATCTTCACGCGCTCGCCGCCCGCCTTGGCGGTGTACATCGCGACGTCGGCCAGCTCGAGCAGCCGTTCCGCGTCGCTCGCGTGCTCGGGGCACGCGACGACGCCGATCGACACCCCCACGTGGCTGCCGTCGGCGCTCTCGATCTTCTCGATGCCGGCGGCGAGGCGCTCGCCGAGAATCGTCGCCCGTGAGGCGGTCTGGTGCGGCGCGAGCACGCAGAACTCGTCGCCGCCGATCCGGGCCGGCACGTCGACCGACCGCGTGGCCGCGCGAATTGCCTCGGCGACGCCGACCAGGAGGTCGTCGCCGGCCGCGTGTCCGAACGAGTCGTTGACGCGCTTGAGGCCGTCGACGTCGAGCAGGAGGAGTGCGAACGGGTGCCCGTAGCGCTGCTGGAGCCCGAGCAGGTGGTCGACCTGCTGGCGCAGGTAGCGGAGGTTGTAGAGGCCGGTCAGCGCGTCGGTGTGGGCGAGCCACTCGAGCTCGCTGGAGCGCTCGCGCAGCAGTTCCTCGACGAGCCCCGACTGGATCAGGGCGAAGAGGTTGATCAGCCGCTCGACCGCCTCGACGAGGGCCTTGGGATTGGAGGACAGCCGCTCCTTCACGGCCCGCAGCAAGACCGTCTCGAGGGCGGCGACGTCGCGCGGGAGCTCCGGCGTCAGCTCGCCGTCGTCGCGGAGCGATGCCAGCTCCTCGATCCGACGCTGCAGCTCGCTGCCCGGGCCGACGTCGGGGGTCTCGCCGCGGTTCAGCACGGCGCTCAGGATCTCCTCGATCAGCGGCGGCACCTCGCGGGCGATGCGCTCGGTCGGGAGCTTGCGGACCTGCTCGAGCGGCGTGTGCTCGATCAGGCGCACGATCCAGTCCTTGGTCAGCTCCTCGGCGGATGCGGACAGCGGTCGCTCGGAGTCGGCGGGTTCTAGGCGGCGGAAAGGTGGCAAGGACATGTGGGGGACCCCTCGCCTCATGCTACGGCCATCCCCGGAAGTAGCGCGACCTTTGCTCCGCCGCCGTGGACGCCGTCCGACGCGCCGCCTATGAAGGACTCCACATGGCAGTCGAGAACCGCGTCACGATGGAACCGGAGCTCCGCAGCATGCTCGGCCGGCACCGCGAGGAGCTGCTCCGCCGTGCGCTCACGCTCGCGATCAGCCGTTCGACCCTCGACGAGCTCGTCGAACGGCCCCTCGACCAGCGGCTGGACGAGCTCGAGCTCCTGTTCGAGGCGGCCTCGCCGGACGGCGGCGGAGAGACGGGGGCCGTGGCACGCACCCGCGACCTCAGGTCCGAGCTCGACCATCAGCTCGCCGAGCACGAGCGCGAGAACCGCATCTTCTCGGTCGCCGTCGTCGCGGCCGGACGAGCCCGCATTGCCCGTCTCGGCCATGGCGTCCAGGACCGCCGTCCCGAGGGCCCGGACGCGCGCGCCTGGGCGAATGCCCTGCGCGAGTGCGCCGCGCCCCAGGACGTCGTGATCGACGCGGGCGATGGGGCCTGCGCGGTGGTGCTCCCCGACCACGACGCGCGCGAGGCGCGCGTAGCCGCCGAGCGGCTCTGCCGCGCGGCCTGGCGGGTCCTCGGCGAGCACGGCCCGCTCGCTGATGCGGGAGTCGCCACCTATCCCCAGGACGGCTCGTCGGGGACGGAGATACTCGCCGCGGCGTACGACCAGCTCTGGCGGCTGGCCGACTTCGGCACCGAGGCGCCGGACGACGGGGGTGGCGACGACGAGCGTGAGCGCGCGCCCGTCCATCCCCTCCGCCCGCTCTAGGCCCGCTCACGCGAGCGTCATGATGCGCGCATGGGCGCGCCCGACCTGATCTCGATCGACGAGGCACGCCAGCGCGTGCTCGCGGCCGTGAGGCCGCTGCCCGCCGACGAGGTCGAGCTGCCGTCGGCGCTTGGCCGCGTGCTCGCGGCCGACGCCGTGGCGGACCGCGACCTGCCGCCCTTCGACGCGTCCGCGATGGACGGCTTCGCGGTCCCGTCCGGCGATGCGGGCTCGCTGCGGATCGAGGCCGAGTCGCGCGCGGGCGCACCGGCGATGACGCCGCTCATACCCGGGACGGCGTGCCGGATCTCGACGGGAGCGGTCGTGCCCGCCGGGACCCACGCCGTCGTGCCCGTCGAGCGAACGGAAGAGCGCGACGGAGAGGTCGTCGTGCCCGCGATCGAGGCCGGCGCGAATGTCCGCCGCGCGGGCGAGGACGTGCGCGCCGGCGAAACCGTCCTATCCGCGAGCCTCGAGATCGGCCCCGCCGAGCTGGCGGTGCTCGCGTCGCTCGGGCTGGCCTCTGTCGCGTGCGCTCGCCGCCCGCGGCTGGCCGTGCTCGCCACCGGCGACGAGCTCGTGGAGCCCGGCGAGGACCTCGGCCCCGGGCAGATCAGGAACTCGAACGCCTACGGCGTCGCGGCACAGGCCGCGCGCAGCGGTGCGGAGGTCGTGGAGCGGGGCCACGTCGCCGACGACGCGGACGCGACGCACGCGGCGCTGTCCGCAGCGCTCGACGCAGCCGACGTCGTCTGCGTGACCGGCGGCGTGTCGGTGGGACGCCACGATCACGTGAAGCCCGCGCTTGCCGCACTCGGCGTGGAGGAACGCTTCTGGGGCGTGCGGCTTCAGCCGGGCAAGCCCACGTGGTTCGGCAGCCGCGACGGCACGCTCGTCTTCGGCTTGCCCGGGAACCCTGTCTCGGCGATGGTCACGTTCCATCTGTTCGCGCGGCCCGCGGTGCGGGCGCTCCAGGGCGCGGACCCCGGTATCCGTGCCGCGCACGCGCGCGCCGGCGACCCGCTCCGGCGCAACCCGAAACGCGACCAGATGGTCCGCGTACGGCTCGAGCAGGACGGCGACGGTTGGGTCGCGCGGCCGACCAAGGCGCAGATGTCGCACGTGCTCACGTCGATGCTCGGGGCGGATGCGCTCGCGCGCATTCCCGCGGGGGACGGCGACATCGCGGCGGGCGAGCGGATAGACATCGAGCTGCTGTGACGAAGACGCGCGACCTCGCCCGCGTGAAGCTGATCGACGCGCCGGAGTCCCGGTGGGAGCCGGGCGGCCCCGTGACGTCCAAACAGGAGGCCGAGGTCACCCTGCCACGCCGCGAGCTCGAGCGGATCTGGAACCCGGAGTACCTCGAGCGCCTCGCGCGGACCTACTGGCGCTGGCTGTCGAAGATCTCGCTCGGCCTGTTGCGCGTCGTGTACACGCCCACGACCCGGCGGATCGTGTTCCTGACGCCGCCGTTCACGCTGCTGCGCTTCAAGGCGCCTGAATACGAGACGAACCCGGACTGCGGCGTGGTGACCTGGCGCATCGACCGCGGCCTGCTCGTCGCGCCGCCGGGGCGCGGCGAGGGGTTCCTCCGCATCACGGTCAGGCGCGCACCCGACACCGACGCGGACGAGGTGACTGCGCGCGTCTCGTCCGAGGTCGCCAACTTCTACCCCGCGCTCGGCGGGTGGGGCTGGTTCGCGAAGATCGGCGCGAAGATCTACCGCTACACGCAGCTCAGGATCCACGTCATCATCACGAACGGCTTCCTCCGCTCGCTCGCGCGGCTCGACCTCGTGCCGAGCAAGGTCGGCCAGCTCCGCACTGAGATCGAGCGGCCGAACTAGCCGATTCGCTCGCCGGTGATCTGGCGCAGCTTCGCGCGGTCGTGGCGCGCGTGGATGCGGCGAACCGTTCCTGAGCGTGACCGCATCGCGAGCGACTCGGTCGTGGCCGCGCCGCTCGAGAGGTAGCGGACGCCCTCCAGCACGTCGCCCTCGGTCACGCCGGTTGCCGCGAAGAACGCGTTCTCGCCGGCGACGAGGCGATCGCGGTCGAGCGCCTCGTCGAGCTCCAGGCCGGCGTCGGTGATCGCCCGCTGCTCCTCGTCGTTGCGCGGCCAGAGGCGGCCGAGGATCTGACCCCCGAGGCACTTGATCGCGCACGCTGAGATGACGCCCTCGGGGGTGCCGCCGATCCCCCAGAGCAGATCCACCGGCGAGCCCTCCTGCACGGCCAATATCGACGCCGAGACGTCCCCGTGGAGGATGAAGCGGATCCGCGCGCCCGCCTCGCGGATCTCCTTCACCTGCTCCTCGTGCCGCGGGCGGTCGAGCATGATCACCATGACGTCGCCGACATCGGTGCCCTTCTCCTTCGCGATCGACTTGACGATCTCGCCGAGCGGCTTCTCCATGTCGAGTACGTGCGCGAGCGACGGCGACGTCGCCATCTTCTCCATGTAGACCGCGGGGCCCGGGTTGAACATCGTGCCGCGCTCCGACAGCGCGATCACCGACAGCGCGTTCGGGAATCCCATCGCGGTCAGCTCGGTGCCCTCGAGCGGGTCGACGGCGATGTCCACCTGCGGCGGGGACCCGTCGCCGATGTGCTCGCCGTTGTAGAGCATCGGCGCCTCGTCCTTCTCGCCCTCGCCGATGACGACGACGCCGTCCATCGAGACGTTGTGAAGCGCGAGCCGCATGGCGTCGACGGCCGCCTTGTCGGCCAAGTTCTTCTCCCCCTTGCCGATCCACCGCGCCGACGCGAGCGCGCCGTACTCGGTCACACGAACGAGCTCCATGGCGATGTTGCGATCGGGGACCGCCGCCTCGTGCTCGCCGGTGATGAGGTCGAACTCGCGCTCGGGCGTCTCAGCCTGCATCGTCGCTAGATCGTGCCGGGCGGCTTCCGCGCCCGGTCGCCCTCGGCCTGGCGGATGATGCCGCCGGCGCAGATCATCGCCGAGCCGATCAGGCCCACGATGTAGCCGATCTTGATGTCGATCTCGGAGTCGGGATCTCCCGGCCGGCCGAGAACGATGCCGTTGAGGATGATCAGCACGAACGCGATCATCCCGACGATCATCGTGATCTCACCCGGGCGCCAGGTGAGCTTGTGACCGCGCACGACGATCCACGCGAGGATGAACGGCGCGAGGCACGCCGCTACGAGCAGCCAGTCGAGCACGCCGAAGGTGTCGAAGGCGTTGAACTCGCCGCGCTCGCCGTTGATCTGGGCGTTGGGGTTGTCCGAGGTCTCGAACCACGGCAGGAACAGCGAGATGAGGAGAACTCCGACGCCCCCAAAGCCGATGAACTCTCCCCTTTGAAGGCGGCCGAAGTCCATTTCTAAGGAAAACCTATCCGCTCAGGTGATCCCGCGTAGCATGTGGCCCGAACGTTCTCCCGAGGACGTTCGGCAGATGCACTCCCCTACCGAAACAGCGCCCCGCGGAGGGGTCGGAGGGCTGCTCGCGGCACTCGAGGAGAGCCGGGATAGGACCCTCTCGCTCGTTTCGGAGGTCGGCGACGAGGACCTCGACCGCGTCCACAGCCGGCTCATGAGCCCGCTCGCGTGGGACCTCGGGCACATCGCCGCCTTCGAGGATCTCTGGCTCTGCCGCGCGGGCGGCGGGCTCGAGCTGCTTCGCCCCGACCTCGCGCGCACGTACGACGCCGACGAGACGCCGCGCGCGGATCGCGGATCGCTCGACTACCTGCGCGCGCGCGACGTGCGCGACTACATGGCTGCCGTGCGCGACCGTTCGCGGGCGATCCTGGAGGGCTTCGAAGGGGACCTTGCGCTGGTCGAGCTCGTGATCCGCCACGAGCAGCAGCACAACGAGACGATGCTGCAGACGCTGTGCATCGCCGGCCTGCTGCAGCGCTCGACCGCCAGAGCCGCCGACCCGCCGCCTGGGCCCGACATGGTGGCGGTCGCTGCCGGCCCGTTCGAGATGGGCGCGCCGGCGGACGGCTTCGCGTACGACAACGAGCGGCAACGGCAGGTCGTCGAACTGCCGGCGTTCGAGATCGACCGGCTGCCCGTGACCGTTGGCGACTGGATCGAGTTCATGGACGCCGAGGGCGCCGACGAGCCGCTCCACTGGAACGGGACGGCGCCCGACCCCCGGCTCCCCGTCGTGCACGTTTCGTGGGAGGCGGCGGACGCCTACGCGCGCTTCCGCGGTAAGCGCCTGCCCACGGAGGCCGAGTGGGAGAAGGCCGCCGCGTGGGATCCCGCCACCGGCGAGTCGTACCGCTACCCATGGGGCGAGGCCGGCCCGACCCCTGCGCTCGCGAACCTCGACCAGACCGGGTGCGGGCCGGCTCCGGCAGGCGCCTACCCCGACGCGGCCTCGCCCTGCGGCGCGCTCGGGATGATCGGCGACCAGTGGGAGTGGACGAGCACGGAGTTCGGGCCGTACCCGGGCTTCCGCGCCCACCCCTACCGCGAGTACTCGGAGGTCTTCTTCGGAAAGGGCTACCGCGTACTACGCGGGGGCTCGTGGGCGACGCGCCCGCGGGTAGTGGACAACCGCTTCCGCAACTGGGACCTTCCCCAGCGGCGGCAGATCTTCGCGGGGTTCAGATGCGCGGCGTGATCGAGAGCCACCTCGAGGGCGGCGCGCTCGACTCGCTCGCGGCTGACGTGCGGCATGGGATGGGGCTGCCGCTGAAGGAGATCCCGCCGAAGTACTTCTACGACGCGCGCGGCTCGGAGCTCTTCGAGCAGATCACGACGCTGCCCGAGTACTACCCGACGCGGTCCGAGCGCGAGCTCCTGAACCGCCATGCGCCGGAGATCGCGGAGCTCACCGGCGCTGAGGAGCTCGTCGAGCTCGGGTCCGGCACGGCGTCGAAGACACGCGCGCTGCTCTACGCGATGGCGGGATGCGGGCGGCTGCGTGCGTACATCCCGTTCGACTGCTCGGAGACCGTAGTGCGCGAGTGCATCGAGCTGCTCGAGGAGGCGTTCCCGAAGGCTGCGCTGCACGGCGTCGTCGGCGACTTCGAGTCGCACCTCGAGATGGTCCCGCCAGGACGCGCGAGGCTGACCGCCTTCCTCGGCGGGACGGTCGGCAATTTCTACCCGCTCGAGCGGTCGATGCTGCTCGAGCGACTGGCCGGCCTCGGCGATTGGCTGCTACTCGGGACCGACCTGGTCAAGGACGCGGCGGCGATCGAGGCGGCGTACAACGACGCCGCCGGCGTCACCGCCGAGTTCAACCGCAACGTGCTCCACGTGCTGAACCGCGAGCTCGGCGCCGACTTCGACCCGGACGCGTTCGAGCACGTCGCGTTCTTCGACGTGCAGAACGAGTGGATCGAGATGCGCCTGCGCGCGCTCTCGGACCAGCTGGTGTCGATCCCCGGTGCGGGACTCGACGTCGACGTCTCCGAGGACGAGGAGATCCGAACCGAGATCAGCGCGAAGTTCACGCCCGCGCGGATCGAGCGCGAGCTCGGCGAGGCGGGCTTCCGGCTCGAGCGCTTCTTCACAGACGGCGCGTTCGGGCTGAGCCTCGCTCGGCGCCGCGGCTAGTCTGCCGCGCGTGAACGCGCTTGTTTCAGGCGGAGCGTCCGGCCTCGGGGCCGCCGTCGTCCGCGAAGTCGTGAAACGCGGTGGGAAGGCGGCGGTCTTCGATCGCGATGCCGACAAGGCGCGCACGCTCGCGTCTGAACTGGGCCAAGCCGCTATCGCGTCGGAGGGAGACGTCACCGACGAGGCCTCTGTCGCAGCGGCCGTCGACGGGGCGGTCGAAGCGTTCGGCGAGCTGCGGCTCGTGGTCGGCTGCGCCGGTATCGGCTGGGCCGAGAAGACGGTAGGCAAGCAGGGAGCCGCGAATCTGCAGCCATTCGAGACCGTTGTCAGGGTGAACCTGGTCGGCATGTACAACGTGCTGCGGCTGGGTGCGGCGGCGATGAACGAGAACGACCCGGACGAGCGTGGCGAGCGCGGGTGCGTCGTGATGACGGCCTCGATCGCCGCCTGGGACGGCCAGATCGGGCAAACCGCGTACTCCGCGTCGAAGGGCGGTGTCGCGGCACTGACACTGCCCGCAGCCCGCGATCTTTCGAACCGGGGAATTCGTGTGAACACGATCGCCCCGGGTCTCTTCGACACTCCGCTGCTCGCGGCCCTGCCTCAGGAACAGCGCGAGGCGCTCGGCAAGGGCATCCCGTTCCCGCCGCGGCTCGGCGACCCGCGCGAGTTCGCCGTCCTCGCATGCCACATCGCCGAGAACCAGATGCTGAACGGCGAGACGATTCGGCTCGACGGCGCGCTTCGCATGCCCCCACGCTGATGCGTGCGGCGTTGATCCGGGAGGCCGGGGCGGCGCCGGAGCTGGTCGCCGACCATCCCGAGCCGGAGGGCGATGTCGTGGTCGACGTCACCGCCGCGCCGGTCAACCCGGTCGACCTCTCGATCGCGGCCGGGCGCTTCTACGCCGGCCCGCCGAACGCGCCCTACGTCGCCGGTGTCGAGGGCGTCGGGCGCACCGGCGACGGCGCGCGGCTCTGGTTCGAGACCGGCGCCGGCTACGTCGGCGACGGCTCGATGGCCGAGCGCGCGGTCGTCCACCTCGACCGGGCCGTCGAGCTGCCCGACGGGGTCGACGACGCCGTCGCCGGCTGCCTCGGAGTGGCCGGCATCGCCGCCTGGGTCCCGCTGGCCAACCGCGCGCGCGTCGATCAAGGCGAGACGGTTCTCATCCTGGGCGCCACCGGCATCGTCGGCCAGATTGGCGTGCAGGCGGCGCGGCTTCTGGGCGCTGGCCGGGTGATCGCGGCGGGCCGCGACCCGGAGAAGCTGGCGGCGGTCGACGCGGACGCCCACGTTCGGTTGCCGGCGACGGCCGACGACCTGCGCGAGGCGAGCGGTGGAGGGATCGACGTCGTGCTCGACCCGCTCTGGGGCGAGCACACGGCCACCGCCACCGAGGCGATGAACGTGAACGGGCGCCTGGTCGTGCTGGGCCAGTCCGCGGGCGCGCAGGCCACGCTGGACTCAGGCGTCGTGCGCGGCAAGGCGCTACAGGTGCACGGTCACGCGAACGCGCTCACGCCACCCGACGTGAAGCAAGCGGCCTACCGCGCGATGTGCGACCACGCCGCGGAGGGGCGCCTGAGGGTGGAGTACGAGGAGATCCCACTCGACGACGTCGCGCAGGCGTGGGAGCGCCAGGCGGCCTCCCCGCACGTGAAGCTGATTCTCGTTCCGTAGGCTGTCCGGCCTACGAAAAGGAGACTCTGAATGCCTGAAGCAGTGATCGTCGACAGCGTCCGCACGCCGGTGGGGCGCGCCTTCAAGGGCTCGCTCGCCCAGCTTCGCCCGGACGAGACAGGTGCGTACGTGATCGACCAGCTCCTCGAGCGCAACGCCGACGTCGTCCCGGACTCGGTCGAAGAGGTGATCGCGGGCTGCGGCTTGCCGCAGGGCAAGCAGGCGTTCAACATCGGCCGGATCATGGTGCTGCTGTCCGAGAAGCTGCCCGAGACGACCAACGGGTCCACGGTCGCCCGCTACTGCGCGTCCGGGCTCGACGCGATCCGGATCGCCGCGAACAACGTGGTCGCGGGCCAGGGCGACACCTACGTCGCCGCGGGCGTCGAGTTCGTGAGCCAGTACAACGAGCGCCAGGAGGCCGCGGGCGAGGCGGACCAGAACGAGAAGCTCCAGGGCAAGGAGCCGGGACAGCCGAACGCGTACATCTCGATGGGCCTGACGGCGGAGAACGTCGCCGACCGCTACGAGGTGAGCCGCGCGGAGATGGACAAGTACGCGCAGCGGTCCCAGGAGCTCGCCGTCAAGTCGCAGGAGGACGGCTTCTTCGACCGCGAGATCGTGCCCGTCACCACTCCTGACGGCACCGAGGTCGCCAAGGACGACGGCCCGCGCGCGAGCTCGACGCTCGAGAAGCTGTCGCAGCTCCAGCCGGCCTTCCGCGAGGACGGCAAGGTCACTGCCGGCAACTCGTGCCCGCTGAACGATGGCGCAGCGGCGGCGCTGATCATGTCCGCCGACAAGGCGAAGGAGCTCGGCCTCACGCCCCGCGCCCGGATCATCACCGCCGCGACGTGGGGCAACGAGCCCGAGTACATGGGCGTCGCGCCGATCGGCGCGATCGGGAAGGCGCTCGACCGCGCGGGGATGACGATCGACGATGTCGACATCGTCGAGCTGAACGAGGCGTTCGCCGCGCAGGTCATCCCGATCATGGCCGAGTGCAACATCTCGCTCGAGAAGATGAACCCGCACGGCGGGGCGATCGCGCTGGGCCACCCTTTCGGCATGACCGGCGTGCGGATCATGACCACGCTCCTGAACGGCCTGGAGACCGACGACAAGACGATCGGCCTCGAGACGATGTGCGTCGCCGGTGGCCAGGGTGAAGCAATGCTCGTGGAGAGACTCGGCTGACGTTGGCGCGTCTGGGTTAGGGTCGCGGTCTTGGAGGCCGCGACCCTGGAGTTCCAGGAGGCGACGAAGGTCTACGCGGGCTCGACCGAGCCGGCGGTGGACCACCTTTCGCTCGAGGTGCCTGCGGGCGAGATCTGCGTGCTCGTCGGCCCGTCCGGCTCCGGGAAGACGACTGCGATGCGGATGGTCAACCGCATGATCCCGATGACGAGCGGCGACATCGTGCTCGACGGCCACAGCGTGACCGAGCGCAAGCCGGCCGAGCTGCGGCGCGAGATCGGCTACGCGATCCAGCAGGTAGGCCTCTTCCCGCACATGACCGTCGCCGGGAACGTCGCGACGGTGCCGCGACTACTCGGATGGGACAAGAAAAAGATCGCGGCCCGCGTGGACGAGCTGCTCGAGCTCGTCTCGCTCGAGCCCGACACGCGCGACCGTTACCCGTCGCAGCTCTCCGGCGGCCAGCGACAGCGCGTCGGCGTCGCACGTGCGCTGGCGGTCGACCCGCCGCTGATGCTCATGGACGAGCCGTTCGGCGCCATCGACCCGATCAACCGCGACCGGCTTCAGAACGAGTTCCTGCGCCTGCAGGAGGAGATCCGCAAGACGGTCGTATTCGTCACCCATGACATCGACGAGGCGATCAAGGTCGGCGACCGGATCGCGATCCTGCAGAAGGGAGGGCGCCTTGCGCAGTACGCAACTCCGGAGGAGCTCCTCGCGCATCCCGCCAACGAGTTCGTCCAGGACTTCGTCGGCGCGGACCGCGCGCTGAAGCGGCTCACGCTGCAGCACGTTCGCGACGTCGACCTCTGGCGAGCGCCACTCGTGCGTGACGGCGAGGAGCCACCGACCGGCGACTTCGACGTGCCATACCCGCTGGTAGTGGACGACGTAGGCCGGCCCGTGCGATGGCTGAGCGGCTCGAAAGCCGAACCGCTGATCGAGCTGGACGACGTCCTCCGGAACGCGCTGTCGCAGATGCTCCAGGAGGAGACGCAGTACGCGCCGGTCGTCGACGAGCAAGGCAAGATCGCGGGCGTGCTCTCCGTCGAGATCATGGGGCAGGCGCTGCAGTGATCCTGGCGCAGGTTCAGATCCACAACCGCGCGGGGCAGGAGAGCTGCGTCGCCGACAACGGCCTCTGCCCCGACTGGATTTGGGACAACTTCGATCGCTACGTGAACCCGTTCTGGGACCACGTCTACCTAACCGTCGTCGCGGTCGCGATCGGGTTCGCAATCTCCTTCGCGCTCGCGCTCGTGGCCTACCGGCGCCGCTGGCTGATCGGCCCGATCGTGAACGTGACCGCGATCCTGTACACGATCCCCAGCCTCGCGCTCTTCTTCCTGCTGCTTCCCGTCACCGGACGCGGGAACACGACGGCGCTCATCGCGCTCGTCGCCTACACGCTGCTGATCATCTTCCGCAACGTTCTCGCGGGGCTCGACAACGTCCCCGAGGAAGCGAAGGACGCCGGGCGCGGCATGGGGCTGACGGGCGGGCAGCTGCTGTGGCGAATCGAGCTCCCGCTAGCCGTGCCCGAGATCATCGCGGGGCTGCGCGTGGCCGCCACCACCACCGTCGGCCTGGCAACACTCGCGTTCTTCGCGGGTGCCGGCGGACTCGGCGAGCAGATCTTCTCTGACATCAACTTCAAGTCGAACGTCGTGACGGCCGGCGGCCTGTGCGTGCTGCTGGCGGCCGCGCTCGACCTCGGGCTCCTCCTGGTGCAGCGCGCCGTTACGCCGTGGAGGCGCGCATGAGCCAGTTCGGCGATGCGATCGACTTCATCTTCAACTCGCGTGAGACGAACGAGGGCGTTCGCGTCGGCGGACAGCAGTTCTTCGACCTCGCCGTCGACCACATGTGGCTCAGCCTCGTCGCCACCGCGATCGCCTGCGCGACCGCCATCCCACTGGGCCTCTGGCTCGGCCACATCGGGCGCGGCGGCTTCTTCGCGATCAACGCGTCCAACGTGGGCCGCGCCGTCCCCAGCCTCGCTCTGATCGCCTTTTTCGTGGCCTACCTCGGTGTCGGCTTCGCGAACGTCACGCTCGCGCTCGTCCTGCTGGCAATCCCGCCGATCCTGACGAACACCTATGTGGGCGTACGCCAGGTGGATCGCGACTCGGTCGACGCCGCGCGCGGCATGGGAATGAGTGGCGCCCAGATCGTCCGGCGGATAGAGCTGCCGCTCGCGGTCCCGCTCATCTTCGGAGGGATCCGCACCTCGGCCGTGAACGTGGTCGCGACCGCGACGCTTGCTCCACTGGCCGGACTGAACTCACTTGGCGACCCGATCATCAACGTAAGCACGTACGGCGAAGACGGACGGCTCGGCGCGGCCATTCTCGTCGCCTTCCTCGCCGTTGCGACAGAGTTGTCGCTCGCGGCCGTCCAGCGCGCCGTGACACCAAAGGGACTACGACGAAGGAGGATCCGGATGAAGCAGGTGCGATACGCAACGGCCCTCATCGCCGTCCTGCTCGCCACGCTCGCGTTGGGCGCATGCGGGGACGACGACGATGACGATGGCGGAGGAGGCAGTGGCGACACCACCGGGCAGATAGAGCGCAATGACGCGAACGCCGATACGAAGATCACGGTCGGCTCGAAGAACTTCACCGAGCAGAAGGTGCTCGGGGAGATCTACGCGCAGGGCCTCGAGGCCGCAGGCTTCGACGTCGACACGGAGCTCAACCTCGGTGACGAGACGGTCGCT
>Ga0126310_10000258_pt1 | contig 16695 bp, 17 predicted proteins | sample Plot60_FD_92540 | JGI IMG/M metagenome (GOLD analysis project Ga0126310, IMG submission 92540) | Serpentine soil microbial communities from UC McLaughlin Reserve, CA, USA - Plot60 | ecosystem: Environmental > Terrestrial > Soil > Grasslands | place: USA: UC McLaughlin Reserve, Lake County... | reverse complement strand
TCTTTTGCTACTCTCAATAGTTTTAAGAATGCTTTAAATGGAAAGTCAGGTTCAACAATAGATACCATAGATAACACAAAGATGTTAGTAACATATCAGCCAGTGAGGGTATTTCATAATACTTGGATTGTTCTTTTGATGCAACCAATACCACCACAATAATAATAACTATCACAAGCCTAAAGCGCTTGGCAGGTAGCGCTTAGAATTAGATCCTGCATTTTTCCTTGAACCCATTCTAAAGCTTGTATTCTTATTGTAAACATATCGATATTAGGAAGATTATCTGATTTCTGCATAGCTATTCTAGAATGGTTTATTTTAACATCTAGCATATACCTAACCCTCTCTGCAAAGTCAATTATCTCTTTAACTTCAGGAGAATCAGCTTTGATATTAGGAGCTCTGGCAGTATTAAGGTCATTATTATTCATTTTAGTTTAGTTTATTTCTTTTTTTACTCTTCTCTTCACTAAATGCTCTATTTGTAGTTGAACCCACTCTAACGCCTCTATTTCAATTAATAAGCTTTGATTGAATATAGGATTATGATATTCATGCATTTCCTCTCTAGACTGATTTATTTTATCGTCTATAGAGTCTTCGAGTATTTTAGCAAAGTCAAGGTCAAAACTAGTATTCATTTGGGATTATCGTAGTATTGTAAATATAATATGTTGAAACACTAGACCGAGAGTGAGGGTTTGATTTTATTCTATATCCTTCAGTCACAGCTTCAACCTCAGACTGTTGACCCGGTGGGAAGTATGCAGCTTCGTCTAACAAAATGAATTTAACATCGGTATATCCAGGACTTGAACTGATTGTATGACTAGGAAATGCTTGAATAACTTTATCTTTTATATAAATAATTGGGCCTACTTGCTTACAATCAATGCCTAGTTTACCATTCATGAATAAATCGTGTAAACTATCGATTAATTCCTCTGCTAAGTTTATTCTAGGGCCTGTGACTATGTTTACATGTAAATCAGGAAAGCCTGAAAGGAGTGCACCTAAGGACTTTTTGAACGATTCTGATGTTTTTCCTGAGCCATCAATTAGATTTGCTGCATGATACTTGTCAATAGCTGCCAGATCACGTATGTTAAAAGCTTCCTCAACAAATGATTTAATCAACTCCTTATTTTTTCTTCCAATGTCAACTAATTGAATTGTACTAATTGTTGATTTGCTCTTAAGGTTTGTTAGAAGATGGAAATAGTATAGTTGTAGCGTTTAAATTCGCTTTCCTCTTTAGGTCCTTGAATGTCACTATTTATAATCCCATGTTCTTGGTATGGTAGGAAAGCTTCTAGTTTTTGCTACTTAGTTATCTGCGTCCAAGGTTAATATGATCGAATGTAGTATAATATAATAGCAATAGAGAATAGGATAGAAGTATGTGATAAGTCTCGCTCAAAGGAGTAAGACAAAAGCATGCCCGGGGTCAAAGCCGGCCAACAAGGCTATATACCCTCTTTGATTCCCACTCTATTGCTACTACTACTTCTTTTATCCTTGCAAGGTTAAGCTTTTTTGTGTTGTTTAAATAGTAAAAATAAATGCAAATTGGTTCAGAAAATCTGATTCGTTGTTGATGATGTAACTTCCCCATCTCCTCTTCCTCTGGCTGATCTTGATCTTCATCGTAATCAGGTTTTCCTAGTTCTTTATTGTGTTCATTGTCATCAGCTGATGATGTTTTTAGGTTCTCTTTTGCTTTGTTAGAAGATACAAACCTAATAACATCCTCTACTGCACTAGCATCAGACCGGGTAACGTTGGAGAATTGTTATAAGTCAAAATACATCATGTTATCCATGAATGTAAGTAACGTTGATGCTCCAGAAGACGATAGAAGGCAACTAAGGATAAGACTATTGAGAGAACTCTGTGCTAAAGATACTGATGCGAGAAATAATGATCGTCCTATTACCTTTCCAAATAGACGATGATTTAGTGACGGATTTGATATGCAATACGTTAATCACGAGCTTCAAATAATTGAGAGAAACTGGTTATATACGACTTTTTGATAATGGGCATATTAGTCTTACAGCACAAGGAAGACAACACTGTAATAATCCTGATGAAGCCTTTTAATCGATGTCCCTACAGTTGACAGAACCGAAAAGCAGTTCATTTCTAAAATATCTTGTTAGTAGTCATTGCCGTATTGTTTGTTTCTCTAGATCCTTCATCATAATCTCAGGCTAGTTTGATTCTTCTTTATCACCTTCACTGCTGCTGCTAGATTTTAGCTTCTCCTTGGATTTGTGTGATACAAACCTTATAGCATCATCAACCGTAGTAACATTAGAAGTGTGGATTTTCGTTTGTTACTATGTAAAATGCTAAAATAGTTCCATTTGCATCAAACCCTATTGGCAGCAGCGGCTAATAATAATATTCCAAACTGGAAGGTTTCTGGAGGCTGGTTTGATGTTTGCAAATGCAGTATACCATATCCATGTACATTCGCCCAAGCTCCTACTTATGGTGACTGCGCCGGTGTCATGGTATGGCACATCCAAAAAGGACAGTATAGCGAAACTTTGGTGGCTATTAAATTAGAAAACCTGATTTGTTGTTACTGCCATTTTTTCTCCATCTGTTTCATTTTCGTTTCTGTTTTTCCCTTGAATACTTTTACCACCCTTTGAGTTCTGTGCTACGAATCTAATTGCATCATCAACTACTGTAGCGTTAGTTAATAGTTCAAGATTCACTTAAAAATTTCTAAAGCTAATAAAGGCAAACGCTTAGGATGTGCACCATGGAATAAAGGCAAGAATTACTTGCCAGCCATCTTTTGTTATCTTAACATATCGCCACTTCTCATCTGTCAAGTCATAACATATCGCATCTTCTTTCCATGCAACTCAGAGATAATGGAATTGTTCGTTTTGTCTAATTAAGTGTTGAAAACATTATTATGTTAAATGATGGTATATTTTGATTGATATTATCAATAGAGTCATGCTCCTACTTTTTGAAAGACAATTATTAACGCTAGATATACTAAGTATGATTAAACAAGTCCAGGCATAGGGTATGCTAAGTTATTTTTTCTATATTCCTTCCAACAATCAGAATGCAAGAAAGTAAGTATCTCTAGATCTGGTTCATCTATATTCCACCCACAGTATTTACAAATTCGCTCCTTCTTGTTTATCTTTTGTGTAGCCTGATTCCCTGGCATACTTTCATTTCATTATGGAATATAAATGCACTTGGTCTATTAAATATATTACTTGTTTTATGCAAATGAAGGCAGCTGCCGTATAACGATATTATTCATAACAATAATACAAGTATCAATAAGTGGTGTAGAAGCGCTTTTCTAAAGGCTAGATTAACTTACCTCTTTGGCACGTAGCAAATGCCAGTTGTCATCATCATTCAGATTTACAAGGAGTACAGTAGGATACATAAATCGTTTATCTGAAGACTCATAACAAAATATTAATCAGGAACTACGTAAAATCGTCACGTATCAAGATTTTTGTTTTTATCACAAATAATACAAAGATTCGGGTAGAGCAGACAGAGAAGTGAGACTATTTATCTATAGCGGTTCTTTTTTATTATATCATTTATCATTTGCTTTTATTGATGGATTTTTCTTGTTCGTGATCATCTCGAAAATCTTAATGTATTCGTCAGCAAATCCTTTACCTGGCATCGGCTTTATTCTTGGATATACTTTAACTATCATACTATTTTTGTCGATCAGGAAGGTCGATCTATTCACTCCCATATATTCTCTGCCCATGTAATTCTTAACTCCATAAACACCATATTTCCTAGATATTTCATTTTGAGCGTCGGACGCAAGTAAATAGGGAATTTTCATTTGCTCTCTAAACTTTTTATGCGAGTCATTATTGTCAGGACTAACGCCAATTATTTCTATGTTGGCCTCTTTGAATTTAGCATATTCTCTTGTAAATTCTGCTGCCTCTGTGGTACAGCCAGGGGTAAAGTCTTTTGGATAAAAATAAACCACAACTTCCTTTTTACTACAAAAATCAGAAAGCTTTATAGCTTTGCCATCAAGATCTAGCGCGGTAAAGTCTGGTGCCAAAGAATTCTCTTGGAGTGGTTCACTATTATTTTTTTCTATATGCACCTCGACGTCTTCCTTCTTCACGCTTTGAATTATAAAATATGTAATAAAAAACTTTCTTGGCAGAAAACAAACGGAAGATATTATAAGTATCATTTCGACATGTAATGATAAATACAAAACATGTAACAAAGATATCACAACATAATCTTTTGCGTATTTTTGCAGTTGATTGCTTAGCGATTACAATGTTGAGTATTAAATCTTTTTACCAAAATTTTCCTTCTTATTTTTGGTCTTTTAAATCTAACCTAGGAAGTCCGCTTAGTCATTATATCTTCTATTATAACCATTGTGGTAGCCAGTACTAGCTGTACATAGATGTCGTGTACGGTATTCTCATTTTACTGAATCTTCAATATATGGGAACGTTTGAACTGTCTGATAATATTGTTGTTGTAGTTGCTATTATAGTGATATCAGTACACTAATAGTATTGGTAACAGCAGACATCATAACGATAGTAGTTACCAACAACAGCGTCGTCAACATCATCACCAACAATATGAATTTCATAGTTTTACTATCTATGGAATATGTGCATTAAGTATCTATTAACTGAAATATGACATCTAAATAACGCTTCTGTATATATAGACCAGATAATGAGAGAATATACATTTGGTTACTCTTGTGAACTTGTGGAGCTGTGGCTATGAGCCTTACGTAATATGCAGATCAGGTTCAATGGGTTTTATCATAATGATTTTTATATCCATAAATATGCATGGATAATAAGTACATATAATGACTAGAGATAAGACTCAACTTTAGATTGCCAGTCAGCCAAATACAAAAGTGTTAAAAACGAAGTTATCTGAACGTGGAATAATTTGAACTTCGTGTATTTCTGGTTCTTCAGTCCTAATCAGGTTATGAATAAATGGCCATTCAATATCTGCATAGCTAATGCCGTCCTTTAATTTCATATGTGTCCCTAATTGATCCTTTGTTAAGTAATTTCCATCCATCTTTACCTCTACCCGTCCTATGTTTGCGTCTGACGTTCCAATAATTCCATGAACACGTCTTGCAGAATTATACTTCATGATCACTGCAGAATTCTTTTCTTTAACCCCCGGACAAATTCTTACTCCTTCTCTTTCCCATATCCATTTTCCAGAAAGGTAAACCACATTTTCCATGTGAGAACCAGGGTCAATCGCCGCGTTAGGCTCGTTAGGATTCATTGTCTGATTGTTTCCAAATCGCCTAAGTCTGGAATATCCTATACAGATCTCAGGCGCTATACCATTAAAATGCATTCCGTAGGTATTAAAAATTTCATCGTTAGGATTTTCACCATCTATGTCTTCAGTAGGTCTGCATCCTGCCTCATCTAATAATTCCACTACTGCATTTTCAAATTCATCTATTGTGCCATATCCGGCATGTTCGTAGCGAATAAAGTTGTTTTGATCAATCAAAATGTGTTTAGGCCAGTACATATTGCCATATGCTTCCCATGTCCTGTTATTTGTATCAAATGCTATTGGAATACTGCTAACATCATAATATGCTAATGCTTTTTGAATATTTAGTATGTCTCGCGCAAATTCGTATTCAGCGGAATGTGCCTGTATTACTAAAAAACCATATTTTTGGGAGTATTTTTCCTGCAGGCGTTTCATTATTGGTATAGTACGCAAGCAGAATATGCACGTATATGTCCAACAATCTAATAGCACTACCTTACCTTTAAGGTCTTTGATAGATATGGGTTCTGAATTTTCCCACTTCACAATATTTTTGAAGTCTGGAGCAGGGTAAGCAGGGACGATATCCATTTTGTTTTAATATCCTGTACAGGGAGTTCTTATAGATATATTATTTTATATTAATTTATTCCTTATCTAATTCCTGAAGATTAAGATAAACTCTTGTTTCATTTTGCCCATAGTTAATCTATATTTCATACGAGTTATTTCCTTTAGTAATGTAAGCCCCACCTCTGAAGCATTCTTTTTTATAATCTCATTCAATTGCCATTCTCTATTATTATATACCGGATTTCCAATAATAATACAACAGTATTTTTTTTTCTGTAATACTCGCTTCATTTCTGTTAATGTCGTGAAAATATCTTGAAAAAACCTCTCTGCAGTATCACTTCTGGCACGTCTACCACCTATGAGTTTATTTTCCAGTTCTTGTTGACTGAAACCTAACCACCATAGAGATAGCTTTTGATATTCTGCAAAGGGAACGGATGCCATATATGGCGGATGAGTGCAAATGAAGCTTATCGTATCGTCAGCGATGAATCTAAGACTGCGAGTGTCATGATTAAATATTTTGATATTTGAATTGTTTTTTGTAACCTGGTTGAATTCTTCCATCTTCGTAACCATTATGTTGGCAACTCGATTAAATTTTTCAAATATGTTGCTCTTCTTTGGAGGCTGCTTATTAATCATCAGGTTTCCAAAACCACTAGTAGCATTGGAACTACTACGTAGGATAGAAGAAAAAGCTACTAGAAGAAAATCTCTTATGTGGTTTTCTTCTAGCGAGTCAATTTTTAGTTTTATTGTTAGCAGCTCATAAATTACATTTTTGTTAAACCATTTCAGAATATTATGATTTGGTGTGTTAGCCAGTAGGTAATCATTATTATTGATCGGGCCTATGTCTTGAAGATCAAAAGTTGAGGTATTGTTGTTGGTATATCCGTGACAAGCACGCAATTTTAGAATATCCTCCTTGATTGACATGGAGATTGATAAAATTTTTTCCAAATCCGGTTTCTGAATGTTTGTAATTTTTACTTTTGCTACTAAACATGCTAAAGGATTGATATCTATACCTATTGCATGTCTGCCCAGAACCTTAGATTCGACTAAAGTTGTTCCACTTCCGACAAAATTGTCTAATATGAGATCATTTCTCTTGGTAAGATTCGAAATTAAATAACGAGGGATCTGTGGAATATATTTTGCTGAGTACGAATGATAGCTGTGTGTAAAATATCTTGTACTTGCATCCTTTGATTCCCAGTCCAAATTATCCAGATTACTGACTCTTGCTAAATCAGTTTGTAATAGGCCGCTGATTATTCCTGACTTTGATCTCATATCTCGCATCTGAATCCATGCTCCTGCTATTCCAGTTCACTTTATTTTTTATAAGCTTAATATACTCTGGATTGATCTCATAGAGAATTGAATTTCGTTTTTGATCTCTTGCTGCTTTCATAGTGGTGCCACTACCACCAAAAGGATCAAGAACAGTATCATTTTCAAAGGTATATAGCTTTATCAGACGTTCAGGTATGGCATATGGGAAGGGTGCTGGGTGTCCTTTTGTAAATGAGATTGGCATGTCCCATACGCTCCAAGCCACCTGTTTTACAAATTCTTCGGATAATCTGTTTTTATGTGTAAGGTTTACCCGAAGACTACCATATTTTTGGAATATAAGTATGTACTCGTGCATTATATTTAAATTAAAAAAGCATGGATATGGTTCTGTTTTTAAAAATTTGGTGACTCCTCTTTGCCATAGCCCCTGCGTACCTTTCGGTTTTACCCAGATTATTTCTTTCTTAAATGTAAAATCAAGATCTTGCATAATTTTCTGTATATCGGCATTAATTGCTCTCATCCTATCGTTCGATACAACTGTTCCTATATTGATACAAACGAACCTTCCTGGCTCCATTACCCTCTTTACTTCTCTAAGCACATTTTGAATTTGATTCAAGTATTCAAGATATACTTGTTTTGGGTTTAGTTGACCTTTACTTCCATATCTTTTGAGATTCCAATAGGGAGGCGAGGTGACTACAAATTGAACCGAGCCAGATTCAATTTCTGGCATATAGCTTGAGTCTCCTATAATTAAAGTATGCTTAGTCAAGCTAATATCAAATTATAGGTGATCTTATTTATAAAAATAAGAAAGGATTTTATGTAAACAATCTAGTTTTGATATTATAAAATGAATATCTGGATCCTATTGCTATTTAGTAGAATTTAACGATTATCAGGTATAGGGGATAAACATATATCCGATTACCGATAACCACCTGACCTTATTTATATGGCAAATTCGTTGGTTATTGATGATCTACGATCTGTAATCTCAAAAAGCAGAGATACAAAATATATCGAAGCCCGTTACCTATCAAGAATTACGAATGAGGTAAATTTTAGCAATGGAGAGTTAGATACAATACGCAATGTACAGAACTCTGGATGCGGAATTCGAGTTCTAGTTGATGGTTGTTGGGGTTTTAGCAGCACAAATAATGTATCGAGAGAGGCATTGATTGACTCTGCAGCCAAAGCAGTCTCTGCGGCAAGATTACTTGCTGAAACTAAAAAGAAGAAGGTGACAGGACTTGCACAATATGACGTTATCAGGGGAGTGTATAAGCCAAACGTAAACATAGATCTTGATAGTGTTGACATGGAGGAGAAACTAAAAATTGTTCAAGAGAGTGAACTCCATGCTAGAAAGTATTCAGAAGCTATAAAATCTGCCTCTTGTGTGTACCATGAAATATTAGATCATAAGATTATAGTTAATAGTGATGGTACAGAAGCAGAAATTTATGATTCTAAACCCGAATTTAATGTTGTGTCTGTAGCCAGTATGGGAGCTGAAAGCGTTACTATATCTGAAGGGATTGGAATTACCGGTGGATGGAAGGATTTATTTCTAAAAAAAGACCATATTGAATATGCTAATTTAGCATCTGAGAAAGCGACTAGGTTGCTTGGAGCAAAACATGTAAATGGTGAGAAAACATCTTTGGTTTTGGATCCTGGGATGGTGGGTCTGATATCCCATGAAGCTATCGGGCATATGGTAGAGGCAGATTTTGTCCTTTCAGGCTCCATCGTCAAAGACAAGATTGGGCATAAAATTGCTAGTGAACTGATCACTTTGGTAGATAGTGGACAGTCAAATATTGCTGCAAATGCTGCAGGAACTATTCCTGTAGATGATGAAGGAGTTATTGCCAATAGAACAGCAATCATCGAAAAAGGTGTTCTAAAATCCTTTCTCCACAATCGTGAAACTGCATTAATTTTTGATACTGCACCGACTGGCAATGCACGCGCATTTGAGTATAGTGACGATCCACTTATTAGAATGAGAAATACTTTCATTGAACCGCGTAATGACGAATTAGATGAAATGATAAGAGAGACTAAACATGGTTATTTAATAAAAGGTCCTAGAAATGGTCAGGCTGACGCTAATGGAGAATTTATGTTTGGTGCACAAGAAGTATGTAGGATCGAAAACGGTGAGATCCAAGAATTAATGAAAGGAGCGAGCATTTCTGGAAACGCCTTCGATGTATTACAATCAGTGGATATGGTCGGAAAGGATTTTGAATATGATATTGGAACGGGATACTGTGGAAAATTCCAACCAGCAAAGGTTGATGGTGGTGGGCCCCACATTAGGTGCAGGGCGATTATAGGAGGCTTGCAATAGACAAGATGGACCGACAAAAAGGTAATATTAATAATGACTTTGACACATATCTTTCTTTTGGAGTAGCTCGAGCGGAGAAGAGCGGAGCTCAATATGCTGAAGTATATATACTCAAAAACAGAGAGCTTGAAGTTTTTGTTGAGAATAACGATCTTAAACAGTCAACGTATCATACTAGCAGCACCATTGGGATCAGAGTACTTGTAGATGGTTCGCTCGGATTTTCATCTATAAATAGCTTGGATAGACTGCATATTGAGAACGCAATTGAACAAGCAATTAAACTTGCCAAAATAAGCCCTGCTGATAAGTTTAATTCAATGCCTAGCAGATCTAAGATAACATTACTTGACGGTATTTATGATACTAAGTCAGAATCATTTGGGCTGTCTGATGCAGTTAAAACGGCAACAGAAATGTTATTTGCTGCGAAAAGCTCTGACAAGAGGATTAGCGTAGACAGTGGTAACTTTTCAAGTTCTATAATGTGCCATGGATTATTGAACTCTAATGGTGTAAGAGCTGAGGAAGCAATTAGCTCATTTTCCTGGTCAATTATGGGAATGGCATTAAATGATAACGACAATGAGGTATCAAACTTTGATCTCCAGTATGGTGGTACCCATAACGTAAGGGATATTGATGTAACTATGGCCTCAAGAGAATTTGCTAAAACAGTCATAAATTCACTTCATGCACAAAAGATTGAAAGTTTTAAAGGAAAGATGCTGTTGAGTCCCTTGGCTGCAACCGAATTAATACAGGACGTATTGGCATATTCTATTAATTCACATGCAGTACAGAAGAAAGCAAGTAAATTTGAAGGCAAAATTGGAAATTCTGTGGCGTCGGGCCTCTTCACTTTAGAAGATGACGCTACTAATGTAAGTGGCTTAGCATCTTCAAGCTTCGATAGAGAAGGGGTCCCACATCAGTGTAACACTGTTATAGAAAATGGGATTTTGCGAAGATTTCTCTATAATACTTATACTGCTAACAAAGACAATACTCAAAGTACTGGCAATGCAGGAGGTTCCCCGAAGACACCACCTGTTGTATCCACTAGTAATATTATTGTCAAATCTGGAAAATCAAAATTGGAGAATTTAATTGCTGAGATCGACAGAGGTATTCTAATTAACAGATTTTCTGGAAATGTTAATCCTGTCAACGGTGATTTCTCGGGTGTCGTGAAAGGCGGACATTATATAAGGAGTGGTGTCAGTGAATATGCGGTAAAAGAAGTGATGGTAGCTGGTAACGTATTTGACGCATTATCTAACCTTGTTGGGCTCTCAGAGGAAAGGAAGATCCTTTCAGACTCGATTCTCCCTTATATGCTGTTTGATAACATATCCTTTACTGCCGGTTAAGTTAGTTGGTTTTGATGATTTTGATTGCTGACTGGTTGCTTAGATAAGAGAATGAAGAGTGATCGAGCGGATGTGTATATCCATTAAATGGTAGATTGTGACATAGCAGTTGTAGGTGGTGGTCCTGCAGGGCTCTCTGCTGCTTATGCAGCTGCCAGATCTGGAGCTAAAGTAATTCTATTTGAAAAAGACGAATCGATAGCACATAATATCAGAACCAGTGGTGTGACATGGATAGAAGAAATCGAAAAACTTGGAATTACTAGCGAGCATTACAATCCTATAAAAAACTATTGTTTTATATCACCATCTAACGAAGTTACTATACGAGGCAGTACAGCTAAATCGTGTGTACTGAATGTCAGAAGTGCATTTCAACATCTTGCATTCTTGGCGGCTGAGGCAGGTTCTCAAATTATGGTAAAGAGTAACGTCATCAATGTAATTGTAGACTCTAATAATAGAATTTCTGGATTGAAAGCAACTACTCCTAAAGGAGACGTAGTAATAGGTTCTAAACTTGTCATAGATGCCAGTGGTTTCAATAGTTCTATTGCCAGGAGGTTAGGCATAGTTAATGAATGGAGGCGATACGGAGTCGGGGCTGAGTATGAGTGTTATTGTGAAAAAGTTGACACAGAAACATGGACACTCTTGGTAGGACGAGACTATTCTGAAGCTGGTTATGCTTGGGTTTTCCCAGTGTCAAAAAATAGAATAAGAATTGGAGTTGGCATAGGTAGGCCAGAATCCAAGGTAGATCCATTACAAAAATTAAATTCAATACTTGAAAAGAAATTAAATCCATTCAATAAAATGGGAAAAATTATACCAATTGAACTTCACTATGGTTTCATTCCAAATGAAGGACTTAGAAAATCTACTGTTTTTGATGGATTGCTATTGGTTGGAGATTCTGCGGGACAGGCTAATCCTCTGCTACTAGAAGGCATTAGATATGCCATAGAATTTGGTAGACTAGCCGGAAAAATTGGGGCGATGTCACTGCCAAGCAATTCTAGTAAGGCATCGCTAATTGAGTATGAACGGACCTGGCGAAGTACCATAGAATCAAAAATACATTCCGCAATTAAGGTTCAGTCTAGGTGGATTGGGCTTAGCGACGAGGAGTGGAATAAAGAGATTGAAATACTGAGAGATATGTCTATTGAAGAGTTTTTGGATTTTATCAAAGCTGAATTTACAATGAGTAAAATGGTAAAACTTGCATTGAATCATCCTAGACTTGCTGCTAGGCAATTATTTGATATGGTATTAAGACGCTGAAGCAAGATTTTTATATCTTACATCCCAGCAAGTTATGCATTGTCAGCAGGAACCATCGAGCAGTTTACTCCCGTGATCTATATGCTTGGATTTGGTGTGCTAGCCTCTGTTCCTGCTCTAATCCTGTCTAGATTAATATCACCTCGACGGCGTTATAATCCAGTTAAATTTCTACCAATGGAATGCGGTCAAATGCCAAGTGGTGAAGGGCGTTCTCATTTTATGATGCAATATTATTCTTATATCCTAATGTTCGTTGTGTTTGATGTCATGTCAATATTTCTTTATAGCTGGGCCTCATCTCTATCTTTGATTCCTAGATCTGCAACTCTGCCGATCATGGCATTCTTAGGTATAATGTTTGCCGCAATGGGATATGCTCTCTATCTATCAGGCAGGAAAGGGATTTGGTGAAAAACATCCGTCCGAGAAGTATTAAATACTCAAATGACAGACAAAAAGGTGAGGATAAAAAGTAATGATAAAGGATCTGGTTAATCCTTCAAACTTCAATCTTATGGTTAGCAAGCTTAGCGATGTACTAGTTAAGGCATTAGATAAGCCCCTAGGTTATGCTATCAACTGGGGAAGAATCTGGTCTTTATGGCCAGTACACCTTGAGACTGCGTGCTGCAGTGTTGAATTTGGTGCAGCTTCAGGACCAAGATATGACGTTGAAAGATTTGGTATTATTGAAGCCTTTGGGTCACTAAGACAGTGTGACCTTATCGTTGTACAGGGTACTGTAAATAGAAAGATGGCACCTCGATTAAGGATGGTTTACGACCAAATGCCTGAGCCGAAGTATGTAATTGCTATGGGTGCTTGTGCAATTACAGGTGGGTTATATGTCGACTCATATAACGTACTCCCTGGAGTTGATGGTATTATTCCAGTAGATGTTTATGTTCCTGGCTGTCCTCCTAGACCTGAAACTCTCATCCAAGGTACAATGTTATTGCAAGAAAAGATCAAAAGGTCGAAGATCAAATAAACATGACTAGCGAACCAAAAGAAAAACCTATTAATTCATCAACCCCACAATCTTCTCAATCCTCTCCTACTCAACCAGCAAAACCTGCTACTCAACCAGCAAAACCTGCTACTCAACCAGCAAAACAAGAGGCAGAAGCTCCACCATTTGAAAAGGGAATTGTTTCTCAAATAATATCTCATTTTGGAGATGATAAAATTAAAGTATCCTATATCAGGCCACTGCGTATCAAAATTAGTGTAGACCCAGCTAACATAGTTGAGGTTGCAACTTTTATTCGCGATAATTTAGGATTCGACCATGCAGAAGCTGTCTCTGGTACCGATTACCCCAAAGATGACCAAATCGAAGTCATCTACCAACTAGGTTCCTATTCAAGAGATGATATGGAAGGACATATTTTTTCTCTCGCAACGCGTACCAATCGCGATGATGCACGATTGCCAACGCTGATTAATGTATATAGAAGCGCTGAATATCACGAAAGAGAAACTTTTGAAATGCTTGGCGTATACTTTGAAGGTCATCCTAGAAATGAACGGTTTATACTACCAGAGGACTGGGCAGATCTACCTCCTTTGAGAAAGGAGTTTAGAATCCGCGGAAGATGATATAGGTAGTAATAATAATGGTAGCATTAGTATAGAAGGTGAAATAAGAGAAATATGGATGTGGCAAAGAACGTTGAACCAGAGATCGAAGATGATCTTAATAAAAAGTTAGCCATTCAGATTGTAAAAGAATCCGAAGACGACCGCTTGATGAGGCTTAGTGTAGGCCCACAGCATCCGGGTTCTGGACATTTTAGGTTCACGGTTACTGTCGATGGTGATTATATTGTCCACTGTGATCCTGATCCTGGATATGTGCATAGAGGAGAAGAAAAAATGTGCGAATATCGCAATTTTATTCAAAACATTCCACACCTTGAACGTCCAGTAATCCATGATTCTTCTAATATAATATATTCATATAGTTTGGCCGTAGAGCAGCTGGTGGGAATTCAAGTACCACGACGAGGTCAATTCATAAGGGCACTTGCCTCTGAACTTGATCGTCAGATCTATACTTTGTACTGGCTTGCAATATATGGAATTTTTCTTGGCCACTCTACTATGTTTATGTGGCCTACTGGGGATAGAGAATTATTTATTGATCTTATGGATGCTCTGACTGGCGCAAGAGTAACACATGCATTTAATATACCTGGTGGAGTTAGAAATGATATTCCTGATGGTTTCAAGGATAAATGCCTTAGAAATATTGCATATTTTGAAAAGAGATTAAAAGAGTATGAGGACATATTCTACAATAATCCTCTTTTTAGACAAAGGACTGAGGGCGTAGGAATTCTTACTAAGGAAGATGCAATCAAACTAGGCGTTACGGGATCTGTGTTACGCGCATCAGGTGTACCATATGATGTGCGAAAAGCTGAACCATACGACATCTATAATGAAATGGATTTTAAGGTTCAATATATGAAAAGCGGTGATTCATTTGCAAGGTCATACGTTCCCTTTTTGGATATGAAAGAATCTTGTCACATCATGAGGCAATTGCTAGATAAAATGCCTGATTCTGGAGAAGTAAGAGCAAAACTGCAACCAAATCCAAAAGGTGCGCCTGGTGAAGCTTATAGGAGGGTAGAATCGGGCAGAGGTGCTCTCGGTTATTACATTGTTAGTGACGGTACTCCAAAGCCTTATAGGGTGAAGATATCTGTTGGTTCATTTAGAAACATGATAGCGCTGCCACATTTGCTAGTTGGCTCAAAATTAGCAGATATGCCATCAGTATACTGGTCATTGAACTATTGGCCTGTGGAGGCTGACAGATAATAGCATGGCAACTGCTCCACAAGGATTTCGTTTCGGAAATTTTATTGGTAGTCTTATTTGGCTTGTTCTCTGGATTATTATTATAGTTTCGCTTATAGCTTTACCTCTAATTTTCGTCATACTATTCTATGTACCACTTCCACCTGTAAATGGCGATGTTCTTACACCGTATCTGTTTCTGTCTATGATGGTAGACCCTACACGTACCCTGCCTATTGTTCACTTCATAATTCACACTGAACTATTTAGGATAGCCGTATTTCCAGGCTTTTCATTTGCAGCATTGATGGCTGCCGTTACAATTTTTGTTGAACGCAAATTTCTAGCTAAAATGCAGCTGAGAGTAGGTCCACTTTACTGCGGTAAAGTCGAAGGAATTTTGCAATTGCTAGCAGATGGCTTGAAGCTAGTATCAAAGGAAATCATAATTCCATCCGGGTCCGACAAACCAATTTTCTGGGCAGCTCCTATTGCATATGTTGCAACGGCTGCCGCTGTAGTTGCATTAATACCTGCTGCACCTGGCTGGGTGGGTGCAAATATCGACGTCGGTATTATAGCAGTATTTGCAATTCTCGGGTTCTTTCCTCTAATTGCGCTACTATTTTCGTGGGCAAGCAATAGTAAATATCCATTCATTGGTGGATTGCGTGCCCTGCATCAAATGATTGCTTTTGAAATTCCTTTCTTTCTCTCTGCACTTTCTGTTGTACTTTTGGCTGGCTCGCTTAATCTGACTGATATTGCAGAAGCACAGCAACCATACTGGTTTATTTTCTTCCTTCCAATCAGTGCTTTTGTATTCTTTATTTCTTCACTAGCAGAGCTGGAACGAATTCCATTTGACCTGCCTGAGGCAGAAAGTGAAATCGTTGCAGGATGGCTAACTGAAACATCGGGTATGATTTACGGTCTGATACAGCTTGGCTCATACATAAAAGTATATGCTCTCTCTGCACTATTTGTTGTATTATTCCTTGGCGGCTGGGCAGGACCCCAAATATTTCCAAAAGAATTAATGCCTGCCGCTCATGCTACAACTGCGCCTCCTATACTTCAACTGCTAACATTGCAAGGCGTTTTTAATGGTGTCACAGCAAGTGCAATATTTTGGTTTACATTAAAGACATTTGGTATAATCCTGCTAATGCTATTTATAAGAGGCATCAATCCCAGAATAAGAATAGACATTCTACTTCATACGGGATGGTATAAATTAATAGTCTTGACATTCATAAACATGTTTATAGCATTAGCTTTAATTTATGGTGGCATACTAGGACCTGGAGGACTGCTGGCTGCACATTGAAAAGAATACCAAGCACGGCTGCAACATCATCAGCATCTGGAATGCTAAGGTCTATAGAGTCAGGCTCCAAACATCTTTTAATCAAGAGGTTTACTCTACGCTATCCTGACCAAAAGCTCAAGTTTACTGGAGATGGTTATCAGTTTGATCCTAAGCGTGGAGTAGGTATAGCTGGAAGTCGTGGGAGACATATTCTATTTCATGATAAATGTACAGGATGTCAGCTATGTGCAATTGCATGTGAAGGCATTGCAGAAGCAATTGGAATGGTAAAGGTAGATGAACAATGGAAGCAAAACAAGAAAGCT
>Ga0126310_10000257_pt1 | contig 16751 bp, 12 predicted proteins | sample Plot60_FD_92540 | JGI IMG/M metagenome (GOLD analysis project Ga0126310, IMG submission 92540) | Serpentine soil microbial communities from UC McLaughlin Reserve, CA, USA - Plot60 | ecosystem: Environmental > Terrestrial > Soil > Grasslands | place: USA: UC McLaughlin Reserve, Lake County... | reverse complement strand
CCGCTGCTCGACCGGATGGAGGTCATCCGCTTCGACGGCTACACGGTCGACGAGAAGGTCGCGATCGCCCGCGGCTACCTGTGGCCACGGCAGCTCGAGCGGGCCGGCCTGCGTGAGGACGAGGTGTCGATCGACGACATCACGCTCGAGCTGATCGTCAGCCAGTACACCCGCGAGGCCGGCGTGCGCCAGCTCGAGCGCGAGCTCGGCAAGCTGCTGCGGAAGACCGCGACGACGGTGGCCTCCGGTACGGCCGAGCCGCCGATCGCGATCGGGGAGTCGGCTGTCCGTGACGCGCTTGGGCGGCAGCGTTTCTACCAGGAGTCGGCGGAGCGGACGGCGGTGCCCGGAGTGGCCACCGGCTTGTCCGTCACCGGCACCGGCGGCGACGTGCTGTTCGTCGAGGCGACGAAGATGCCGGGCGAAGACGAGCTCGTCCTGACCGGCCAGCTCGGCGACGTGATGAAGGAGTCCGCGCGGATCGCCCTCTCGTATGTGCGCTCCCACGCCGAGGAGCTCGGCATCGATGAGGACAACTTCGAGGACGCCAGCTTCCACGTGCACGTTCCGGCCGGTGCAATCCCCAAGGACGGGCCCAGCGCCGGGATCACGATGACGACGGCGCTCGCCTCCCTGCTCACGGGACGGCCGGTGAAGCACACCGTCGGCATGACCGGCGAGGTCACGCTGCAAGGTCGGGTGCTCCCGATCGGCGGGCTGAAGCAGAAGGCACTCGCCGCCCATGCCGCCGGCCTGAGCGACGTGATCATCCCGGAGCGCAACCGCGCCGACCTCGATGACGTCCCGGAGGACGTGCGCAACGAGGTCAGCTTCCACCCGGTGATGAGCCTCGGCGAGGTGCTCGAGCTCGCGCTCGAGCCGCACGCGGCACATGCGTTGTCGTAGCTGCCGGCCGCTGCCCGAGGAGGTCAGGCGAACAGCCGACCTCCTCGAGCGGCGCTGGACGGTTTCGATCCTCTATGTCTCGCATGACGGCGCTGTTCGCTTCAACGAGTTCCTGCAGGCGCTCGGCAAGATCCCGCCGGCGACGCTGGCGCAGCGGCTGACGGATCTCGAGCAGGCCGGCGTGCTCGAGCGTACGGTGGTCGACGCCCGTCCGCCGGTCGTCGAGTACCGCCTGACGGAGCGGGGACGTCGGCTGCGCTCGCTCGTTGATGCGCTCGCCCGCTTCGCCGAGACGGGTTAGTGGAAGGGAGACGCCTGATCCCGCGCATCGCGCGGCTCTTCCGGGCGTACCGGTGGCAGGTCGCCGCCGTGCTGGGGATGATCTTCATCACGGCGGGACTGGGCGTCGCCCCGTCCCTCCTGACAAAGGTCGTCTTCGATCGCGCGCTCTTCCCGCCGAGCGGCGAGCGCGACCTACAGCTCCTCTACATCCTCGTCGCCGTGATGATCGCGATCCCGCTCGTCGCGGCGGTGATCTCGGTCGCGCAGACCTACCTGACGACGGTGGTCGGCCAGCGCGTGATGCAGGACCTACGCAACCGGCTGTACGAGCACCTGCAGTCGATGTCGCTGCGCTTCTTCACCGGCACGCGAACCGGTGAGCTGCAGTCGCGGCTCCAGAACGACGTCGGCGGCGTCCAGAACGTGGTCACGAACACGGCCTCGTCGGTGCTCTCGAACGTCGTCATCGTGCTCAGCACCTTCGTCGCGATGGTCCTGCTCTCGTGGCAGCTGACGGTCCTATCCCTCGCCGTCGTGCCGATCTTCGTCTACCTGACGTGGCGTGTCGGCCGGGTGCGGCGGCGGATCTCCGGCCAGACGCAGGAGTCGCTCGCCGAACTCTCGGCGCTGACTGAGGAGACGCTCTCCGTCTCCGGCATCCTCCTCGCCAAGGTCTTCGACCGCCGCCGCGACGCGGTGGAGCGCTACCGCGCCGAGAACCTGCGGCTCGCCAGGCTGCAGGTACGCCAGCAGATGGTCGGCCGCGGCTTCTTCGCGCTCGTCCAGTCGTTCTTCGCGATCACCCCGGCGCTGATCTACCTCGTGGCCGGCTGGTCGGATCTGACCGCCGGCACGATCGTGGCCTTCACGACGCTGCAGACGCGCCTGCTCTTCCCGATCGGGAGCATGCTTCAGACCTCGGTCGAGGTGCAGTCCTCGCTGGCGCTCTTCGAACGGATCTTCCAGTACCTCGACCTCCCGAACGAGATCGTCGATGCTCCCGGCGCGAAGCCCCTGCCGCCTGACCGCGTCCGGGGCGAGGTCGCGCTTCGAAACGTCTGGTTCCGCTACGACGAGGCGCTCGACACCGACGGCGAGCGGCCGTGGACGCTCGCGGACGTCTCACTTGCGGTCGAGCCGGGTCAGCTCGCGGCGCTCGTCGGCCCGAGCGGCGCCGGCAAGACGACGATCTCCTACCTGATTCCGCGGTTGTACGACGCGACGCGCGGCAGCGTCGAGCTGGACGGCCAGGACGTCCGCGATCTGCAGCTCTCCTCCCTCGCGGAAACGATCGGGATGGTTACGCAGGAGACGTACCTCTTCCACGCGACGGTCCGGGACAACCTGCTCTACGCGAAGCCGGAGGCCTCCGACGCCCAGCTCCACGCCGCCGCGCGCGCGGCGGCGATCCACGACCGGATCATGGAGCTCTCGGACGGCTACGACACGCTCGTCGGCGAACGCGGCTACCGCATGTCGGGCGGAGAGAAGCAGCGGCTCGCGATCGCGCGGGTGCTGCTGAAGGACCCGCGGGTGCTGATCCTGGACGAGGCCACCTCGGCGCTCGACACGACCAGCGAGCGCCTCGTGCAACACGCGCTGGAGCCGCTGATGGAGAGCCGGACCACGATCGCGATCGCGCACAGGCTCTCGACGATCCTCTCCGCCGACGTGATCTTCGTGCTCGACCGAGGCCGGATCGTCGAGCGCGGGACCCATGAAGAGCTCGTCGCGGCGGACGGCCTCTACGCCCAGCTCTACCGGCAGCAGTTCCAGAGCGGCCTCGTGGAAGCACGCTGTGAGGATGGCGTCGTCCTCGCGAGCGGCGACGTCCTCGCGACTGCCGCCGGTTAAGTTCAGCGGAAGGGGCGACCCGCCTCGTCCCCCGTCGAGCCTGAAACGACGACGCCGCCGGCTCAGGCCGCGTCGTCGACGGTGAAGCTGAACATCATTCCGCTCTCGTGGTGCTCCGCGATGTGGCAATGCGCCATCCACGTCCCGGGGTTCGTGACGTCGAGCAGGATGTCGACGGTTTCGCCGGTGCGGACGAGGACTGTGTCCTTCCAGACCAGGTTCGGCTCTTCGACCCCGTCGCGGGCCAGGATCAGGAAGCGTCCCGCTCCGTGGACGTGGAAGGGATGCGGCATCGGGTGGTCGGAGTCCATCTCGTTCACGAGCCGGATCTTCACGCGATCGCCCACGCGGAAGCGCCAGTCGATGGCGGCATTCTCCGCGCCCGTCTCTTTTTCCACGAGCTTCCAGCGCGTGTTCGCCGGCGTTGTGATGCGGTTCACCTCGACCATGTCGTCTTCCCATTCGATCCCCTGCGGCGTGTCATGAGCATGCGCGTGCCCGTGCCCGCCGTGGCCGCCGTGACCCTGGTGACCTTCGGCTTCTGCAGCGGCGTGGCCGTTGCCCCCGCCGTGCCCGTGACGGCTCTCGTGCTCGTCGTGCCGATGGTGCTCGCCGTGGCCGTGTCCACCTTCGTGGGTGCCGTGGCCATGGTGTCCGTGTTCGGTTGATCCGGCCGCAAGGTGCGCTGGGACGAGCTTCATTCCGCATTTCGGGCACCGGTCAGCGGTGTCGCTGACCACCTCGGGATGCATCGGGCACACGAACGTTGTTTCCGCTGGAGCGGCCGACGCGAGCAGCTTCATCCCGCACTTCGGACACTTGCCGGGCTCCTGGCTTACGACCTCTGGATGCATCGGGCACGCGTACACGACTGGCGTCCCTTCCGGAACGCCCACGTTCATCTCCGCGACGAACGCGAGCGTCTTGTCAGGCGAGGTGGTGAAGTACCGCGCCGCCCGCTCGCGCTCGGCGGCCATGTCGGTATTCGTCCGCAGCCTCTCGAACCGTTCTGCGAGGTTCGGTTCGGCTGACGCTTCGCCCACGGTGACGCCGGCGAGCCGATAGGAACGATCCGGCGTCCTGTGCTCCAGCGTCAACTCCCCGGGCTCCCGGAAGAGGACGTCGACGACCACACGTTCGGAGGGAGCGAGGAGCGCCTCCTCGACGAGCTCCTCGTGCTCATAGTGGCCGCTGTCGGCGCCGACGAGCTTCATCTCGGCTCCCGGCAGGATCACGTTGAAGACGCGCGTGTTGGCGGTGTTCGTCAGGTAGAAGCGCACCACCTCGCCCCCCTTCGCGGTGAGCGAAAGGTCTGGCTCGCCGGAGACGAGCATCACGTTCCCGAATCGGCCCATCGCCACGTGCGTCGTCTGGGACTCGCTAAACGGCGCGAGCTTCCCGTCCTCGATCAGGATGTCGTCGAGGGTCAGCAGCAGCTCGCGGTTGACGGGCGGCCAGTAGTCGCGCTCCGCCGGGACTACAAGGATGTTCCCGTACAGACCCATCTCCTGGCCGTAGTCCTCGCGGATGTGCGGGTGGTACCAGTAGGCGCCCGGATCGGGCACCGTGACCTGGTAGGTGAACGTCTCGCCGACGGGGATGGGGGCCTGCGTGTCGTGCGTTCCGTCGAAGCGGTTCTCGAGCCGCAACCCGTGCCAGTGCACGGTCGCTTCCAGGTCGCCGCGGTTCGTGACGCGGACGATCACGGTCGCGCCGTGCGGGATCTTCAGCGTCGGGCCGGGGATCGAGCCGTTGTAGGCGAGCATGCGCACGGTTGCGTCGCCGATGCGCTTTGCGACCGGGATGATCTCGAGGTCGAACTCTTCGCGCTCGGCGAGCTCGACGACCTCGGGTCGGGTCGCTTCCGGTAGCCCCTCTGTCTCCGTCGGGAGCTGCTCGACGACGGTGGCGGTGTGTCCGTGGTGGTCGTGCATGCTCACACCCTCTCTCTTTCTCGCGCGGATGCAGGTTCGGGAACACGTTCCTGGTTCTTGGCGATCTCTGCGGCGATGAACTCGGCGTCGTTCTTCACCCATCCAATGAGGGCGGAACCGCGGGTGTGCTGCCAGGTGAGCCCGAGGAAGTAGAGGCCAGCTACGTCGGTCACACCGCGGCGGTGACGGAGACGGCCGTCTTGATCGAAGATCGGAAGGTCGATCCACGAGTAGTCGGGGCGGTATCCCGTCGCCCAGACGACCGCGTCGACCTCGAGCTCGCTTCCGTCCTCGAAACGGACGGTGCGATCGTCCGCATCGACGACACGGGGCTTCAGCTCGACGCCGTACCGGCCCCTGAGCTCGCGGGGACTCGAGCCGATCAGCGTGTCGCGCGTGCTCAGCCTGCGCCCGAACCGCGATTCGACGTTCGTGTTGAAGAGCCGCGACGTGGTCAGCCACCAGAACAGATCGCGGCCGAGAAGGCGCTGCGGAAGCGGCTTCTGGCGCGAGCCGACCGCGAGGACGACGTTGTGCGTTTCGGAGAGTTCCTTCGCGATCTGGAACCCCGTGTTGCCGCCGCCGACGATCAACACCTTCTCGCCGGGAACGTCGGCGGGCTTGCGGTAGCCGGTTGCGTGCGTCTGGAAGACCTCTGGACTGTGCCTCTCCGCGACTTCGGGGACGTACGGCGTCTGAAACGGCCCGGTTGCCACGACGACGTGCTCGCCGGCGATCGTTCTGCCGTCCACGTCCAGAACGAACAAGCCGCCCTCTTTTGCGAGCCGCCGCACCCGAGCGTTTTCCTCGAGCGGCAGTTCGAATCTCTCGGCGTACTCCTCTAGGTATTCGACCACCTCGTCACGCGTGGGATAGCCCTCCGGGTCGCCGGGAAACGGGAGGCCGGGGAGTCCGCTGTAGCGCCGGGGCGTGAACAACGTCAGCGACTCCCAGCGCTCGCGCCACGCAGAGGCGATCGATCGCGCCTCGACGATCAAGAAATGTCGTCCCTGCTTCCTGAGGAAGTAGCCCATGGCCAGGCCTGCCTGCCCGGCGCCGACGACCACGACGTCGAAAGTCGAATCCGGGTCCTGCGGGGATCTTGGCTCTGAAAGCGTCATACCTTCGCCTTCCCACCCAGCGCTCGCCAAAACGCGGGACGTCCCGAAGCCGAACGCTCCGCGACGCCTGTGCCACACGGTCGTGCGGGGGCCGCTAGCGGAAGCGCTTCGGGACCTGCTTGATCAGCCCCTCGGCGAGCAGGTCCGACATGTGGAGGATGTGGCGGTGCACCTTGTCGTAGGCGCCGACGTCGCCGCTCCAGTCGCCGCGAAGGTGAGCGACCGCCTCGTTGGTCGTCAGCTTCAGGTGCATGTGCATCTCGGCCTGTCCCGAGCGGCCAGTAGCGCGGGTTGACACTGTGGAGGACGGCCGCGATGTGGTTGGCGTTCGCCAGCCAGCGCGCCTGCGCGTCGGTCAGCTTCGCCTTGTCGCCGGCCTTGGCGGCCGCGATGACGTCGGCCGCGATCAGGATGTGCTGGCGCAAGAGCTGCGTCACCTTGTTACCCGCCGCCTTGCCGTAGAACGGCTTCACGGCGTTGCCGATGTCGTTCTGGTTCTTGAGCAGCCGCGCGACGGTGGCCTTGGTGTCGGGCGTGCCGCCTTCGAGGCTGATGATCGCGAGCCGCGTCCAGGTGATGTGGTCCTCCCACAGCTTGCGCATGTCGACGCGGAGCGCGACGGCCTTCTTCGTCAACGCCGGCGAGTCACTCGCCATCCCGTCGGCAGTTCGTTGATCCAGTCTCCGTAAGGCATGTGTCCTCCTTGCGGTTCGGAGGACTTGGTATGCGTCCGCGCCGCTTCCTTACCTCGCCGCGGCGCGGCATAGGCGTGTCGTCAGCTCTTGCAGCAATGGCCCAGGAACGGGGCACGAAGGAGGGCGCGCCGCGACGAGGCGTGGTTTCCCGTGCCGGCTGCCCGGGAATGCCGCCGAGGCCAACTCGAAGGGAGACGAAAATGGGCATCATCGCGTTCATCATCCTCGGGCTCCTGGCAGGGGCAATCGCGAAGGCGCTCCTGCCCGGTGACGATCCCGGCGGCTTCATCGTGACGACGATCATCGGCGTCGTCGGCGCGATCCTGGGAGGTTTCCTCGCCCAGGTGCTGTTCGACGCCGACCCGCTGGACGAGTTCTTCGACATCAGCTCGTGGCTGACGGCGATCGTCGGCGCGATCATCCTGCTCGTCATCTACCGGATGGTCGCCGGAAGGCGACCGGCCACCTAACCCAAGATCGCTAGGGCGGCATTCACGGCGAGCCGAACGCCAACGCTTCCCACAATCCGGCCGCGCCGACCGATGAATGCGCATGGCTTAGCGGCTCAGGCTCAAGCATGGCGCGGTAGAGATACTTCGCCGATGCCGCCTCCGCGCTCGCTCCCCGCGTAGCTCATGGAGCTGTGGCTTGCGGTCTTGGTCATTCTTGGCGCGGCTGCCGTAAGCGCGGTCGCCATGCTGATCGTGCGCCGCCGTGCGCCGGCTGGAACATATTTCAAGGATCCGATTCCGGCCGCCGCCGTCTACACGGTGGTGGGCACGGCATACATGGTGATCGTCGCCTTCGTCTTCTTCGTCGCATTCGAGAGCTACGCCGGCGCAAAGTCCGACGCGGAGGAAGAGGCGACGGCCACACTCTCGATGTTCCACGCTGCCCTTCCGTTCAGTCCGGAACCACGCGCTCGGCTACAAGGGCAAGTGATCTGCTACGCGCGAGAGGTCATCGCCGAGGAGTGGCCCGCGATGCGCGAAGGCAAGACAAGCCAAGTAGTCGACGCACGGGTTACCGCGCTGGAGGAGAGCGCCTCGGGGATTGCGCTCGAAGACGCCAAGCAAGAAGCCGCGTACGATCATTGGTTCACTCTGAATGAGGAGCGGCGGAAGGGACGCCAGGGAAGGATCGCGCAGGCAGCCGGCCTCGTGCCTCCCGTTCTTTGGTTGATCCTCATCGTCGGCGCCGTAGTGGTCGTCGCGGCGGTCGGCTTCTTCGCAGACATTCGCGAGGCCCGTGTCCCGCAGGCCGCAATGATCGCCGCGGTCGCGCTCATCGTCTTCTCTGGGCTCGTCCTGGTCCGATTTCTCGACAGGCCGTACGAGGACAAGAGCGGCAGCATCAAACCGACGGCGATGATGAGGACACTTACGCAAATGCAGAGAGAACATGGGCAGCGGAATAATCGAGTGGCCATTCCGTGCTAGTGATCACCGCCGTTCGGCCCTCAAGGAACATTGCGAACGGCACGGCGAGGGCTGCTGCTACGTCGGTTGCCGAGGGCGCTAGCTTCCGCTACATCGGTGCGAGAAGTCTCCGGCTCTGCTCGGCGTGCCAGTCGAGTCCCATCGCGCCGAATCGGTCGGCGGCCTGCTCGATCAGCAGCTCATCTTCGCGGACAGCGCCGAGCGCCCGGAGCGCGAACGGCTCGAGGTACGTGCCCGGCTGCAACAGTGCTGGGGCGTCGCGTTCGACCTGCGAGCGTTCCTTCAGAGCCGCGAGGGCGTCGAGACGGGCTGCCACCGCCGGCAGGGCGTACTCGTCCTTGACCCCCGCGAGACCGATTGGGGTTTCGAGACCGTCGACGTGGTCGAGCTCGCCCCGCAGCAGTGCGAGCCGGGTACGCGGGGCGGCGAGCACGACCTCGTACCCTTCGGTCGCTACGTCCTCGGCGCGTCCCTCGTAGCGTCGCGCCGTCTCGTCGTCTCCGGCGTACGCCGCGGCAAGAGCGATCAGGAGGAGGGAACGCGCGTTGCGCACACACGGGGTCGCGAGGTTGGCCACGACGGCCGACTCTGTCTTCTCCGCGAGCTCGAGGATCCGGTTCCAGCCGCCGCAGATCTCTTCGACCTCCAGCACCACGGCGACTCCGTGGAGACGATGGTGATCCGAGAGGGCCGCGACGATCGCGTCGTGCTCCGCAGCTAGGCGCCTTGCCTCCGAGAAGCGGGCGTTGGCGCACGAGGATGGGATAGCGAGCTCGTAGATTTCGGCAACGTGGTCGGGATCGCTGATCTCGTCCTTGATGCTCAGGCGCCGTTGCGACCATGCGAGCGCCGACTCGAAATCCCCAGCTGCGAACGCGACGGTGCCGCGTGCTCCCCATGCATACGAGCGGAGTTCGATATCACCGAAGCGCTCGGCGAGCTCACTCGCCTCGCGTGCCGCCTGAGGACTGTTCCGCTCCCAGAAGCTGCGGGCGATGAGTGCCTTCGTTCGCGAGAGGCTCTGCGGCTCTGAAAGCTCGAGCGCTTGGTCGATCCAACCGTCGACCAGCTCGCGGTCGGGCCGTTTCGCCCACATGGAGGACCGGATCGCAGTCTGGAAGACCAGTTCGCTGTAGGTGTCGGCGCACGTCGCCTTGTCTGAGCAGACCCGCAGCGAGCTCTGCATCGCAGTCCAGAAGGCTTCGCCCTCGAACTTGAGGGCGTTGGCCTTTCCAATCGTGCGCCACACCCGCGCCTGCGCCTCCTCGTCAGGCCGCAGAGAAAGCGTCCGCTGCAGCAGCTGGAGCGCGTCTTCGATCTCATAGCGCCGCAGCGCGAGCTCAGCCGCCCGCTCGAGCCAGACGACGGCCTTGCCGCGCAGGCGCTCGAGCTCCTGCTCGTCCCCGGTCCAGGCGAGGTCGGCGTCCTCGGGTCGCACTGCTTCCGCGTAGTGGTGGGCGAGCAGCCCAGCAAGGTCATCTCGGCCAGGATCCCGGCGTTCAAGCCAGGCAGCAAACGCAGCATGCAACCGTGCGCGACGTGCCCGGGTAAGACTCTCGTACGCCACCTCGCGCGTGAGTGCGTGCTTGATCACGTACTCGCGCTCGCCGGCCATCGTCGAAGCTGCACGAAGCCGAATGAAGTCGCGATCCTCGAGCACGCGTAGATCGAGTTTCTCCTCGACCAGCTCGTAGACCGGTCCGGTCCAAAAGGTGCGCCCGATCACCGCGGCCGCTTGGAGCGCCATCTTCTCAGGAGCCCCCAAGAGGTCAATCCGCGCGGCGAGAACGGCGTGAACGGAATCCGGCACAGTGAAATCGCGGGGAACCTCGCGTAGGGCCCAGCCGCCGTTCTCGCGACTCAGGAGGCCGCGATCGATCAGCATGCCGAGCAATTCCTCGACGAAGAAGGGATTGCCTTCCGCCCGCTCGACGACAAGCTCGGTCAGCTCGTCCGGCAGGCCGCCTGCGAGCATCTCGTCGAGCATCCCGGCTGCATCATCCGCGGAGAGCGGCTCCAGCTCGATCAGCTCACCGTGTGCACGCGCACCCCAACCGGGCCGCCGCTGTAGAAGCTCGGGTCGGGCGGTCGCGATCACGAGCAGCGGCCCTTGCACGCGGCCCAGCACGTACTCGAGCAGGTCCAGGAGCTGTTCCTCCGCCCAATGAATGTCCTCCACGAGCACAACCGTCGGCCTATCGGCGACGACGTCGGCCAAGAACTCGGCCCAGGCGTCCTGGAAGCGATCGCGGACGGCGAGCGGGTGCAGATCCCGCGCGACGTCGAGACCGAGCGCCAGCCCGAGAATCTCGCGCGCGCCGAGCCGGTCGAGTGCCACTTCTGGCGCGTCGCTCTCCAAGAGGTCCAGGTGCTCTTTGAGCACCTCGCCGAGCGCCCAGTACGCCGTTCCCGTTCCATACGAGAGGCAGCGGCCGATGCGGCGCAGCGGCTCGGGGTTTTGCTGGGGCAGCCGGTCCCAGAGCTCTCGTGCAAGCCGTGTCTTGCCGACGCCCGCATCGCCGACGATGGTCACGAGCCGCGGGTGCCGCTGTTCGACGGTGGCGTCGTACGCCCGGACGAGCCGCTCGAGCTCCTGATCTCGGCCGACGAACGCGCGCGCAACGCCACTAACGCCCCGCGGCCGCATTAGCGAGAGCGCGCGTACGAGCTGATGCGCTACGACGCCGCCCGGTTTCCCCTTCGCATCGACCGCCGCGGGCTGGCCGAACTCGAAAGCGCCACGCGCCGCGGCGACGGTGCGTTCGCCGACGAGGATCCCGCCGGGAGCAGCGGCCTGCTCCAGCCGAGCGGCAACGTTGACGGCGTCACCGCTGACGAAGGAGCTTCCAGCACGGCCTTGGCCCACGACGACGTCGCCCGTGTTCACGCCGATTCGCAGCTCAAGTTGCCCGTCGAACGACTCCGCCAGCCGGCGCTGCATCGCGAGCGCGGCGTGCAGCGCCCGCTCGGCGTGGTCTTCGAGCGCGCTCGGCGCGCCGAAGGCCGCCATCACCGCGTCGCCCGCGAATGTCTCGACCGTCCCGCCGGCGCGCTCGATCTCCTCCACCATCACCTCGTAAAAGCGCTCGAGCAGAGCGCGGGTTCGCTCCGGATCCTGTGAATCGGCGAGCCCCGTAGAACCGACGAGGTCGGCGAACACCACCGTCGCGAGCTTCCGCTCCTCTGCTGACCGCCCCGCCGCGACCGGCGCACCGCAGCGCGGGCAGAAGTGCGCGTCCTGCGGAATTTCGGCTCCGCAGCGGCCACAGACCGTCATGCCAAGATTGTCGCTGAACGCGACGGGAGAACCGCCCGTGGCCGGAGTCTCTGCGCCGTAGCCCCCAGGTCGCCGCGAGATGTTCGGCGAGCTTCGTTTATGTGTTGAAAAGCGCAAGGCGGGAAAGGCACGTCCCGAACTGACAGGGTCGAGCGCTCCTCGAGCGCTCGTGACGAAAGGGGAGGGAAGATGAGAGGCGCCCGAAGATTCGCTCTCGCCTCGTTGGTCGCCGCCATGGCAGCTGGTCTGGCGGCGCTTCCTGCTGCGTCCGAGGAGGACAGCACGAAGGTTCCGCTGGAGGTGATCGAGCACGCCTCGCAAGGCGTAGTCATGAACTACTGGGCCGCGAATCCCGATCAGGCACCAAGCCGGATTCGTCAGGCGTTCGACAAGATCGACAACGCGCCGGACCGCACGAATTCGAGCAACAGCAACTTCTGTGCCTCGAATGCGAATCGCGACACGTTCAACTGTGACATTTTCGGGCTTCCGCAGAACGAGGAGTCGGTCGGTTCTTGCCCGACGGATGACTCGCTCGTCCTCGGTTCGACGAACGACTACCGCGGTCTGATCGATCCCGAGGGGAACTTCACCGGGTGGCACTGGTCGGTCGACGGCGGGCACTCGATCCGCAACGAGGGCCTGTTGCCGCCGGTGACCCTGATCAAGACGCCGAACCGCGAGGTTCCATCGGGCGGCGACCCGGTGACGTTCATCCCGAATCCCTGCGACAGCGTCTACGCGGCTAGCCTCGCGTACAACCCGGCGAATCCGTTCGGGGACGCGAACGGCATCGCCGTCTACAAGTCGACGCCGGAACTTCTGTCGACATGCCCGGCGTTCGTCGGAGGCGCGACGAACCCCGCGTGCTGGCCGGTTCGCCGGCTCGTCGCCGAGTCGGAGCCGGGCCAGTTCCTCGACAAGGAATGGATGTTCGTGGGCACCCAGGGCGGCGTCCGTTACGTCTGGGTGACGTACACGACGTTCGACTTCAACAACCCGGCGTTCGAGTTCACGGCCGAGATCCACGCCGTCCGGTGTGACGAGAATCTCGCCACCTGTACGGAGCCGATTCCGATCAGCGAGGGCGACGGGACGCCGGACCTCGACACGCAGTTTTCGGACGTGACCGTCGGACCTGACGGCCGCGCGTACATCACGTGGTCGGAGATCGTCGGCGAGCTCGCGAACGATCCGGACTGTCCTGATCCGACCCAAGGATGCGACCAGACGTTCATCCACAAGCTTCGGGTCGAGACCGCTCCGGGCTCAGGAGTGTTCGGGCCTGAGCGGATCGTCTACGTCGAGAACCGCGCGATCCCATTCGGCGGCTTCCTCCACGCGAACGACTTCCGCATCGCGACCTACCCGAAGAACGACGTCGTGCCGGTCAACGGGCATCCGCGGATCTTCGTGATCTGGGAAGCGTGCAAGGTGCGTCTCCTGGGCTCGATCTGCGAGGAGCCGGAGGTCAAGCTCAGCTACTCCGACGACGACGGGGCGACGTGGACCGGCCCGATCGTGCTCTCGAACGGTGGGGACAACTACTTCCCGACGATCAGCGCTGACCGGGCGGGCGGAAACGGCCTGGCCGCGGCGTGGTTCACGAACTACTACGACAACGACTTCCACAACCGCCAGGACGTCGTGGCGACGTCGATCAACCCGCTGACGGGTCAATCGCGCGGGCTGAAGCGGACGACGGTCTCGGCAAACGAGTCTGAGGCCGACCCGCTGCTCGGCGGTCTCTTCATCGGCGACTACATCGAAGCGGTGCTGATCAAGAATCGCCTGTACGTCCACTGGAACGCGAACTACCGCAAGGTGCCTCTGCTGGGCGGGCTCCTGAACGAGGAAGGACAACCGGTCATCCCCCTCAACCAGCAGGACAACTACCTGACGATCACGGGGATCGCGAACTAAGCGAGCGACGAATCCCGGGCGAGTTAAGGGCCGCCTCCGGGCGGCCCTTCGCTTTTCACGTGGTCGAGAATGGCCCAGCCGGACGCACAACGCTCCCCGCCGAACGGCCATCTAGCCAGAGTGCGCGGTCTTCCGCGTCCCGGCATCATCGAGTCCAGCGGGGACCGATCGGGCGGTTGGTGGCCTAGATGGATTCGCGGAGCGCGTTCGCGGCTGCCTGTAGACGCTCGCTGACCTCAGCGAGCTCCCGCGCAGCGATATCGATCCGTTCCTGCTGAGTGTCCGCCCGCTCACGCACCGCGACGAGCTCGTTTGACAACTGCTCGAGGGCCCGCGTGAGCTCGGCGAGTTGGCCGGCGATCATCGCGGTGTCCCGTTGCTCAGTCATTCGCCGAGCACCCGATTTTACGCCGACGAGGAGTGACGACGGCCTCGATCGGCAGGCGGGATCGACTCCGCCGTCACCGCCTACTGCACGCGGTCGACCGCCGGCTCGGGATGCTCGCCTAGGTATTCGACCCAGGCGGTCTTGACGCACGGGTAGTGCTTTGCCGCCTCCGCGAGGTCCATGAAGCCAACAATCGTCGCCTCGAAGCGGCGCCGGAGCTCCCCGTTGGCGATCTCGCCGTCGTCGTCGAACGCGAGGTGCGCCTGCGCCAGCGAGAACATGTCCGGGTAGACCCGCGCGCCCAGATGCTCGAAGGGAACGCGGAGCGCCCACGCCCCTCGGTTGCCGCCGACCATGGAGGGCGACGCCGAGAGCAGCAGCGTGTGGCGCTCGTGAAACGGCTGGGGATGGAAGCGCGAGACCCAGTCGATCGCGTTCTTGAGCACGCCCGGCACCGAGGCGTTGTACTCCGGCGAGGAGACGACGAGAGCGTCGGTGGCTTCAAGCCGACGCCGCAGCTCGTCGGCGCCGGCCGGAAAGCGGTCGTCTCGGTGGACGTCGGCGTTGTACGACGCGCAGTCGAACTCCGCCATCGAGCCGCAGTCGACCGTTCCGCCGTTCCGCTCGATCACGGCCGTAGCAAGCTCGACCAGGCGCGTGTTCACGGAGCCTTTCCGTAGCGAGGCGGAGAACACGAGGAAAGAGACGGGTTCGCGTGCCTGTCCGTCGAGCGTGGCGATCTCCTTGGATGTGGTTCGCGCGCCGAGCCTACCCGCTAGCGCAGTGGGCGTAGACCTCGCGGGCCGTTCTCGCGTGGTCGACGGGTGAGGCCTCCAGCTGAGCAGTGGCGCCCGCCGCTGCCGACTTGGAAGGCAACGGCGGCGCGTCCTCGGGAGCGCCCCGTCATGATGCGCGGGTGGTCGGTGTGCGGTCGTTCGCGCTGCTCACGCTCGTCATCGTCGCGGGGGCGCCGGCGGCCGAGTCCGCAGGCAGCAAGACGATCCACGTGCGGAACGACAGGCAGCTGCAGGAGGCGGTGTCCAGGCTCGCGAACTCGGGCGGGACGATCCGGCTGCTGCCGAACTCCTACCGTCAGCTGATCGTGCGGCCGCGCTCCTCCCCGCCGCTGCGGATCGTCGGAACTCGCGGCGTGCGGATCGAACACGTGGTGTTCGACCGCACGAGGAATGTGTCTCTCGGCCGAGTCAGGATCTCGCCCCACAGGCAGCACGCCGTCGTCGAACTCCTCGACTCGAAGCACATCGACCTGCACGACCTCGTCGTCACCGCCCAGGGAACGGAGCTTTCCGCGTCCGTGGCGGTGCACAGGTCCCGGTACGTCACGATCCGGCGGAGCACGTTCACGCATTGCGGCGACCGGTCACCGACTACGGCGATCGGTCAAGGGTATTCGTCGGGGTATTCGTTCTGCCTCATGCTCTTCCGGCGCTCGCGGCACGTCAGCATCGAGGACAACTGGTTTCACGACTGCTACGGCTGCGACTTCATCCACGGGCGGTTCGGCTCCAACGTGACGATCCTCCGAAACCGCTTCAAACGGGCTCTGCCTTGCCGCTTCCGCCTCCTCGGCCGCGCGCGCTGCGCTCACCAGGATCTGATCGAGCTGTTTGCGGGGCGGTGGCTGCGGATCGAGCGCAACCACTTCGGTGTCTACAAGTACGGAGGCGCTCAGCTCTACCTCACCGGCCCAGTCGACCATGTCTCGGTTGCCAACAATTTCTTCGTCGGGACGGACTCGCGAGTTCCGGGCTACCGCGCTCGGATAGCGCTCATCGTCGGCGCGAAGGGCTCCGACCGTCTGCCGCGATTCGTCGAGATCGTCAACAACACGATCCTGACCGGCTTCAAGCGCATCGACGGTTACGAGGGCTCGCTGCGCATCAGCCGCGCCTACCGGTACGGCGGCTATTCGAGGAGAGAGCGGCCGCTCATCGCCAACAACGTCATCGCGCTGCTCCGAACGTACGGGCGCGTCTGCTTCGGCGTGCGCGGGTCGCTTTCGAACGTCATCGTCCGCGGCCACCGGTGCTCCCCTTCGGACCGCGTCGGCCCACCACACCTCGACCGGCGCGGACGGCCGACGGCAGAGTCGGATCTCCTGATCGACACGGCCAGCCGCAGCTTTGCCCCGCGGCGCGACATCAAGGGACGCCGCCGACGTGGCACTCCCGACATCGGCGCGTACGAATATGCTCGCTAGCCCTTCGATCGCGGCGCTCCAGGACCGCGTTCTTTCGATCGGGACGGATGGGGCCGACTCGTCGGAGCTGCGCTTCCGCAAACAGCTGCTCGTCGGGATCGCGCTCCTCATCCTTCCCATCGGGTTCCTCTGGGGCTGCCTGTACTGGGTCATTGGCGAGGAGGCGGTCGCGCTCACGCCGTGGGCGTATGTCACCGGATCGATCATCAGCCTCGCGGTCTTCGCCCGGAACCGAAGCTTCGCGTTCCTGCGGACGGCGCAGTTCCTTCTGATCCTGGTCGCACCCGCCCTTGGGACCATCATGCTCGGCGGCCTCGAAAGCTCGAGCTCCGTGATCCTGTGGTCGCTCCTTGCGCCGCTCGGCGCCGTCGCCTTCGACCGCCCCGGGCGCGCGTGGCCGTGGTTCGTGGCGTTCGTCTCCACCGTCGTGCTCTCGCTCGTTCTCGGCGAAGTCGTGCGGCCGGACGGCGCCGACCTGCCCGACGCTTTCGTACGGACTTTCGTCGTCCTCAACATCGTCGTCGTGTCGCTCGTGGCGATGATGTTGCTCGTGACCTTCGCGCGAGGACGGGAAACTGCACAGGCGCGCGTCGAGGCTCTCCTGCTCAACATCCTCCCCGAGGAGGTCGCGCAGCGCCTGCAGGCCGAGCCCACGGCGATCGCCGACCACTTCGACGACGCGAGCATCCTCTTCGCGGACGTCGTCGACTT